>ENA-UOWE01003174-UOWE01003174.1-activated-sludge-metagenome-genome-assembly--contig:-NODE-3174-length-17122-cov-4.171794_pt1 | contig 17122 bp, 15 predicted proteins | sample MGYA00249841_ERZ761562 | MGnify/ENA primary metagenome ERZ761562 (study PRJEB28883, sample SAMN05720200) | activated sludge metagenome | isolation source: Anaerobic digester | place: Japan... | reverse complement strand
AGACAGTTTTATCAACTGATCTTTTAATAGAAGGAATTCATTTTGATCTTTCTTATACACCCCTGAAACACCTCGGCTATAAATCTGTTGTTGTAAACCTCAGCGATATTTATGCAATGAATGCAACACCTACACAGATCCTGTTAAGCATTGCATTCAGTAACCGTTTTAGCCTGGAAGCACTGAACGAGTTTTATGAAGGCGTATATGCTGCATGTGAAAAATATGGAGTAGACCTTGTTGGCGGTGATACCAGTACTTCTCAGAAAGGATTTGTTATAAGCATCACAGCCATCGGTGAAGCGGCGCCGGATAGTTTTGTAAAAAGAAGTGGTGCCAATGTAAATGACCTGGTCTGCGTGAGTGGCGAATTAGGCGGCGCTTTCCTCGGACTTACTTTATTGGAAAGAGAAAAAAAGATATTTGAAGAAACGGGAGCTCAACCCGACCTGGAAGGTCAGGCTTATATTGTTGGCCGCTTATTAAAACCGGAAGCAAGAAAAGACATTATAGAATATTTTGCTGAGGCCGGCATTATGCCCACAAGTATGATAGATGTAAGTGATGGCCTCAGCAGCGAACTCCTGCACATTTGCAAACAGAGCAATACCGGTTGTGTTATTTATGAAGATAAATTACCTTTCAATGATGAGATGAAGGAGTTTGCTTATAAATTAAAGCTTGATCCAACGGCTTGCGCATTGAGCGGCGGTGAGGAATATGAATTATTGTTTACAGTGGCACAGGCTGATCATGAAAAAATAAAAGCTAACCCGGGCATCAGCATCATTGGTTATATAACCGAAGCTGCAGAAGGAAAAAAAATAATAACCAGGGGCGGAAATACGCATGACCTGGTTGCACAGGGATGGAATCACATGGGTTGATCTTCACTGCAATAGTTAAGCCTTTCAATGATACACTTAATAGCCAATGCCGTTATTTGAATAGACGTTATGTGTTTATTGATCTCTTTCAGGCAATGCTGAAATACAAATTTTGGTTTATCCGGCTTATTAAAAACTGCCGACAAATTATTGCTATAACCAAGAAATAATATTTTACCCGAAAGGCTCGTCTGCAAAAGAATATGGTAATTATTTCCTGCATCATCGGTTATCATTTGTAAATAAGTATAGGGGTTATTACCATCAAACCTGTTTACCTTGTTATCGTCCGCCGTTCCATTGTCAACAGTGATAATTGTATAATTCTCAATTATTACCTGCGACGGTTTTATGGTTGAAATTTCTGTTACACTAAACTTCTGGGCACTGATCCTGCAAAACATGCTCAAACAAAGCAACGCAGTGATATATATTGTTTTCATAACGGTTGGTTTACAATATCATTTCTCCAAACTTTCCCAATCCACTTCATCAAGAAATACCAGGCAAACTGTGTACTTATCTTTCTTTTCAAGCAGCACAGAACATATCCTGTTTTGGGCATCCACTTTTAGTGGTTGGCTGCCAATTCTTTCGGGACAATTGAATACAGAACAGCTAAAGCCAATACCCGATCTGCATTGAAACAATTCCTTATTGGTTATTTCTATACAGAATTTTATGGGTTTATTATTTAAAAAATTATCGGAAGTAAACATTGTTCCCTTTTGCATTTCATCCCAAACCGATCTTTTAAAAAGTATCTTGTCTTTTCCGTTACTTGTTTTTGAAATACTGAACACAGCGTTTGCAGTGCTGCTATTTTTATGAATAGAATGCTGTGCAGAAGATGTATGCATTGCAGTTGACAACAGAGCTGCAAACAACAATTTGAAAGTGCTGATCATTGGGAAGGGATTAGTGATACAAAAATGAACAACGGTTAATGCATAACAAAAAATTATGGCTAAACTAAATTGAGCAAGACAGTAAGTTTTTTTAACTTTTAGGAAATGAAGAAAATATTTCACCCAGGGTTTTGTGAAAAAGATCTTCATTAGAATGCGTTTTTCTTTTTAAAATTTGTCCTGCAGCTCTTTTTTAAAAAAATCATTGCTGGTATGTTTACACTATAATCCCAACCATCATGATAAAGAAGAAAACAACAGTGCCCGTTTACAAATTCAGGATCGGAAGCAATATCCGTAAATGGAGAAACATCAAAGACATTAAACAAAAAGAACTGGCCAATGCACTTAACTTATCGGAAGCCGCTGTAAGTAATATTGAGAATGATGTTACCAATATTACCGTCACTCAACTGGAAGATATTTCATTGGCGCTGAATGTTTCACTGGAACAGCTGTTATCCGATCCGCAGGATAGATTTAAAAATGATCATTCAACAGCTTTACCCAATAGAGAAAATATAGTTGGCCATGGCATGGAGAATGAATTACTAAAAGCTGTCATTGCAAGTATGGAGAAAAAAGATCAGCAATTGCAATTGATCATGCAACAGCTGATCCACACCATGGAAGCATTGTTACAGCAGGATAAGTTTGTGTTCAATGGATCTAAACAAGTGGCTTCAAGGGCATAGATGAATCAGGTACCGGATCCAGGATGCATGATAAGAACATCCTGTATCTTGTTTAATATGATTTTATTAACTTAATTATAATTAATTTCATCCCAATTTCTTTATCTCGGGATATGAACAGATGCCTGGCACTGCTATTTTTTATTTTAAGTTGTTCTTTTTTTTCCTGCTCGGTGAGTAAGCATTATTCTCCTGCAAAAAAATATTCACAACAAGCACTTCAAAGCGATTTTGTTCTCTTAAAAAATATACTGGAAGACAAACACCCTTCTCTTTATTGGTACACGAGTAAAGACAGCATGGATTATTATTTCTCAAAATACTATGCTGCTATTACCGACAGCATGACCGAACTGCAATTTGCCTGGCAGGTACTGGCACCATTGGTAGATAAGATCCATTGCGGTCACACCAGTGTTGGCATGAGCAAGGCTTATGCTAAATGGGCGGGTGATCACAGGTATCCTTCTTTCCCATTATTTGTAAAAGTGTGGAACGATACCATGGCAGTAACAGGAAACCTTAACCGAAAAGACAGCATCTTTAAAAGAGGCACATTAATAACTTCTGTTAACGGCGTTAAGAACAAAACGATGATAGAAAAAATGTTCAATTACCTGCCGGAAGACGGGTATGCGAACAATAATAATTATATCCGCCTCAGTGCTAATTTTCCTTATTTCCACCGGAATATTTATGGGTTGAGTAAAAAATACTATGTTACATATTTAGATAGTTCAGGTATTGAGAAAATGGATACGTTACCTGTATTCATTGCAACAAAAGATTCGATCAGAAAGGACAGCCTTGCAAAGATCGAACGTAAAAAAATGCCAAAAGAAAAAAGGATCCTTCAGGACCGGTCATTACAAATTGACAGTAGTGGAAAGTTTGCAGTAATGACCCTTAACACTTTCAGCAAAGGCAGGTTGAGGAGTTTTTTCAGGAGATCATTCAGAAAATTACGAAAAGAAAATATCAATAACCTTGTGTTGGATATCAGGAGTAACGGCGGCGGACGGGTAGAACTATCAACATTGCTCACAAAATATATATCCCGAAAACCTTTTAAAGTAGCCGATACTTTATTTACCAGGTCTACAACACTGGCTCCTTATACTAGGTATATAAAGGGCAAATTCTTTAATAATATTGAACTATTCTTCATTGCAAGAAAAATGCCCGACGGATTGTATCACATGCGGCACATGGAAAAAACCTATCACAAACCCAAAAGATTGAATGGCTACAAAGGAGATGTATATATACTTACAAACGGACCAACATTTTCTGCCTCCACCATATTTTGCAATGCTGTAAAAGGACAAGCGGGAATAACATTGGTTGGCGAAGAAACCGGTGGTGGCTGGTATGGCAACGATGGTATTATGATACCTGATATCACACTGCCTAATACAAAAACAAGGGTTCGTTTGCCATTATTCAGGGTTGTTCAATTCAATCATATTGCTGCTGTAAAAGGTTCCGGGGTGATCCCTGATATTTATATTCCTACCAATTATGATGCACTGCTGAAAGGTTATGATAAAAAAATGCAGGTGGTGAAGGAGATGATCAGGGGAAAGGTTAATTAGTTTATTTGTTTACTGTTTATTGGTGGGATCTTTTAATTTGTACTATCTTGAAAGATTGAACCCTCAATTATCAATTATCAATTATCAATTATCAATTATCAATTATCAATTGTCAATTAATAACAAACCCATCTCCATCTCTTAAAAAAGGAAACTTACTTCGCACTTCTTCCAACCTTTCTTTCTGAAGTGTTATCGTAAAAACATCTTCTTCATCTGCCATATGATAAAGCACCTCGCCAAGAGGATCTATGATCAAGGTATTTCCACTGTGATAAATATCATTCCCGTCTTTCCCAACCCTGTTCACGCCAATAACATAACATTGATTTTCTATTGCCCTTGCACACAACAATGTTTTCCACGCATGGCTTCTTCGCTCAGGCCAGTTGGCAACATAAACCAGCACATCATATTCATAAGCGGAATTATTATCTTTCAAAGGCGATTGTCTTGCCCACACTGGAAAACGCAGGTCATAGCAAACCTGCATGTTAAGTTTCCAGCCTTTTACCGAAGTGATCAATCTTTTATTTCCCGCAGCATAATGTTTGTCTTCCCCGCCATAAGCAAACAAGTGCCGTTTATCGTAATAACCAAATTCGCCATTTGGCATCATCCAGATAAGGCGGTTATAATAATGATCGTTTTCTTCAATGATAAGGCTCCCTGTTAGTATGATCCTGTTTTGTGCGCTAATTCGCTTCATCCATTCTACCGTTGGCCCGTTCATAGGTTCTGCAAGTGCTGCGGCCTTCATACTAAAGCCGGTGTTGAACATCTCTGGCAAAACAACAATTTCTGTTTTTTGATAAAGCCCGCTGATATGTTCCTCCAGCATTTGCAGGTTGGCTTCTTTATCCTCCCATTTTAAATTGGCCTGTATTGTACTGATCGTGAGTGTTGGCATGCGTTGATCATTGATTACTATCCTATAAAGTTAGCGTTTGTATCGCAGCAGGCAAAGTCTGAATCCAAAGATCAGCCCGGCTAACCATTCACTCACCCAAAATATCCATTTACAAAGTTTTTTAACCAAATGGTTAATTTTTATTTGGCATTTCAAAAATCACTGTTAGTTTTGCAGAATTAACCAAATGGTTAAAAATAAAGCATGAATAAAAAAGACAAGGATACAGAGCAGTTAATATTGCAGGCTGCCCAAAAAGTATTCACAGAAAAAGGATTGGCAGGAGCCCGGATGCAGGATATTGCTGACAAGGCCGGTTTTAATAAGGCGCTGGTACATTACTATTTCACTTCCAAAGCCAAACTTTTTGAACTCATATTTGAACAGGAATTTAAAGCCTTCTTTTTCGACCTGGTGGGCATCGTTAGCTCAGATCTTCCATTATTTGAAAAAATTGAACGCATCATTGAACACGATATTGATAAGATGACAAAGTTCCCGGGCCTGCCCAATTTTGTGTTGAATGAAATAAGCCGCAATCCTGAAGTGATCCTCAAACAATTTAAAAAGATACCGGTAGAAAATGTACTCGGAGGATTTCAAAAACAGATCAACAGTGAGATAAAAAAAGGTACTATCAGGAAAATTAGTTCCGAACAGTTGCTGATCAATATCCAATCCCTTTGCATTTTCCCTTTTTTAGCAAGGCCCATGATAAAAGGGCTGATGAGGATGGATGAAAAAGCATTCCTGGCGATGATGCAGAAACGAAAATCAACGGTACTGGAATTCATTCTCGGAGCTATAAAAGCATAGTTGCCACAAATAAGTTTATCAAAAAAATTGTATGAAATATTTTTTTTCAATTCCGTTCCTGTTCTTAAGCAACCTGCTGTTGGCTCAAGATAAGCCAACACTTACATTGGAACAGTGTTATCAGTTTGCATCAACCAACTCTTCGCTTGCGCAGCAAAAGAAGCTGACTATAGTCGCTGGTAACCAATCGGAAAAAAATCAGAACTTAAAATGGCTACCGCAGATCGACCTGAATGCGCAAGGAACTTATCAATCAGCCGTTACATCACTTCCGGTTAAACTCCCCGGTGTAACGATCGATGAATTAAGCAAAGACCAATACAAGGCAACACTTGATGTCATTCAACCCATTTACGACGGAGGATTAATTGCACAACAGAAAAAATTACAACGGTTTACAACAGGCATTGAATCTCAAAAAGTTGAAGTAGACCTTTACCAACTCCGTTCTAAAGTGAACAGTTATTTCTTTACTGCTTTACTGATGGAAGAAAATATCCGGTTGACCAATCTTGTAAAGGAAGACCTGGATAATAATATTAAAAAGATGGCTGCACAGGCAGAAAACGGAATATCTACCAATAGCAATGTAGATGTATTAAAAGCAGAACGCTTAAAGACTGAGCAGAGAACAATTGAATACAATGCGTTAAAAAAAGAAGCCATTGAAATGCTGGAGATATTGATCGGTACCAGTATTGATAAAAACACATTGTTCATCAAACCCTCTCCTGCTGCTGAAATTACAGGCGAATCATTTACCCGACCTGAGCTAAAATTATTTGATTTTCAAAAACAACAACTTTTTCAACAAACAAAACTGATCAACGCAAAAGCAAATCCAAAGTTTTCCTTTTTTGCAAATGGAGGATATGGTAAACCCGGATTAAACCAGCTAAAAAATGAGTTTCAATGGTATTATATGACCGGCTTGAAATTGAATATCCCTATTATGAGTCATTTTACAAATCAAAAAGAGAAAAGCGTATTAAAAATCCAGCAGCAGATCGTTGAGCAGCAAAAACAAAATTTTTTAAATGTTAACCGGCAATTATTGATCCAGCAAAAAAATGAAATGGAAAAATACAGACAATTGGTTGAAACAGATGGCGCAATTGTAAACTTACGCAAAAAGATCAAAGAAACGGCTTCTGTGAGATTGCAGAATGGCATCATCACCTCCAGTGATTTTATAACAGAATTGAATGCAGAGAACCAGTCGATGCTAACTCAGCAACTTCACGAAATTCAATACTTACAAACTCAATACAATTATAAATTAATTCTGGGAACTCCATAATATATCATTCGGTAAAACAACAAATATGAATACGACCATTAAAAAATTATTCCTGCTTACAATTGTCATCTGTTTGTTTTCCTGCAATAACGGGAAAAATAAATTTGATGCCAGTGGGACTTTTGAAGCAGATGAGATCATTGTATCTGCAGAATCAACAGGCAAGATCCTGCAATTGAATATTGAAGAAGGCGCTACAATTGCAAAGGATTCGATCGTTGGAAGAATTGATCCTACTGCCATTGAACTTCAAAAAGAACAGGCATCTTTATCTGTTGATGCATTGAATCAAAAAACAAATGATGCATCGCCCCAGGTAAATATCATCGAATCTCAATTGCAGCTTCAAAACAAACAGATCGCTGTTTACAATGAAGAATTGAGAACATTGCAAAAAGAACAAGTACGTTTCCAAAAGCTGGTGGAAGCAGATGCAGTTCCTGCCAAACAACTAGATGATATCACCGGACAAGTAAATATCTTAAGTGAAAAGATCATTGCTGCCAAAGCACAATTAGCAGTATTGAAAAGCCAGATCAATGCACAACAAAAAAATGTAGCTATACAAAACCGTGGCATACTAAGTGAGAAAGAACCAATGGAAAAAAAGATCGCACAGATACAGGATCAGCTCAATAAAACTACTATCAGAAATCCTGTTTCCGGAACAGTACTTACAAAATATGCTGATGAAAACGAATTCACCACTACAGGAAAAGCGTTGTACAGAATTGCAAATCTTGAAACCATGAAGCTAAGAGCTTATATCACCGGTGATCAACTCGCAAAACTTAAATTAAACCAATCGGTAAAAGTAAAAGTAGACGACGGCAATGGTAAATACAAAGAACTACCAGGTAGCATTAGCTGGATCTCAGACAAAGCCGAATTCACACCCAAAACAATACAAACAAAAGATGAGCGGGCCAATCTTGTCTATGCCATGAAAATAAATGTGCACAATGATGGCTATTTAAAAATAGGTATGTATGCCGAAGTTATCTTTCAATAAAAAAGCACAATGAAAGCAATAACGGTAAATAATATTTTTAAGGAATACGGCGCTAAAAAAGAAATTGTAAAAGCGCTGAATGATATTTCATTTGGGGTTAACAAAGGAGAACTGTTTGGCATTATTGGGCCGGATGGTGCAGGCAAAACAACTTTATTCAGAATACTGACGACATTGCTTTTGGCAGACAAAGGTTCTGCAACCATTGATGGACTTGATGTGGTAAAAAATTATAAACAGATCCGCAAGCGGGTTGGTTATATGCCAGGAAAATTCTCTTTATACCAGGATCTTACTGTGGAAGAAAACCTGGAATTCTTTGCCAGCATTTTTAATACGAGCATAAAAGAAAATTATGAATTGATAAAAGATATCTATGTTCAGATAGAACCGTTTAAAGATCGCAGGGCTGGAAAATTATCCGGTGGCATGAAACAAAAACTGGCATTGTGCTGTGCACTTATTCACAAACCATCAGTATTGTTTTTGGATGAACCTACCACAGGAGTAGATGCAGTTTCAAGAAAAGAATTCTGGGAAATGCTGCAACAATTAAAAAAAGAAGGCATTACCATTTTGGTATCTACTCCTTATATGGATGAAGCTGCCATGTGCGATCGCGTTGCGCTTGTGCAAAATGGAAAAATAATGAGTATTGATACGCCTCAAAATGTGATCAAAGAATTTAAACAACCACTTTGGGCTATCCGCTCTGCTGAAATGTATCGCCTGTTGAAAGACCTGAAAGCATACGACAACACAGAAAGCATACACAGTTTTGGTGAATTTCATCACCTGGTATTAAAAAATAATAAAGAAGCAAATAAGCTGAGTGATTATTTACAGGATTTAAATCATAAAGCAATTGTAATAGAACCTGTTCAACCAACCATTGAAGATCGTTTTATACAATTGATGCAACAATAAATGATGATGAAAGAAACAGTTATAAAAGCAGATCGGTTGACAAAAAAATTCGGTGATTTTATTGCTACCAATGAAATTTCCTTTGAAGTAGCGAAAGGAGAAATATTTGGTTTCCTGGGTGCAAATGGTGCTGGCAAAACAACGGCCATGCGGATGCTTTGTGGATTATCTATGCCTTCATCGGGAGAAGCAACAATAGCGGGTTTTGATGTTTACAAACAAACAGAAAAGATCAAACAGAACATTGGTTACATGAGTCAGAAGTTTTCTTTGTATGAAGACCTGACTGTTAAAGAAAATATCCGATTTTATGCAGGCATTTACGGAATGAGCAAAGCTGCTATCAAAGAAAAAACAGCAGTGCTATTGCAACAATTGCAATTAACAGCAGAAGAAAACAGCCTGGTAAAATCTTTGCCACTTGGATGGAAACAAAAACTGGCTTTTTCTGTAGCCATATTACATGAACCAACAGTTGTATTCCTAGATGAACCCACTGGTGGTGTTGATCCTGTAACAAGAAGAGAATTCTGGAATTTAATTTATGAAGCAGCGGAAAAAGGCATCACAATTTTTGTTACCACACATTATATGGATGAGGCAGAATATTGTAACCGTGTATCCATCATGGTAGATGGAAAGATAGAAGCATTGGATAGCCCACAAAATTTAAAAAGAACATTCAACGCCAGGTCTATGGATGAAGTTTTTTTACAACTGGCAAGGAACGCAAAAAGAACAGCAGACTAAATGAAACAATTCATCATACTCGTAAGAAAAGAATTCTATCACATTTTTCGTGACAGAAAATCATTGCTTATCATCATACTAATGCCCATCGTTCAGATAATCCTTTTCGGATTTGCATTAACGAATGAGATCAAGAACAGCAATATTGCCGTGTTGGATCATGCAAAAGATAAAGCCAGTACAACAATCATTCAGCGATTGGATGCAAGCAGGTATTTTAATGTTTCGCTTATCCTGCAAGGAGAAAAGGAAATTGAAGCTGCCTTTAAAACAGGAAAGATCAGGTTGGTCGTTGTTTTTCAACAAGGCTTTCGGGAATCGTTGTTGCATACCAATCATGCACAGGTGCAATTGATAGCAGACGCATCAGATCCCAATACCGCAACAACTGTAACTACTTATGCTGCAAATATCATCAATGATTATCAGAAGGAATTAGATCATAACGATCAGCTACCTTATACGATCGAACCACAAATAAGAATGCTTTATAATCCACAGTTAAAGGGTTCTTACAATTTTGTTCCGGGTGTAATGGCAATGATACTCATACTCATCGCAGCCATGATGACATCGGTTGCCATCGTTCGTGAAAAAGAGATCAATACCATGGAAGTGTTGCTTGTTTCGCCTTTAAAACCGTTGCTGTTCATCATTAGCAAAGCGATACCTTATATTTTTCTTTCGCTGGTAAATGTGGTAACCATTTTAATTGTAAGTGTTACACTGCTCGGAGTTCCTATCAATGGGAATATTTTTTTATTATTAGGTGAAGCCTTGTTATTCATCATCACTTCTGTATCGCTTGGATTGATGATCTCAACTTTTACGAAAACACAGCAGGAAGCGCAAATGATATCGCTCATGGCGTTACTATTACCTACGCTATTATTGGGCGGATTTATGTTCCCGATAGAAAGTATGCCGTTACCATTGCAGATCATTTCCAACATCGTTCCTTCAAAATGGTTTTTTCTCATCGTAAAGAATGTGATGATAAAAGGTTTGGGATTTACTGCAGTATGGAAAGAATCGCTGGTTCTTGTTGGCATGTCGGTATTTCTTTTAGCCATTAGTTTTTCAAAATTCAAAACCCGCCTGGCATGAAGAAATTATTGGTCTTGCTGGAAAAAGAATTCAGGCAGGTTTTCAGGAACCCGGCAATCCTGCGCATGGTATTGGTAATGCCGGTAGTGCAATTATTGGTATTTCCTTTTGCCGCTAATTATGAAGTGAAGAATGTTTCATTGTCAATTGTTGATCACGATCATTCATCTTATTCGCAAAAATTTATTTCCAAAATAACAGGCTCGGGTTATTTTAAATTGACGGATTATTCTCCTTCTTTCAACAAAGCCATGGAAGCCATTGAGGCCGACAAAGCAGATCTAATCATTGAAATTCCTGAAGGATTTGAAAGAAACCTGGTGAAAGAAAGCAAAGCGGCTATGCTCATCGCTGTAAATGCAGTGAATGGAACAAAAGCAAATCTTGGTGGAGCTTATGCAGCAAACATCATCCGTGATTTCAACACTTCAGTAAGAATGGAATGGATACAGCTGCCGCAATTCAACGAAACGCCGAGAATAGAAATAACTTCTTCCAACTGGTACAATGCCACTATGAATTATAAGTTATTCATGGTGCCTGGTATTTTAGTAACACTACTTACCATGATCGGAAGTTTTATGGCTGCATTAAACATCGTTCACGAAAAAGAAGTTGGCACCATCGAACAGATCAATGTCTCTCCCATCAGTAAAGTTCAGTTTATTTTAGGAAAACTTATTCCCTTCTGGGTGATGGGATTGGTAACACTTACGCTTGGCCTGTTGGTTTCCCGGCTTTTTTATCACATCGTTCCGGTTGGCAGTTTTGCACTCATCTATTTATTCGGAATGGTCTTTCTCTTTACATTACTGGGTGTTGGCCTATTGGTATCAACGTACGCTGAAACACAAACGCAGGCAACATTTGTAAGTTTTTTTGTGATGATGTTGTTCATGCTGTTGGGAGGATTGTACACACCTATAGAAAGTATGCCGGAATGGGCACAATGGATCACTAAAATAAATCCGGTCGCTTATTTTATAGAAGTGATGCGAATGGTTGTTTTAAAAGGAAGCAATTTTTCAGATGTTAAGTTGCAGTTTTTTTCCGTGCTGGGATTAGGAATCGTATTCAATACCTGGGCTGTTATCAATTACCGGAAAAGATCTTGATGATCATTTACCATTTGATCCATTCCTTTATTTATATAACCTGCTTCCCAGCCTATCATAGCGGTTTTACGCAAACTACCCCAATGGTATTGGCCAAACTCACCGGTAGATCTCACAACCCTGTGACAGGGAATCAGGAAAGCAACAGGGTTATCTGCGATCGCAGAACCAACGGCACGGGATGCTTTAGGATTATCAACACAGGTTGCAATTGATCCATAAGAAGACAACCCGCCGATGGGCACTTTAAGCAATGTTTCCCAAACCTTTAATTGAAAAGCCGTTCCTTTCAGGTGCAGTTTTATTTCATTCAATTTCGACCAATCCTGTGTAAAAATAAAAAGCGCATTCTGTTGGATCTTATCTGCAAACTGATGATAACCTGCATTGGGAAAATGTTTTTGCAGTTCTGCAAAAGCTGACTTTTCATCTTCTTCAGCAAAAGCCATATAACATATACCCTTAGTCGTAGAAGCAACCAGCAATTTGCCAAATGGGCTTTCCGCAAAACTATAGTTGATGTTAAGTGTTTCACCGCCATTTTTATATTCACCTGGCGTCATCCCTTCAATTTTTATGAATAGGTCGTGTAAACGGCCGGTACCGGAAAGCCCGGTATCAAATGCTGCATCAACCAATGTTGTGCCGGGTTCCTTTAATATTTCACGGGCATGCTGCAGGCTTATATACTGCAGGAATTGCTTCGGCGTGATACCTGCCCAATCTTTGAACAAGCGCTGGAAATGAAAAGGGCTCAGGTGTACATGTGCTGCAGCCTGTTCCAATGTTGGCTGAAGTTTAAAATTATTTTTATAGAAGTTGATAGCCGCTTCGATCCTGTTGTAATTAAGTTGCTGCTGTGTTTCCATTATTGCTGAATTAACGATACAAAGCTAAACTTAAGATCTATTGTATAAAACCCGTTTCTTGCGATGTATTCCTTTTCCCTATCTATTCTAACTTCACATAAATTATTATATGAGTAACCCGCTTAAACTTATAACCGGACAAAAATATAAACTGGTAAAAACGTTCAAAGATTATGACAAGCATATTCACCCTGTTGGTGAAACATGGACCTTTGTAACAACCAATTTTCTTCCTTACGAAGATGGCCTTACAGTTCACATAAGCCTGGGAGATGATCCAAAAGTCTGGTTATTCAGGTTACAATGGAGAGCGGAGGAACAAGCAGATATCATTGATAATTTTAGTGATTACGTAGAACCTTGCTAAACAATTCAGCCCTGCAGCCTTCTTTAATTTAATATTGATTATTTTTATACCAACGTTATTTTACATTGCTTGCTATGAACCAGGAATACTGCTGTGTTAGATCATAGCATGGCTAATTCCTTATTAAAAGCAATCATGACGGCAGAACAACAACGACTAAACGATAATAAAAAGAAAGAAACGCCCCTGGAACAATGGGGACCTTATCTCAGCGAAAGGCAATGGGGAACCGTGAGAGAAGATTATGGCACACACGGCGATGCCTGGGGATACCTACCTTTTGAACAATCACATTTCAGAACATATCGCTGGGGCGAAGACGGCATTGCAGGCATCTCCGACTATTTTCAAAACCTTTGTTTCGCAGTTGCATTATGGAATGGAAAAGATCCCATTCTTAAAGAACGTTTATTTGGTGTAGGCAATTATGATGGCAACCACGGCGAAGATGTAAAGGAATTGTATTTCTACCAGGATAATATTCCTACGCATTATTACATGGAGTACTTATATAAGTATCCTCAAAATGAATTTCCTTACAATGACCTCATTCTTACCAACAAGCTAAGAAGTAAGCTGGAACCAGAATACGAGATACTTGATACTGGTGTTTTTGACAATGATGAATACTTCGACATTAAGATCACTTATGCCAAACACAATGCCACTGATATCTTTATTAAGATAGACATTACCAATAGAAATACGGTCGCAGCTCCAATAACAGTATTACCAACACTCTGGTTTTACAACAGGTGGGTATATACGCCCGATGAGCCAAAGCCTGTCATGAATTTATTATATAAAAATGTTGTTTCAGTTAGCCATAATCGTTTAGGGAATTATTTTTTCTATTTTCAGTCGCCTGATGACAGATTATTCACTGAGAACGAAACCAATTTTAATAAAGTAGATAGCTCACGTCCAAAAACAGTTTTTACAAAAGATGCTTTTCACGATGCTATTATAACCGGAACAAACAGGACAAAGCTTCGTGCAAAAAAAGAAGGCACTAAATTTTCTCCTGTGTATGAACTATTAATAAATCCAGGAGAAACAAAAACGATCTATTGCAGGCTGAGCGACCAGGAAACTGCTGATCCTTTTTCACATAGCTTTGAAAATATTTTTTCTGCCAGGAAGCAGGAAGCCGATGATTTTTACAATGATATTTTACCAACAGGAATTTCTGAAGATCAAAAAAATATCCAACGAAAAGCATTGGCAGGTTTACTTTGGAGCAAACAATATTATCACTTTGATGTAGAGCGCTGGTTAACTACCAGTGACGGTATCACAGCTGTAAATGAAGCCAAACAAAACGGCAGGAACAAGGATTGGACGCATTTAAAGAACCAGGACATCATTGCCATGCCGGATAAATGGGAATATCCCTGGTATGCCGCCTGGGATCTTGCTTTCCATTGTATCTCACTTGCTATGGTAGATGTTGTTTTTGCAAAATACCAACTTCAGTTGATCATGCGGGAATGGTATATGAAACCAGATGGACAGTTACCTGCTTATGAATGGAATTTCAGTGATGTGAATCCGCCTGTGCAGGCATGGGCTGCCATGGAAATTTATAAGATAGAAAAAAACAAGACCGGCAATGGTGATCTTATTTTCTTAAAAAAAGTTTTTCAAAAACTACTCATCAACTTTACCTGGTGGATAAACCGCAAAGACAAAAGCGGTAACAATATATTTGAAGGCGGTTTCCTTGGACTTGATAATATTGGTGTGTTTAACCGAAGTCACAACTTTGATGAAGAAATGCAACTGGAACAGGCAGATGGAACCGGGTGGATGGGCATGTATGCATTGAACATGATGGATATTGCTATGGAAATTGCCCGCCATGATCCCGGGTTTGAAGACATTGCTACAAAATTCTTCGAGCACTTTATATTAATAGCAGAATCGCTGAACAGTCATGCAATGTGGAATGATGAGGACAAATTCTTTTATGATACGCTTTGCATAGCTGGCGCAGATCCATTGCCATTGCGCATACAGAGTGCCGTTGGCCTTACCAGTCTTTATGCGGTGAGTACGATCAGCAAGGAAATATTTGACATTCTTCCCGATTTTAAAAAACGGGTGAACTGGTTTGAAAATTACCGGTTAAAGAATGATCTCTTCTGGCCAAATGAAGAAAGGGGTGATGATGAAAAAATATTGCTCTCATTGGTACAGAAAGACAGGCTTATTTTTTTATTGAACAGGTTGCTTCATGAAGCAGAATTTTTATCAGCAGGCGGGATAAGGGCTTTATCTAAATACCATGAAGAAAATCCATATGTAGTAACCATTGATGGCGAGATATACAGCATTCAATATGATCCCGGCGATTCTACCAGCAACCTTTTTGGTGGCAACAGCAATTGGCGGGGCCCGGTATGGATGCCTATCAATTATCTTATCATTCATTCTATAAAAAAATATGGCGAATTCTATGGCGACCAATTAAAAGTTGAATGCCCGATCGGTTCCGGTAACATGATGAACCTGGTAGAGGTTTCAAATTTATTATCAAACAGGGTTATAAGCCTGTTTACAAAAGACGAAACCGGTCACAGGAAATCTTATGGTAGTTATAACTGGTTCTACAACAGGCCGGGCAATGAAGATCTGCTGTTATTCTTTGAATATTTTCATGGTGATACAGGTGCAGGATTGGGCGCAAGCCATCAAACAGGCTGGACATCACTGGTAGCTGATCTTATTGGGAGGAAAGATTAGCCCATGATCAATCGGATGCTATTCCACTTTTACATTTTACATCCGATATTTAATATTTTACATTCTAATATTAAATGTAAAAGTTATTGGGCTATCCTTCGCTTAACTCTTTTACTTCCGCTTAAGATCCAGGTCATGAAAATCAAAACTAAAATCTGTCAGCGGTGAAATAGCTTTCATGGTAATACCACTTGCCTTTCCTTCACTATCTAAACTAAATACCACATAAGCATCCGCATCAAAACTTCTGTCATCCCATTTTACGATCCAGGTGCTTCCTTTGTATGGCAACATCTGACCGGTAAGCCTGGGTGATTTTTCTGAAGTAAAACGAAGGCCACCATCCTTTTCCGTTATGTTCACAGTGCCAAACCAATTGTCAACATAAGTGCCGGCATATAAAGCGGTATTAGGTTTTACCTTATTGGCTTTTTGTGTTGAATCAATTGCTTTCCATATCCCGTCGGTGATATCTTTCGCTTCTTTTTCATTTCTTACCACATTGTCGTGATATTGTTTTACCCTGTCTTTTCCGGTGATGCCGAAATAACCATCCTTGATAGTATTAGTGATCGCTGTAAAAGCTGCGCCGCTTTGTTGATTTGTCAATACAATGATACCCAGTTTAAGTTCGGGTAATAATGTTACCTGGGTAACGGTACCGAGTAACCCTCCTGTATGCGACACTTGTTTGTATCCTTTTGTATCGTTTAAAAACCAGCCAAGTCCGTATGCTGCAAAATGAGTATTGTATGTTCCCGGGCCACCAACGCCAATGACTGTTTGTGCTGCCCACATATCATCATGCACTTCTTCGCTGAATAATTTCCTGGTAAGCCCCTCGCCATATTTCCCGTTGTTCATTTGAAGGATCACCCATTTAGTTAAGTCGGTAAGGTTGCTCATGATACCGCCGGCAGCATTGGCATTCTCCGACCAGTCGTGTGCAATGGCTTGTACTTTTCCATTAAAGGGAACGTGTGCATCAATGATATTCGGATTGTTCTTTACCCTTCCCCAGGAAGCTTTGCTTGCTGTAAATCCAATTGGCTCCATTATTTTTTTCTCAATAAAATCTTCCCAACTCATACCGGAAATTTTTGCCAATACTTCTCCGGC
>ENA-UOWE01003165-UOWE01003165.1-activated-sludge-metagenome-genome-assembly--contig:-NODE-3165-length-17159-cov-4.974275_pt1 | contig 17159 bp, 14 predicted proteins | sample MGYA00249841_ERZ761562 | MGnify/ENA primary metagenome ERZ761562 (study PRJEB28883, sample SAMN05720200) | activated sludge metagenome | isolation source: Anaerobic digester | place: Japan... | reverse complement strand
GTACCTTGTAGAGCATCACAAACTCACCAGCAACTTCCCTAATGATTAACTCCCTGCGTTTTTTGATAAGGATAGTAAGGAAATTGAAGGATAGCGGAGTGATTTTTTCAACAAACAAGGTTTTAAAAACGGCTACTTTTTTGGAATGATTAATAACAGGGCTGGCCAAAAAATGAACAAAATCGCTGTTGTTTTCGCAAACCTCTTTCAGGAGTACCATATCCTTATAAATATCCTCTAACTGGGCTTTTTCGAGCGCCAAACCAAACAAGGCCCTTGCATAACGACTGGCAATTCTTTCGGATATCATCAGTATAACGGTTTCTTAGTTAAAATTAATTTCGTTCAAAAACTTTTCAATCAGTTTGTTTTGTTTTTCATCTTTTGAAAGCTCTTCCTGGAGCAGTTTTTCGGCAATATCCACTGATAACAGGGCGATTTGATTTTTCAGATCGGTAAGCGCTTCCAATTTTTCATATTTGATGCTGTCTTTGGCTGACTGAACAATTCTATCGGCCTCTTCGGTGGCTTTTGTACGGGCCTCTTCGATAAGTTTTTCTCTTATTACCCGCGCTTCACGAAGAATATTGTCTCTTTCGTTTTTGGCTTCCCTCAGCAGTTCTTCATTACTGAATTTTAACTGTTTCATTTCCTCGTGCGCTTTTTCAGCCTGTTTTAGAGAATCCTCAATTTTGTTTTCGCGTTCTTTGAGCATTTTCAGCATAGGTTTCCATGCAAATTTCCCTAGAATCAGCATCAATAACAGAAAAGAAAGCGTCATCCAAAAAATGAGGCCAATGCCGGGAGATACTAGTTCCATAATTTTTAACCTTTAAGTTAATTAAAATGACAATTTTCCCCTGTGATGATCAGGAGTTTTTGAAATGGCTATACTTTTTATTAGATGAAAAGTATGAGTAAGCAAACTACGATAGCAAAAAAAGCAACACCTTCGATGAGGGCTGCCGCAACAATCATGTTAGAACGGATGTCGCCTACGGCTTCGGGTTGTCTTCCGATAGATTCCATGGCGCCTTTACCGATATTTCCAATACCCAGGCCTGCTCCCACGGTGGCAATTCCTGCTCCGATACCAGCGCCCATCTTTGCGATAGGTGCAAAATCGGCTGCTGCTTGTAATAAAACTGACATTAGTGACATAATTTTTAATTTAGGTTAATTTATAGTTTTGAATTATTAATGTGCTTCTTCATGATGCTCTGCCATGGCCATGCCAAAATACAGGGCTGATAGCAGCGTAAAAACATAGGCCTGGATAAAAGCAACCAGCAATTCCAACAACCCCATGAAAACATAGAATAATACTGAGAGTACTGAAAAACCGTATCCCGCGCCGGTAGAAATCTGTCCGAAAATAAATATCAGGCTGATGAAACCAAGAGCAATGATATGCCCAGCGGTGATGTTGGCAAAAAGTCGGACCATGAGAACAAAGGGCTTGACGATGACGCCTATTATTTCTACAATAGGCATAATAGGTAGTCCAAACTTGAGCCACCATGGCACTCCCGGAGCGTTATAGATTTCTTTCCAGTAATGTTTGTTGGCGCTCACGGTAGTGATAATAAAAGTAAATATTGCCAGCACCAGGGTAACTGAGATATTACCTGTAAGGTTGGCTCCGCCGGGAAAAAACGGAATCAGGCCCAGGAGGTTATTTATAAAAATAAAAAAGAATACCGTCAGCAGATAGGGCATATATTTTTCATATCGTTTTTCTCCTATGGAAGGCCTTGCAATGTCGTCGCGAACAAACAATATCAATGGTTCCAGCCACGACTGCAATCCTTTGGGCGCCTCATTCTGATGGTTTTTAAACCGTCGGGCCACCGAGATAAACATCCAGCAGATTAAAATGATGCTAAAAAATAATGAAACCACATTTTTAGTAATCGAAAAATCAAGCGGCGGTTTAGCCGTTTCATCAACTTTCACTATTTTATTTTTTTCATTAAGCTGATATCCTTTATATGATTCGTTACCGTGATGAAACCTGGAAGACATAAACACAACGATTTTGCCTTCATCAAAAAGGATTACAGGAAGAGGAATGCTGATATGTTTTTCACCTATTGTGGCAATGTGCCATTCATGTGCATCAGCAATATGGTCCATGATGGTTTTGCCGGGATTAAACTTAGTTTCCGGTTCGTGCTGTTTTGTTTCTGTTTCGCAAAATGCTTTCTGCGAAACAATAAAAGATAGAAGACAACACAGAATTATGATATATCTTTTTGATTTTAAACTATTTACATGCATTACTTTAGGTATCCTTTGCTATTAAGTAAACGGGGCAAATATAAACATTTTATAAAACCGGAAAATTTTTTTTCTTTTCATTTTTTTATTTACAAGCATTCCGGCAGATTTTTTATTGTTTTTTGGGAAGATGTTGAAGAAGAATGACAACATCAAAGACCAGATAAAGGATATATAATATAAGGAAAGTGAACAAAAACCTCATGGCATCGAAGCGGTATAACATAACATAAACCACCAGCACGATGACATATAACATAAATTTCAAGAATACAGTCAGCATAAATGTTCTGACAAATTGATTGGGATTATCGGGCGGGATGGAAACCAGCCAAAGATTTGACAGAAAAGAGACAGAAAAGAAAAAAGGCACCAGAAACGGCAAGGCGGGAGAAACAATGTTTTTACTCAGGGTAAAGGTCATGAGCACAGCAATAACTTCGAGCAAAATCGAAAACAAGAGAGTGTTGAGCAATAATTTTTTCTTTAACGGCATTTATTTCTTTTTTAAAAAATCTTTAACAGCAACATAAATAGCGAGGGACACAGAGCCCAAGGCAAGCACCACGGTAAAGACCGGGAATTTTATTCCAAGATATTTGTCCAACAACACGCCCCCCCAGACACCCAGAATGATGATGACCAACATTTGCATAGCAATGCTGGTATAGCGAGCATAACTATTGAGCGGTTTTTTTAGATTTTTCATCAATATCCTGTGGAACAACCATAGGGTTGTTGGCAGTTTCGGACATTTTACAGTTTCCTGTGAATTTGGCTCCGGGTTCTACAGACAGTTTTCCTGTAATGATATCGCCCAGAATCTGCGATGATGCTTTCATTGCCAGGAGTTCGGTTACAGTAATTTTTCCATTCAGGCTTCCCGAAAAATCGGCACTCTGACAAATAATTTCTCCGTCAACCCTGCCGGTGGACCCTATCACTACTTTTCCCCGGGCATTAATAGTGCCGATAAGGGTTCCGTCGATGCGCATGTCGCCGCTGGCTTTGATGTCTCCTTTGATACTGGTTCCATTACCAAGTATATTAATGACCGGAGTTTCTACTTCTGAATTTTTAGCCATGACTGTAGATTTTTTTCAAATGATTTTTAATTATGTTTTTATTTCTTATAATTTTTCATGAAAAAGGAAAGGTATTTATCAACATCCTTGCTCTGATAAAATACCGGATAGTTTGCTGCCGAGATAACAAAATGGCTGTAGCTGGTCTTTTGCAAAGTTTCCAAAAGTTCTTTGTTGTTCTCCAGGGCCATCAGGTAGTTCATTGCGTCATTTTTATTATCAAAACGATTTACATTCAACACCTCATGTTTGTCGTCAAGAAACCAGGTATCGATTTTGTATTTTTTTGTTGAATAATACTTGGTATTCAGATTGGAATAAGCATTTCGTATATCATTGATGCTGGCAACTTTCATCTCGATAACCGCAATATAAAAATGAAAAGCCTCAGGCTCATACTTGTATAATTCTTTTGAGGCCGCCTGTCCGCTTACCGTATCCTGTGCGGCACTCACTTCGGGTTGTGCTGTTTTCTTTGTTTTTATCGCATCCAGAATTTCCTGAGCTTTTTTAGCTGATTCCGTACCGGGAAATTTTGTAACCACTGTGCCCAGTGAAGTTTCAAAGGACTGTTGAGGCTGTGTTTTTCCGACGGCCAGAGCTTTAAGCAAAGCAAACTTCGGCAGCAAATCTTTATCTTTTTGAGTTTTCAGCACACTATCGGCATTGCCTATCACCGCAGGATAATTTCCTGAACTATACGCCAGATAAGTTTCTTTATAAAAAACCGACAGGCGGTTGGCCCGCTCCTGTAGCTTGATATAATAGTTAGGATCGTTTATTATCATGGCATAATCACTGTCAGGGTAACGCGTCATTATCAGGTTTTTATAATAGTTGGCTTTGGGGGTGTTTTCCTGCAGAGTATATATCTGGAAAAGATTAAAATAAGCAGGCAAAATCTTACCGGACTCCGGAAAACGTTTTTCCAGTTTGTCAAAGGCGGTGATAGATCTGTCGTAATCGGACAGATATTCCTTATATATATATCCGATATTAAACAGGGCATCGCTGATCATACTGTTGGAAGAATCAAAATCTTTTTGTGTCTTTGGCAATTTCGACAGGTAGTAGTTACGGTCTTTTAAATTAATTACTGCCGAATCTTTATTTTCACTGATGCTATCGTTCTCATCAGCCAGTTCGGTAAACTCAAAAGCTGTGACGGTTTTGTTGCTTAACCTCCACAAATCTTCGTATTTGCGGTTGCCCCATTTTCTCACAAAATCGCTATAGCCCAGGCTCATGGTGGAGGGATTATAAAAATACCATGACCCTGAATTTTGCAAACTCATATTATTATTTTGATTTTGTTGTGCCAGGGCAAGGTTGTTCATGCGTTCATTTTCTTCCTGGATTTTGCGTTGTTCTTCTTTGATAATTTCGGCAATAAGATTATCGATTTTTTGGTTGCGTTCGGCTGCCGGCAATTTGGCGAGCATTTGCATGCTATCCTGCAACTCCACAATATCAATATTTTTCACCAGTTCGTTCAGGGTATTCTTTTTATTATCGATGAGCGAATAATTGGGATAATCTTTTGGCAGAAACATGATACAACTGTCGTAATATATCTGAGCATCGCGGTATGCCGGTTCGGCAAAATACAGATCGGCGAGTTTCAGATAAGTTAAGGATTTTTGCTTATCGTTAGAAATACTTGTCCGTGCTGAATTTTTGAGGTTTTCAATCATGCCTGGAATATCGTTCTCTTTCTGGCAAAGTTCTGCCAGTGCATAATAAATCTGGTCCAGATATTCTTTGTTTTTTTCATCGCGCAGCATCTTTTGCAACAGTTTGCGGATGTCTTTGCTACCGCCCATAGTAACATCATAACTTTTCGCAAGGTTTATCTTTGCAGCAAATTCCATGTCATACACCGGATTCATTTTGATTACTTGCTTAAAGTTCTCGGTTGCCTTTTGTGGGTTCCCGGTACGCTGAAATGCCTGTGCCATAATAAAATGCAAACGAGTGCGGATAGCTTTGGATTTATTCAGATGAAGCGCTTGCTGCAGGTAATCCATGGCTTCATCATATTTTTCCTGTTTCAGCAGCACATCGGCATAAACCAACGGGTACAAACGTTCGGCCGTGCGGGTGCTTTTATTTTTTTCTATCTTTTTTTCAATGGAATTCAGCAAGGCTTCGGCATCGTCTATATTGCCCTGTTGGGCCTGTACCCGAGCTTTCCAGATGATCGCCTCGTATTTTATACTACTATTTTTAAAACGGTTCAGCACAAAATTAAAAGTTTGCATCGCCAGATCATATTCTTGCTTATAAAAATAAGATTTCCCTATCAGCATATAGCCATCATCAATCCAATTAACATGTTCCACCCCCTTTATGTATATGGAGTGTTTCTGAACCACGATGGATCCCTTTTCGAGGGAACGGTCAAGCAGGTTATACACCGATTGTGCATCAGCCTTGGTCCCGAGTTGAAAAACCGGTAATACCTCGGTATAATCATCTTTTGACTTTTTGGCCAGTTCGCCGACTCCTTCCTTCAGAGCTTCTTTGCCATTAAAATAAGCATTGTAATGCGCGGTAAGGTTATGATAAACTCTTCGGGTAAAAGTATTTTTCTTTGTGGAACACGAAAAAGAAAAGATCGTGAAACAACAAAAAACAATAAACAGAGTTTTAAGCAAAGATTTTGATCGCACGTGTAATAAGGTTAAATAAAAATAACTTATTTTTTACAAAATTATTTTATTTTTTTTATTTCTCCCTGATTTTTTCAAGTTTATTTGGCTTGTATTTTAAAAGTAATTCAATAATTTCGGATATTTGCACCCTCAATTGAGTATGTCAAAAGATCAACCATCGCGCTGGAAACGTTTCCAGAAAAAGCTTCATGATAAATACCGTCTGGTCATCATGAACGATTCCACTTTTGAACGTAAACTGTCGTTCCGGTTAACGCGTATGAACGTTTTTGTGGTAGTTGGTGCGGCTGTGATGATGCTTATTGCTGCTACCACCATTTTGATAGCCTATACGCCTCTGCGTGAATTTATTCCGGGATACGGTGACATCAGCGTACAGCGTGATGTGCTGCTATTGTTGCGCAAAACCGACTCTCTGGAAAAAGAGCTCGATCTCAGAAGGGCCTATATGGAAAATCTGAAATACATCATCGAGGGCAAGGATTTTCCTGCTCCAAAGCTTCAGAAACCCGCCGACAGCGCCCTGCCTCAGCACAACAACCTCAGTTTTGATATTTCTCCCGAAGATTCTGCCTTACGCAATGAATTTGAAAACTACGACCGTTATAACCTGACTTTTTCAGGTGAATCTGCTGAAAGCGGCAGTATCAGCAGTTTCTTTTTTTTCACCCCCATCAAAGGCATAGTTGATAACGGATTTAACCCTGCCAAAAAGCATTACGGGGTAGATATCCTGGCTAACAAAAACGAAGCGGTAAAAGCTACCCTCAGCGGCACCGTTATCTTTAGCGGGTGGACTGTAGAAACCGGCTATGTCATCGGTTTGCAGCACAGCAATAATATTTTTTCGATATACAAACACAATTCCGCCCTCCTCAAAAAAATGGGCGATTATGTAAACGCCGGAGAACCCATTGCCATTGTGGGCGGTACAGGCGAAATATCCACCGGCCCGCACCTGCATTTTGAGTTATGGCATAATGGCAATCCCATAAACCCTAAAGAATACATGTCTTTTAAATAATTCCAGTGTTGTGAAAAAAAGAATCGCCATATTAGGATCTACCGGGTCGATAGGGAAGCAAGCGCTGGAAATAATCCGGATCTTCCCTGAAAAATTTTCAGCAGAAATTCTTACCGCTGATTCTAATGCCAATTTACTGATACAACAGGCACTGGAGTTCATGCCAAACGCTGTAGTCATTACCAATGACACCTATTATCAGCGGGTTAAATCGGCTTTGGAACCTCACGACATCAAGGTGTATGCCGGCCACGAATCCCTGGAACAGATTGTGGAATCAGAAAACATTGACATGGTGCTGACGGCCATTGTTGGTTTTGCCGGCCTCCGTCCTACCCTCAATGCCATCAGGTATAAAAAAACATTGGCCTTAGCCAACAAAGAAACACTGGTAGTAGCCGGCGACGTGATAACCAGGACAGCACGCAAAGAAGCCGTAAATATTTTTCCGGTAGACTCTGAACATTCCGCAATTTTTCAATGTCTGGCCGGCGAATTTCACAACCCGCTTGAAAAAATAATTTTAACGGCTTCGGGAGGGCCTTTCAGGGGCAAAGACCGGGCCGCGTTAGCTAATATTACGAAAGCAGAAGCCCTGCGGCATCCCAACTGGGTGATGGGAAATAAAATTACCATCGACTCGGCCACCTTAATGAATAAAGGCTTGGAAGTTATTGAAGCCCGGTGGCTTTTCAATCTGAAACCCGAACAGATAGAGGTACTGGTGCACCCGCAGTCGATTATACATTCCATGGTTGAATTTGCCGATGGCTCGTTAAAGGCACAAATGGGGCTTCCCGATATGCGCCTGCCTATTTTATATGCTTTTAATTATCCGTCGAGGCTGAAAACCGACTTCCCGAAACTTGACTGGCAAAAAATCAGGGAACTAACTTTTGAACCACCCGATACAAAAACTTTTCACGCCCTGACACTGGCTTACGAAGCCCTGAAAACAGGCGGCAACATGCCATGCATACTTAATGCGGCTAACGAAATTGCCGTAAAGGCTTTTTTAACCGATACCATAAAATTTTTAGCCATTGCCGACGTTATTGAACAAGGTATGAAAAAAGCTGCTTTTATCAAGAATCCTTCGCTGGAAGATTATTTACAAAGCGACAGGGAAACAAGAATTATCACACAAGAAATAATAAAAAACAATTATAAATGAGTGCAATAATTATGATTGCCCAACTGATACTGGGCTTATCCATTTTGGTTTTCGTCCATGAATTGGGGCATTATCTGGCTGCACGTGCTTTTAAAATACGTGTAGATAAGTTTTACCTTTTTTTCGATGCCTGGAATTTCAAATTTTTCAAATTTAAAAAAGGAGATACCGAATTTGGTATGGGCTGGCTGCCCCTGGGCGGCTACTGCAAAATTGCCGGTATGATCGACGAATCGATGGATAAAGAACAACTGAAACAACCGCCCCAGCCATGGGAATTCCGTTCCAAACCGGCCTGGCAACGACTCATTGTTATGATTGCCGGAGTAATAATGAACCTTATTGTTGGAGTTATCATCTTTACCGGTGTCATCATGCACTACGAAAAAGAATACCTGCCAGTCAGCAGCATCGATCAGGGCATCTATGCTTATCCGGCAGGCCGTGAAATTGGGTTCATGACGGGAGACAAAATTTTGAAAATCAACGGCAAAGAAGTGGAACGTTTCAAAGATGTGGTAACGGCCAATGTACTGATGGGCTCTACCATCACCGTGGACCGCAACGGAAAAAGCATCGACATAATTGTTCCCGACACAATGTACAGAAATTATAATAAGAGTGTCAGAGATTTTTTTATTGAAGCCCATAATTTTGATTTCAAAATTGACAGTGTGCTTGATACCGTCATCAACAAAGACAACACCAAAAAAGCCAGCCCTGCCTTTTTAGCCGGACTGAAAACCGGAGATAAGATTCTCGCAATAGATTCAACAGCGGTGACTAGTTACGGGCAGTTCAGGGAAATGATCTGGGATTCAAAAAATCAAAAACGCACTCTAACAGTCCTCAGAGCTGACGACACGCTGGCCTTAAGCCTGCTGGTAGATTCTACAGGCTATATCGGTGTGGTAAGCAAACATCCTTACAAAACCAAGGCTTATGGATTTTTTGCCGCCATCAAATACGGCAACAAAGACGCCATGACCAATCTGTGGGCCAATGTTCGCGGCCTGGGAAAAATCTTTACTGGCAAGGAAAACGCCAGCGAATCGCTGCAAGGCCCTATCGGCATCATGAAAATTTATGGCGGTATCTGGGACTGGCACCGGTTCTGGCTCATCACAGGACTAATCTCCGTGGTGCTGGCTTTTATGAATATACTGCCAATCCCGGCGCTCGATGGCGGCCATGTGATATTCACCACCTGGGAGCTGATAACCCGCAGAAAAGTTCCTGAAAAAATTCTGGAACGCGCACAGGTAGTCGGTATGATTATCCTCATCGCCATCATGGTGTTCGCGGTATTCAACGATGTGTGGAAACATTTCATCCGGTAAGCCCTCCTATGACCGACATTAACAAAGACCTCACGGGACTGAAAACTATTTTGCACAGGGCCCGTGAATTTTGTGCTTACCAGGAACGATGCCGTTCTGAAATGGAAAAGAAATTTCAGCAGTGGGACGTGGACAAAATCAGGACGGCAAAAATGATTGAACAACTTGAAAAAGACAATTTCTTAAATGAAGACAGATATACTGAAACTTTCGTAAGGAGCAAATTCCGCTTAAAAAAATGGGGAAAAAATAAACTTGCGGCAGAACTGCGCATGAAAAAAATCCCCGAAGACCTTATTGCAAAACATCTTCAACACATCGATGATGCTGAATACCTACCGGTGATAAGCTTGCTTGCAGAAAAAAAATCAAAGGAACTCAAAGAAAAAGACCCGTTCAAAAAAAATCAAAAAATTGCAAGGTTTCTAATTTCTAAGGGTTACGAGCCCAAACTTGTATTTTCAGCACTTAAAATCAGTGACCCCTGAAACGATGAATTTATTATCAACACTAGTATCCCTGATCAAAAAAAACAATGTCCGGGAAAAGTTGAAAAGCCTGTACGAATCAGTACTGCTCAGAAAATTTGTTTTGTATTTTTTGGGTGTGCTGGCATTGCTGTTTATCATGTTTTTTCTTTTCCGCAACACCATATTACATTCTGTAATCGAAAAAAAGTGCCGGAATTTTAAAGAAAAATATCATGCAGAACTAATTATCGGACATGCTGCCTTTCAAGGGTTCACCGGCATCTCGCTTGAAGGCATCTACGTTATCCCCGATCAACGTGACATACTGTTCCGGAGTGGAAAGATATACGCGCATGTCAGGCCTTTGCCATTGCTCGCGGGCAAGGTGCGTATCAACGAAGTGTTGCTGGAAAACACCATGATCAATCTTATACGTCATGGCAAACAAAACAATTACGGTTTTTTATTTAAACCGCAAAAAGACTCCACCGCAAAAACTACCGATACCACCTACAATTATGCCGAACGGCTTGACAGGATATTTTCGGGTATCTTTGCCAACATTCCCGACAATATTGAAATACGCAATTTCCTGGTACACGCCACATCCGACACCAATTCCGTCACGGCCTTTTTGCCCTCATTTCACATTGAAAATTACCGTTTCGTTTCGATGGTGGCCACATCGGAAAAGCAGGTAAAACGCCTGTTTTTTGTAAGGGGAGAAATAAATAAAAACAAGAAACTACTGAATTTTATGGTCTATGCGCCTTTCCCGCAAAAAGTCCATATTCCCTATATACAATCAAAATACGGATTCCGTTGTGATTTCGATACCTTGTATGCCGGCATTGCAGTGCAGGGCAACAGTTCCGAACTAAGCATAAGTTGCGAAAACCTGATTACCGGCCTGGTGCTTAATCATAAAAAAATTGCACAGTCGGATGTCTTTTTCAAAAAAATCGCGTTAAAACTCAACCTCAGAGCCAGTGCGGATTATGTTGAGCTCGACAGCAGCTCCCTGATCGCGTACAACCGCTTTGCCCTGAATCCATACATCAAAGCCTGTCACAAACCGGTAGTGAAAATCATGTTGAAAATCAATCATGAGTTTACCGCCCAAAATCTTTTTGAATCCTTACCCGGTGGGATGTTCGCGAATTTCGCGGGTTTCAGAACCAAAGGAAAATTGAGGCTGTCGGTGAATTTTGACCTGGATATGCACCAGCCTGATTCCCTCAAATTTTATGCAACGCTCACCGGCAATGATTTCCGGATTATTAAATATGGCGCAACCGATTTTCGCATGATAAACGGGTCATTCAGCCATACAGCCTATGTGAACGGCATGCCCGTAAGAACATTCATCGTCGGCCCCGACAACCCGGCATATACGCCGCTTGAGATGATCTCGCCCTATCTGAAAGATGCCGTGCTGATCTCCGAAAACGGCGGGTTCTTCTATGGTGATGGTTTCAATGTTGCCGCCTTCCGCGAATCTATCATCGCCAACATCCATGCCGGGCGTTTTGTCCGCGGCGGCAGTACCATCGATATGCAATTGGTAAAAAATGTGTTCCTGAGCAAAAACAAAAACATTGCACGCAAGGCCGAAGAGATATTGATTTCATGGCTCATCAACAACAACCATCTTTGCAGCAAAGAAAAAATGTACGAGGTATATCTGAACCTTATCGAATGGGGGCCTGGTGTTTATGGCATTTCCGAAGCTTCGGAATATTATTTTCAGAAAAAACCTTCACAGCTTAGCCTTTCCGAAAGCATTTTCCTGGCCAGCATCATCCCGAAGCCACGCTGGTTCAAATCATCTTTTGACGAAACAGGAAAACTTTCATCGCGGTATCAGGGATATTTCAATCTGATCGCAAAAAAAATGATTGACAAAGGAGGCGCCACTCCACAGGATACGCTTGACATGATAAAAAATGTTGAGATAAAAGGCCGGTCAAAACTATTCATGGCCAAGGACACCACTCACTTTAAGATTGATTCGGTGATGGTGGAGTGATATGTATTTGAAAGGTGCGGTGGCATCGACTCCGGTTCGACAAGCTCACTGTGGCAGCTCAGTCACAGCTGTGACTTTCGTTTTGTGATAGCATAACGGCACTGCAAGCCACGTAAAAGCCAGTCATAGGATCACATGCAATATTGGTATCTTGGTATCACAAATTGTAACACCAAATATTTTTTATTGCTGGTAAAAACACAAAACACCGGAATTGTTTTTAAAAATCAAAGGCAGTAATTTCGTTTAGTGATAGCATGACTGCCCTGCAATCCTCTTAATAAAGTACTGTCTTCGGAGTAAAACCCCTATTGGGTAAGCACATAAAGTGATATGATTTTTTATCATTTGTAAATGATGATAGATTAGTTATACCAATCATTTATTCCCAGAATATTGGCCTGGAATTGGGATTTATAAAAAAAGATTTAGACATAAAAGTTGAATTTGCCTATTGATAATTATTATTTTTCCTATCTTTGCATTGAAATTCTCGGGATGTAGCGCAGTTGGCTAGCGTACCACGTTCGGGACGTGGGGGTCGGAAGTTCGAGTCTTCTCATCCCGACTTCATTGAATAAAAGGTGCTGTAAACAGGCACCTTTTTTAATAAAATTGTACTACCTTATATTCTATAAGTAGGAAAGACGGTAGGGTTTACATTGGATCAACTGACGATGTGGAGAGATTATTTTTGTATTACAACAACGGAAAACTGCGCTTCACAAAAATCATAATCCCTTTTGACCAGGCAGTTGCTGAATTATTTGGTAGGATAACAGAAGATATGGTTAGTAAAGAAAAACTTATTGTGCTAATTTCATTTTTATCTTCGACGAGATCACATCAATGGCTACATGGTTGGCTCCGCCCTGCGGCACCACAATATCCGCCACGCGTTTGGTGGGCTCAATAAACTTGAAGTGCATGGGTTTCACCCATTTTTCGTAATGGTTCAGCACATCGGAAAGTGACCGTCCCCGTTCTTCCATATCACGCCGGATGATTCGCATAAGGCGCTCGTCGGCTTCCGCATCAACAAAAACTTTAACATCAAAACGTTCCAGAAGTTTGGCATTAGTAAATATCAGTATGCCTTCCACAATCATAACACGCTTAGGTTGAACAGGAATGGTTTCTTTGGCTCTTGCACACGTAAGATAAGAATAAATGGGCATTTCGACGGGTTTGCCCTTTTTTAATATGTCGAGGTGTTTGATCAACAGGTTGAACTCGATGGAAGAGGGGTGGTCAAAATTTATTTTTGATCGTTCTTCGGCGCTGAGATGGCCGTTATTTTTGTAATAAGCATCCTGAGATATAACAGTTACGGCACTTGCCGGCAAACTGTTTACGATTTTTTTTACTACGGTGGTTTTTCCCGACCCGGAACCACCGGCAATACCAATGACTAGCATTTTTTTTTCAAAATTACAAAAAACAGAAATAGGACAACTGTACAACCCTCAAAAAAAAATGTATTTTTGTGAAAAAAATTATATGTCATGAGGAAAATTGTTTTATCAGCATTCATGCTGTTGCTGGTTTGTGCCGGATTTGCCCAGGAAAAAAATCCAACATCTCCCTTACTTTATCATGCAGATGATATGTTACTAAAAAAAGCGGTTACCGAAAAGCCGGAGCTAATCAACCAATACATGATTTATGAGGAAAACCTGAAAAATCTCCTCAATTCCATAAATAGCCAAAACGGGAAAAATGGAGCCAAGACCGATACACTCATTGACGGAAAAAGAATTATTCCCGTGGTGTTTCATATCGTACATAACGGCGGTCCCGAAAATATCAGCCGGGAACAAATTGAGGATGCCATCAAACTTATCAATATTGACTATAATAAACTCAATGCAGATACAACATTAGGCCACACATATCCTCCGTTCAATGCCTTGAGAGCCGACTGCAAGATAGAGTTTCGCCTGGCAAAAGTAGATCCCAACGGAAATTGTACTGATGGTATTATGAGACATTATGATCCGCAGACCAACTACGGTTATTTTAAAACTATGACAGACTATTGCTGGACACCAAGCCGGTACCTGAATGTTTTTACTGTGAATTTTATTTATCCCGAAGGTATGTCTCTGCCGGATGGGGCCTTCATCGGTGGTATGTCACCTTTTCCTCCCAGCAATACCCTGTCGTCGGCACTTACCGGCGGCGATACCCTGGCTGATGGGGTGCTGATACGGCACGATTGCATTGGTAGTATAGGTACAGCTACAGCTATGGGCGGAATGCCTATCAATGCAATTAACAGAACATTTACCCATGAAAGCGGGCATTATTTCAATTTGTACCATACCTTTCAATCTCTCCTGGCCGTCATAGGTGTTGATGGATGCCTTGATATGCTGGGAAGCGGTGATGAAGTGGCTGATACACCTCCGGTTTCTTCCGGAACACAAAATACCTCTTTGGCCTGTTATGAACCGGGCACGGTTAATTCCTGCACCACTGACAGTCCCGACCTGCCGGATATGATAGAAAACTATATGGACTATCAGTGGGGCTATTGTGCAAATATGTTTTCATTAGGACAGTATGCAAGAATAGATGCCACACTACTAACGGACAGGTTAAAGTTATGGTCAAAAGAAAATCTTATCTATACCGGAGTGCTAGATACCACGCCGGTGCTATGTGCTCCTATAGCCGAGTTTTTCTCTTCTTCCAATCTGGTATGTGCCGGCGGAAATATTCAATTTACTGATTATTCCTATTCAGGAGCGGTACAGGATTACCTGTGGACATTCGAAGGCGGAACACCTGCCACATCTACCGATCAGAATCCCCTGGTTGTATATAACAACCCGGGAACTTATTTTGTGAAACTTTCGGTTAGCAATGCCAGCGGTGCAGATTCACTCATCAAACAGGACATGATCACGGTAAAGCCCGCTACGGCTGCATTATTGGCGCCTTTTATGGAAAACTTTGAAACCGCCGTGCTCAACAACGGATGGATAGTAAAAAATGATGTGGGTAATCAGTGGGAAATCAGCGACACGGCCTACTTCTCTGCTTCCAAAGCGTTACGCCTGAAAAATTTCACAGGAAACACCGCAGGAAGTTTTGATGAGATTATCACTCCGGCTTATGACTTAACTTCGCTCCCTGCAGGCGGAACACCCTTTGTACGGTTTAAACTTGCCTATGCCGGCAAAATCAGCAGTTCGGATACCGTGTATGATGCTCTGAAAATGTTTGTTTCAAAAGATTGCGGTGAAACATGGTCGGAAAAATACACCGAGAGCGGTGCCACCCTTGGCAGTGCTACGGCTACTTCAGGTAGTTTTGCTCCTGCAACAACTACTGATTGGAAAGAGATTTCAAGGCCGTTGCCGGGCTTCCTGACAGCAAACAATGTGATGTTTAAATTTGTCTTTCATTCCAACGGCGGTAATAATGTGTATATTGATGACATCAATGTTACTACTCAAATCTCGGGTTGTGAAGAAAACCTGATGGAAACCCTGGACTTCACAGTGCAGCCCAACCCTGTTGCTGATGTTTCTCAGATAAAATTTGCACTTGCTAACGCGGCACAGGTCAGTATCATCGTTTATGATATCCTGGGTAACGAAGTGAAAAATCTGGTCAGTCAGAAACTTAATCAGGGTGCACATGTTTTTGAGCTTAGTAAATCAGCTCTTGGCGGTAGTGGAGTTTATATTGTGAAAGCTTCCTTTAACGGAAACGGAATAGTTAAAAAGATTGTAGTCGAATAGGCTAAATGTTTTTGATCATATTAAGGCTGTCTCAACACAGGGACAGCCTTTTTTTATTAAGTCATCCTGATGTAAGTTGACACATAAAGCAACTAAAATTTATTATTGGACAACACGAATTATTGGATGACAAGAAAATGTCATTAAACCAAATTACACATTAAGAATTCCTATTGTATAGCTTAGAAAATATTTGTCAGTACAATCTGATATTTGACAAAACACAAAATCACTTATTAATGCATGATTGATTAAGGATATGTAATACCGACAGGTCGATAGTATTTTCTTTGTGGGCCTGTTTTTGTTGTCTGGCAGTGTTAACCCCCTCAGGCAATTTGCGTGTGAGACAGGTGGATTCAACATCCGATATCTCCCATTACTCAATAGTTTACTACGTTCCTATTACATAATCAGGGGTTATCGTCTTGTTAGCCACTCGGTAGGATTGCATATAGTTTTACCTTGCCAAACTTCAAAATGAAGTTCGGTTTTTCCTTCTTCAGAGTTGGTATAGATGGTGCCGAGACTTTGTTTAGTGGAAACGGATTGATTTTTACTTACCGATACGGATCCCAGATTGGAATATACCGTAAAAAACTCACCATGCCGAATAATAACAGCCATATTGTTATTGGCAATTGTAACAATGCTCGACACTGTTCCTCCTAATACTGCCCGGGCCGGAGAACCAGCAGTCGTGGAGATATCAATACCGTTGTTTTTTATTTTTATGCCTTCTAGAACCGGATGCGGGTGCTCACCGAAAGAACTTGTTACTGCGCCACGTTCAACAGGCCATGGCAGTTTTCCTTTGTTACTTGAAAAATTGTCAGAAACAACTTTTTCTTCGGGTGTTAGAACGTTTTTTACTGTGGTGGTTTTGGTAACTGTTTTGTTTGATTTGCTGGCTGATTTATTTATTTCGGCGGCAATAGCTGCTTCAATTTTTTTCTTTAGCACAAGAGCTTCATTTTCTTTTTTCTTAAGGTTTTTCTTCAGGTCGGATTCTTTTTGCTTTAATTTTTTCAGGTCGCTGTCTTTTTTTGCTTTTTCAGTATTGAGCTTTTGTTTTTCCTCTTCACTTTCTTTTAGTAGGTCTTCTTTGGTTAACTTTTGTTGAACAAGTTCCTTATTTTTCAGTGAAATGAAATCTTTGGTTTGCTGTATAAGGGCAACCTGTCTGCGCAAATACTCATTATATTGCTGAAAATATTTTATTCGCCTGAAAGCCTGGTTAAAATCATTGGCCGCAAAAATCAGTGTGAGCCGGTCGTTGGCATTTCTGTTTTTGTATGCGTTATAAATCAGCTCGGCATACTCATCTTTC
>ENA-UOWE01003159-UOWE01003159.1-activated-sludge-metagenome-genome-assembly--contig:-NODE-3159-length-17193-cov-4.427588_pt1 | contig 17193 bp, 15 predicted proteins | sample MGYA00249841_ERZ761562 | MGnify/ENA primary metagenome ERZ761562 (study PRJEB28883, sample SAMN05720200) | activated sludge metagenome | isolation source: Anaerobic digester | place: Japan... | reverse complement strand
GCCGGGGGCTGGCGCCATGGGCTTCAGCCTGGAACGTGCGGGATTGCTCGCCGCGCTGGCGACCTCGGCGACTGCGGCCTTTGTCCTTACACAGACGGCGCGCACGTCGCACGAGGCCAGCATTAGCGCCTGGTTGACTGGAATGGTGTTGCTCGTGGCTCTGGCGGCGGCCAATGCCGCTTTTCTCTCCGCGCACTTCCTGGCCCGGTATGTTGCCCTCGAGGTGGTGGGATTGTGCATCGCGTTGGCAGCATTGATTGAGATCGGCGAAATGCGCGGGCTGCGTCGCGGCGGATTGGTCTATCTGCTGCTGCGCATCGGCGATGCCGGGCTGTTGGCGGCCATTCTGTTACTCGGCGCCCGCACTGGCACCCTGGAGATCGGGCCGGCATTGGCGGCGGCCCCGGCCCTGAGTGCGCGGGCGCTCGCGTTGGTGACGGCGGGCTTCGCATTGGCCGTGAGCGTCAAGATCGGATTGTGGCCCTTTCATTTTTGGATCCGCGTGGGGCAGAGTCTCTCTCGTCCCAGCGACTTGTGGCTCTACGCCACGGTGATGCCCAACCTGGGGCTATATCTGCTTTACCGGACCGCGCCGCTGCTGGCGCTGCCCGGCGCGCTCAACACAGCTATGCTGCTTGTGGGGGCCATCTCCGGCGGCGCTGCGTTGGCCGTGATGTTGTTCTGGCCCCTGCCTGAGCTGTTCCCGGTGTACGTCATGGCGGCGCAGGGCGGGCTGGCGATGGTTGTCGCTGCGGGCGGCGGAGGCGCAGTCTTGCCCTGGGCGATCCTGGTCTTCACGGCGGTGCGGCCCCTGCTCTGGCTGGTTTCGCGGATGCAGGGACGCGCGCGCGTGGCGACGGTGGGGTTGAGCGGCAGCGCGCTGCTGCTCTTCTGGATCTGGGCGTTGACGGCGACGCGGCTCTCCCCCGTGGCGCTGGTTGCGGCAGGCGGACTACTCGCGCTGACCCTGATGTGGATGCTGCTGGCGCTGCCGAAGTACACGCTGCGCGCGGCGCCGGCCTGGCTGCAGCGGGATTGGGAGGATGATTCGGAGGCGGCGTTGACGCGCTTTGCGACGCGCTTCCATGACCTGGTCGAAGTGCGGGTGTTGGAGCGCGGTCTCGATGCGCTGGCCGCGGGCCTGATGAGGTTTGCGCAACGCCTGTACCGCTTCATCGAGATGGGGGTGTTGGAACACGGTGTGGATAAAAGCGCCAATGGCATGATCGAAACTTCTGAGGCCGTCTACCAAACAGTGGAACAAGACAGGCTGGAGGGGTCGGTGCGCGGTCTGGTGCGGGCGGTTCGGGCCGGCGGCCATGCCTTGCGCGCGTTGCACGTAGGCCGTCTGCGCACCAATCTGATGTGGGTGGCGCTGACGCTGCTGACACTGGTGTTGATGCTGGTGTTGACTGGTTGAACGGAGGCGAAATGGCGATAAACCACATGCTATTGCTGACAATTCTCGGCGCACCCTTGTTAACGGCATTGGGTCTGGTCGTGTTCCAGAAGAAAGTTGCGCGGTCGGCGGGGTGGATCGCGGCGGCGGGCGCGGCGCTCTCGTTGGCGGCGGTCCTTGCCTTGTTGCCTGCCCTGCGCCGCGATGAGATTTCCGCCCTGGCGCTGCGCTGGATCCCCGAAGCCGGCATCGAATTTGGCCTGCACGTAGATTGGTTGACATTGCCCTTCCTGGTGACGGAGGCGGTGGTCACGTTGGTCGCCATCCTCTACAGCTGGGGCTATCACCAAGTGGATGCACGTACCCCGAATTTCTACGCGCTGCTGCTCCTGTTTGCCGTGGGCATGTCGGGCACCACCATCGCCGATGATATGTTCCTCTTCTACATTTTCTGGGAGCTGATGCTGATCGCCTCGTGTGTGTTGATCCTGGTGTGGGGCGATGGCGAGCGGCGGGGAGCGGTGGCGCTCAAATACTTCATCTTCACTCACGCCGGTTCGCTGATGGTGTTGGTGGGGCTGATTTTGCTGTACGGCGAGACCGGCAGCGACAGTTTCGCCGTGTTGCGCGCCGGGCAGTGGGCGCTGGCGCCGGGGCTGGTGACGGCGGTCATCACCCTGTTTATCCTCGGCTTCTGCGTGAAGATGGCGATCTTCCCCGTGCATCTCTGGCTGCCCGATGCACACACCGTCGCGCCGATGCCGGTCACAATCATGCTGGCGGCGGCGATGCTCAGCATGGGCGTCTACGGTATTCTGCGCTTTCCCATGAGCATCTTTTCGGCGGAGCAGCTGCTGCCGTTTGCCGCGCCGATGATGATCGCAGGCATCATCTCCGAAGTCTACGGCGCGCTGATGGCGCTGGCGGAGCAGGATGTCAAGCGCATCGTGGCGTATTCGAGCGTGAGCCAGATGGGCTACATTCTCTTCGGCCTGGGAACGCTGACCCGCGAGGGCGTGATCGGCGCCACGTTACACGTGATCTATCATGCCATCGTTAAGGCGCTGCTGTTCATGGTGATGGGCCTGGTCATCCGCGCCACCGGACGGCGGCGCATTGGCGAGCTCGGCGGGCTGGGGCGCTCCATGCCGGTGGTTGCGGTATGCGCGGCGATTGGCGCGTTGGGGATCGCCGGAATGCCGCCGTTGGGCATCTTCACCAGCGAATGGATGATCTTCTCCGGCGGCTTCCACACCGCCCATATCGGCCTTTCGATCGTCACGCTGTTCAGCTCGCTGCTGACCGTGATCTACGCGCTGCTCCTGGTGGGACGGATCTTCGTCGGCGCACCCCCCGAAGGACTGAAGGTCGGCCCGTTGCCGAAGGCGATGGTGCTTACCACCATTGCGGTGACGGTCTTGCTTATCATCGAGGGCTTGTGGCCTGCGCCGCTCTTCGATTGGGCGGAGCACGAATTGCTCCTGCTGCTGGGGGGGATTCTGTGATCGAAAGCACCGTATGGGTTGCACTACCACTCACTATCCTGACCGGGGGTGCTTTTGGCCTGTACGTACTGGCGCGGCTGCTGCGGTTGCGCAACACGCACCTGGCGGCGCTCACGGCGGGCGTGTTCGCTGTGGCGCTACTGTCACTGACGCCGCTCTTTGCGCTGGTGCGCGCGGGCGCGGCGCCCTTCTTCGGCGCCCCAACGCCGGGCAGCGCCTTTTTGCAGGCTGATGCCGCAGGCTTGTTGCTTGCGGCCATTGCCTGTGGTCTGGGCGTCGCTGTGGCGCTCTATTCGGGGCATTACATCTCGCGCGATCCACGCTTCATCACATATTATCCCTTGTTGTTGATGCTGATCGCCGGCATGATCGGGATGTTGTTGGCGGCGGATCTCTTCAACCTCTACCTGTTCTGTGAGTTGATGAGCATCTCGGCCTACGTGCTAGTGGCGTTTCGGCGCCACACCGATACCGCTATTGAGGCGGGCTTTAAGTATCTGGTGATGGGCAGCGTCGGCACGTTGATCATGCTGCTAGGCATCGCTTTTGTGTATCGAGAAACGGGACAGCTCACCTTGCCGCTGGAAAATGGGATCCCCGGCCCCTGGCGCCGCGCGGGGATCGCCTGCCTGTTGGTGGGCCTGGGCGTCAAAAGCGCCATCGTGCCGTTGCACACCTGGCTCCCCGATGCTTACGGGCGTGCGCCCAGCAGCGTCAGCGCGCTGCTGGCGGCTGTAATCTCCAAGAGCACGTTGATTCTGATGCTCAAGGTGGCGTTGGGTTTGGGGTTGCCCGCCGCCACTCTGGGATTGGGTCTGCTGCTGCTTTCGTTTTTGAATATGACGCTGGGCAACGGTTTGGCACTAGTGCAAACGCACACCAAGCGGTTGCTCGCGTATTCTTCGATTGCGCAGACGGGGTACATCATGTTCAGCCTGGGTATCGGACTGCGCTACGAGCTGCCGGCGGCGTTGCAGGCCGGTTTATTCCTGCTCCTGACCCACGCGGTGATGAAAGCCACGGCGTTTCTGAGCAAGGGCGTCTGCCATTTCTACTGCAACACCACACTGGTGACAGAGCTGCGAGGAACGGCGCAGCAGCTGCCGTTAGCGGCGCTCACGTTTGCGCTGTCGCTGGCGGGATTGGCAGGCATTCCTCCGCTGGCGGGTTTTGTCAGCAAGTGGTTCATTCTCACCGAGTGCCTGCGGGCAGCGGACTGGCTGGCTTATGTGGGATTGGCGATTTTCCTGCTGAACAGCTTATTGTCCCTGGGCTACTACCTGCCGTTGATCGTGCAGCTGTTCACGCCTGCGCCGGCCAGAACCGGCGGCGCGCCAGCGCGCATTGGAATCTCGCCCTGGATGGCGGTGCCCTTGTTGACGCTGGCAGCCTTGATTATCGCCATCGGTCTGTATCCCGGTCCCTGGTTAGCCTGGGTGAGGTAAAACATAATTCGAAGGATCTCGCCATGAATCGGCAAGATATTCGGCTGTTACAGCAAATGCGCGGCTATCCGGCGTTGACCATCACGCTGCCAACGTATCCGTACATCGCCGGAGAACAAACAAGGCCCGGCGCGGCTCAAGAATCTGGCGACTGAAGCCGCCAACTGACTATTGGGCGAGTTTGACAAGCACGAGCGGCTCCCTTGTCAGATGTGCTTGACGATGCCGTGAACGACATCATCGAGACGGTGCTGAGCTTCCAGGAGCAGGTGATTTTCGTGGATAATGGCGACCCGGCACAGCACTAGCGCATCGCGTTGGTCCTGCGCTATTGAGGCTACTGAAACAGGTAGGAGTGCAAAGGATACCATGAAACTTCGTCTTGTAGCGATACTGTTGCTGGCAACGATGATGTCGGCGGCTTTGAGCGTGCCGGTGCGGGCGCAAACGGGGCAGGTGCGGGTGGTGTATTTCACCTCGCCGGTTTGCTCTTTCTGTTTGCAGATCGAGGAGCGCGACCTGCCGCCGTTGGAAGCGCGTTACGGTGAGCAGTTGTACATTCTGCGGGTGGATACTACTACCGCGCTGGGACAACGGTTGTTCCAGACTGCGTGGGATCAGTATGCCGTTCCGGCGGAGCGGCGCGGCACTCCGACCATGATCGTGAATGGTACGGTGTTGGTGGGTGCGGCGGAGATTCCAGCGCAGCTCCCTGGTCTGGTAGCCGACCTGCTCGTGGCGGGCGGCAACGATTGGCCCGCTATCCCCGGCCTGGAAGAGGCGCTCGAAATGGACGCCGAGCGCAAAGAAGCCGGCGACCGCCCGCTGTGGTTGGTACGGTTCGAGCGCGACCTCCCGGGAAACTACATTTCTGTAGGGCTGCTGATACTCATGCTGGCGTTGGCGGTTTTTGTGGCGCAACCGAAATTCTGGCGCACCTCTTCGCTGGCGCGCAAGATGACCGGAATCAGGCCGTGGATCAAAGTGGGAATCGCGTTGGTGGGGCTGGGAGTGGCCGTGTACCTCTCTTACGTGGAGACGACGCAGCTGGAAGCCTGGTGCGGGCCTGTGGGCCAATGTAACGTGGTGCAGCAGAGCCGCTTTGCCAGCCTCTTCGGCTTCCTGCCGATGGCGCTATTCGGCGCGTTGGGGTACACTGCAGTGCTGGCGACCTACATCTACGGCGTGTGGATCAAGGGGCCTTACGCGGGCGTCATGCCGCTGGCGAGTTTCCTGCTCACGGCCTTCGGCTTTATCTTCTCGATCTGGCTGACCTACTTACAGCCCTTCGTCATCGGTGCGACGTGCATGTGGTGTCTGGCATCGGCAGTGACGATGACGTTGAGTATGCTCTCGAATGCGGGGCCGGGATGGGGCGCGGTGCAGTTAATGCAGAAGCGCGGCTGGCGCGGGTATCTGCGCACCGTGGAGCATGGCAGCGTTGCGCCAGCGTCGCCCGTTGCGGCAGCGCCGCGCCGGGCCAAAGCGGCTAAACAGTCGAAGCGGCGCCGGCATTAGGGTCTGGTGCCCAAAATTGCCTGGTAAATGCTTGAAGTTCAATTACGGAGAAGGTTATGAAGTGGTTGTTGCTCAGTCCGCCGGTAGCGATGGCCATGTTTCTGGCATTGGCGTATGGATTATACCGTTTGGGGGGTGTTCTGTCCGACGTCCAAAGTGAAGAGCTTCCCGGCAAACGGTTGCCCTATGCCGGCGGCGAAGATGTCGCGCCGCCGCGCGCCCGCATGACCTATCACACCTTTTTGCGATTGGCGTTGATGTTCGGTATTCTGCACGTCGCGGCGCTGGTAGTCTCGACGTTGCCGCTGAATCTGCCGTCCTATCGGGTGGCGTTGATCTACCTGATTGGCATCGGCATCAGCGTACTGGTGCTCACGGAGGAGCAGCTGTAAGGGAGCAAAGGCGTTGGGGCGCCGGGGAGCCGAACACCCATCACTCCTGACCCTTTGACTCTTGACTGGAGGTGATCTATGACCGAAAACTGGATGCAACGTCTGGTGCGATGGGCGCGGCGGAAATCGCCGTGGATGCTGCACTTCAACAGCGGCGGGTGCAACGGTTGTGACATCGAGATTCTCGACTTGCTCACGCCGCGTTATGACGTGGAGCGCCTGGGAATTCTGGCGGAAGCGTCGCCTCGTCACGCGGATATTCTGCTCTGCACCGGGCCGGTGACGCGACAGACACGCGACCGGCTGCGTCGCATCTACGAACAGATGCCCGCGCCCAAGTGGGTGGTCTCTGTGGGCAGTTGCAGCTGTTCCGGAGGCGTCTTCCAGGGAGGGCTGAATGTTCTCGGCGGCATAGATCAGGTCGTGCCGGTAGATATGTACATCCCCGGATGCCCCTGCCGCCCGGAGGCTGTGATTGACGGACTGGCGCGACTGCTGACAAAGATTGCGTGAGGGAGAATGGTTCTTAAAAAACAGTGAGCAGAACCATTCACAACTCACTGCTCACCCGTTACTAATTTAGAGGAGACTTATGGATTTTGAACCCGTGATCGCTGCGTTGCAAGCGGCTTTCCCCGATGTGGATTTAGCGCCGCGCGCTGCGCCGCTGGATGATACATTCGTCACCATACCGGCTGAGGGACTGCGCCGCGCCGTGACGCTGTTGCTCGAAGACTGGCAGCTGCGCCATCTTTCCACCATCACCGGACTGGATACAGGCGAATACGTTGAATTGCTTTACCATTTCTGGCATACCCATGGGCTGACGTTGCGGGTGACGTTGCCTTACGCGGCGCTACGCATCGCCAGCATCACCGACTTGATTCCTGGCGCGGCGTTCTACGAGCGCGAGATCGTGGAGATGTTTGCCGTGACGGTAGACGGTCTGCCCGACCCGCGCCCGTTCTTGTTACCCGATGACTGGGACGGCGGCGCACCGCTAAGGAAAGGCGTGTGAGCGGGTCAGCGAGAAAGCAAGTCATCCGCAGTCTCAACTTCCGACTCTTACCTCGCAACTCGCAACTCGCAACTCGTAATCGCTTTCAGGAGTACCCTATGACTAAAGTGACCATTCCTATCGGCCCGCAGCATCCGCTGCTCAAGGAGCCACTCTCGTTTTTGTTGACCGTAGAAGGGGAGCAGGTGTTGGAAAGTACGCTGCGCCTGGGCTATGTCCATCGCGGCATCGAGCGGCTCTGCCAGGAGCGCACCTACGTCCAGGCGGTGCATCTCATCGAGCGCGTCTGCGGCATCTGCTCACATATCCATACCACTACCTATTGCCAGGGCGTCGAGGCGCTTTCGGGGCTGCAGGTGCCGCCACGCGGGCTATATCTGCGCACGTTCCTGTGTGAGCTGGAGCGGATTCACAGTCACCTGCTGTGGCTGGGCGTGTTGGCGAAGAACATGGGCTTTGATACCGTCTTCATGTATGCCTGGCGCGACCGCGAGATTGTGTTGGACGTAATGGAAGAGCTCTCCGGCGGACGGATTTCCCATGCCGTCAACGTCATCGGCGGTGTGCGGATTGATCTGGATGCCGCACACACGCGCAGCATCCAGCAACGCTTCGATGAGCTGGAGCGGCAGGTGGAGAAGGCGCTCGCGCTGATCAACAACGAGCCCTCACTCAAGGCGCGAACGCAGGGTGTGGGGCTGCTCTCGGCAGAACAGGTCGCCCGCTATTGTGTGGTGGGACCGGTGGCGCGCGCTTCTGGTGTAGACGTGGATTTGCGTCGCGACTTTCCCCGCCCGCCCTACGATCAACTGAAGTTCAACGTCATCACCCATCCGGCGGGGGATGTCTGGGCGCGTACTTTGGTGCGGGTGCAGGAAATCCGCGAAAGCTTAAGTCTCTGCCGCCAGATTCTGGCGCAGCTGCCCGATGGCCCAACTTCCGTAGCTATGAAGCGCCGCGTCCCCCCCGGCGAGGTAGTCAGCCGCTCCGAAGCGCCGCGTGGTGAAGTGATCTACTACATCCGCAGCGATGGCAGCGACAAGCCGGCGCGGCTCAAAATCCGCACGCCCACCCTCACAGCGCTCATCACCCTGGCAGATCAGCTGCGCGGCGTCAACGTGGCCGATGTGCCGGTGGTGCTCTCCGGCGTGGATCTGTGCATCGCCTGCGCGGACCGGTGAGACGCCATGCGAGAACTACTGGCAGCTTTATTCAACTTGCTCATCTTCCCTGGTTTGGGGTTTTTGTTCGTCTGCGCGATGGCCTTCGAGTGGGGTGATCGCCGGCTGATTGCGCGTTTTCAGGGGCGGGTGGGGCCGCCGTGGTACCAGCCCTTCGCGGATCTCATCAAGCTGCTGGCGAAAGAGGACATCCTGCCCAACGACGCAGAGGAGACCACGGCGGCAGTGTTGCCCATGCTCTCGCTGGCGGCAGTGCTCACGGCGGCGCTCTATGTGCCGGTGGCGGGCTACGCTCCTCTATCCTTCGAGGGCGATCTAATTGTAGTCTTGTTTCTGCTGAGCCTACCCACGCTGGCACACTTCCTGGCGGGGTGGGTGACGGTGGGCGTGTACAGCATTTTGGGGGGCAATCGTTCGCTGCTGCAATTCTTCTCTTACGAGGTGCCCTTTCTCATGGCGCTCAGCACGCCGGCGATTTTCAATGGCTCGTGGACCATCGCTGAGATCACTGCCCGGCAAACGGTTTGGAACATCTTCATCTTGCCGCTAGCCTTTCTTGTGGCGCTAGTGGGGCTGATCGGCAAGCTCAAGCGGGATCCGCTGGACATCCCCAAGGCCAAGTCGGAGATGGTTGCCGGCCCGCTTACAGAGTTTAGCGGGCGTAAGCTGGCGCTGTGGCGTCTCTCAATGGACATGCAGACGGTGGTAGGCGTGTTCCTGCTGGTGAATCTGTTCTCCGGCGGTGCCTCGATGCTGGCGCCGCTCGCCTTTGTTTTCAAGGCGCTGGCAATCCTCGCGTTACTCTCGACAGCCAGTGTGCTCTATGCCCGACTGCGCATCGACCAACTGGCGCATCTGGGCTGGCGTGTGTTGGCGCCGCTGGCATTGTTGCAGCTACTGGTAACGGTTTGGATGGGAGGGTGATGTCATGGTGCGGTTTCGTTCTTCGTTGTTGCCCGAAGCGCTGCACACGCTCTTGCGTCGGCCGGGGACGGTGCAGTACCCTTTTGGACCGGCAGAATTGCAGGAAGGATATCGCGGGCGGGTGATGGCTCACGGCGAGCGGTGCAAGGGATGCAGTCTGTGTGTGCGCGATTGCCCCGCTTTCGCTTTGGAGTTGGAGCGGAACGGCAAAGAGCACTACCGGCTGATCTATCACCCCGACCGCTGCGCGTACTGCGGGCAGTGCGAGCAGAGCTGCCGCTTCGATTGCATCTATCTCACGAATGAATTTGTCCCCGGTACAGCGGACCTTGAAACATTATCGGTGGTGTTGGTGGATCACAAGCCGGCGGAGGAGTAGGGGAGATGGGGGGATGGGGAGCTGGGGAGCTGGTCGCTTGTGGCGCGTTACCCATGACCAAATGCCCAATATCCATGACCCATGATCCATCACCCAATACTCAATACCCATCACCCATCACCCATCACCCATTACCCATCACCCATCACTCAATGACTCCTGACTCCCGACTCCCGACTTTTGACTTATTCTGGAGGTGCGTATGAATCTTTATGAACTGACACAAACGCATCTGGAAGCGCGCGATATGCAGGGTTTGAAGACGCTGATGGCAGAAGCAGATATGGATGGATTACTGTTTCTGATTCAGGACCTCACCCCGCAGGAGCGAGTGATCGTCTTCCGGCTGCTGGACAAGAACCGGGCCTTGACGCTCTTCGAGCAGTTGGATGTGGAGCAGGCGCAGGCGTTGCTGGCGGCGTTCACCGATGAGCAAGCTATCGCTATCTTCGCCGCGCTCGATCCCGATGAACGCGCGCGGTTGTTGGACGAGCTGCCGGCCGCCGTCGCCAAGCGCCTGGTCGCCGCGCTGCCGCCCCAGGAACGCGCGCAGGTGAATCTGCTGCTGGGATACGGCCCGGAGACCGCCGGGCGCATCATGACGCCCAAATACATCCGCCTGACGCAGGAGATGACTGTTGCGCAGGCGCTCGAAAAGGTGCGCACGCAAGCCGTATCGCCCGAAACGCTCCACACTTTGTACGTCACCGATGCGGAGCGCTGTCTGGTGGGCTGGCTGCCGCTCCAGGCTCTGATTCTCAATTCACCGGCGACGCCCATCGGTGAGATCATGAATCCCGATGTTGCCTGGGTGACGACGGATACCGATCAGGAAGAGGCGGCGCAACGCCTGCACCACCGCGACCTGTTAAGCCTCGCGGTGGTAGATCAGGGGCAGCGCCTCGTCGGCGTCATCACCGTGGATGACGCGATGGAAATCATGGAAGAAGAGGTCACGGAAGACATCTTTGACAAGGCGGCGGTGGTGGCTATCGGCTCGCACGATAGCAGCAGCTATCGCCTGGTGAATGGTAAGTTGTGGGACATCTGGCCCATGCGCTTGCCGTTCCTGCTGATCGCGTTGGTGGGGGGGCTGCTCGCGGGCGCGGTCATCGGCGTTTTCGAAGATACATTGCACGGCATCCCGATGTTGGCGATGTTCATCCCGGTGGTGATGGACATGGGCGGCAACGCCGGCACCCAATCCACGACGATTTTCGCCCGCGCGTTAGCGTTGGGGCATATCAATATGCGCCATTTCGGCGCGCATCTGCTGCGGGAGATCGGCGTCGGCGTCACGATGGGGGCTGCCGTAGGGGTGCTTGCTGGCTTGATCGGCGCGATCTGGCAGGGCATGCCAGCGTTGGGATGGGTCATCGGCCTGGCGCTGACGGCGACGCTGACGCTGGCTACCACGTTGGGGTTCCTGATTCCCTACCTGCTGACGCGTATCGGTTTGGATCCGGCAGCCGGCGCTGACCCAATCATCACAACGATCAAGGACATTACCGGGTTGTTGATTTACTTTGCGTTGGCGTATTATCTGCTGGGGCCGATGTTTCTGTAATTCGCAAGACGTTAATCACAGCACATATCACGTTGTACGCATTACGCAGCACGCATTACGCACTTGGAGGAGGTGCGCCATGAAACGATATTTGTTGTTGCTGCTGCTGTTGAGTCTGCTGTGGGCGGCGGCGCCGCTGCCGGCGCAAGCAGCAGATGGCCCGGTAGTGTTGTTGGAGATTGAGGGCGTTATCAACCCCTTCACCACGCGCTATCTGGAGCGTGGGCTGCGGCTGGCGGAGCAGCGTGGGGCGCAGCTCGTCATCATCACCCTCGATACGCCTGGCGGTCTGGAAACAGCAATGCGAGAGATGGTGCAACTGCTGTTGGATTCGCCAGTGCCTACCGCTGTTTTCGTCGCGCCGGGCGGGGCGCGGGCGACTTCGGCGGGGCTATTCATCTTGTTGGCGGCAGATGTAGCCGCGATGGCGCCGGCGACGCACGTTGGCGCGGCGCATCCCGTGCCGTTGGGGACGGAAATCAGCGATGTGATGGACGCCAAGATGACCAGCGACGCGGCGGCATTGGTGCGCAGTGTAGCGACGCAGCGCGGGCGCAACGCCGATTGGGCCGAGCGGGCGGTGCGTGAGAATCTCTCCGTCACCGCCGCCGAAGCGTTGGAAATCAACGTGATTGACGTGGTCGCTGACGACCTCGACGCGCTGCTGCGGCAGTTGGAAGGGCGTGAGGCGGGCGACCGGACCTTGCGTCCGTTGGGCGCAACGCGGCAGGTGCAGCGCATGAACTTCAGCGAGCGTTTCTTCCATATCATCACCGAGCCGAACATCGCCTACCTGCTGCTTTCGCTGGGCACGTTGCTGGTATTAGCAGAGCTCGCCGATCCGGGATTGAGCGTGGCTGGGGTAGGCGCTGTGGTCGCCTACATTGTCGCCTTCATGGCGCTGGGCAGCCTGCCGGTGAACTGGGCGGCGATTGCGCTGTTGGTGCTGTCGGTGGTGTTCTTCGTGGTCGGGCTGCTCACCGATACGGAGATTGTCGTTTCCATTGCCGGGCTGCTCCCCTTCATCCTGGGATCTTTGCTGTTGTTTGCGCCGTTTACGCCGACCTCGCCGGCGGTGCCCGTGGTGCGCGTCAATCCCTGGTTGATCGGGTTAATGGCGCTGGCGATTCTGGCTTTCAGCCTGCTAGTGCTGCGCGCCGTTATCGCTGCGCGCCGCCGCCCGCCCCAGGCCGGCGCGCAGCGGCTCGTTGGCATGGTAGGCGTGGCCCTCACCGATTTGGCGCCCACGGGGCAGGTGCGCGTGGACTTGCAGGATTGGAGCGCTGTGTCGGTATCGGGCGCTATTCGTGCGGGCGAAGCTGTGCGCGTGGAGCGCATCACCGGCGTGCGCCTGTACGTTACAAGTCACGAGTCATGAGTCAGAAGTCAATTTGACTGACGCATGACGTGTGGCTTACAACTTCCGCTTATTCAGAGTCACAAGCCCAAGATCGTAAATCCAAAATCTAAAATCAGAGGAGGTTTGAGATGGATCTGTTCGCAATTGCGTTTCTATTGTTACTGGGGTTGATTGTGCTGGCGATGGCAATTCGCGTTGTGCCGGAGTATCGCCGGCTGGTGGTGTTCCGCCTGGGCCGGTGTGTGGGCGCCAAGGGGCCGGGCATCATTCTGCTGATTCCATTCCTGGATCAGGGCCGCCCGGTAGATCTGCGGGAGGTGTATTTCGATGTGCCGCCGCAGACGTGTATCACTGCTGATAACGCCTCGGTCTCCATTGATTTTCTCGTCTACGACAAGGTCATTGATCCGGTGCGCAGCGTGTTGGAAGTGGAGAACTTCACGGGCGCGGCGCGCGGATTGGCGATCACCACGCTGCGTGCTGTGGTGGGTGCGATGGCGCTGGATGATGTGCTCTCCAAGCGCGATGAGATCAACCGCATCCTGCATGAGAAGCTGGATGATGTGACCGACCGCTGGGGTATCCGCGTTATGGCGGTGGAAATTCGTGAAGTTGTCCCGCCGCGTGACATCGCTGAGGCGATGACGCGCCAGATGGCCGCCGAGCGCAATCGCCGCGCCATGGTCACAGAAGCCGATGGCAAGCGCGAGGCGGCGGTCACGCTGGCCGAGGGCGACAAGCAGGCGGCCATCCTCAAGGCAGAAGGCGCGCGTCAAGCGACCATCCTCCAATCGGAAGGCGATCGGCAAGCGGCTATTCTGCGCGCGGAAGGCTTTGCGCTGGCGCTCCACGAGATCTACAAGGTGGCGCAGGATGTGGACAGCAAGACGCTCACGCTGCAATACCTGGAAGCGCTCAAGGCGCTGGGTGAGGGCGATGCAACCAAGTTCGTCATCCCCACCGAGTTCCTCCATCTGGCGCAGCCGTTGACCGCGTTTACGAGGCAGGCGCATCAGGAATAGGGGTGTAAGGGAGTAGGAAGTAAGACCGTAGGAAGTAAGGGGGAGTAATGGGTGATGGGAAATGGGCGCAAACGGCAACTGCATCGCCCATTATCCCCTTATTTGTCACCCATCACCCCTTACCCTACCCACAAGGAGGTAAATTTTGACTATGGAACACAAACACTGGCATACCCTTGATCTCGAAGCGACCTTTGTCGCATTGGAATCCAGTCCCAACGGCTTGAAGGTCGTCGAGGCTGAACGCCGGCTGGCTGAGTTTGGCCCGAATGTGTTGGAAACCGGTGAGAAGGTTAGCAAGCTGAAGATCCTGCTGGCGCAGGTGAAGAACCCGCTAGTCTTCGTGCTGCTGGCGGCGGCGGTCATTTCGCTGCTCGCCGGCAAGACCGCCGACGCGGTGGTGATCGGCGTCGTCATCATCGTCAACTCCCTCATTGGCTTCTTCCAGGAATACCAGGCTGAAGCCGCGTTGGAGGCGCTCAAAGCGCAATCCGCGCCCGAAGCCGAAGTTGTGCGCGACTGTCCCGATATGGATGGCTGCATGGAGCTGCGCCTTCCTACTGCGGAGATCGTCCCTGGCGATATCATCCTGCTTGATGCCGGGGCCAAGGTCCCCGCCGATGCCCGTCTGATCGAGGCGGCGAATCTCGAAGTGGAAGAGGCGATGCTCACGGGCGAGTCGCTCTCTGTGCGCAAGACCATCGCGCCGCTGGAAAATCCCGATCTGCCGATTGCCGAGCGCACCAACCTCATCTATGGCGGCACCATCGTCACCAATGGGCGTGGGCGTGCGGTGGTCTATGCCACCGGTAAGCAGACGGAGATGGGCAAGATCGCCACGCTCATCCAGGAAACGGAGAAGGCTGAGTCGCCGTTGCAAAAGCAGACGCTCGACCTGGGCAGAAAGCTGGGTTTCTTTGCGCTGGCGGCTTCTATTCTCACCGTGCTGCTGGGCGTGATTCGCGGGATGGGGTTACAAGAGGTCTTCCTCTTCGCGCTGGCTTCGGCGGTCTCGGCGATTCCCGAAGGGCTGCCGGCGGTGATGAGCATCACCCTGGCGGTGGGCGTCAATCGCATGGCAAAGCGCAACGCCATCATCCGCAAGCTCGCCGCCGTGGATACGCTCGGCGCGGCGACCGTCATCTGCACGGATAAGACCGGCACGCTCACCACCAATCAGATGACGGTGCAGCAGATCATGGCAGATGCGAAGACCATCCACGTCACCGGTGCGGGCTTCACGCCGAAGGGGCGCTTTGAGCGCGACGGCAAGCCCTACGATCCCACCGCTACACCCGATGTGCGGCTGGCGCTGCATATCGGCGCTTTGTGCAATGATGCCCGTCTGGTTCGGCATCAGCTGGAAAGCGGCGATTATAAGTGGGAAGTTCACGGCGACCCCACCGAGGGCGCGCTGGTCGTAGCGGCCGCCAAGGCGGGGCACTACAAAGAGACGCTCGATGCGCGCCAGCCCCGTATTGATGAGCTGCCCTTCAACTCCAAGACCAAGTTCATGGTGACGTTCCATCGCGGGCAAGAAGGGCAGGTCTGGGTCTACGTCAAGGGCGCGCCGGAGACGATTCTCGAACGTTGTCCCCAAATCGTGGAGAATGCCAAAGTGCGCCCGTTGCAAGCAGCGGACCGCGAGCTCATTCTGGCAGAAAACTACCGCATGGCGAGCGAAGCGTTGCGCGTATTGGGTCTGGCGTACCAGATCATCGCGCCGGAAGAGGTGGAAGCCTTCAAAGAGGCGTTGGAGTACGGTCACGAGGCCGACCTGGTTTTCGTGGGCCTGGTAGGGATGATGGATCCGCCGCGCCCCGAAGTGCCAGAGGCCGTGGAACGCTGTAAGCGCGCCGGCATCCGCGTGATGATGGCAACTGGCGATCACAAAGTCACCGGCACGGCGATTGCCCGGCAGGTCGGCATCCTCGAAGGCGCGGCAGAGGGACGGGTGCTCACCGGGCAGGAACTTACCCCGCTGAGCGATGCGGAACTAGACGCCGTCATTCAGGAGGTTGCCGTTTTTGCGCGTGTGGCGCCGGAGCACAAGCATCGCATCGTCGAATCGCTGCAACGCCTGGGGCATGTCGTCGCCATGACGGGCGACGGCGTCAACGACGCGCCCGCGTTGCAGGCGGCGCAAATCGGCGTGGCGATGGGCATCACCGGCACCGATGTGACCAAAGAGACGGCGGAGATGGTGCTCACCGACGACAACTTCACCAGCATCGTCAACGCCGTGGAGGAAGGGCGCGTGGTGTTCCAGAACGTCCGCAAGGTGGTCAAGTATCTGGTCGCCACCAACTTCGGCGAAATTCTCACCATCCTCAGCTCGCTCCTGATCTTCCCGGTGGGCAAACTCATCTTCAATCCGGTACAGATCCTCTGGGTCAATCTGGTGACGGATGGCTTGCTCGACATCACCATCGCGCTCGAACCCAAAGAGGGCAATGTGATGGAAGAGCCGCCGCGCAAGGCCAACGCGCGCGTCATCAACACCGAAATCCTGCTGAACACCGTCTACGTAGCGATTATCATGGCGCTAGGCGTGCTTTTCATGTTCGGGCGCGCTTCGCAGAACGGGGAGCTCATTCGGGCGCAGACGATCGCCTTCACCACGCTGGCGATGTTCCAGGTCTTCAACGCGCTCAACGTGCGCTCGCGGCGACAATCGCTGTTCGAGCTTGGGCCTTTCACCAACCGCTATCTCTTGGGGGCCATCGTCATCTCGGTGCTGTTACAAATCCTGGCGACGCGCATCCCGCTGTTGCAGACCGCGCTCGGCACCGTCCCGCTCACCTGGGCGGATTGGGGCCTGATCACGCTGGTTGCCAGCTCCATCTTCTTCGCGGATGAGCTGCGCAAGTTTGTGCAGAAGAGACGTAGAACATAAATCCAGGCGGGCTGAAGGGCGATACCCTCAGCCCGCTTTTAACATTAGCGGAACGGTTTATAATCCGCTGTATGAACCGTATGCCTGCGCCCAAACATAGTGAAACGCCGGTCAGCTACGCTGATCGGGTTGGGCGTTGGGCAGCTGAAACCGCGCCGGATCTTCACAAGCAGAAATTAGGTCAATACATGATTCCCGCGCCTGTCGCGCAGTTCATGGCGCAGATGTTGACGCCAACCCCTGCGGCAGTGCAGATGTTGGATCCTGGCGCGGGCGCGGGAATCCTTAGTTGCGCCATTTTGGAAGCTGTTACGGCTGCGGTTGCATCAGTAGAGATCACTGCCAAAGAGCAAGCCCGCCGCTTAACGGCAGCGCCTTATATGCAGGCCATGCTTGAGGGTGCGGCGTTGGGGTTGGAAAATCACCTGAACTATATCTACCGATCTGACAACACCATGAGTATTGCTGAGGCTTATGGCCTGGCAGCTCTGCTCAACAGTCGTCTATTGGATACCCACTTTCGTACATTCAACTAGGGCTTATCAACGCTCATACCGACCTCAGCCAGGCTAACCCGCGATCAGGCA
>ENA-UOWE01003158-UOWE01003158.1-activated-sludge-metagenome-genome-assembly--contig:-NODE-3158-length-17195-cov-4.144107_pt1 | contig 17195 bp, 15 predicted proteins | sample MGYA00249841_ERZ761562 | MGnify/ENA primary metagenome ERZ761562 (study PRJEB28883, sample SAMN05720200) | activated sludge metagenome | isolation source: Anaerobic digester | place: Japan... | reverse complement strand
GAATCAGTTTTTCTATCACCAAAGCTTAAATCAGCAAATATTAAAAATGCTGAAATTATGGTTGAATATGAAGCTTCAAAATCAAAATGCGGATATAACTATGAAGAGAAAGATGATAAATTGGTTATTCAGATGACTTCTTCACATAAAGAGATAAATGCTCATATTTACACTGAAAACAAATGTAAAAAGGTATTGGTTGATGGAAAAGAGATACAGTTCAATAATGTTTTGATAGAAAATAGTAATTATGTTGATTTTAAATTAATCGATTCTTCTAATTCAAAAATTGAATTATTTTATAAATAACTTAAAACAAAAGAGAGAGGTATAATGTATTACTTAGGTCTGCACATTATAGATTGGATAATAATTTTCGGCTATTTTTGTGCTTTGTTCTTTATAGGTTATTGGACAAGTAAGAAAGTAAAAAACACAAAAGATTTTTATCAAGCTAACAGAAGCTTTGGAAAAATTATTACTGGATTTCTTACATTCGGAAATATGGTCAGTAGTGACCAGGCAGCTGGTGTAACAAGAGAAATATATAGACAGGGTTTATCTGGAATCTGGTTTCAAAACCTTGTTTTATTTATAACACCTTTCCATTGGTTTATTTCAATTCTACAAAAAAGAGCGAGATATCTTGCGCCAGGTGATATTTACGAAAAAAGATTTGAAAGTAAGTTTCTTGCAGGTTTATTTGCAGCTTATCTTTTAGTATCAGCAATTTATGGTAGTTCACTTGGATATTTAATTACTGGAAAGACTGTTCAGGCAATTATGTTAAAACCTGAAACTGAATGGACAGCTGAGGAAAAAGAAAGAGTAATGGGTTTCAGGGAATATCAAAGTCTTTTGAAAAAGCAAGAGTTAACCCAACTTACACCTGAAGAAAAAGCTCGTTTGCAAGTTCTTGAAGATAAGAAAGCTAAAAGGGAACTTGATGCGTATATTTCTTATGTAGATCTTACTACATTTTTCTTGATATATGGTAGTATAACAGCGGCTTATGTTATTATGGGAGGGCTTTTTGCAGCTGCGTTTACTGATGTAATCCAGGGAATACTTATTTTGTTTTTATCAATTATTTTAATACCTGTTGGCTTAGCAAAACTTGGAGGGTTTTCAGGATTACATGCTGCTGTTCCAGAATATATGTTTGATTTATTCGGCTCAACTGGATTGAGTGAATATACATGGTATTTTGTGTTAACTATGGTTATAACTAATTTAATTGGTTTGCCTCCAAGAGGTTTCACAATTGGTGGTTCAGCAAAAGATGACAATACTGCAAGATTTGGATATGTTGGCGGTGCTTTTGCTAAAAGATTTATTATGATTGGTTGGGCATTAACTGGTCTTATTGCAGTAGGTCTCTATGCGGGTCAGCTTTCTGATCCTACTTATATTTGGGGACATATGACACTTGATTTACTTGGGGTTGGATTTATTGGCATTATGATTGCTTCAGTAATAGCAGCAAATATGGCTAACAAAGCTGCTCAAAGCCTGGAGTGGAGTGCTGGTTTTACAAAAAATATTTTATTGCCATTATTTCCAAAAACTAAAGAAAAAACCCAGGTCTTTGTTGGTAGAATTGTAATATTCATAGTTTTGATGGGTGGTATAATTTTCGCTTATTCTGTAGATGATATTCTAGTTGTATTTAAATATATTCTTTCTATTGGTACAATAATTGGTCCATCACTCTGGTTAGTATATTTCTGGAAAAGGTTAAATACAAAGGCTGTGATTACTCAAATGATATTATCAATTATTGTAACTGTTGTATTACCTGTAACAATACCTACTATTCCAGGATTAAAAGAAGATCCTAAATTTACTATAAGAACACAAGAAAAGGTTAGTATAATTCAGACAAAGGCTGTTAAATCAGATGTAGAATTTGGTAAAGCTCAATATGTAGGTCAGATAATAGAAAAGAAAGAAGTAACTCCTCCTGCTGGTATATTTTTTGAAAATGTTGTAAGAAAAAATGAGGGAGATCCGAATTCTCCATTAGTGGGACAGGGTTTATTCCGTGTTCAACTCTATTTTTATCATTTGCTTGGTTTTAATTTACAAAGTATGAATAAAGCATTACTTTCAACATTATCTTTCATTTTTGATATATTTTTCCCATTCATTGTTCTTTTTGTTGTAAGTATGCTTTCTAAACCAAACTCAGATGAAGCTTTAAATAGATTTTATGCTTGTGTACTTACCCCAACTATTGCTGATCAAGAGCAGGATGAAAAGAATGTAGAAGAACTTGTAAAGAATCCTGAACTGATGAAAAGTAAGAAACTATTCCCAAATTCTAATTGGATGTTCTGGAAACCTACAAAAATGGATATTTGGGGATTCATTGGATGTTGGGTATTAGTTGGTATTATTATTTTGTTATATTATATTGTAGCAAATATTGGAGCTTAATATAAGTTTTATAATAAGTCATTTTCAGTTAAAGTATTCATATTTTAGCTGAAAATGACACTTTTTTTAGGAGGTTTTATGAATAATTTTTTCAAGAGTAAATACTTTTTATTTACATTAGTAGTAATAAGTATAAGTATTTTAACTATAGGTGCTTATAATTTAAGAAAGGTAGAAAAGAAAAAGGTAATATTTACTGAAAATGCACCTAAAGCAATTGGTCCATATAGTCAAGCTATTATGTATGGTGATATGTTATTTATTTCTGGTCAGTTAGGTATTAACCCTAAAACTAATGAATTACCAGAGGATTTAGAAACACAAACAAAAAACGCAATGAATAATATTAAAGCAATATTGGAAGAAGCTGGAATGAATTTTAATGATGTTGTACAAACTCATATTTTTCTTAAAGATATGAAGGATTTTCAAAAAGTTAATGAAATTTATTCAAAATATTTTGAATCAGACTATCCTGCCAGAGCTACTATGCAAGTTGCAGCCCTTCCGAAAGATGGAAAAGTAGAAATTGAAATGATTGCCTGTAAAAATAAAGTTGATTAAACTTCTTAGTTTCTTGTTAAAAAATATTTATGAAAAAAAATACTTGAAACAATTATAAAATAATTGTATATTTCAAAGTATGAATGAAGGTCCGAAATATTTTACGATAGAATTAAAAGAAGGAAATCTTCAGGCATTGCTCAAAGTATATGAGTCAAATGTAATAAAAATTGAAGACGTAATTCTTGAGCTAAAAAAAATGGGTGTTACCTTTGGTTTAAAAGGGGAATATCTTAAAAATTTAGCTAAACAGGGTTTCCCTTTTGGTCAGTATCTAATTGCTGAAGGTAAAAACCCGATACCAGGTAAAGATGCTACTGCAGAATGTTTAGTTGAGATGGCTCCAGAACCACCAGAAATAGAGTTTGACGATGAAGAGAAAGAATCTCGTTATTTCCCGGTAAGAATTACCAATGTTAGAAAAGGTGATAAACTTGTTAGATATGTACCTCCTACTAAAGGTGTCCCTGGAATGACGGTATTAGGTAAAGAAATTTTACCAATGCCAGGTAAAGCTATACCTTTGCCAAAGGGAATAAATACAGATTTTCTTGATTCTAATAACAATTATTTGATAGCTACTAAAAGTGGAAATTTTGAGTGGGATGGTATAAAAGCAAAAGTTGATCCAGAGTATACTGTTCGGGGTGATTTAAGTATTTTAAATGGAGAGGTAATAGAATTTTATGGTTCAATGATTGTAACTGGTGATATTAAATCAGGTATTACAGTAAAGATTGGTGGTGATTTAACAGTCTATGGTACAGTTGAAGATGTTGTTATTGAGTGTGGAGGAAACGTAGTTATAAAAGGTGGTTTATTTGGTGCTGGTAGGGGTAAGGTAACAGCAATGGGTAGTATTGATATTAATCATGCTTACAACCATATAATATCAACTCCAGGTGATATTACTATACATAAAGAAGTTATGAACTGTCAAATTTCTGCTAAAAGAATATTTGCTAATTATGCTTCTATTTGCGGAGGCAATGTAACAGCGCAAAATCTTATAGAAGTAAAGGAATTAGGAAAAGAACAATTTGCAAGAACTACAGTTTCTATTGCTGGTAAGTATCAGTTAATGGAACTCTTTCAATCTATGGAAAAAGAAATCGAGGAGTTAACTAAGAAAATAAAAGACTATAAAGAAGAAATTTTTAAGTTAGCTAAGGAAAAGTTGAATTCTATTGCATTCCCACCTGAAAAAGAAGAGCAGTTAACTAACTTAAGGCTTGAAATGGATAACTTGAACAAGAGTTTAACTGAAAAACGTGAATCTAGGGATAAACTGGTTGTAGAATTAAAACAAAGTGTACCGAAATTAGTTGTAAGTGGTACTGTCCATTCTAATGTTTATATATCAATTAATGATATAAGTTATCTTGTTTCTGAACCTATGAGAAATGTTACATTTTTCGAAAAGGATAACGAGATAATGAAAATTAAAAATGAAAAATTTTAATTATCTTGGCTTGTTTTTCCACCATCTATTTAATCTTTCTTTAAGATCTTTTTCTTTTCCATTCTGAGAAGGTTTATAATAAATTTTGTTTTTATATTTTGGTGGTAAGTATTCCTGTTCTGCAAAATTTCCTTCAAAATTGTGAGCATATTTATAATCTTTTCCATAGCCAATATTTTTCATAAAAGAAGTAACTGGATTTCTTAAGTGAAGAGGAACAGGTTCAAATGGATTATTCTTTACATCTTCTAGAGCTGTATCAATCGCAAGATATGATGCATTACTTTTTAAGCAGCAAGCAAGATATATAGCTGTTTGTGCTAAAATAATACGACCTTCTGGCATTCCAATATAATCAATTGCAGTGAAACAGCTGGTTGCGAGTGTTAAGGCATAAGGGTCAGCATTACCAATATCTTCTGAAGCAAGAATAATCATTCTTCGGGCAATAAATTTTGGGTCTTCGCCACTATCAATCATACGAGCCAACCAATAAATTGCTGCATCTGGATCGCTGCCTCTAATACTCTTAATAAATGCAGATATTATATTATAATGTTCCTCACCATTTTTATCATATTTTGGTTGAGCTCTCTGAAAAGCTTCGAAAAAAATTTCTTTATTTAAAACTATTTTATTGTTATTTTTTTTTGCAAGAATTATTGAGTTCTCTAATCCATTTAATAAAATTCTTGCATCTCTTCCGGATAGACTTATTAGGTAATCCTTGTCATCAATTTGAATATCATATTTATTTAATATCTCATCTTTTTTTAAGGCACTCTCCAATACGGTTTCTAATTCATCATCACTTAAAGGTTTTAATATATATACCTGACATCTTGAGAGTAGTGGAGATATGACTTCGAATGATGGATTTTCAGTTGTTGCGCCAATTAAAATTATTGAACCCTTTTCAACAGAAGATAAAAGTGCATCTTGTTGGGATTTGTTAAATCTGTGAATTTCATCAATAAATAAAATTGGACTTTTGCCGGTTTCTAAAATATCTTTTTCACTCTTTGAAAAAATTTCTCTTAAATCTTTTACTCCGGAAGAAACAGCATTTATTTGATAAAAACGAGCCTTAGTATGTTGTGCAATTATTCTGGCTATTGTAGTTTTACCACATCCAGGTGGTCCCCAGAAAATCATTGATCTTAGTTGATCAGTTTCAATCATTTTTCTGAGAGGTTTTCCTTCAGATAGGAGATGTTTTTGACCTACTATTTCATCGATTGATTTTGGTCTAACTCTTTCAGCTAATGGTATATTTTTTGTGTTCATTCTTTTAATTGCTTTTTTGTAATAAATTTACAAATAATCATAATAAAATAAAATACCTTTATTTTATTATCCTTGAAATAGATGGAAAAATTTACGAATTTTGTACGAATTATTGAGGTAATTATGAATGAAAGATTAGAATCTCTGGATGTGTTTCGAGGAATTACTATTGCGGGGATGGTTTTAGTTAATAACCCTGGAAGTTGGGATTATGTTTATCCTGCTTTAAGGCATGCTTCGTGGCATGGAGTAACACCTACTGATTTAATTTTTCCTTTTTTCTTGTTTATTGTGGGAGTAGCTATAACGCTTTCATTTGAAAAGAGGTTAAGTAAAGGAGACACAAAAACTTCTTTATCTATCCATATTATTCAAAGGGGGGTGACAATTTTTTTGTTAGGAGAGTTTATGTCAGGATTTCCCTTTTTTAATGTGCATTCAATGGTATCTAGCGGTCAATCTTATTGGTTTATTGGTTTACTATTGTTTTTTTCTTTTTCCTATGTTCTATGTATGATTGTACTATTTTATAGGCTTTTTTCTTTAGCAGAAAATTATTTTGTTAAAAAGAAGGATTTGAATATAAATCTAAAGAAAATTGTAATAAATTTTTCTGTGTTTTTAATTTTGATAATTTTATTTCCGATTATTTTTCCCGAAAATGGTTTAGATACAATACGAATTCCAGGAGTATTACAGAGAATAGCTGTGGTATATGTGATATCATCCTTTCTCTTTCTGTTTTCAAATCCAAAGAGTATAGTTTATTATTTAATTGGATTTTTAGTAATTTATTCTTTGTTTATGTTGTTGTATCCTGTTCCTGGATATGGAGCTGGTAATTTATCAAAAGAAGGAAATTTTTCAGGTTATCTTGATAGTATTCTATTAAGTGGGCACATGTGGAAAGTATCAAAAACCTGGGACCCTGAGGGTGTATTTAGCACCTTGCCTGCAATTTCTACTGCTTTATTTGGTGTTTTGACAGGAAAGTTGATTAAAAGTAATAAAAATATTTTAGAAAAAATTAGCTCAATATTTGTGTGGGGTTGCATTTTATGTGTATTAGGCGTAATTATAGATATGTATATTCCAATAAATAAAAGTATATGGACTACTTCTTTCTCAATATATTGTGCTGGAATGGCTTTGTTATTTCTTGGCTGCTCAATGTTTGTAATAGATGTTAAAGGGTATAGAAAATTATTTAAACCATTTTTAGTTTATGGAATGAATGCAATAACAGTATTTTTTCTTTCTGGTATGCTCGCTCGTGTTATGATGATTTATAAAGTAAATTACAATGGAGAAATAGTAAACTTTCAAAATTATTTATATCTTTCAATATTTATGCCCATTTTTGGAAACATGGGAGGTTCTTTAGCTTATGCCATATCTTACGTTTTATTCTGGCTTTTTATTATGTGGATTTTATATAAGAAGAAAATTTTTATAAAGGTATAGGTAATAATTATGTTGAAAAATATTATAAGTGACGAAACAATAAAAAAAATTTCAAAATTTCTTAAATTTTTTGAAAAAGTATTTCTTGCATTATTGTTTCTTTTTTTATTGATTAAATTAATTTTCTTTTCTTAGGAAGTATGAAATGAAAATATTGGTAATTGAAGACGAAAAAAAAGTTGCTAATTTCATTAAACAAGCTCTGGTTGAGCAATTATATACAGTAGATGTAGCCTATGATGGTGAAAAAGGTTTGGAAATGGGCTTGTCAGATGAATATGATTTGATAGTATTAGACATTATGCTTCCAAAAATTGATGGATATGAAATAATAAAAAAAATTAGAAGTGAAAATATTACAACACCTATTTTAGTTCTTACAGCAAAAGATACTGTAAGTGATAAGGTAAAAGGGCTTGATATTGGTGCGGATGATTATTTATGTAAACCTTTTGTTTTGGAAGAACTTTTTGCAAGAATTAGATCCCTATTGAGAAGACAAAGTGTCGATAAGTCTAATATATTAAAGTTAGATAATCTTGAATTAGATACAATTTCACATACTGCAAAAAGAGGAGATAAAAAAATTGAATTTACAGCCCGTGAGTATGAATTGCTTGAATTTTTACTCAGAAATAAAAACCGTGTTTTAACAAGAAGTATAATAGCTCAACACGTTTGGGAATATAATTTTGATGTTGAGTCAAATATTGTTGATGTCTATATAAATAGGTTAAGAAACAAAATTGATTTTGGAGATAATAAAAAACTAATTCATAGTATAAAAGGTGTTGGATACGTGATGAAGGTTGAAGATGATTAATATGAACTTTAAATCATTAAGATTTAAGTTAGCTCTTTTTTATTCTTTAGGGGTTATAATTTTACTTATTACTTTTGGGGTTATTACTTATTTTAGTTTAAAGGATTCTTTATTCAAAGAACATGATAGATCTCTTGAAAAACATATTAGCTCTTTAGATCATATTTTAAAATCAAAAATTTATATAGGTAATATTGAAAAATCTCAAAATATCATAATATCTAAACGTTCTATTACTGAACTTGCTGATAGTATTATTGATTTGATATCTACTGAAATTTATGATTTATCTTTACTAAAACCTAAAAACAACTTTATTCAGGTTATAAGTCCAGAAGGATATGTAGTATATGAATCTGATAATATGGGTGATGACAATCTACCCATAGAAAAAGCCGAATTAAATAAAATAAAATATGAAACTATTGAAAATTTCAAAGATCAAAAAATTAGATTAGCCCTATATCGTGATTCAAGCTATGTTATTGGCATTGGTAGTCCATTAAAAGAAACTGAAACTACGCTTTCTACTTTATTTAGTATTTTTACACTTCTTATTCCTCCAACACTTCTCTTGCTAATTATAGGAGGGTGGTACATTACAAATCGGTCATTAAAACCAATCGATGAAATTACAAAAACGGCAAAAGAAATTACAACGAAACATTTACATATAAGAATAAAAGAATCGAAAAATGATGATGAGATTGGAAGGTTGATAATAGTACTTAATGAAATGATTGATAGATTAGACAAATCATTTGAAAAAATACAACAATTTTCTTCTGATGCCTCACATGAGCTTAGAACTCCTTTAACAATCTTGTTGGGGGAATTACAAAACGCTTTGCAAGGTGTAAAAACTATCGAAGAATACCAAAGTATCATTTCTAACGCAATTGATGAAATTTTAATAATGTCTCAAATTATTGACGATCTTTTAACATTATATAAAGCTGATTCAGACGAATTAAGTCTAAAAAAAGAAAAAGTATCATTAAATCAATTATTTAATTCCTTATATGAAGATGTTCAAATTTTAGCATTAAAAAAGAAATTAACTGTTTCATTGAATATTACGGATAATATTGAAATAAATGGTGATAAAATTAGATTAAGACAGCTATTTCTTAATCTTCTTGAGAATGCAGTAAAATTTAATATTGAAAATGGTAAAATTGATATTTCTGTAAAACAAAAAGATGATTTTGTTGAAATAATTATTTCTGATACTGGTATAGGGATTTCATCTATTGATGGTAACAAAATTTTTGACAGATTTTATCGGGTGGATAAATCTAGAACGAGAGCGATAAAAGGGACAGGTTTAGGATTAGCAATTTCAAAATGGATTGTAGAAAAGCATAATGGGAGAATAGAATATAAAAGTGAGTTAAATAAAGGTTCCTCATTTTTTGTTTACTTACCAAAATAAAAAAGGCGACAAAAAGTCGCCTGAATAAAGAGAATTAATGAATATCTAAATTATTTGGTTTCTTTCTTTTCTTCTTTTTTCTCTTCTTTTACTTCTTTTTTAGCTTTTTTAGGAGCTTTTTTCTCAGCTGTTTTTTCTTCTTTTGCTTCGGTTTTTTCTTCTTTTGCTTCTTTCTTAGCTTTTTGGGATTTCTTTACTTTTTTCTCAACTTTTTCAGTTGTTTCTTTCTTTTCTTGTGGTTTTTCTTGTGCAAAAGTAGGTACTGAGAATGCGAAGAAGAATACAAAAGCTAATGCAAGGATGAATGATTTTTTCATTTTATTTTCTCCTTAATTTTTATTTATAGCTTAGTGAATTAAAGTTGTTATAATATACTAAACTCGTATTAATTCATAATTAATTCAAAATTAATATTTTTTAACTTTATATTTTATTTTTTGAAATACAGTGTTTTTTAAAAACAAAGTAGTAAAAAAATAAAATTGAAATAATTAAAAAAAAGTTGTATATTAAAAAGATTAAAAATTAAGAAGGAATTAAAATGGAAAAAGAAATAAAAAAAACTCATGGAGCAAAAACACCTCTTATTATTTTAATATCTTTAATTATTTTATTCACAATTATTCTTTTTTTAAAAGCTTTTTTTGGTTAAACAGTTTAAGCAGCGAAATTATGAGTATTTTTAACCCTGAAGTATAATTAAATATAGTTCAGGGTATTTTTTTTGTACATTAATAAAAAATAAAATGAATACAAAAATTATTATACAGATTATTATTAGTTCACTAATAATTTATGTTTTCTATCGTATAATGAAGAAAAAAGATTCGATAGTATATTTTGCTGGTGGCAGATGGTGGTTATCATGGCTTTCCTTAGCAATAATAACTTTGATGGATGAATTGACATCAGTATTTTATGCTCCTGCCGAAGCACACCGTTTTATTGGAAATAATGCTATATTTTTTATTATAATAACGAGCCTTTTCATCCGTTATTCAACTACAAAGATGATTGAGATAGCCCATATACTTGAAAATAACGGAATAAAAGGAGGTGGCGTATATTCTTTTTCGTATTTAGTACTCGGTCCAACTGTTTCATTTATTGCTGTTGCTTCAATACTTGTTGATTATATTTTAACTGCAAGTATTTCTGCAGTAAGTGGTGTAGAAAACGGTGCAACCTTTTTTGGTTTATCACATTCTACTAAATATATTTTTATTATGTGTATTGTTTGGGGTATAGCTATACTGAATATCATTGGTATTAAAGAAAATGCAAGATTTACTTTTTTTATTTTTTTTATTGCCGCTCTAATTTTAATTAATCTTATTGTATCTGGAATTTTAAATTTAAATAGTTATTCTGTAAATCAAATTGCAAACAGTTTTACAAATTCATTTGAAAATATTACTGGACAGGGAATAGCTAAAGGTTATAGTTTTTTTATTTTTGGTATTGCAAGTTGTATTCTAGCTTATTCTGGTGTAGAATCTGTTTTGCAAACGGCAGGCTATGTAAAAAGCTGGAAGGAAATTAGAAAGGCATACCTTTTTCTTGCTCTATCAGTTGGTATAGTTACACCATTAATCGTTACTTTAGCTTTATCTACAAAAATAGACTTTGAACAACACACTGGGGATTTAATCCCTTATTTTGCTGCTTTACTCAATGGTCCAATTTTTGGAGTAGCGGTAAGCTTTTTAGCTACATTTACTTTGATTATGGCTGTAAATACATCATTTGTTGCTAGTAGTGAATTACTTGAAAAAGTTGCTGAGAGATATAATTTTCATTGGCTTATAAAGACTAATAAAAGACATTCACTGTATAGAATTCACATTATTTTTGCGATATTTATTTCTTTAATAATTCTCTTAACTGGTGGTGAGCAAAATATTTTGGCAGAAATGTATGCACTTGGCTTGATTGCTAGTTTTACTTTAAATATGGGAAGCCTTTTGATATATAGATACTTTAAGGGAAGTAAAGAAATAAAAGAATATTATACATCAAGGGTAGGAACCTTGATTGCATTTATAATTTTCTTAAGCTGTTTTATTTATTTAGCTTTTCATAAACCTTATGGAACAGTGTTATGGTCTTCTGTTACAATCTTTTTCCTTTTTGTCGGTATTAGTATTGCAAAGAAGAGAGCCCCCGAAAAGAAAGAAATAAAACAAACAGATAACAAAATGGATATTGTTTTCCATTTTGCTGAAGATTTAACCGGGACTAAAAGTGTTCATTTTATCAAGCCAGGTGAAGAAGCTATAATTAAAGAAAGTAAAGATGATGTTTATATAACTTTTTACCATCCAAGAAATCCAATTCCATTGAAGATATCTTCGAATCATTTTAGATTTCCAATAATTGGTAATCAGGTTTTATCAAATATTTATGCAATAATTGAACTTTTAAAATACGAGCTACCAGATGTTAAATTTAAATTTCATATTGGCTGGCCTACTTCTTCCTGGGTCGATAGATTATCTATTGGAGTAATGGTTTACGAAATAATGAAATTACCTAAAAACTATCCTGAATATGATTTTATAATTCATCATAGGAAAATCAAGAAATGAAATAATCACATTTTTTTAATGAACTTATTATAATTACATTTATTAACTAAAAGAGAAGGTATTATGGAGAGAGAGTATTACATTAATTTAGCTAATCAAGGTTTACGCATGCCTATTGGTGCTGATCTTGTTCTTCACGAGAAAGAAAATCATGAAGAAATTATTGTTAATGGTAAATTACTTGGAAAGGTTATTGAAGAAACAGCAAATCGATTTAAAACACCATTAGCAGTACCTCTTATGGATTTAATGCTTGAAAAGACTATTATGCTGAAAATGATAGGAATAGATGAAAAAGAAATTGATACATATCATTTTTCTACTATCCCTTCAGAAGATGTCATAAAAGAAATTAATGACAAATCAGGTGTTTATATGACACCAAGAATGAAAGCAGATATCGAAGCTATTGAATACATAGCAAAAGAAACTAAGTTATTACCTATTGGTATGACGATAGGACCTTTTTCTTTGCTAACAAAATTATTAAGTGATCCAATCACTGCTGTATATTTAGCAGGTACTGGTTTAACAGCTGAAGATGATGACGAGGTAAAACTACTTGATGTTTTAATGAATATATCTACAAAAGTAATTTTAAGTTATGCAGAATTAAAAATAAAAGCTGGGGCAAAAGCTATTTTAGTAGCAGAGCCTGCTGCAAATTTAGTCTATTTTTCTCCAAAGCAATTGGATGAAGGTTCAGATGTTTTTGAAAAATATGTAATGAAGTATAACTTTCAAATTAAAGAATTAACAAAAAAACATGATGTAGATTTAATCTTTCATTGTTGCGGTGAACTTACTGATTATATGTTAAAACAATTTACCTTGTTAGATCCTGTTATTTTGAGTCTTGGAGGTTCACGTATTTTATGGGAAGACGCTAATATTGTTCCGAAAAATATTGTTCTTTTTGGAAATTTACCTTCAAAGAAGTTTTATTCTGATGAAGAAATTTCAGTTGAAGAAGTTGAAAGAAAAGCTTGTGAGTTAATAAGGAAAATGAAAGAAGTAAACCATCCTTTCATTTTAGGTAGTGAATGCGATGTATTATTTGTAAAAGGTGCTGAGAATAAAATTATTTCTAAGGTAAATGCTTTTATGGGCTGTAAATGTCATTAATGTAGATTATTTATTTAAACTAAAAGTGGAGTTGAATAATATTTTCTTCTCCACTTTTTGTTTGAAAATAAATTTAGGAATCAATTTCTTTTATTTCAATTTTACCATTCATTAAGTCAAAAATTTCATTAGAATATTTTTCAGCTAGCGATAGTCTAATTGCAATCTTAAAATTTACTTTTTCATTATAATTTTGTTCAACAATCTGAATTTGTTTTTTTGATAAAAAATGTATTAGTGTGCTAATTTGATTATGATCGAATGTAAGTAAAAACTTTTTTGTGATGATTTTCTTAATTATTGAACTTTCTTTTAATGCTTCAAAAGCAGAATCATGATATGCTCTAATTAAACCAGGTATACCAAGCTTGGTACCACCAAAATATCTATTTACAATCACGAGGACATCAGTAACCTTTAATTGATCTATGGCGCTTAAGATTGGTTTTCCAGCACTTCCCGAAGGTTCTCCATCATCATTAAATCTAAAGTTATTACCATCTAATCCAAACTTATAAGCAAAACAATTATGTGTTGCGTCATAGAATTTTTTTTTGTTTTTTTGAATAATTTCTTCAGCTTCTTTGGAATTAAAAATCTGGTATGTAAAAGCAATAAACTTAGAACCTTTTTCCTTTATTTCAAATGAACAATTTTTGCTAATTGTGTAATATTCGTCTGTCATATAAATTTTATATTATTTTTCTTTATAATTTAATAATTTTTATTTATATTATTAAGTTAAAAATTTGTATTTTAATTTATTTTTTAATATATTTACACTATTCAAATCTTATTAGAGTTATGGAAAAAATGAGAATAGGCATTACTTGCTATCCAACCTATGGGGGTAGTGGAGTAATAGCTACAGAATTAGGTAAGTCTCTTGCGAAAAGGGGGCATTCTATTCATTTTATTTCTTATGCCATACCTATGCGGCTAGATTCTTTTATAGAAAATATTTACTACCATGAAGTTGAAATGACGAATTACCCACTTTTTGAATTCCCATTATATACATTGGCAGTTACAAGCAAAATGGTTGAGGTTGCTAAATATGAAAAATTAGATTTACTTCACGTTCATTATGCAATACCACATGCAACAAGTGCTTTCTTAGCAAAACAAATTATTAATGACAATAAAGTAAAAGTTATTACTACTCTTCATGGTACAGATATTACTTTAGTAGGACTTGAACCAAGCTTTTTACCCCTTATAAAATTTAGTATTGAAAATAGTGATGGGGTAACTGCAGTCTCTCGTTTTTTAAAAGAAAAAACTATTACAAATTATAATATTGAAAAGGAAATTGAAGTAATTCCAAATTTTGTAGATACAGATTTATACAAACCTTCGAAATCACTTGAAAACAGGAAATTGATTGCGAAGCCTGAGGAAAAGATTTTAATTCACGTATCTAATTTTAGGCCTGTTAAGCGAGTTCAGGATGTGATAAAGATTTTTAATTTAGTATCTAAAAAAATTCCATCAAAATTAATCTTAGTAGGTGATGGACCAGATAGAAGTGATTGTGAAAAATTATGTCGTGAATTGAATATTTGTGATAAAGTGAAATTTTTAGGCAAGCAAACTGCATTGGTTGATATTTTATCTATTTCTGATTTATTCCTAATACCAAGCCAGTCGGAAAGCTTTGGCCTTGCAGCACTTGAAGCAATGAGTTGTGGGCTCCCTGTTATTTCTTCAAGCATTGGTGGATTACCAGAATTAATTGTTCATGGAGAGACAGGTTATATTGCAGAAATAGGTGATATTGAACGAATGGCAAAATATGCAGTCGATTTGTTAACAAGCGAATCTAAATATAAATATTTTTCTGAGAATTCCAGAAAAAGAGCCGTTGAAAAGTTTAATATTAATGCTATAACTCAAATGTATGAGCATTATTATTACAAAACACTAAATCAATAATTATTAACAAGGAGGTAATTATGAGTTACCCTGTTAAATTTAATGTAGAATACCCTGAAAAATCATCAAGAGGTATTCTTCTTCTAAGAACATTTTTTGGCTGGCTTTATGTTGGGATTCCACATGGTTTTATGCTTGCTATTTTTGGAATCGGAGTATTTTTTGTAATGATTATTGCCTGGTTTGCAATTCTATTTACTGGTAAGTTCCCTAAAGGTATGTTTGATTTTATTATTAGATACCTGAGATGGCAAGCAAATGTAAATGCATATATGATGTTTTTAACTGATAAATATCCTCCATTTACTGGGAAAGAAGTCGAGGAACAAAAAGTAAACTAAGTATACTATATTAAAAAGGCACCTGAAAAAATCAGGTGCCTTAATAATTTAATTCAAGTATTTATTTCCCTTCTAATTTTTTAATAGCATCTTCTACTGCTCTTAAAACATAAATGCTTTTCTCATTTTTCTTTAGTTCTTGAAGATGTATTAGTGCGTTTTTATTTCCTATTTCAGCTAATGCGTTAGCGGACATTCTTCTAAAATAAGAATTGTCACTTTTAAGCTGTTCGATAAATATATCATAGAGTTCTGGGTGTGTTTTTGCTAAACCTACTAAACCTAAAAATGCAGAGTTCTTTGCTAATTGAGATGAAGCATTAATAAAATAATGTTTAAAATAGGGTATTGCTCTTTCATCTTTTAATTTTACTAAAGCACCTAGAGCATGTTCTTGTATAGTATTTCTGTACGAATTCCTTTCTAAGCATTTTATTATGTAATCAAATGAGTTTGTAGAATCTACTATAACTAAATTTTGTATAGCAGAAGCAATTACACTATAGCTACTATCATTAAGAGCCTTTAAGATAATGGGTTTAACTTCTTTTTCATCACCATAGTTTTTTGCCATTAAAAATAATAATAATCTTCTGACTCTAGGATCATTATCCGTAGTTCTCTTTATCAAGTAAGTAAGAGCTTCTTTTCTTTTTGAATTTGCTATTGATTTTAATAGTTCTAATTTTAAATTAATTGCTTTCTCTTTTCCTTCAACTTTTATTAATTGATTTAAAATTTGTAGTGAATCAGAAATATCTTTTAACTTTGAAGCGGCGTAAATTTTAGCGCTTATACTTTTACTTAAAAGTAATTTATTAATTAACATTTCTGTTGTTTCTTCAATTTCGGTTTCCTTAATTATTTTATCATAAGGATCAAAATTTATGGCAAGAGGTTTACTTATATTTTCAAATTCAAATAATTCTTCTTTTTTAGAGATATTCAATTTTTTTACAATTGTACCTTTTTTGGTTATTATTTCTAACTCAGGGTTTACAGTAAAAATGCCAGTTAAAGAATCAATCTTTTGAACTTGATTTATCTTTACAGATAACTTTTTGCTTGTTGAATCATAATTATAAATTATTTTGAATTTTGGATGGCCAGCATAATATACCCATTGTTTAAAGAATAAAGATAAATCTTTACCAGTGGATTTCTCTAAACTTTTTTGTAAATCATCAGTTATTACTAATGAATTGTTGAAATTCTTAGTATAGTCTTTTATTGCTTTCCAGAAAAGATTATCTCCAAGTTCATCTCTTAACATTTTTAATATCAATGCACCTTTTGGATAAATATTATTTGAACCTTTTTCAGCAGTGGGCATTTTTTCTTTAGAATTTATTGTAAGATAGTTATTAAGTTCGTCGAGGTAATATTGTTGAGATGCTTCTTTACCATATTTTTTTTCATAGTAAATTCCAGGTAAAAACTCAGCAAAGCCTTCATTTAACCATAAATGAGCCCAATTTTTGCATGTAATTAAATCACCATACCACATATGAGCTAACTCATGAGCTATTAGTGTAGTATAAAAACGAGTATATTTTTCCTCATATTTAAATTGTTTTTCATCAGGTACATCATCAATCAAATTTGTTGCAGAAGTATTTTCCATTCCACCAAAAAAATCTCTTAATATAGTTTGTGAATATTTATCCCATGGATATTTTACACCAGTGATTTTTTCATAGAAGTTAATCATATCTTTAGTTTGTTTAAAGAT
>ENA-UOWE01003146-UOWE01003146.1-activated-sludge-metagenome-genome-assembly--contig:-NODE-3146-length-17237-cov-18.730008_pt1 | contig 17237 bp, 16 predicted proteins | sample MGYA00249841_ERZ761562 | MGnify/ENA primary metagenome ERZ761562 (study PRJEB28883, sample SAMN05720200) | activated sludge metagenome | isolation source: Anaerobic digester | place: Japan... | reverse complement strand
ACATGCCGCAGATCGGGGATGACTACGACGCCCCCGGCCTCGCGGACCTGTTCCGCTCACTTGCCTGCCGAGAGGCGTTCCGCATCGTCGTCGAGCGTCAGCGGCACATGCGCGGGGATTCGGCGCAGTCATCCTCCGGCCTGTTCTACTGCGTCGGCATGGTGGACATGGCAGCGGCGATGCTCGGCTACCCCGTCGAGCGCGTTGACCCGGCCAAGTGGCAGAAGGCGATGTACTCGGGCGAGTCGCGGGCGGAACGGGCTGTTGTCGAGCGCGTGGATCATCCCGCCAAGTGCAAGTGCGATGTCTGCAAAGCGGCACGCAAGGAGCACGCCCGCCGCAGGGCAGAAGGCAAGCTCGTGGGGTTGCGTGTGGCGCGGCGACTGTTCCCGCTCGCGCCGTTGACGCGGGTTAAGGACGAGGGCAGGGCGGCGGCGCTCCTGATCGCAGAGTACGGCCGGCGGATGCTGATGGGTGCCGCGTGACAACCGCGACGACCATCCTCCTCCTGGCCCTGCGATTCTCCCCAGAGGTCGAGGTCGAGGACCGCACGGCGCACGTCCTGATCGCGCGCATCGCAGTCCACGCCCTCGCCCGTAACCCGGACGAGGCACGCGATCTGTACCGGCTGGCGCACTCGGAATCGAGGTGGACGCCGGGTGCCGTGTCGTCTGCCGGCGCTTGCGGCATCTGGCAACAGGTTCCGAGGTGGCGTAAGACGACGTGCCGCGACCTCGCCCGTAAGCCCGTCCACGCGGTACTCACGGCGTTCGCAGTCACCCGCCGCATGCGCGAACTCTGCGGGGATCGCTGGCACACATGCTACACGCACGGCCCGTACTCCAAGGCGGGAAGGGCGGCACGGAAGGCAGGGTTCGGAGGTAGGAGGTGGTAGGTGGTCGTAGTCTGCCCGTTCTGCCTGTCGGAATCGCTAGGCCCGGACGTGGTAGCGCTCCACCAACTCCGCTGCTACCGATGCGGGTGCGTCGTAATCCCGCCCGGAACGCCCGTCGGGGACCATCGGACGTGCGCCCGTATCTCGTGCAAGTGGCGCGGTCGGTGTCCTGCTAACTGCGAACGGTGGAAAGCGAGGAAAAGGGAAGGAGGCGTCAGGGATGCCGACCTGTTCTCCGATGATCTTGCGCCCCTTTCCCGAACCGCGTAAAATCGCGGTTGGATCGTCGCAAGGACGATACCCCGCCACCGAGGGGAAACATGCCTGACTGTCCATCCTGCTCCACCTGCATCCGTTACCAAGTCGGCACCCGAGAAGTACTCGGCTACGTCCTCTGTGGATGGGACTCCATCGACATCGACATTGCGGCACCTCGGGAGATTGACGGGCGTCCACGAACCCTGCAACGTCCGACGCTCGGGCAGGTGTGGATCCGTATCGACGCTGCAATCATCGAAGCCTGTGGGTCGTATCGGTCGAGCGATCCTTGCCTACCCTGCGAGCGTACCCCGAAGATGGCACCGGGAGACACACGGGAACACGTCAGGGAACGTGTTAGGCGTTACCGCGAAAGGCAGCGCGGGTTGCCCGTGCTTCGGTGTCCGATCTGCGGTCGACAAATGAGCGAACGCACTGCAACGGGCGAACCTCGCGAGGTGTGCGAGAGGAAGGCGTGTCAGATGCGGCTGAATCGGGAATCGCGTCCAGGCGCGACCCTGATAGGCGGTAGCGAAGCGGGTGCCCGAGGTGAGTAGATTGAGAGACAGATCCTTACAGGGGCTCTGTACTAGATACACCGCGCGCGGGATCAGGCGCGTGCGCGAGGGAGTACCCCACCCCCTCCCGGCCTTTGGGTCCTTGGAGAGGGGTAGCGGGGTAGCGGGTACCGCAAGGCGCGGTTTTCATCTAGCGCCAGCCTTTCGAAGTGAGGCAATCTGATGGACCCTGATCGTGGCTCCTTTTCCGGCTACGTTCGTCACCGCAAGGCGCTCGATCTCCCCGGCGCAGACAAGGGCGACGTGTCCCGCAAGTGCGCGATGGATGACGCTTTGCGCGACCTCGTTCTTGCCGGCAGGTACGACGACGCGGACGCCAGATGGTTGGCCTGCAATCGCCCGTCGATGCCACGCGCCCCCCGGTGCGCACCCGCGCCCGCGCCAGCACTCACGGTTGACGATGCAGAACTGCACGCCGCGCGTGCAGACCCTGCACCGAGCGACGTTGACTATCAGGAGGCGCGTCGTCGTCGCGAATACTGGACCTCTGAAGGCGAGCGGTTGAAGGTGTTGGAGAAGCGTGGGGAGTTGGCCCCGGCAGACGACGCCCGCAAGACGTGCCGCGCGTTCGGACTCCGCGTCCGACAGGCGTTTGAGTCCGCAGTCGAAACCCGGCATCAGTCGTTGCACGCTGAATCGGGGATGGAGTTGTCCGCCGCTCGGTCATGGCTCTCTGATTTCGTCCGCGCGGTTCTCACAGAGGTGGCGGATGCTGAACCTGTGGAGTGAGTGCGCCGCCGGAATCCGCCCCCCGCCGAAATACGACCCCGCGTCATGGGCGGCGGCTCGACGGATCCTGACCACAGCGGAAACCCCGGACCCTGGCCAGTGGAACAACGACCGCTTCCCCCCGGCAGTCGAACCGATGCAACGGCTCGCGCTTCACGACCCGACTCCGCGCGTCGTTCTCCAATTCGCGGCGCAGCTCGTCAAGTCCGAAATCCTCAACAACTGCATCGGCTACATCGTTGACCATTCGCCATGCCCGGTGATGATGCTGCGTCCGACCATCGATGACGCCGAGGGCTACTCCAAGCAACGACTGCGGCACCTGTTCGACTGCCCGAGTCTGCGGGACAAAGTGAAGGAACCACGCGCCCGCGACAGTGGCAACACGTTGATGCTAAAGGAGTTCCCCGGCGGGTTGCTCGTACTGGCAGGTGCCAACGCCCCTTCCCGCCTGGCATCGTGGCCCATCCGCGTCCTGCTGGCAGACGAGATCGACCGGTATCCCGCGAGCGCTGGCACGGAAGGCGACCCGTTGACCCTAGCCCGCGCTCGAATGTCCGCGTTCGGGCAGCGGTCGAAGGAACTGGACGCCTCAACCCCGACCATCCGCGACAAGTCCCGCATCGAAACCGAGTACCTAGCCAGCTCACGCGCCCTCTACCACGTCCCCTGCCCGCATTGCGGCGAGCGTTTCGTGATGGAATGGGAGCGGTTGAAGTACACGGGCGACCCCGAAACCGCTACCTCGTTCCGCGCTTGGGTCGAATGCCCCGCGTGCGCCGGGCAGATTGACGAGCATCGCAAGGCGTTCCTGCTCGCGAACGGGGCGTGGGTTCACGAATTACCGGAACGTGAGGTGAAGGGCTACAAGATCAACGCACTCTACGCCCCGCCTGGTGCGATCACTTGGCGGCAACTGGTAGCCGAATGGGTCCGTGCAATGGCCCGCGCCAAGGTTGGGGACACAGAACTTCTCAAAGTCTTCGTCAACACCCGCCTCGCAGACACTTGGGAGGACCGGGGCGAGCGTATCGACTCGACCGCGATTGAGGCCCGCGAGCGGTTCGATCCTGCCGCGAAACTGCCATCGACCATCCGTGCGATTACTGCTGGCGTGGACGTTCAGGACGACCGGCTAGAGCTGGAGGTTGTCGGATGGGGTGGCGGGATGGAGTCGTGGTCACTCGGCTACTACGTCATCCCCACTGACCCGCTCGACCGGGGCACGTGGCAGGCGCTTGACGAGGTGCTGACCCGGACGTGGACGCGGGAGGATGCTGTTGAGGTTCCTGTTGCTGCGGTCTGCGTCGATTCGGGTTTCCGCACGCAGGCAGTCCGCGAGTACTGCCGGGGTCGCGCCCGTCGTCGTGTGATGGCAATCAAGGGCGTGGCAGGTGGCGGACGTCCAATCTGGGATCGAAAGGTCCGCAAGTCAGGGCGCAACAAGGACCAAGGCACGTTCCATGCGGTCGGTGTGGACACGGCCAAGGACGCGCTGCAAGGGTATCTTCGGATCACCGAGGAAGGCCCGGGGTATTGCCACTTCCCGACCGGGCGAGACGCCGCCTACTTCGCGATGTTGACATCCGAAAAGCGATGCAAGGTCAAGGACAGGCGCGGTCGTGAATCGTGGGAATGGCGGAAGGCTCACGAAGGCGTGAGAAACGAGGCGCTCGACTGTCGTGTGTACGCTCTCGCCGCGCTCCATTCCCTTCTCGCGGCTGGCTTGCGGATGGAGCGCCCTGCCCGCACTGAACCCGCTCGACCGGCCCCGCGCCCCGAGCCGCGCCCCGCCCCCATTCCTCCGTTACAGTCCACGACCAAACCAACCCCGGCGGATAATCGAGTGGTGCCGAGTCGCGATCCTCGCGGCCCGGTACGACCCTTCTCCGGGGGCGGACGTGGCAGACCCTACCCAAGCCGATATTGACGCAGCGCAGTCCAGCGACCTTGAAGGCGTGACGCTCGTCAAGCACGGGGATAAAACCGTGCAGTACGACCCTGACGCTCGCGCCGAGGCAATCGCCCGCTACCAGCGCAGAATCGACCGTCGCGCGCACTGCGCCTTCGCCAAGTGCGGCAAGGGTAACTGATGGATATCAAGGGACTACGCAAGGATCCGCTCGGCACCGTTCGCACGCTCGCCGGGGTCGCGCGGACCTACGCTGATTCGGTTCGCCGTGACGTGTCCCGCGTGCTGTCCGGGCGTCCGATTCCCGTGCAGAAAACCCGCGCGTTTGACGGCGCTACCGCTTCTCGCCGGATGTCCTCTTGGGTAACGACGTCCGCCGATGGCAATGCCGAGGCCCTCGCTGGTGCGCGTTCGTTGATTGACCGCTCGCGCGACCTGGAACGCAACAGTCCGCACGGTCGCAGAATCCTGATGGAATTCGCGGCGGACCTCGTTGGAACCGGCCTTCGTCCGCAGGCACAGACCGGATCGGACAGACTCGACCGTCAATGGCTTGCAGCGTGGGAAGACTTCGCGGCGCAGTCCGACCCGCTGACGTGCGGCACGGCCTACGGGCAGCAGTTCAGCGCGGCGTTGGCCCTCGCCCGTGACGGTGGGATTCTCGTTCGTCGCCAGTGGCACCGGCCTGGCAGGATTGCGATCCCGCTGACCATTTCGCAGTTGGAACTTGACTACCTCGATTCGTCCAAGGATGGGACTGGTGGCAACAACAGAATCATCGGTGGAATTGAATTCGACACCGAGGGATTCCGCCGCGCGTACCACCTCTACATGGTCCACCCCGGCGCGAACTGGTCGAGCCTGATCCCGACCGAAACGCGCCTGTTGTCCGAATCCGTCCCCGTCCCGGCGTCCGAAGTCCTGCACCTGTACGGCTACACGACCTCGCGCCCCGGCATGGTGACTGCCGTCCCGTGGCTCGCGCCAGTCATGCAGCGCCTCTGGGAACTGGACGGGTGGGCGGATGCTACCTCGGTCGCGCGCCGGATGTCGCAGTCGGTGGCCTGCTTCGTGGGCGGCGGGGATCCTGACGGCGCAGCGGACGGGTTCGACGGCGCTGGCCCGGTAGACGGCGAAAAGGTAGTAGACGGCAGGGATTACCCCGTCGAAACCTTCGAGCCTGGTATCGTCGCGTACCTGCCCCCGGGGAAAACGATCACCTTCCCGCAGGCACCTGCCGTACCGCAGCACGAGGAATACGCCCGCGTTACCCTCCGCGAGATCATGGCTGGAACGGGGACGCCCTACGAGGCGGGGACTGCGGACCTGTCGCAGGTGTCGTTTATCAGCGGGCGCATGGGTCGAATCTCCCGCCGCGCCCTGATGGACTCCCTCCGCGAGCAGGTGTTCGTGCCGCTCTACTGCCGCCCCATCGGCCAGTGGATGACGGACGCGGCAATCCTCGCAGGCAGGCTCCCGGCTCGGAAGGGCGGGTATTCGGTCGATTGGGTCATGACTCGTCGCGAGGAAGCGGACGAGCAGGCGCGCATCAAGGCTGTTGCAGCCCGCATCCGCAACGGCCTGACCTCCTGGGAACGCGCCGTCCGCGAGGAAGGGCTTGATCCCGAAACGCTCCTCGACGAGATCCGCCGGTCGAACGCGCAGTTCGACGCGCAACCACCGATCATCCTGGACTGCGACCCCCGACGCACAGCGAGCGGTGGACAGGCGCAGGCTTCGTCTTCCGCGACGGACAATGACGATTCTCCGTTACAGTCCAGCGGTAACGGATCCTCGGAAGATAATCGGGGTGGAGGTGCTTTGTGACGCCGACGCCTGATCGCCTTCGTGCCCGCGACTCCGAACCCACCCGATGGGACGAGGCGGGTCTGCTTTGTCGCGCCGCCTCTACCGGACCGCAGTCGTACCGCGCCGAGGACAACTCCATCGAAATCGTTTGGTCGACTGGTGCCCGCGTGCGCCGGTACGACTGGATAGAAGAGCGCTACTACGACGAGGAACTTGACCTTCGCGGCGCTGACCTTTCCGCGCTTATGGATGGCGCTCCTCTGCTGAAGGACCACATCGCCCGCGCCGAGACGACTATCGGCGTTGTGATTGGCGATACGGTCGAGATCCGCGATCTTGCTGATGGCCGAATGGAGGGCGTCGCCCGCGTTCGGTTGTCCGACGCCGAATCCGACAAGGACATTGTCGGCAAGATCCGCGACGGGATCATCCGTGGTATCTCCGTGGGATACCGCGTTGACGAATGGACGGTCGTCCAGGGTGGCGGGGACGGAGGCGTTGACCTCTACCGCGCGACCCGTTGGATTCCCCGTGAGGTATCCGCGACGCCAGTGCAGGCGGATCGCGGCGCAGCAACTAGACAGGAGGCTACCATGCCCGATCCCATCCAGACGCCGGTTGTCCCGGCTCCCGATCCGCAGGAGGCGGTTCGCGCCGCCCGCAAGGCCGAGGCTCTCCGTCAGTCCGAGATTCGCAGGCTGTGCCGTAGCCTCAATCTGGACCTCGACGGCTCCGAAGAGGGCGCGGTCAAGGTCCGTTCCGCTCTTGAGGACGCCGATCAGACCACGGATCAGGTCCGCGCGCTGATTCTGAACGTCCTTGCCGAGCGCTCGGCCAAGACGCCGATCCAGCCCGCTCGCGCCGAAGTGACGCGCGACGAGACGCAGACCTCCGTCCGCGCCGTCGAATGCGCCCTGTCGCAGCGTGCGGGTCTGGAGCTGACTGCCGAGGAGCGCTCGCTGGCGAACTCGATGCGCGGCGATACCATGATCGACCTCTGCAAGCGCCACCTGGGCGAGGGCAAGGTTCGTGGCATGTCGCGCAGTGAAATCGCGCAGGCTGCCCTGCATCAGCGTTCTGGGCACGTCACGGCGGACTTCCCGGCCATCTTCGCGAACGTCGCGCAAAAGGTACTCCAGTCGAGCCGGATGCCCGCCGCCGAGTACCGCTGGTTCGAGCGGTTCGCGCGCCGGAATGACTTCGTGAATTTCCAGCCCCGTACCATCGTGGACATGGGCGGCATCGGGAATCTCCCGGTCGTGCCCGAGGGCGCGGACTACGGTCGCGCCACGTTCGCGGACGAGTCGATCACGTCGGCTGCGGTCAAGTACGGCAAGGAATTCCAGCTGTCGATGGAAATGATCCTCAACAACGACCTGGGCGCGTTCCTGCGTATCCCGGAATCGTTCGGTCGTTCCGCCGAGCGCACCCGCGAGTCCATCGTTACCGGTCTGATCACCGGGAATCAGGTCATGGGCGATGGCGTGGTTCTGTTCCACGCCACCTCTCACAAAAACCTGTCGACCTCGGGCGGCGCTCCCGACCTGACGAAGATTGCAGAACTCGACGGGTTCCTGCGCGAGCAGACGGACCTCGACGGCTCGAAGGTCGGTATGCCCGCGCAGGCCATCCTGATCCGCGCGTCGTACCGCACGGGTCTGGAGCAGATCTACTCCCCGGTCTACTCGCCCACGGCGGCTGCGAATGCCGTGACCGTGCCGTTCTCCCCCGAGAATCGCATCGTGGTCCCGAGCATCACGGGCTCGGCCTGGTACATGATCACTGGCGACCCGGCTGCACTGGAGTACGGCTACCTCCAGGGCGAGGATGGTCCTGTGGTCGAGCGGTACGCTGAGGAGCGTTCGGAATCGCTCGTGTACCACTGCCGCATGGTGTTCGGCGCGAAGGTTCTCGATTGGCGGGCCTTCGCGAGCAACCCGGGCTAACGGAATGATCGGAGGGGGGACTTCGGTCCCCCATCCGTAAGGAGGTTTCACATGAAGTACAATCAGGGCATCCTGGAAACGGTGATTCGCACGGTGCCCGTGGGCAACGTGGTTGCCGACACGGCGTACATAATCGGTGCGGAGTGCCTCGTTGCCGTCGAGGACGGCACGGCGGGTGCTACCGATGGCGTGTTCGTCAAGCGCGGGTGCTGCGGTCTGACCTTCAAGGCGGGCGACAAGCCTGCGGATGGTGCGGCCTGCTACCTGAACAACACGACGCACGAGGTCGAGGGCACGGCGAGCGCCACGAACTACCTGATCGGCTGCCGCAACAGCAACCTCGAAACCGGCCTGCCTGCGACCCGCATCATGGTCGATCTTGACGGAACCGCCGCGAGCGTCTACGGCGTTCCTGGTGACATCCAGGGCGTGACGGCTGGCACCGGCCTGACTGGCGGCGGTACGACCGGAACAGTCACTCTCGCTGTCGATACCACGGTCCACCCGACGATGCCCGCTGTGGGCGGCGCTGGGAACCTGGTGCAGACGGCGGGCGCGAACCGCGTTCTGTCCGACTCGGGCATCGTCGCGGCCAACGTCCCGCAGATGGCGGCGGCCTCGGCCGGCGCGAAGAAGGTGGTCCGCGCGGCCGGCGCCGACAAAACGCTCGTGGCGGACGGCCCGGACTACGACCTGCTGCCGACCATGGCGGCGGCCGCGGCTGCTCCGGGTACACTCATCCAGTCCGCTGGTGCGGATCGGACGCAGTCCGACTCGGGCATCGTCGCGACCAACGTCCCGCAGATGCCGGCGGTGGGCGGCGTCGACGAACTGCTCTACACCCCCGCCGCCGATCGCTCGGTCGCCCCGAGCGGCATTAGGCGGAATAAAGTCATGCGGCTCGACCTGTTTACCGAGGTCGAGGTGACGATCGCCCTCGGTGCAACCTCCGGGTCGAGCGCGGCAGACCCGGCGTTGGTCGGAGGGAAGCTCATCGTGTGCTACCCGAAGAGCGGCAATGATCAGCCGGTGGTCTCCTACGTGCTGAACGGCGACGGATCGGTCACGGTCACGGTCGCCGCGGCCGAATCCGCAGAGGCCAAGTTCCAGGTCATGGTTTACGCGTCGGTGTAGGTGTAGTGATGTCGTGGGCCTCCCAGCTCGACAGGGCGATCAGCATCGTGCGGGACACGTTCCCGTGTGCGGCTACGCTCTCGCCTCGGGCTGGGGGGTCCTACGCCATTACGTTGGTATTCGACGAGGCGCACACGCTGGTTACTCCCGATGCTGACGGCATTCCGGTTTCGACAACCGAACCGCTGGCGACCGTGCGCCTTGCCGATCTACCCGTTGTGCCGCGCGTGTACGACTCGCTCGTGATTGGCGCGACTACCTACCGGATCGCCCGGGTTGCACCGGACGGCTCGGGAATGGCGGGCCTGTCGTTGGAGGAGGTGTAGCATGGCTAAGCCCACACTCACAACCTCTGACATCCGGCACGACATCGCGGCTCGGCTCGCGGTTCTCCCCGGCGTGTCCGTGTACGACTCGCGTGTTATCGACGCGGACGTGGACGAACTCCCCGCCGTTACGGTTCGCACGGCGAGCGGGCCGGAAACCGTGCTGTCGGCCACAACCCTGCTGACCCGGCGCGTGGATCGATTCCACATCCAGGGCATCGTGAAGGCGGGCTCGACGGCAACGTTCGAGCTTGCCCTTGGTGACACCATGGACGCGCTCGCGGATGCCATCGTGGACGTGCTGTTCACCGATGGCGAATGGCGCGGGGCGTTCGAGCGTGTCGCGCTCGTAGGCGAAATCTCCCGCGAGTGGGGCAAAACGGAAGCCCGTGCCCTCGTGGGCGAAGTGCTGATCACGGTCGAGGTCCAGTATTCCCGCCGTCCCACGGATGCGAGCGAGTCCCTTTCGGCGCTCTACGTGCTGACCGAACCGACCGACCCGGACGGCGCGGATGTCTCCGACCGGAGGATGCTGTAATGGCAACGCCCAGCCTGTACGTCCAGCTCGCGCAGGGTCGCACGGTGCGGATGCCCGACCGGCCTTACCCGTACATGCCGAGCGAACCGATGCGCGTTCCGTCCACGAACTACTGGCTCCGTAGACTGGCCGATGGTGACATCGTGCTGGTTGTGGAGAAGACCACCAAGGCTCCGAAGAAGGAGGGCTAGATCATGGATTTCCAGACGATTCCCGCGACGGTCCTCCAGCCTCTGTTTTACGCAGAGGTGTCGAATCGGAAGGCGGCGGCTCCCGGTGCGGTTTCCCGTCCTACCCTGATCGTCGGCCAGAAGGTGGCGAGCGGCACGGCTACGGCCAACGCCCTCGTTCACATCACGGGCGGCGCTGCGCAGGCGCAGTTGCTTGGCGGCGTCGGCTCCCCGTTCGCGCGCACTGTCGGTGCGTATCTGGCGAACGACCCACTTGCGGATATCTACGGCATCTGCCTCGCGGACAACGGCAGCACGAAGGCGGCGGGCACCCTGACGATCACTGGCACCGCGACCGAGACGCGCCCGATCTCGCTCTACATCGCCGGCCAGTTGCTCACGATTCCGGTGACGAGTGGCGAGGCGGCTACCACGGTCGGGGCGCGGCTCGAAGCCCTGCTCGGCGTGAATGAGGCGGCGGCTGTCACCCTCGGCAGTCCCTACCCGGTAACCGCCGTGAACACGGGCGGCGCTGTCGTGCTGACGGCTCGCAACGCGGGCACGATGGGCAATCGAATCGACATCCGCGTGAACTACCTCGGCGAGCCGAACGAGGCGCTTCCGGCTGGCATCGCGATTACCGAGTTGCCTGCTGGCACGCGCTACAAGTTCCTGAACGCCCTCACGACCCCGACGACTGGCGCAACGGATCCGGATCACACGACCCCGATTGCGAACACGATCAACCGGCGTTTCGGCGCGATCGTGCTGGCGAACAACGACGCGACGGCGCTCACGGCCTGGAAGGCGGAACTTGCTGACACCACGTCCGGCCGCTGGGGTCCGATCCGCCAGCAGTACGGCAAACTCTACTGTGCGGACGTGTCCACCTACGCGGACCTTTCCGGGTCCGGGTTCGCGACCTCCATCAAGAACGACCCGCACACTGCTGGCGCTGCGATGTCCGGTTGCCCGACGCCGCCGTGGGAGATCGCGGGCGCTTACGCTGGTCGCTGCATGGCCCGCTACCGGAACGACCCGGCCCGCCCGTGCAGCTTCCTTACCCTGACTGGGGTAAAGGCTCCGCACGCGGACAACCTGCTTTCCTGGACTGAGCGCGAAGTCCTCATGGGCCTCGGGATCTCGGTCCTCAATGCGACCGATTCGGGCGAGGTCCAGATCCTGCGCGACGTGTCGACCTACATCAAGAACGGCGCGGGCGGGGCGGATGCGTCCTACCGTGACGGAACGACGACCGCGACGCTCGAAACGCTCCTGACCGAAATGCGGACGTTCGTGCTGACGAACTACGCGGATGTCAAGATCGTGGACGACGGGACGTATATCGCCCCTGGCGCTGCGGTCACGACCCCCCGCAGCATCCATTCCGACATCGTGGCCCTGGCTCGCGGGTGGGAACGTCGTGGACTGATCGAGAATATCGACACGTTCGCGAGCCTGCTTGTGGTCGAGCGCGACAGCACTGACGCAACCCGCGTCAACGTGTACTTCCGTCCCGACCTGGCGAATGGGTTGCACGTGTTTGCCGCCCTCGCCGAGTTTGCCTTGCAGTACACGGAAGGCGAGATCGCGGCCTGATAGCACGCCCCTTCCGGGGCTGGAGGTGGTGATATGGCGAGCGGAACGGTTATCGCGGGCGCTGCTGCTCTGCGCGTCCGTGGTGTTGTCTACAACGTCGAGGTCGTGTCTGGCACGCTCGGCGGCTACCAGTACACGAAGGTCGTGGGGATGCGCGGGTCCGGTGGCGACAAGGCCGAGTGGATCGCGCCGAAGCTCACCGCCACCGTGATCATGGACAACGCGACGGCGATGGCAACGATCAAGAGCTGGAAGGGCGAGACTGCCGAGTTGCAGATGCTTTCCGGTCGCTCGTTCGTCTACGAGGGCGCGAGCATCGCTAACGACCCGGAGTACGACGCTGCCGAGGGCAAGTGCAGCATCGAACTCCAGGCGGACACCGCAACCGAAACGGGGCTGTAGAATGGAACCCGTGACGATTCAGCTTCGGACCCCGGTCAAGGATTTTGGTCGTGACGTGTCCCGCGTGACGATTACGCGCGAGGCCACCGGCGGCGACCTGTTGGCCATTGAGGGCAGCGGCAACATCCGCGCGACCCTGATCCTGATCCAGCGCATGACGGTCGATCAGGATGGCAAGTCGATGTCGATGGCGTGCGTCGAATCCATGACGGCCCGTGACATCAAAGCCATTGAAACGGCACTCGGCCCTTTCGTGGCCGATGGCCCGCAGACCTAGACGCCCTGCACGGCCAACTCGCCCTGCTTGGGTGGGGTCCGCGAGACATCCTAGCCCTGACAGCCCGCGAGCTGCTGGCGTGGGTCCGTAAACTTGAAGCGGCTCACAAGGTGGCGTCCGAAGCAGCGAGGCGTTGACCGTGGCGAAAAACGCGAAATTCGGCATCGGGATCCTGATCAGCGCGGACGACAAGGCGTCCCGCGTGATCGGTCACGTCGCTGCCTCCACAAAAACGCTCGGGATGGGCATCGGGAAGGTTTTCAGCGGACTCGCCAAGGCGGGCGCGTGGGCAGGTGGTATCGCTGCGGTCGGGACCGGGATTGCCGCCACGCTCGGCAAGCAGATTATCGACACGACCGGGGAACTGAAGGACTTCGCGGCGCAGACCGGGTTCGGCGTCGAGGCGTTGCAGGAATGGCAGTACGCATCGAAGCAGGCTGGCGTTGACAGCGAGGCGTTCGCGGGCTCCATCGGCTTCTTGAACAAGAACCTTGGCGCGTTGAAGGGCGGGCAGGGCACCTTGTTCGCATTCTTGAAGCAGCGCGGTGACATCGGCTTCATGAAGCAACTGAAGTCCGCGTCCCCGGCGCAGGCGCTCGACCTGATCATTCGCAAGATGGAGCGAATCCAGGATCCTGCCACCCGTGCCGCACTTGCAACGTCCGCGTTTGGGCGCTCTGGTGCGGTCATGGCGCGGCTTGCAATCCAGGGGTCCGCGAGTCTGGACGTGATGCGGCAGCGTGCCCGCGCCCTCGGCCTGGTCATGGGTGGCGAGGCGGTCGATAGCGTCGAGGCCCTCGGGGACCAGATTGACGAGGCGAAGGCGGTTATCGGCGCACTTGGTCGGGATATCCTTGTCTCGCTCGTCCCCGGAATCGCGAAGGGTACGGCGGGCCTGGTTGATTGGGTCGCTGCGAACCGCAAGATGATCGTCGGTAAGGCGGTCGATTTCCTGCGCGACATGTGGCGCGGGTTGGAACGCATCGGGGAATGGGTCCAGGCGAACGGACCTTCAATCGCTGGTGTGCTCGGGAAGGGGTTTAACCTCCTCGGTGAAGCGTTCAAGTTCGCGAGCCAGCACGGCGAGGCGATCAAGGGGATTCTCTTGACGATGGGTTCCGTGTTCGTCGCAGGCAAACTCGTAGGCGGGGTAGAAGGATTGGCAAAGGCACTCCCGGCACTTTCGGCGGCGCTTGGTCCCTCGTTTGTGGCGAACCTCAATCCCGCAATCATGGCGCTGGTCGCGCTCGGGACGGCGCTCATGGCTGCGAACGAGGCTGCAAAGGCGTTCGATGGCATCATGGAAGATTCGATCCGTGACGAGATCGTTGCCAAGACGGGTGCGCCCGCGTTCACGGATCGTGCTGCCGCAGAGGAATGGGCGCGCGAACAGGCAATCCTTGCCCGTGGCCACAAGGTCTGGTCGACCACAGCCCCAGCCTCCCAGACCCTCGCGGACGTGATCCCAATGCAGACTCGACAGGTGGAAGTCACCGCCACGATCAACGTCGGCAACGCCCCGCCCGGTACTACGGCCACGGTCGAAGCACCCAAGGCAGACAAGACGACGGTAAAGAAGCACACCCGCATGGTGGGGTGGTAAATGCCCACGATCCAGATCGCCACGTTCCGGGGGCACGCATTCGAGGTGCTCGACGTGTCGCGCTCGGGCGGGCGTCGAATCACGACAACGGAATACCCGCAGCGCGACATCCCGTTCTCGCAGGATCTTGGTCGCACGGCACGCCGCTACCGTTTTCGGTTCTTCATCGCGGAACCCGACCTCGCCGGGAAGAAATCGCGACTGATCGCGGCCCTGGAATCCGAGGGTCCGGGCCTGCTGAACCATCCGACCGAAGGCCCACTCACGGTTCGGGTCGAATCCTACGACATCACCGAATCTACTACGACCCTTGATACCGTGGAGTTCTCCGCGTCGTTCGTTGAGGATGGCCCTACCGCACCCGCTGCGACCCCTGCAACGGCAACGGCGGCGACGTTCGGTGACAACCTGCGGACGGCGGTCAAAGAGGCTTACGCAGCGAGGCGCGAAGTCCTGACCGTGACGGATCGGGTTCGCCGCGTGCTGACTGGCGACCTCGAGGACCAGTGCGTCGCGGCCCTCGGGCTGATCGGGCAGTTCACGGGCACCGACACGTCCGCCTACTCGGATGCGGTTCGCGCAGTGTCGGATGGCGCGTCCACGCTTTGGGATGACGCTGAAGGCGAAGTCGATGCGTGGACGGGCGTTTTCCAGTCCATCCCCGAATCAGCGGATCAGCGGACGGCGGCTGAATCGTTCACCGATGCGGTCGCGGTCGCGGTTTCCTACGCCTCGCAGGCGAACTTGTCCGATCAGGAACAGGCGACCCGCGATGCGCTCGTAGATGGTGCCGTCGCTCGCGCCCTGTCCGCGCTCTCGGTCGCAACCGAATCGAGCGTCGAAGAAGACTGGACGGCGGCAGACGATGCAATCGCGGCGGCGGGCCTGCTGTCGGATCTCTGCGATGCGCTAGAGCCTTACGCGCTGGACTCCGAAACGCTCGCGGCCCTTGCGGACATCCGTACCAGCGCGGCGCAGGGAATTCTTGACGAGGCGGCCTCCCTGCCGCAGCTCCGCACGCTTGACGTTCCGACCTCGCGAACGACGTGGGATCTGGCCCTCGCCCTGTACGGCGACGGCACGCGAGCGGATGAGATTCTGGAGCGCAACAACATCGCAGATCCGATTCGCGTCATGGGTTCGATCCAAGTGCTGACGGAGTAGCAGGGTGGACGAACGCAACATCCTGACCCTGATCACGGGCGGCTACGAGCATCGCGGCATGGCTGCGGGCAGGGTCGATATCGACCTTGAATCGGCGTACCGTTCGTTTTCCTTCGACCTCACGCCGAGTTGGCCCGGTGAGCCGAACCCTGTTCGCGTGTACCCCGGCGACTCGTGCGACCTCCTGATCGGCGAAGACCTCGTGATCCGCGGCTGGGTCGATTCGGTTTCGGTCAACGCGGGCGGCGGTCCCCTGACCATCACCGGACGGTCGAAGACGGCGGACCTGGCTGATTGCTCTTGCATCCCGGCGGACGGCCGGAATTCCCTGTCCTGGAAGTCGCAGACCGTTGGCGAGATTGCAACCGACCTCGCATCGCCCTACGGCATTGACGTGATTGATAAGGTCGGCGACACCGAGCGGATCGACTTCCGCGCGAAGGTGGACGAAACCGCCTACAGCGCGATTGAACGCCTTGCCCGCGAGTCGCAAGCGCTCGTGACGGATGATGCAGCGGGACGCCTCGTGCTGATGCGACCCGGCACGACTCGCGGACCCGCGTTCATCCTCCCTGGAAACATCCAGTCGGGCGCGACCGCTACCCATGACGCCTCCAAGCGATTCACCGAGTACGTCGTCCGCGGGCAGACGAAGGGGACGGATGCGAACTACTACACCGCGCAGGCGAGTCGCGTCGTTGCGTTCGATGACTGGTCTGCCCGGAAGCGCGTCCACACGATCGTTGCCGAGCGGAAGATGGGTTACGACCAGTGCAACAAGCGCGCGATTTGGGAGGCAGTCACGCGCGCGGGACGGGCGATTACCTGCTCCCTGCCGGTGTCAAGTTGGCGTGACGAATCTGGCGTGCTGTACGCGGTCGGGACGCTCTGTTACGTCGAGGCGGTCCCGCTCGGGATCAAGGGCGACATGGTCCTGTCGAGCATCGGTTTCGCGATTGACCGGCAGACCATGACTGCCACGCTCGGGATGACGCTCCCAGGCATGTACGTTCCCGAACCCGACCGCACGACCCCGTCCCGCCCGCGCGTCAAGCCTTCGACCACGACCCCAGCTGACGGCTACTGGCGAGGTGAAGTGTGAGTATCGACCGCGCCGCAGTCCGTGTCACCGACGAAACCACCGGCCACCGGCAGGTGCAGGTTACGGTCTTGGGCGACGACGACACCCGCGACGACGTTGAACACATCGAGCCGTTCGGGTTCACGTCCCGCCCCCCGGACGCAGTCGGCCAGAATGGCCCGGATGCGGTCGTTGTGGACATCGGGGACACGTCCGATCATCAGGTCGTAATCGTCATCGGGGACCGCCGATACCGCCTTTCGCACATCCCGGCCAAGGGCGAGGCGGTCCTGTACGATGCGTTCGGCCATGAGATCCGGATGCAGTCCGCGGGCGCAGTCGCGAATTGCCTCATGGACGCGATCGGGTTCAAGACTGGCGGGGTTGCCGGGTTGACGGGGACTCTGGTACTCGCCGCGACGCCCCCGCCACCCGCGCCCCCGGTCCCCGTCCCGGTCCTGACCGTGGCGTTTGCCGGCGGGATCGTCACGTCGGTTGTACCTGGTGCCCCGTGGACGGTCGCGGTCGGGAGTGTGTTCCAAGCGAAGTGGAGTTGACCGATGCCCGTAACTCGACTGGTACGACAGGACGGCTCGGGAGCGTACCTGGACCACGCAAGCGCGTTCCTCGCGTGCGGCGCCGGGGACACGGTCGAGACAGGCGACTCCGAGACCTACACAGAGCATGTCACGATCTACGCCCTGGCTGGCCAGTCGTGGATCGTGTCCCCCGGATGCACCCCGACCGTGACGTTCTATTCTGGGAACACGGTCACGGTCAACGACGGCGCGACCGGCCTCACGATCAACGGCGTGA
>ENA-UOWE01003139-UOWE01003139.1-activated-sludge-metagenome-genome-assembly--contig:-NODE-3139-length-17258-cov-4.869790_pt1 | contig 17258 bp, 15 predicted proteins | sample MGYA00249841_ERZ761562 | MGnify/ENA primary metagenome ERZ761562 (study PRJEB28883, sample SAMN05720200) | activated sludge metagenome | isolation source: Anaerobic digester | place: Japan... | reverse complement strand
GACAGAACTCCGCCAGCGAGGGACGGAGCACCATGAGAGGATGCCCCAGATGGGTGTGCACCACATCGCCAAAGGAGCGCTCCAGCAAAAGGGCGTGGGGCACCGCCCCCAGTTGGGTCCCCTGGGAAGCGCCGGGCTGGACCTTCACCAGATAGCGGTCCCCCCGCTCGGGAGACCAGAGAAGCGCTAGGTCGCCGGGAAGAAGCACTATCGGCGCCCCAGGAGACGTTCCACCGTTTCCACCACATCTTCGGAGGTTAATCCCATGGTGGCGTAGACCTTCTCCGCCGCCGCAGAACAGCCGTACTGGTGGACCCCTAGGGTGGCCACCTGGCAAGAGAGGCCCAAACGGGCCATCCGGGACGTCACCACCGCCCCTAGGCCCGTCCCCACGTGATGGTCCTCGTAGGTCACCAGGGCGCCGGGGGAGGCCATCTCCCGCAGATCTCCGTCCCCCAGCGCCAGGGGGCAGGACACGGAGACCACCCGGGCGCTGATTCCCCGGGCCGCCAGGAGCTCCCGGGCCTCCAAGCCCCGCCAGAGCATGGCCCCTAAGCAGACGATGGTCACGTCCCCCCCCTCTCGGACCACGTCGGCGGCGCCGTAGACGAACCGGTAGTCCCCGGCGAAAAAGGGCGTGCCATCTTCCCGGGTGATCACCGGAAGCTTGCTCCGCCCCATGGCCAGGGCCAAATTTCCCCAGCTCCCCAGGGCGTAGCGCAGCGCCCGATCCGTCTGGTTTGGATCGGCGGGCACCACCAGCTTCCACCCGAAGGTGTTGCGCAAAAGCCCCACGTAGTCGATGCACTGGTGAGTCATGCCATCTTCTCCCACGTCAAGCCCCACGTGGGTGAGAACGATCTTGAGATTTGTCTCGTTGATGTCGTTCAGGCGCTGCTGGTTGTAGACCTCCGACAGACCGAAGACTCCGAAATCCGCCCACAGGGCCCCCACGCCCCCCACGCTGGCGGCCCCCGCCGCCGTGGCCACGGCGTGCTCCTGGATCCCCGCCTGGATGAACCAGTCGGGGCATGCCTTGGCAAAGGCCCCGGTCTTCACGGACTCCGCCAGGTCGCAGTCGAAGACCAGAAGGGGCGTCCGTCCCGGCACGCCGTAGTTTCGGCGCCCCACGTCGGCCAGGGCCTCGCCAAAGGACGACCGGCAATCCGTCTTCGTCGCCGGGTCATAGGTCTTGGGCTCCCCCAGATCCATCTCCGGCGAAAAGGGGGCCCGGGCGGGGAACCGGGGCAGGAGCTCCGTCTCCCGCCTCTTTTTGGCCTCCGTCAGGCGGTCCGGGTTTCCCCCCAGGTCCTTCATGGCCCGGGCGTAGAGCTCCCCCGAAGGGGCCTTGCCGTGATAGTCCGGCTTCCCCTCCATGAAGCTCACCCCCTTGCCCATCACCGTACGACATAAGATCACCGTGGGCTCTCCGTCGTTTCGGGCCTCCCGCAGGGCCCGGTAGAGATCTCGAAAGTCGTGGCCATCGCAGCAAAGCACCCGCCAGCCGTCGGCCTTCCAGAGGGCTTCCAGGTCGGCGGGCATGACGTCGTCGGTGGCGCCGGAGATTTGGATGCCGTTATAATCCACCAACGCCGTGAGGTTCCCCAGCCCCTCCTTGTGGGCGATGCGCCGGGCCTCGGCGGATTGCCCCTTGGTCTGCCCCCCATCCCCCATGAGCACGAAGGTGTGGGCCCCGTTCCCCCGGGCCCGGGCCGCCAGGGCATATCCCACCCCCGCCGCCAGACCCTGCCCCAGATTCCCGCTGCTCCAATCCACCCCGGGAAGGCCCCGCTCCACGTGTCCCGAAAAGGGGCTACCGCACTGGCGGAAGTGGGCCTCGGCGTCAGGACCGTCCACAAATCCCCAAGCCGCCAGCGCCGCATAGGCCCCGGGGGACGTATGGCCGTGACTCACCACCACATGGTCCCGGTCCGACGAGGGGGCGTTTTCCGGCGTCAGGCGGGCCGCGCCGTAGGTCAAAAAGTACATCTCCATGCTGGACAAAGACCCCGCCGGATGGCCGCTATCAGCCACCGCCGTCATGGTCACCGCCCACTGCCGCCCAAGACAGGCCGCTTCCTCCAGAGCCGCCACGGCGGCGTCGGGGAGCTCCTCCAGAACGCATCCACGAAAATCCCACTGCCTCAAATCCATGCTGGATCTCTCCTCTCAGAAGGCGATCGAAGGTTTTCTCCCCCGCGACGCCAATGGACTCCACGACGGACGGAGGGACTGGAGGCCATCGCCGCCGGGTCCTCAGGAAAGGGGGGGTACCATCAGCTGCCCCCCGAAGTCCCGGAGCCACCGCCGCCACCGCCGCCACTCGGGGCAAAAGACCTCCACCCGGCGCCAGAAGGGCGGGCGATGGTGGGGCTCCGTCAGGTGGGCCAGCTCGTGCACCACCACGTAGTCGAGGGCCTCGGGAGGGGCCATCACCAGACGCCAGTTGAGCGTCACCGTCCCCCGCCCGGTACAACATCCCCACCGGGTCTTTTGCCCCCGCACGGAGACCCTTTGGGGATGGCGTCCCATCTCCCCTCCCCGCAGGGCCACCCGAGCCATCAGGTCCTCTCGGGCCTGGAGCTGGAGCCACTCCTGCAGGGCCTCCTCCGGAGATAGGGCACATCGCCGGGACACTGCCACCACCAGCCCCCCCTCCTCGCGGCGCACGGCGCGAAAGGCCGGGACGAAGCCCCCGGGGATCACCCTCACCCGATGTTTTTTTCCCCGCAGCCAGACCTCTGGCGATGGATGGCTTCCCATTGCAGCCCCCCCCACCCTCTCCGTTCCGCCCCTCTTCCGTCGAGTTTCGTCCTCTGCAAGGTAACACACTCCGGCGCGGGGCTCAAGGCCTTATCACTCCCCCCTTCGGGAGCCAACCTCCTCCGGCGCCATAGAACAAAAGGGGGAAAGGGCCCAAGCCCCTTCCCCCCCAGCACCACGCTCCCCGGGGCATCCTCTAGGCCCTTTTTGCGCCGCCTCCGCCGCCCCGGAAGATCTAGTTTTTGCCGCAGCAGCAGCAGCTCCCCGAAGAAGCCGCCTGCTTTTTCGCCGCCGGATACTCCGCCACTCCGGCCTTGAGGATGGCCATGGCCTTGCGGAGATCGTGCTCGTTCAGGACGTAGGCGATGCGCACCTCGTCGCGCCCCAGCCCCGGCGTGGCGTAGAAGCCCTCGGCGGGAGCCATCATCACCGTCTCGCCGTCCACGGAGAAGTGCTCCAGCATCCAGATGACAAAGTCCTCGGCGTTATCCACCGGGAGCTTGGCGATGACGTAGAACGCCCCCCGGGGCTTCTTGCAGACCACTCCGGGAATTTCTTCGAGCGCCGCGTGGACGATGTCCCGACGCTTGGTATATTCGTCGTTGACTTCTTTGAAGTAGCTCTTGTCCACTTTGTAGAGCTCCATGGCCCCCACCTGCTCCAGGGTGGGGACGCACAGGCGCCCCTGGCAGAGCTTCAGCACGTTGGCGATGAAGGCTTGATTCTTGCTCGCCAGGCAGCCGATGCGGGCCCCGCAGGCGCTGTAGCGCTTGGAGATGCTGTCCACGATGATCACCCGATCCTCCACGTCCTTCATGGTGCCGAAGCTCGTGTAGGAAAGGCCATCGTAAATGAATTCACGGTACACTTCGTCGGCGATGATGTAAAGGTTGTGCTCCTTGGCGACGTCCGCCACCATGCGGACCTCCTCGGCGGAGTACACCGCCCCCGTGGGGTTTCCGGGGTTGGAGAGGAGGATCGCCCGGGTGCGGGGGGTGATGCGGCTGACGATGCGGTCCTTGGAGGTGAGGGCAAAGCCCTCCTCCGCCGTGGTGGTGATGGGCACCACCTTCACCCCCACGGGGGTGGCGAAGCCGTTGTAGTTGGTGTAGAAGGGCTCGGGCACCAGCACCTCGTCGCCGGGATCCGCCACGGCGATGAGGGCAAAGAGGATGGCCTCGCTGCCGCCGTTGGTCACCAGGATGTCCCGCTCCTCGAAGTTAATCCCGAAGGAGGCGTAGTAGGGGAGCATTGCCCGGATCAGATCGGGGCTTCCCTGGCTGAAGGAGTACTCCAGCACCTTGGCGTCGAAGTTCTTTACCGCCTCGAAAAAGGCAGGGGGAGTGGGGATGTCCGGCTGGCCGATGTTCAGGTGGTAGACCTTGCGCCCTTCCTTCTTGGCCTTCTGGGCGATGGGTACCAGCTTGCGAATGGGAGACTCCTGCATGTCCTGAATCCGCTTGGAAAGATTCATGTCCGTCTTCTCCTCCTTGTCATGCCTCCGGGGAAGGGGGCCTTCCCCGCCTTTTTTCCGGCACCCGCCGGAGACTCCGCCCCCGAGACCGGGGTGTTCTTCCTGCATGGATTATACTACACTTTTTCAAAAAAGGCACTAGGCCACCGCCACCCGGGGCACCCGGGGGGTGAACATGCAGGGGATCTCGTAGTTGATGGAGCCCAGCCACCCCGCCACTTCCTCGGGGGAAAGGCGCTCCGATCCCTGGCTCCCCACCAACACCACCTCGTCGCCCACGTCCACGCCGGGGATGTGGGAGACGTCCACCATGGTCTGATCCATGCAGATGCTCCCCACCACCGGGGCCCGCACCCCCCGCACCAGCACCGAGGCCTTCCCGGTAAGGACCCGGGAGTACCCGTCGGCGTAGCCGATGGGGAGCACCGCCACCCGGTCGTGCCCCCGGGCGCTGTAGCGCAGACCATAGCTCACGCCCCACCCCGGCACCAGCTCCCGGAGGGCCGCCACGGCGGTCTTCACCGTGTAGACCTCCTGAAGGGCGAAGGGACGATCGCACCAGGAAGAGGGCTCCATGCCGTAGAGGATGAGCCCGGGGCGCACCGCGTCCAGATGCATGGCGGGAAAATTCATGATCCCCGCACTGTTGCAGACGTGACGGATCTTCACCCCCAGCCCCGCTCCACGCAACATCTCCAGCACGTCGCCGTAGCGCCGGAACTGGGTTTCGGTGAACTCACGGTGACGTTCGTCCGCCGTGGCGAAGTGGGTAAAAAGCCCCTCCAGCTCCACTCCTCCTAAGTCCTTCAACGCCTCCAGCACCCCGGGAATCTCCTGGGGGAGAAAGCCAATGCGCCCCATGCCCGTATCCACCTTGAGGTGGAGCTGGGCGGGCTTTCCCCGGCGCTTCGCCGCCGCGCTCATGGCCCGGGCAAAGCGAAGGTCCGTGAGGGCGGCGGCGATGTCCCGGGCCACGTACTCCTCGGCGGCGGCCTCGGGAGAGGCCCCCATGACCAGCAGGGGTTCCCGCACCCCCTGGTCCCGCAAAAAGATCGCCTCATCGGGGGTGGCCACGCAGAAGCGCTGACATCCCTCTTTCTGCAACGCCCGTACTCCCGCCATCACCCCCGTGCCGTAGCCATCGGCTTTTACCACCGCCATGGGCATGCACCCCGGGCCCACCCAGGCCCGGATGGCCGCAAAATTCGCCGCCAAAGCGGCGGGGCGAACCTCCATACGCGTCGGACGAAGGGACAAGCTCCCCCACCTCCCCATCAAATTATCGATCCTCCATGCCTTCACACCTTGCCGCACCCCAGGCCGCTGGACGGGCCCTCCATGAGGAACGGGGGCGAGCCGACACGCCCACCCCCGCCAAGAAAATGCTGCGCTCGGGTAGCCCCGCGCCTACTTCAGAATGCCCGCCTTGCGCTTGTCGTCGAAGTCCTTGACGAGCTTGCGGGTCACGCCGGAGAGCACCAAAAGCCCTATGAGGTTCGGGATGGCCATGAGGCCGTTGAGGGTGTCCGCCAGATCCCACAGGCTGGTGAGGATCTCGGCGCCGCCCCAACCTCCCACCACCACCAGGATGATCCAGAGAATCTTCATGACGGGGATGACTCCCTGGCCGAAGAGGTACACGGCGGCGGTTTCGCCGTACCAGTACCACCCGAGCACCGTGGAGTAGGAGAAGAGGGCCAGGCCAATGGCGAGGATCATGGTCCCCGCGTCCCCCAGGACGGAGCTAAAGGCAAACATGGAGAGCTTGGCCCCCGTGAGATCGGGCTGCCCCGTGAGGGCGCCGCTGCACATGATGGTGAGCCCGGTGAGCATGCAGATGACGATGGTGTCCACGAAGACCTCGAAGAGGCCGTAGACGCCCTGACGCACGGGGTGGTCCACCACCGCCGTGGCGTGCACCATGGGGGCGGAGCCGAGGCCCGCCTCGTTGGAGAAGACCCCCCGGGCCACGCCCTTGGTCATGGCCATCTTGATGCTCCAACCCGCGATGGCGCCGGGCATGGCCATGGGATCACTGAAGGCGTAGGTGATGGCACTGGTGATGGAGGGGATCACCATCTCGGAGTGGACGAAGATGACCACCAGGGCCCCCACGATGTAGAAGACCGCCATGAAGGGGGTGAGGTAGGTGGTGACGGTGGAGATGCTGTTGAGGCCTCCCCAGATCACCATGGCGGTGAGAACGGCCAGGGCGATGGCGGTGTAGAGGTGAGGCACGCCGAAGCCCTGCATGATGCCCTCCGAGGTGGAGTTCGCCTGGACTGCGCAGCCGATGCCGAAGGACGCCAGGAAGGCGAAGAGGGCAAAGAGCCACGCCAGCCACTTCATGTTGGCGCCCTTTTCCAGGATGTACATGGTGCCGCCCCGCCAGGCCCCCGCCGAATCCTTCTCGCGGAAGTGCACCGCCAGGGAGACTTCGCAGAACTTGGTGGTCATGCCGAAGAAGGCGGAGATGAACATCCACACCAGAGCCCCCGGGCCGCCGAGGTGCATGGCGGTGGCGACGCCAGCGATGTTTCCCGTGCCCACCGTGGCGGAAAGGGCTGTGGCCAGGGCGGCGAAGGAGGAGATGGAGCCCTCACCCTCACTCTTTTTGCCGAGCTTGCCGAGGACCTCTTTGAACATGAAACCGAAGTAGCGGAACTGGGGGAAGCCCAGAAGGAAGGTGAGGTAGACCCCCGTCCCCACGAAGAGCACCAACATAGGGGGGCCCCAGACGAAACCGTTGACCATGTCATTGACCTTCATAATTGCTTCCATCGCGCAATGACCTCCTTCACGTCTGCAGTTTTGGCATCAGCACGTCTCTGCATTTCGCTAAAGCTGATTCCGATACGCATCTCATCCCTCAGGCCTTCGATCCCTCCCTTCCCACCCTACTCCCGACCCCCCCCAGGGGAAGGGGCCCGTCCTCGGTTTTTTCGGCTCAGGGGCCTTGTCCATCTTCTTCGACAAAATGCCCCCGCGCGAGGAAACCCCCGCCCTCTCTCCCCATGGACCATGGAAGCGTCGCAAACTCCGGATGCATTATACCCGAGAAAGGGGTTTCGGGGAATAACCTCGGGGAAGGGAAGGTCTTCGGTCGTCCTCCGGAGGTCCTTTCCCATCGATCCTTCGTAAAGATCCCGGAGCCCGGCCTTTCCCAAAAGGGATGGGGCCGGGCTCCGGCCCTGAGGTTTTAGCAGTACCCCGCTTTTTTCAGCACCTCATGCCCTTTTTCCGCGTGACGGGCGTTGAGCTTCACCACGGGGCCCGTGCACCCCATGGAGGATTCGGCGTAGATCCCCGCCTTCCAGAGTTCGCGCACCGCATCCTCCACCGCCAGGACATCCACGCCGTGAATTTCCTCGTCCGTGGGCTCTGCGGGGGGACAGGTCACCTCGTCCGCACAGACCGCCTTGGGGCGGCTCGCTTCGAGAAGGGCGTCGAGCCCCGCTTTCCGGGCGGCGTCAAGCTCCTGGGCCACCCGGGCCGGCAGTCCTCCCCGGGCCACATCGGCGGTGTAGCGCACGGCGTTGGCGATGACCGGCGCGCCGCTGGCCCGGGAGATGATGGAAACCACCCGCTGCCACCCTTCCCCTGCGGAAGGGCCGTAGCCCCATCCCAGGGCCTCGTAGCTTCCTCCCGTGCTATAGGCGGAAAACATCTTCATGAGCACGTTCCCCGTGAGGGTGTCCGTGACACACACGTCCACGGCCCCGGCGAGGATGTCATTTCCCCGGAGCACCGCCCCTCCGTCCTTGCGGACGCTGGAGCCAAAGGCCAGGTCATACCCCTTGTCCCGGAGGCTCTCCAGAGCCCGGTACACGGTCTGAGCTCCGTCCACGTTGAGAATGCCCACCGTGGGGCGAGCCATGCCCAGGGCCTTGGCGGTGGCCACGCCGTAGAGGGCGTTGCGGATCATGGATTCCACCCGGTGCACCGAGGTGGTCCCCGTGGAAGAGGCCACGATCATGGGCTTTCCCCGGGCGGGGGTCAGCACCCGGCCGATGGTGGCCACTCCCAGAGGAAAGGGGTAGTGGAGCGCCACGGCCCCCGCCACGGCGCCCCGGTCCAGGGCGTCCTCCATGGCCTGGGACACGTCGGCCTCACAAGGGGGGGTCTCGATCCACTCTAGCTGGTCATACCCCGGCACCCGGGGGCCGATCATGACCACCGTCACGTCCGGAGAGGCCTCCTGGGCCAGGGCCCCTCCCCGGACCATTTCCTCGGGGCCCAGCTCGCTCCCCAGGGCCAGAAGGCCGATGCGCACCCGGGGCGCCCCGTGGCGGGCCACCTCCACCAGTTCCCGCAGGGCCTCCCCCACGAGCTGTTTCGTGTTCTGGGACGTCATGGAACCCACCTAGGCCTTGTCCGCCGCCAGAGAGGCGGCCAAATCCCCCAGGGCCTCCAGGAGCAAGGTCTTGACCTCGTCCTTGGTCACCGCCCCTGCGGAAGCCGCAGGCGTCGAGGGAGCTTCGATGAAGAAGGATGCCCCGTCGGCGAGGTTGGTGAGGCGGGCAAGAAAGAGGCTCCCCTTGCCGATGATCATGGCGCGCTTCATGCTCCCCGCCTTGATGCGCTCGCAGGCGTGCCCCATGAAGGGCACCCCCGAGGGGATATGCCCCTGGGTGTGGGCAAAGCCCGGGACGCCCCGTTCCTTGACGAAGTCCATGATCTGGGCCTTTTCCAGCTGCTTTTTCGTCACCGCCAGGGCGGCGATCATCTTGAAGTTCGCCAGGGGCACGTCCCCCGCCCCGGCGGGAAGGGTGATCTCGGGGATGTGGAGCTCGGCGGCGTACTTATCCACGTCGGCGAAGGAGAGCCCTGCCTTCTCCAAGGGGGTGGACACCAGGGCCCCCGTCACCGCCTGGGGAGAGGCCCCCGCCCCCACCGTGTGCTTGCCCAGGGCGTCCAGGCGGAGCACGGGAGAAACGCCGTCTTCGGGGGCAAAGAGCAGGGCGAAGTTGCCCAGGCAGTCCTCCAGGGCCGGAAGAGATTTTTTCACGTGGTCTCGGCCGTTCATGAAGAGCTTCGGGATCGCCCCCCCGGCGACCACCACGCAGTTCTTCCGGGCCCCTGCGGCCACCTGGGAGGCGGCGGCGATGACGGCGTTCACGGGACCGGCACAAAAGCTCCGGACATCGCAGCCGCTGGCGTTCACGCACCCCGCGATCTCCGCCACGGCTTTGGCAAAGTTGCCCCCGCCGCGCTGGTTCATGTCCCCCGCCGCCTCTTCGGAGCACTCGATGATGAAATCCACCTCTTCGGGGGGCAGGGCCGCATTCTTCAGGAGGTGCAGGAGGGAAAGCACTCCTCCGGCCTTACAGGCGATGTTCTCCAGAAGCACATAGGCCTCCAGGCATTCGTCCACCTCGTGCCCCCGACGACAGCACCCCACCACCTGCCCCTGGAAGTACACCGCCAGGGCGTGGGCCTCCGCCACTTCCTTCTGGATCTCCTCCCGAGGGTGCCCCTTTTCCAGCCGGGCCAGGATGTCCGGGCGCATCAAGGGATGGACCGCGAGCTTCTCCCTCACCCCGGCGGCAAAGGCCGATTCCAGCCAGAAAAGGTCGAAGACGTCGCAGATGTCCATGAGGCCCAGAAACTCGTCCTCGGGCATGATTTCGCCGAAGGCCCCAAAGCGGGAAGCCCCCACCAGGCGATGATCGGTCCAGGGCGTGGGGTGGGCCGCCAGGGCGTCCAGGTCGAAGCCCCCGATGTAGGACTGGTTCGGGGCATACTCCCGGGCCTGGTCATAGCTCTGAAAGTGGCGAGGCAGGGCCTGAAGAAACTCCGTTTCCCCCTTGGCCTTGCGCTCCACAAAGGGGGTGTTGCCGTAGTGATATCCCAGTTCGGGAGTGTGGTTCAGACAGTAGGCATAGCCCTTGATAGCAACTTTGGACATGGGACGACGCTCCTTTGTTATTAAAAGATGAAGGATGAAGGATGAAGGGGGTCGTACCCCGCTTCCCTCCACCCTTCACCGTTTTGTGAGAACTTCCGGGGCTCCGAGGAACCTCGGAAGACCGCCTATTCCGCAAAGACCGTCTGATCGCTTACCTCGGTCTGCAGGGCCCGGAGGGCCTTTTCCACCAGCTTGCGCCGGATGACTTTTTCTTCTTCCAGGGTCCTCGACGGATCTCCCAGGGGATGGGGAATGGCCACGGCGGGCACGATGCGGTTTGCCCCCACCGTGAGGGAGATGGGCACGATCGTGCAGATGTGGACCACGGGAAGACCTGCGCGCTCAATTTCTTTTACCATCGTTGCGCCGCAACGAGTGCAGGTGCCTCAGGTGGAGGTGAGGATGACGGCGGAAACTCCATCCTTCTTGAGCTTCTGGCCGATTTCGGCGCCGAAGCGCTTGGCGTTGGCCACGGGGGTGCCGTTGCCCACGGTGGTGTAGTACTTGTCGTAGAGCTTCTTGAAGACGCCCTCTTTCTCCATGTCCCGGAGCACGTCCACGGGGAGCACCCGGTTGGGTTCCTTGTTGGCGTAGGTGGGATCGTAGCCGCCGTGGGCGGTTTCCGAATCCGCCTCGGAGAGGGCGGCAAAGGACGAGATGTCGTATTCGCCGTACTTGGTGGCGCTGGAAGCCTCGATGTGGTCGGGGTTTCCCTTGGGGCAGATGCCGCCGGAGGTCACCAGGGCAATGGTGGCGTTTTTCAGGTCCTTCACGGCGGGGTTGGGATCCACTCGGTCAAAGACCGGCATGGGATACTCCGTCACGAAGGGCTCCCCCCGGAGCTTCTTGGCCAGCATGGCGGCGGCGCGCTGGGCTCCGGTCTCCTCCAGGAAGTAGTTCCGTCGGACCCCCCGCTCAAGGTACCCCTCTTCGGGGCCGAGGCCCACGGTTTCCTTCTTCAGGAGCTTCAGGGCGAGCTTCGCCATGGTGGGCACCGCTTCCTTGATGCCCCGGGCGTTGTCCGCCGTGGAGACGATGAAAGTATTCTTGCGGTACATGTCCACGCCGGGGTTTTCTTTGTACATCCCCGTCACCGTGGGAATGCCCAGTTGCTTGGCGGCGGCATCGCACACGGCGCCGCAGGCCGTGCCATAGCGTCCTGCGTTGAACGCCGGGCCCGCGATGAGGATATCGGGCTTGCAGGAATTGAGCAGTTCCAAGATCTTGGCGGTGGCTTCCTCCATGTGCTCGGCGAAGTAGCCGTCGCCGCAGATGATGGTGCCCACGACCTCCGCCTGACCTTTGAGCTCGGCGGCCAGGGCGGCGCCGGGGCCTACCACACCCTGACGCAGTTCGGGAAGGACCTCTCCCGCCTTCTCCTCGCCACCGATCCCGGCAAAGAATTGGTTAATGTAATGCACTACCCGGAAGGTCATGTTCTGTGCCTCCCTCCTTCTTTTGGGATTCGTCGGGGAGCTTACAGGGTGAACTTGCTGTACTGCTCCCGCATGGATTTTACAGCGGCGGCGAGGGCCTCGGGATCGAGGACCATCTCCATCATGCTGACCTGCTCCTCCCACACCGCATCGTCGATTTCCGCGCGGATCTCGGGATCAAACACGTGATACACTGCGAGCCCCAACGAGGCTCCAGCCAGAGGACCGGCAAAAGTGGGATCGCCATTGGCCACCGTTTCGGCGTAGATCTCGGCGCCCTCCGCATCGGAAGAGCCCAGGATCACCACGACGTTCTCCACTCCGAACTTCTCAGCGGCGTCCTTCACACGCTGCTGGTTCTGCAGGTCCATGGCTCCGGCGGCGGTTCAGACAAAACACTCCGTCACCGAAAAGACCACTTCCGCCCCGGTGTCTTTGAAGCAGGCTTCCATGGCGGGGCCGGGCACGCCGTCCCGTTCGCCCAACAAAAGCACTTTCTTGCCGTTAAGCTTACCCATGGTGAGAACAACTCCTTTCGTCAAAAGATGGAAGGTTTGGAGCCCCCAGGGGCCCCGGGTGTCACATGGTGTAGGCGCTGATCTTGCTGTAGCCCAGCTCGCTGGTGGCCCCGGTGATGGCCTGGAGCTCCACCAGAATGGCTCCATCCTCGTGCAGAGAGCCCTGGAATCCCCCCGCGATGACGTTGGCAAAGTCCGGGAAGCCGATGACCTTCTCCATGGGAGGCAGTAGGATCATCTCATTGGCGTTACCGCCGGTGACGAGGGCATCCGCTTCCTTGCAAGCGTCCGCCAGGGACTGGCTGGCGCCGTCGCGCCCCGCGTACTCGTCGGTGACGAGGACCGTCTTTATCCCCAGGGCCTCGGCCTTACGGCAGTTCATGATGAGGTCCGTGTCCGGGTTGCCGAACCCCTCCTCGGTGATGACCATGCCATCCACGCCGAGCATCTTGGCGAGCTTGGTGGCGTAGGAGGAGCTGCGCTTCTTGTCGGCCAGAGTGACGTTTTCGTTGGTGATGATGCACCCCACGAAGTTGTAATCCTTGCCGTGCCGCTCGTAGAGCGCCCGGATGACGGGGTTGTTGAGGTGGGAATAGGTGCTATTTTTGTCGCAGGCCGAGACGCAGTTGCCGGACACGATGGCCCCATCCATGACCTCCGTGGGGCAGATGAGGGTGGGGATGATGCGCTTGGCATCCACGCCGTAGACATAGGTGTCGTGCAGGAGCCCCTGGGTCTGGAGCATGTAGAGATAGGCCACCTTGGGGAGCCCCGGATGGGCCGCCATGGCCTGGGCCAGGGTGGGGAAGTCGAAGGTCTCCACCACATCGGCCTTCACCGAGTTCTTCACTGCGGAGGCGAGATAGTGCGCCGCCTTGAAGCCCGCGAGGCGCCCCGCCTCTTCGTAGTCGTGGCGCTCGAGCCCCTCGGCGGGGGTGAAGATCAACACCACGTTGTTGGTCTGGGAAAAGGGCGTGTACTGCGCCCCGGGGCCGGACATGTCCACGATGCCCTCCTGGAAGCCCACGATCTTGCCGCAGGTCACCACGGCGGCGCCGTCCAGCACCAGGGTTTTTCCCATACCTACGGATTCCACGTCGCCGATGAAGCCCGGGAAGACCTCGTTCTTTCCCTCGAGCTTGCACCGGGGTTCCACCACGTCCTTCACGGGAACGATGCGGGTCTTCTCCCCGGGCCGGGCCAGATCTGCGTCCAGCGAGGCGAGACGCTCATCCCCCGACACCTTGGCCAGAAGTTCCGCCTTGTTCACGGTGAGGACACCGTTTTTCAGCTCCGTGACCGGACCCCACTGGACTCCCGTCACCTTTACCTTGTGCAATTCCAACTTCACTGTCGATTCCCCCCCTTTCGCACCCCTTACAGAAGCTTCTGGGTGCGCTCCCGAATGCCTTCGATGGTTGCATCACCGCCGGTGAGCCGATCTTGCACCTCCCCTCCCTTGTAGAAGAGGAACGTGGGTACCCCCATGACCTTGAGCGAAATCACCTGTCGCCGGTTTTCCGCCACGTTGAGCTTACAGAACTTCACCTTGCCCTCGTACTCCTGGGCCAATTCCTCCACGGAGGGCAAAAGGGCCAAGCAAGGGCCGCACTTGGGGCCCCAGAAATCCACCACCACGGGCATCGAGCTCTGCAACACCTCTGCTTCGTAGTTGTCCTTGGTCACCTCGATCATCTTTTCCGTCACCTCCCTTCCCTTCGACGAAGATTTTATTCAACAAGCCCCACGCCAAAGGCCGTGGCGCTCCAGGGAGTCTTGCATCAGCGCCGCGTCCACGCAGGCATAGTCTTCTTCCACCGCCGCAGGGATCTTCCCGGGAAGGGCCCATCGCCCCTGGCAGGAGCGGTACACCGCCAGGGCCTCCTCCACCAAAGCCAACGATGAGGGGCACACCGAAGGGGGCTCGCCCTCCGAGGAGGGGGCGAGGAGCGCGGAGCGAAAGGGTTGTTGGTAGGGCCTGAGGTTACCGCAGAGGGGATGGGTAAGAAGGCGGGCGCCTGAGTGGATCCGATCCCGCAACGCCACCAGCACGTCAAAGGCGCTACCCTCGACGAAACGACACTCCCCGGCCACGCGCCGGGCAAGATAGGCGTTATTGGTAAAGACTTCCGGACGCTCCGCCAACAGAAACCCCTCCTCGCCAGGAGTCGGCCTCTCTCTGTCAGAACGCCCGAACGAAGGGCGCCGGGCTTCCGGCGATTCGGGGGGGCAGACGCTCCAGGCGTCTCATCCAGAGGTCCTTCCTGTCACGATCCTTGGGCCTGAGAGTTTCGACCGGACGGCCTTGCCCCTTCGGCGCCCGCAGCGCGGGTCTCTCTCGCGACAGTCATCAGGGAATCTCGACGGAGTCATTGTACCATGGGGAGCAAGGAGTTCCAAGGGGAAAAATCATGCCGTGTTGGAATAATAAAAAATCCAAATAGTTCTTGTTATTCGCCCCACCCGACCTCTCTTCGTCGTCGGAAGGGCCTGGGGGCGAAAGGCCCTGGGGGAAACGGTCTATCGGGAAGGGGGGAGGGGGAGAGAGGAGATGGGGCCCCGCCGCCGCCCATGACAAGGGGGCCCGAAGGCGCCTTTCGGGCGCCTCCGAACCCCCCGTCATGCCGTCCAAGGAATCGATCAGCGCCCTACCACTTCAAGCCGCTGACGAAGATGTAGGCGATGGCCAGGGGAGCCACCAGGCGGCAGCTCCAGATCCACAGGGGCTCCCAGGAGAAGGGAATTTTGCCGTTGTTCGTGGCTTCCTTCCGGGCGGGCTCCAGCCAGAACCAACCCACGAAGAGGGCGATGAAGATGCCTCCCAGGGGAAGGCAGACGTTGGATGACAGGAAGTCCACGGCGTCAAAGAAGGATTTGCCCGCAATCATCCACGGAGTACCCTCCGCCAGGGAGAGGGCGCAGGGGACCCCCAGCAGGGTGATGGCACCGCCCAAGGCCCAGGAGGCCATGGGACGGCTCCAGCCCATCTCATCCTTGAAGTACGCCACGCAAACCTCCAGGAGGGAAATGGAGGAAGTGATGGCGGCGAAGAAGAGGAGAAGGAAGAAGAGGCAGCTGAAGATCTCCCCCATGGGCATCTGGGCAAAGACCGCCGGGAGCGTCACGAAGGTGAGGCCGGGGCCCGCGCCGGGCTCCATGCCGAAGGCGAAGACTGCGGGGAAAATGGCGAGCCCCGCCAGGAAGGCCACGGCGGTGTCGATGAGGGGCACCACCACGGCGCAGAAGGGGAGCGATTCGCTCTTAGAGAGGTAGCTCCCGTAGGTGATCATGCATCCCATCCCCAGGGAGAGGGAGAAAAAGGCCTGACCCAGGGCCGCCAGGAAGGTGCCGCCGGTGACTTTGCTGAAATCGGGCATGAGGTAGAACTCCAGCCCCTTGCCCGCGCCCTCGAGGGTATTCGCCCGGACGATGAGCACCAAGAGGATGACGAAGAGGGCGGGCATCATGACCTTGCAGGCCTTCTCGATGCCGCCGCCGATGCCCTGGTGCACGATAACGATGGTGGCCACCATGAAGATGACCTGGTATATCACCTGCTCCGTGGAGGCGTTCAGGAAGGCGCCGAAGGCCGCCCCGGCCTGCCCCGCCTTGGCGGTTTCCATGAGGCCAGTGAAAGAAATTATCATGTACTTAATGGTCCACCCCGCCACCACGGCGTAGAAGGAGAGGATGAGGAAGCCCGCCAGGACTCCCAGCCACCCCACCAGGGGCCAGGCCCCCCCCGCGAGCTTTTTGAAGGCCCCCACGGCGTTGAGCCCCGAGGCCCGGCCGATGGTGAACTCCGCCAGCATGACGCTGACGCCGATGGCAAGGACGATGGCGAGATAGATCACCACAAAGGCGGCGCCGCCGTTGGCCCCCGCCAGGTAGGGGAACTTCCAGATGTTTCCCAGCCCCACCGCCGACCCCGCAGCGGCCATGATGAAGCCAAAACGGCTGCCCCAATTCTCTCTCTGTTCGACCGCGTTGCTCATTGTGTCCCTCCTCAATTATGAAAAATTTCAGAGACATCATGAATTCTTATCAAAACCACATCTCTGGCCGATACGCCCCGCTCTCTTCGCTCCGATCCCCGCCCGCCACCTCCTTCCGTAAAGGCCCCCCCGGGCCCGACGCCCGGATACACCCCATCCAGTACGCCAAAGTCCCGAGCTCTTATCCGTCCATTTTAGTGCCATCTTCCCGGATGCGCAATGGCCGGAAGCAGAAAAGCTCTTCCCCGGGGAAGCCCTGTGTTTTTTCGAAGAACCATCGAACCGGAGGGGCCTCACCGGCCTTTGCCTCCCCTTTTCGGCCAACGTCGGGGGCGAAGCCGCGCCCCTCACCCCCGCGCGGAGGGACTTTTTTGTTGTGAGCTCCGGGCATTCGTGGTATATCTAGTGGCGAGAGACAAGGCGCAGAGGACGCCCTTTCCCCGGAGGACCGGCCTCCGGCGGGCCCGCCGGAGAGGACCGCCCTAGGAGAGGGCTCACGCAGCAAAAAGGGGGAATGCACCATGAAGCCAAGGGGTATCGAGACAAGATCCCTCCGCCACGGGGCGCTTTTAGTCGTAGCCCTCGCCCTAATCCTGGGAAGGGCGTGCCCCGGCGCGGCGGCGGGTAACGTATCGCTCGCCGTGATGGACTTTCAGGTAAACGGTTTTTCGGATTACCTCGGAGGAGCCGTGGCGGAGATGCTCCGCACGGGTTTCGTGGGCCTCCCGGGCATCGACATCCTGGAGCGCGCCCAGATCGACGCCATCGCCCGGGAGCACAAGCTGAACCTCTCGGGGCTCGTGGAGACCCGCACGGCGGTGTCTTTGGGAAAGCTCATCGGGGCCCACTACGTCATCCTGGGGGCGGTCAATAAGATCGGCAGCATGGCGGTGATCACCGCCCGCATCGTGTCGGTCTCCTCGGGAACGAGCATCCGGGGCTTTGAACGCCAGTCCCCCAGCGGGGAATCGGGGATCTTCCAGGCCACCAGCGCCCTTCGGGAGGACATCTTGGAGGTCCTGGCCCCCGGGGCGACGTCCCCCTCCGCCAAGGGGCCCGCAAGCCGCCCCCAACCCCCCCAGGTCACCCCGGCCCAGACCCAGATGAGCTCTTCTCCGGAAGGAATCCTGGCGGGGACGGGATCGGGATACCCCGCCACCAACG
>ENA-UOWE01003134-UOWE01003134.1-activated-sludge-metagenome-genome-assembly--contig:-NODE-3134-length-17279-cov-4.018463_pt1 | contig 17279 bp, 16 predicted proteins | sample MGYA00249841_ERZ761562 | MGnify/ENA primary metagenome ERZ761562 (study PRJEB28883, sample SAMN05720200) | activated sludge metagenome | isolation source: Anaerobic digester | place: Japan... | reverse complement strand
CTCCATGAGGCCCAGGCCCCTCAGCGTCTCGATGGTCTGTGCCCTGCGCCGCTCTATGGCCCCGAAGGTGTAGCTCGGGTCGATCTCGCTCACGATGAGCTGGTAGCGCCCCTCCTTGACGAAGAGGTCCACACGGGCCTTCAACTTCACCTCTATGCCACTGGAGAGCGTGAACCCCTTCAGACCCGCCGCGTGCAGCGAGCGCTGCCACTGCACGATGGAGCCGCGGAAAAAGGCGCAGCTGATCCTGGCGATGTACTGCTCAGACCCCGCAGCGGGCTTTTCCACCAGGTCGAAGTACACGTGGCCGGACTTGGCGTGCTCCTTCAGCCCGAAGATCTCCCCTGCCACCCAGACCTCGGGTCCGAAGCAGCCGGCCAGGGCCTCCCGGGCCCGCTCGTTCAGTTCGCTGACGCTCAGACAGTCCACTCCCATGAGCCATAGCAGAAAGGGTAACGGCAGATCAAGCGGCTCCGCGGTCCGGGCGGCCATTCCTCCTGTTGACAGGGAGGGAGGCCGGAGGTACATGTCGTACAGCACGTTACGGGAGGATGCGCACATGGGGGACCAATTCATCAGGACCGATCTTCGTGGTCAGATCGCCATCATCGAGATGGACCGGAAGCGGGAGCTCAACGCCCTTTCTTTCGGCATGATGAAGGAGATCCACCGGGTGTTCTCCCAGTTCCTCCAGGAGACGTCCGATGTGCGGGTCCTTGTCCTGACGGGCGGGGACGAGTGCTTCTCGGCGGGCATCGACCTCAAGGAGGCCCCGCACTTCACGAGCGAACAGGCGGCCAACTACTTCCGGCTCGCCGTTGAGGTCTACTCCATGCTCCTGGACCAGGACAAGATCCTCATCAGCGCGGTGAGCGGCATCGCGTTTGGCGGCGGGTTCAACCTGGCGCTCATGGGCGACATGATCATCGCGTCCGAGAGCGCCATCTTCGCCCACCCCGAGATCAAGTACGGGTTCAACCCCCTGCTCACGCCGCTGGTGTCCCGCATCGGCCTGGCGAGGACCCGTGAGCTGGCCCTCCGGGGCGATCCCATCGGGGCCAGGGAGGCCCATGCCTTCGGGCTGGTGAACCGGGTGGTGGAGCCTGAGCGGTTCCGCGACGAGGTGCTGACCTGCGCGAACCAGCTCGTGGGAAGGTCTCCAGAGGTGGTCAAGGCCGTGAAGCGGAGCCTGGACGTGGTGAGCAGGCTCGATGCCAAGGCCGCCCTCGAGTACGAGCTGGAGATGACGGCCATGCTCTTCAACATCCGGGGCGATATCCGGGAAAAGATGAAGGGCGTCATCAGGCACAAGGGGCGTGATGATACCAGCTGCGAGGAGTAGGCATCCCTTCGACCCGGCAGCGCTCCACCGGATCCTGCTCAATCACTACGGACCCTCGGGGTGGTGGCCCGGCGAGAGCCCCTTCGAGGTGATGGTGGGCGCTGTGCTCACCCAGAACACGGCCTGGACCAACGTGGAGAAGGCCATAGCCAACCTCAAGGCCGCATCCCTTCTGGATGTGGTTGCCATCCATGCCACGCCCTCCGATCGTCTTGCAGCACACCTCAGACCATCGGGCTATTACAACATCAAGGCCAGGCGCCTGAAGAATTTGGCGGACATGATCATGGGGTCCTTCGATGGTTCGCTGGAGCGGCTCTTTGCGCTGGATGCCCGGGACCTCAGGGGGATTCTCCTGGAGGTGAACGGCATCGGCAAGGAGACGGCGGACAGCATCTGCTGCTATGCGGCCGGCAAGCTCGTCTTCGTGGTGGATGCCTACACGCGGAGGATACTGTCCAGACACGGCATCATCAACGGTGATGCGGGCTACGACGACGTGCAGCAACTTTTCGAAGGTTCCCTGGGCCCCGACCTGGGGGCGTACAAGGACCTCCACGCACACCTCGTGTACATCGGCAAGGACTACTGCAGGTCCAGAAACCCCATGTGCGGCGAGTGCCCGCTGAAGGGCAGTGTCTAGATCCTCACCTGCAATGCGCCCTCGTGCCCGTGATGGTACGCCGTTTCTTCTCGAGATATGCCCTGTATCTGGTTATCAGGGCCTTGACGGCGAATGCGATGATTCTCCTGGAAATGCGGTTCTGTGCCAGAACGCTGTGATAGAGCCTGCCGAGCAGTCTTATCCGCCTCGCGTCGCCTTGTCCTGCTTCCGGGAGCGGCCCTTCTATGTCCACGGGCCTGGGGAAGAATCGCCTGGGGGAAAAGGGCCACTTGAGCATGAGATTGGTGGTGACGGCGAGGATATCCCATGCCCGCTCCTCGTGTCTGTGGATGGGCGTTTCACCGGCTGCGATCTGCACGAGTTCAAGCGGAAGGTAGATGTCCATCCTGCTGTTGGTCAGGACCTTTATCAGGGAAAGGAATGCGCAGCAGCCGGGGCAGGGGACAACCAGGGCGTCGGCGCCCGTCGCCTCGGCCTCCTGCAGCCGGAGGTACAGGCTCTGCAGAAGGTTGAGCAGCGTGTGGAAGGGGTTGCCCGAGGTCGGCCCGAACAGCGTGGGTACGGTCCCAGCCCAGCCGCAGCAGAGCGCGTTCCCCCGTGTATGCTCCATCTCGACTACGGTGCATCCTATGCGCTCCACTATCTCCCGGGAGGTGTCCTGAAGGATCCCGTCCATGTATCTCCCGCAGCAGTTGTCGTGGACGGTGACCTTCATGTCCAGCCTGTTCCTGGCCGGAATCTTCCCGCTCTTCAGCCGGTCAAGTATCCAGCTGTCCAGGAGTTCCACCTCGAAGTCGAAATCGATGCCGAACTTTTCCGGCAGGACATCGGTGAACATCGATGCCTCGACCACCATGAAGCAGTACATCTTTTCTATGCCCATCTCGGAGAACTTCTGTTTCGCGAGCCTTCCAAGGCGCCCCGCCTCTTCGAGGAATCCGATCCTGTAGGCGTCTTCTCCGATACCGAACATGCAGTCACTGCCGATGATGGAGGGCTTCAAATCGTCTAGGAGCGATGTCTGGGCGATGTACGGCATGAGATTGTTGTAGAAGCCGGTAAGGAGGGCTTCCTTTCTCGGATGCTTCAGGTTCTCCTCCCAGGAATGCAGCAGCGAGAGCTCGTCTTCGGCCATCAGCACCCTGGTGGTTGTCCACATGTTCTCGGGCTCGTTGGGGAAGATGAACTTGGCTATGTACGGGAGGCCCTTTGACCTGCCCGTTCTGTTATGATGCTCGAGAACGAGGCCGTACGGATTGGCATGCCGGGGGCAGACAAAGTCGCAGGCATTGCACGTGACGCATCGCTGGAGCACGAGGGACGCATCCGTATCTCCCCGGATGAGTTTCTCAATTTCACGCTTCGCCTCGCCTTCCGGAAGCTCGAGCACGGGGCAGCGCCCGAGGCAGATCCCGCAGCGGTCGCACAGGTCTTCCCTGAAGGAACGGAACGTGGTCGTGGGATTCACGGGACAGAGCCCTCCTCGCCGATCCGCCGCACTATGCCTTGTCTTTCAGTACCGTGTGAATGCCCACATAATAGGTGATAGTGGCGCCGATTACGCAGACGTAGAAACCGATCAGCTGGTCCATGGGCGGACGTTCCCTGTAGATGAACATCAGTGTTGAGATGACAAGGGTGGGGACAAGGAATCCGATCAGGGGCAAGTGATACCGTAGTTTCATAGATTCCTCCTCGGTCCACACAATATTCTTCACAGCCATGGCCGTCACGCTGCACAGCGGCCCTTCAAGCCCGTCTGCCCTGAAGGGAGGACCTGCTATGCCCGGGTCCTGCCCGGGTCGTACATGCCCCGTATCTGCTCCCCGTAGCGCTCCTTGATGATACGCCGCTTCAGCTTCAGCGTTGGCGTCAGTTCGCCGCCCTCCACGCTGAAAGGCTGTGCCAGGATGGTGAAGTACTTGATCTGCTCGTAGCGGGCGAGCGTCTTGTTTACCTGGTCCACCTGCTCGTGGATGAGGGCCTTGACCTCGTCCAGCAAGATCAGGGCGGCCGGGTCGTCCACGCCGAGACCCTTCTCCTTCGCATACTTCTTCAGCTCGTGGAAGTCGGGCACGATGAGCGCAGTGAGGTATTTCTCCCCGTCGCCCGTCAGGCACACCTGGTCGATGTAAGGCCGCGCCGTCACGGCGAGCTCAATGGGGTGAGGCGCCACGTTCTTTCCGCCCGAGGTGACGAAGAGCTCCTTTTTCCGGTCCGTGATCTCCAGGAACCCGTCCTCGTCGAACCTCCCGATGTCGCCGGTGAGGAACCAGCCCTCTTCGTCAAAGGAGTCCCTCGTCTCCTGGGGCATGTTCCAGTACCCCTGGAAGATCTGGGGTCCCCTCGCGAGGATCTCGCCGTCCGGGGCGATCTTCTCCTCGGTCCCGGCAACGGCCTTGCCCACGGTCCCGGGCTTCACCTGGAGGCGGTAGGCCACGGTGTTGTAGGCGATGGAGAGCTTTAGGGCCCCGATGGGGTTGGTGTAGGGGGATTTGCCCTTCGCCGGCAGCCTCACCATGGCGTCCAGCGTCCAGTCCACCATCTTGTTCTGGAACCAGGTGAGCTTGTTCCCGTTCAGCCCGCGGAACTCGGGGGCGTTGTAGTTCAGGATGGCAGCGGTCTCGGTGAGGCCGTAGCCCTCGGAGAGCTGGATGCCCATGGAGCGGATGAAGGTGCACACCTCCCTGGAGAGCTTCCCGCCGCCGGATCCCGCCATGACGAGACGGTCCAGGCCGGCCATCTTCCGCACCCGGTTGAAGACCAGGACATTGGCCTGGGAGAACTTGATGAGGTCGAGCTGGCCGAGGCGCTCTCCCTTTGCCATGGCATCGGTGAACTTCTCGCCCTGCCGCATGGCCCAGGCGAACATCTTCCGGGCAAGGGGGGGCTGCCGGGACACCACGGCGCTGATCTGGTCGTACACCTTCTCGAAGAAGCGGGGGATGCTGATGATGACATTGGGCCTGAGCTCCAGGAGGCTCTTGGGGAGGTTCTGGAAGTCAGGCTCGAAGGCGAGCAGCCCTGACTGCTTCAATCCGCCTGAGTGGTAGTCGCAGGTGCGGCCGTAGACGTGGCAGATGGGCAGGTGCACGAGGAAGAGCAGGTGCAGGCTCCTGTCCATGGCTTGCCGCTTCAGGAGGGTGGGCGCCGTCACCTGGTTCATGGCCGCGATGAAGTTGGCGTGGGTGAGCATGGCGCCCTTGGGCCTGCCCGTGGTCCCCGAGGTATAGATGATGCTCACGAGGTCCCCGGGCCGGGCCTCGTGGATGGATCTGTCCAGCGCGGCCTGGTCAAGGGCACTGTTCCCCATGTCCATGACCTCGTTGAAGTGGTACACGCCCTTCTCCCGTGCACCTTGCAGCGACTCCATGCAGATGACGATGTCAAGCGGCGCCTGCGACCTGGCCCTGCACGCCATCTCGACCTTGTCCCGGGTGGAACAGACGATGGCCCTGCAGGAGCTGTCCTTGGTCATGTAGGCGAGTTCCTCCTGCGAGGAAGTGGGGTAGAGCGGCACCTCGATGCCGCCCACTGCCTGGACGGCCTGGTCCGCGACGATCCAGCGCGGCCTGCTCTCGGAGAAGATGGCCACCTTGTCGCCCCGCTTGATGCCCAGGGCCATGAGACCCGCGGCGAACGCGAGGGCCTGCCGCCTCGTCTCCCCCCAGGTCAGCGGCCGGAAGTCGCGCGTTGGGTCACCGTTGTGGTCGAACCTGCCCATGAGAAAGGTCTTGGAATCGCCGTGTTCCAGCGCCTTGGCATGGAACAGGCCGCACAGGGTGTTTTCGCTGTAGCCCATGGAATACCTCCCCCTCGATACGGTTCACGGGAGGGGCCGCGCCTGCGGGGCAGCCCCTCCCTTCAGCTTCGGTGCAGTCCCTATTGTACGTGCATGGAAATTATATTGCAAATGCATCGTGGGCCATCTCCGCCAGCGGGGAATGCTCGCCTTCCATACACAACCCTCTTGCAATACCCCATGTTCTGACCTAGAGGTGTGCCTGATGGAAACCTTTGACGTCATCGTGGTGGGCGGGGGACACGCCGGCGTGGAGGCTGCGCTGGCGGCGCACAGGCTTGGTGTCGACGCGGCGCTCTTCACCCTGAACATGGACACCGTGGGCCGGATGCCCTGCAGCCCTTCCATCGGCGGCCTTGCCAAGAGCCACCTGGTCAAGGAGATCGACGCCCTGGGCGGGATCATGGCCGAGGTGGCGGACGAGACCGCCATCGCCTACCGCCTCCTCAACACCAAGAAGGGCCCTGCCGTGCGCGCCACCAGGACCCAGAACGACAGGAGGCGCTACGAGACCGCCGTCAAGAAGAGGGTGGAGGAGGCCGGGATCCACGTGCGGCAGACCCGCGTGGACGGCATCGAGGTCCTAGACGGCCGGGTCGTGGGTGTCAGGGACAGGTACTCCCAGTGCTTCGGCGCCCGGGCAGTCATCATTACGGCAGGCACGTTCCTTTCGGGCCTCATCCACATCGGGCGGATGCGACAGCCTGCCGGCCGCTCCGGAGAGGAGGCATCCTACGAGCTGGCTCAGGGCCTCAGAAGTCTCGGGCTCACCCTGGGCAGGCACAAGACCGGCACCCCGCCGAGGCTGCACCGGGACACCATCGATCTGACAGCCCTTGAGCGCCAGGATCCCCAGCAGGGGTGCATGGCCCTGGGGTTCGACTCCCCGGGGACCGCGCTTGCCCAGGTGCCCTGCTACCTCACCAGGACCACGGAGCGCACCCACGCCGTCATCCGCGAGAACATCCTGCTGAGCCCGCTCTATTCGGGGGACATCACCGGGACGCCGGCACGGTACTGCCCCTCCCTGGAGGACAAGGTCATGCGCTTCGGCGGGAGGCAGGGGCACCAGGTCATCATTGAGCCCGAGGGGCTCGAGACGAGCGAGGTTTACGCCTCCGGCCTGGGCAACAGCCTGCCCATCGAGCTCCAGTGGGAGATCGTACGATCCGTTCCGGGCCTTGAGCGCGCCGAGATCATCAGGCCCGCCTATGCCATCGAGTACGAATACGTGCACCCCACCCAGCTCCTGCGGACCCTGGAGACCAAGCGGGTCAGGGGGCTCTACCTGGCCGGGCAGGTGAACGGCACCTCGGGCTACGAGGAGGCGGCGGGCCAGGGCATCATGGCGGGCATCAACGCTGCCCGGTCCGTAAGGGGCGAGCCGCCCTTCGTGCTGGACCGCTCCCAGGCCTACATCGCGGTCATGGTGGACGACCTTGTCACCCGCGGCACCAGCGAGCCCTACCGCATGTTCACGTCGCGCTCCGAGTACCGGCTCATGCTCCGCGAGACCAACGCCCTGTTCCGGCTGAGCGGCGTCGCGCTGGAGCTCGGGCTCATCGACCGGGACCGCCACGAGCGGGTGCGCGCCGTGATGGAGGAGGTCGTTTCCCTGCGCAGGCACCTGGCCGCAACCTCGGTGGTGATCCCGGCTGACCTGCCCGAGTTCCCCCCCACCCGTGGGAGCGACCAGGAGCGGATCAGCCTGGAGCGCCTCCTGAAGCGACCCGGGGCTACCCTGGAGGGGTTTCGCCGGCACGGCCTCGTGCCCCGGGCGCATCCGCTCGCCGAGCTGGAGGCCGAGGTGGAGGTCAAGTACGAGGGCTACATAGACCGGCAGCGCAAGGAGGTGGCCCGGCTCAGGGAGCTCGAGCGCATGAGGATCCCCGTGGATCTCGACTACTCACTCGTACAGGGGCTCTCCAACGAACTCAAGCAGAGGCTTGCCGAGGTCCGTCCCGAGACGTTCGCCCAGGCGGCCCTCGTCGAAGGCATGACCCCTGCGGGCCTCCAGGCCGTGCAGCTCGCCGTCCGGATCATGGAGGACACCGGCGGCGTTCTCAGCCCTTCATGACCTCCCGGGCGATGACCAGGCGCTGGATCTCCGAGGTGCCCTCGTAGATGGTGGTGGCCCGGGCGTCGCGGTAGAGTCGCTCCACCTTGAACTCCTTGGTGTACCCGTAGCCGCCGTGGATCTGCAGGGCCAGGTAACTGGCGCGGTTGGCCGTTTCCGAGGCGAAGAGCTTGGCCATGGAGGCCTCCTTGCTGAAGGGCAGCTCCCTGTCCTTCCGGTCCGCCGCCGTGATGGTGAGCAGGTGCGCCGCCTCGATGCCCGTGGCCATGTCTGCGATCATCCACTGGATGGCCTGGAAGGATCCGATGGCCCGGCCGAACTGCCTGCGCTCGTGGGCGTACTTCACCGACTCGTCCAGGCAGGCCCTGCCAATGCCGATGGCCTGCGATGCAATGCCGATGCGGCCGCTGTCCAAGGCGCTCATGGCGATCTTGAACCCCAGGCCAGGCCTTCCGACGAGGTTTTCCCTGGGCACCCGGCAGTCCTCGAAGATGAGCTCCACCGTGTTGGAGGCGCGCAGCCCAAGCTTGTCCTCCCGCGCGCCCACACAGAAGCCGGGCGTGCCCCGTTCCACGATGAAGGCCGACAGCCCCTTGTTGCCCTTCTCCGGTCCGGTCCGGGCGATGAGGTTCACCACGTCCGCGTACGCCCCGTGGGTGATGAATACCTTGGTGCCGTTGACGAGGTAGTGGTCCCCCTTGTCTTCGGCCCTGAGCTGCAGGCTGCCCGGGTCGGACCCGGCGCCCGGCTCGGTCAGGGCGAAGCACCCGAGAAGCTCGCCCCGGGCGAGCCTGACGAGGTGGGAGAGCTTCTGCGGCTCATTGCCGAACTTGAGCAGCGGCTCTGTGGATAGGTTGGCCACCGACATGGTCACCCCCGTGGACGCGCAGGAGTAGGCGATCTCCTGGAGGGCCAGGCAGTAACTCACCGCGCCGGCACCTGATCCTCCGTATTCCTCGGGCACCATCATGCCGAGCAGGCCGAGGGTGCCCATCTTCCTGATCACGTCCGCCGGGAAGATCTCCTCCCGGTCCCTCCTGGCGGCCAGGGGCTCCAGTTCCTTGCGGGCGAAATCCCGCGCCATGAGCCTGACCATCTCCTGTTCCGCGGTCATCGTGTGCGGCATGGTGGCTCCTTACGGTACATAGATGACCACCAGAAGTTCGGCGTTTTCTCTGGTGGGGTTGCTGAGCCGGTGGTGCAGCGCAGAGTTGAAGTGGATGCTCCCGCCCTTTTTCAGTGAGGTGGTGTTCTGCCCCACCTGGATGGTGATCCCCCCCTCCAGGACGTAGACGAATTCCTCCCCCTCGTGGTGGTACTCGACGCCCTTGTGCTCGGTCTGGGCTTCGATGCTCACCCGGTAGGCCCGCAGGTGCTTCTCTTCCCCCGGCTGGGTCAGCGGTACGTAGGCATACGATGCGACCCGTTTCTTGTGGCTCTTGGAGCGGCGTCTGGAGGCCTCCCTGTCCTGGGAGCCCTGGAGCTGCTCGATATCCACCTTGAATGACCGGCCGAGCTGGAGCACCAGGGCCACCGGCGGGGCTATGGCGCCTTCCTCGACCTGGGCGATGAGATCCGCCGGGTAGCCGGTCTCCCTGGAAAGGTCTTCCAGGCTCAGGCCTTTCTCCTGGCGCAGGCCGCGGATCCTGGTCCCGAAGTCGTGTTCTTTCCTGCTGGTCACGTGCCCTCCTCGCATGCGCCGGTATGAATCTGACACCCGGCATGTAGAGGGTGCAATCATATCATAGGGTCATACTGTATGGCCAGATGCACAATCCCGGGTTCATGATGCTGCCGGCCCTGTGATAGGATGGCCTGGAAAATCGGATGAAACGGACAGGAAAGAACCGCATGCAGGAGGCGACATGAAGGCGAAGAAGAACCGTGAGAAGGAAAAGGCCTATACCAGGGCACAGGCCGCCCAGAAGCTGAGGCGTCTCGCCGATGCCCTGGATCGCGGCGAGCCCTTCCGCATCCAGGTGGCGGGTGAGCGCGTCACCATCCCGGGTGATGCCTGCTTCAGCATCGAGCACGACCGCAATGGTACCGGCGAGGAGCTTGAGTTCGAATTCTCCTGGAAGACGAAGTAACGAAGAGGCGCGACGTTACTTCATCAGCTCCTTGAGTCGGGCCGTTGCCTGGGCTCCGTACATGCCGTTGGGGTCCAGCCTGACCACCTCTGCGAACTGCTCCCTTGCCTTTTCCCGAGCGCCCATCTGGAGGTAGAGCTGGCCGAGGTCGTAGCGGGCCTCCAGGTAGCCGGGGAACTCCAGGATGGCGTGCCTGAGGGCCTCCACCGCATCACCCGGTCTGCCCTCGGCCACGAAGACCTTGGAGAGCAGATGCCAGGCCGGGGCATAGTGGGAGTTGCGCTCGAGGGCCTTCTGTGCGTTCTCCTTGGCCAGGGTGAGGTTTTTCTTCTGCAGGTACACACTGCCCATGTTGTACAGGGAAAACTCGGGGGTCTGGTAGACCTCGTCCTCCAGGGCCTTTCTGAAATACGCGAGGGCCAGGTCGTACTGGTCCTGGCTCACGAGGATGGTCCCCTTGAGGTTATACGCCTCGCTCCTCATGCCCGGCCGCTCCGTCTCCAGCTTGTCCGCGTATTCGATGGCCTTGTCCGCGTGCTCGATCGCCTTGTCGTACTTGCCTGACTTCCAGTATGTCATGGCATAGGTGTAGTGCACCTCGGGGTCCGTGGGGTTGGCTGCCAGCGCCTTGCGAAGTTCCACGAGGGCGCCCTGGATGTCTTCCTCCTGGATCTTTCCCATGGCAAGGGCCACCATGGGCCTGGAGAGGTTGCGCTGCTCCTTGAACTGGGAGGCACAGCCCCATGCCAGGAGGGCTGCCAACATTCCGATGATCAGCTTCTTCATCATGGATTCCAACCTCTTCGGGGTATGGTCTGTTCAGTGGATCCGCAGGGTAATGGCCCCGGATCACCGCAGGGTCTTGCCGATGACGTACCAGCCGTCCTCCGAGTCGGACTCGGTCTCCACCAGGAGGTGGATGATCCTCAGGTCCGGGAACGACCGTTTCAGGTCGTCCAGGTCCACGGGCTCGAACTTCTTCTTGTTGTTCAGGTAGGCGTCCGCCGTGAGCGCGTTGGACTCGTAGTTGTCCTTGGTCCTGCGGGAGATCTTGTCCAGCGAATACTTCTGCGAGCAGGAGGTCTGCTGGATGAGCAGGGTCCTGCCGTGCCTGGCCGCCACCTCGGCGGCGCGCCTGCGCAGAGACTGGGTGATGAAGGTGGCGTCCAGGATCACCCCTTTGCCCTGGGCAGCCAGTTCATCCGCCTGCGAGAACATGGTGTCGTAGACGAGCTTGCGCTTGTCCATGTCGGAGGCGACCTTTGCATCGAAGATGTCCTCGCCCTTGAGCACCTCCTTGCGGATGATGTCGGTGCGGAGCATGGTATAACCCCTGACCCGCCTGATGACCTCCGTGGTCTCGGTCTTGTTCGTTGCAGGCAGGCCACAGGCGATGATCACCATGCCGTCTTCGATCTCCTGTTCGACGAATGTCTTGAAAGGCTCTCTCACAATGCTCTCCGTCACTGCACACTCGATCATGGCCGCCGGTGGGCCGTGGCCAAGAAACCGTATCCACCCTTATATGCCAAACTGGTCCGCAACACAATCAGGTACCTGTACACTGCCCAGGACCACGGGATGCTGGTGGCAGTCGGAACCGCCCGTGACGATGAGGCCGTGGGAACGGGCGAACTCCGCATAGAACCTTGCTGTCTGCTGATCATGCCGTGTATGCCAGCACTCGATGCCGTCCAGCAGGGGGAGCATGAGTTCCTCTATCATAGCCGCCTGTTCCATGAGCGAGCTGCAGAGCACGGCAAGCGAGGTGCCGTTCGGATCGTTGGGGTGGGCGATGACGATCCGACCGCCCGCACCGCGCACCAGGGCCGACGCCTCTTCCAGGGTCAATGGCATCTTGGGCACGTCGCACTTCACCAGGTAGCGGTCGAAGGCCTCCTGCCGGGAATTCACGATCCGTTTGGCCATGAGGTAGGCCGCGATGTGAGGTCTGCCGAAGGATCCGTCCACGCTCTGTTCGATGGCCGTCATGTCCGCTTCCGTGAACGGGGCGCGTCCCTCCTTGCGGAATTCGGCGTTGATGTTGTCCAGGATCATTCCAGCCCGCCGCCTCCGGTATGCCCGCAGGGTATCGAGCTTCCCGGCAAGGGCCTGATTCGAGATGTCGAAGCCGTAGCCGAGGAAGTCCAGGGAGGCGGACTTGACCCCGGTCCAGCGCTCGTGGCTCATGGTGACGTTCAGCTCCACGCCGGTGATGTAGCGGATTCCGTGCCGGCTCGCGAGCGCTGCAGCCTGGGGCTGTGCCTGGAGCGAGTCGTGGTCTGTGATGGACATCAGATCGACGCCCCGCCTTTGAGCCTCCTCGAAGATCCGCCCCAGGGGCCATCTGCCGTCGGATCCGTCCTTGGAGTGGATGTGGAGGTCAATCTTCACGGGTCACGTACCTGTGGGCCAGGTCGTAGTACCTGCCGGCCGTACGCAGGGCCTTCTCCTTCGATGCGGCGCCCAGGTCCGCATCGTCGAGCATGAAGGAGGTGACCTTGGCCCGCACGTAGGCGCGGTACACCTTGTAGAACTTCAGGACTTCCCTCAGGCCCGCATCCCGGGACTCGCTCACATAGGCATCGACGAATGCCCGGGCCAGGGCGGCATACCCGTTGTAGTCAAGGTCCATGGCGAGGAAGGCCACGTCGGAGGCCACATCGCCGTACCGGAACCGCTCGTTGAACTCGATGCAGTCAAAGACCGATATGTTCTGTCCGTCCACGCAGATGTGCTGGAGGTGGAGGTCGCCGTGGCACTCCTTGATCTGTCCCTGCCTGACCCGGGCGCCGAAGGTGTCCGCCCTTGACGCGAGGAAGTTCATACTCCAGTTCCGTATCGTGTTGTACGTGTCCTGAGAGAGCGGGCCGCCGATGTATTTTGCGGTCTGCTCGAAATTCTCGACTATGTTGTGCGAGATCACGTCCATGCCGCCGAAGGCGCGCGCCTTGTCGTCGCTCGCTATGGCACCATACACGCGGGCCAGGTGGGAGCCCACGCGCCTGAGCTCGTCCGCTCCCGCTCTGCCCTTTTCCAGGAGCCGGTAGAGCATGTGGTCCTCGCTGATGCGCCGCATCTTCAGGGCGTATTCCACCACGTTGCCCTGGTCGCCGAGCAGGAACGCGCCGCTTCTCTTCGAGATGGGCACCACTGACAGGTACACTTCGGGCGAGAAGCGCTTGTTCAGCCTGAGTTCCTCTGCGGTGTAGAACCTGCGCTTTTCCAGGGTGGTGAAGTTCAGGAACCCGAAATCAACTGGCTTCTTCACCTTGTACACGTACCCGTCGCCGATGAAGACCCAGGAGATGTGGGTCTGTACCAGGCTGACGGCGCCAGGCCTCTCCGGGTACGAGGCCGGGTCCGAGAGGAATTCGATGAGGGAACTATGCGCCATGACGTGCACCTCCTGCCAGCTGCCCGCAGGCAGCCAGGATGTCCTTGCCCTTTTCCTTGCGGAGCATCACCGTGAAGGGGCTGTCCCTGAGGACATCCTCGAAGGCCAGCACGTCCGCAGGATCCGGGGCCTGAAGCCGGCTTTCCGGCCAGGGGTTGAAGGGGATGAGGTTCACCTTTGCCCTGAGCCCGTGCAGGAGCCGGATGAGCCGCTTCGCATGGGAGGGGCTGTCGTTGATGCCCCTGATGAGCACGTACTCCACGGTGATGCGTCTGCGTCTGGGCAGCTCGTAGGCCTTGAGCGCACTGATGAGCTCGGCCAGGGGGTACTTCCTGTTGACGGGCATGATGTATGAGCGCGTCTCGTCGTCCGGCGCGTTCAGGGACACCGCGAGGCCCACCTCTGTGTCGAGGGCCAGTCTCGAAAGGGCCGGCACGATGCCGCAGGTGGAGATGGTGACCCTCCGTTTGGAGATCATGGGTCCCTCCGGGTCGGTGATGACGGCGGCTGCCCGTATCACGTTGTCGTAGTTGAGCAGGGGCTCTCCCATGCCCATGAAGACCACGTTCCTGATGGCGCGCTCCGGGTAGGCGCGGATGGGGTAGAGCACCTGGGACACGATCTCGCCGGAGGTGAGGTGGCGCCTGAACCCCATGGTGGCGGTGAAGCAGAACCTGCAGCCCATGGCGCACCCCACCTGGGAGGACACGCACACGCTCCAGTGGTCCTTCTCCGGGATGAGCACGCTCTCGATGACGGCGCCGTCCCTCAGGCGATAGGCGAGCTTTTCCGTGCGGTCTTTCGCCACCTGGGACCCCACGACCTCGGGATACGCGATCTCGTGGGTGAGGCTCAATTCCTGCCGCAGGTCCCTGGGGAGGTTGGTCATGGCGCCGATGTCGCGCACGCCCTTGCCGAACACCCATGAAAAGACCTGGTCGGCGCGGAAGGACCTGTCCGGGAACAGGGCCTTGAGCCCTTCGCGGTCGCAGTCCAGCAGGTTGCGTCTTCCCGGCAAGACCGGCGCTGCCTCGGATGTCGTGTTCGTCTGCATAGGGAATGCCCCTGGAAAAAGCGTGGCGCGCCCGACAGGGATCGAACCTGTGACCTTAGGCTCCGGAGGCCTACGCTCTATCCTACTGAGCTACGGGCGCGCACGTGGATCAGTTCTTCTTCATGAGGTGTTCCACGGCCTTTTCCAGGCCGGTGAGCGTCACCTCGAACATGGGGAATATCTCCCGGATCGCCTCGCAGGTCTGGGTGTGCGACCAGGAGTATTCATGCTTCGGGTTGAGCCATACACTATGTTTGAACGTCTTGGCAAGGAATTCAAGCTTTTTTATGCTGGGATCGCTCCTGGTGTTGTAGTAGATGCTCCCGTTGCGGCTGAAGAGCTCGTAGGGTGCCATGGAGGCGTCACCCACGATGATGAGACGGGTCTCCGGGTCCATGCGGGCGAAGTCCTCCACATTGACGGGCTTGTCGTAGCGCTGGGGGTCCTTCCACACCCGGTTGTAGATGGTGTTGTGGAAGTAGAAGATCTGCAGGTCCTTGAACTGGTTCTTGGCGTGGTTGAAGAGCACCTGCACCACCCCGACGTAGGGGTCCATGGAGAACCCGCCGTTGTCGATCATGAGCACGACCTTGAGCTTGTCCTTCAGCGAACGGTCGAACACGATCTCGATCTCGCCCGCGTTCTTCATGGTCTGGTAGATGGTCTCCTCGATGTTCAGGTGGTCCTTGGGGCCGACTGCCACCATGTGACGGAGTCTCTTCATGGCATCCGAGATCTGGGAGGGGCCGAGCCTGGCGTCCTCTGTGTAGTCGCGGTAGCGCCGCTCGAGGGCCACCTTCACGGCGGACTTCATGCGCGACGACCCGCCCACGCGCATGCCCCCCGGGTGGTACCCCGAGTGGCCCACCGGCGAGGTGCCGCCCGTGCCGATCCACCGGTTGCCTCCGTCGTGCCGCTCGGTCTGCTCGGCCAGGCGCTGCCTGAAGTACTCCTCGAGCTGCTCCGGGGTGAGCCTGTTCAGGGTCTCCTTGTCGAGACCTAGGAACTCGGCCATGGTCTCTGGGTCCTTGAGCCACTCCTCGAGCAGGGACCTGATGGCCAGGTCGATCTCCGCGTATGCCTCGTCGCTCAGCTCGGCGCCCTGGAAGTAGTGGGCGAAGACCTTGTCGTAGGTGTCGAAATGGCGTTCGGACTTGATGAGCACGGCCCTGCTCACCGAGTAGAGGTCGTCGAGAGAACCGATGCAGCCCTTGTGCAGGGCCTCCTGGAGCCTCAGGAAGCCCGAGGGTGAGATGGGCACGCCCCGGTCCCTGAGCAGGTAGAAGAACTCGGTGAACATCCGTGCTCCGGCACCCCTTTTTCAGTAGGCACCCGAGACCTGGCGGGAAACGATCTTGTAGTCCTCGCTCTTCTTGAAGAGCACGCCCAGGTAGGGGATGTCGTTCTTGGCCAGGTGCTTCGGGTCGAACTTCGGGTCCATGAGCAGGATCCTCACCCAGTTGATGAGCTCACGGGTGGCGGGCTTCTTCTCGATGCCGCGGATCGACCGCAGCCGGTAGAAGGTCTCGATGCAGGCGTCAGAGAGCCTCCTGTCCAGGTCAGGGAAGTGGGCGAGCACGATCCTGTGCATCATCTCCGCATCCGGGAACGCGATGTGGTGGAACACGCACCTGCCCAGGAAGGGATCCGAGAGGTCCTTCTTTGCATTCGAGGTGATGATGATGATGGGCCGGTGCCTGGCGCGGACGGTCTTGTCGATCTCGATGATGTCGAAGGACATCTGGTCGAGCACGTCCAGCAGGTCGTCCTGGAAGTCGGTGTCGGCCTTGTCAATCTCGTCGATGAGGAGCACCGTCTTGGTGTCCGACACAAAGGCCTGGCCGATCTTGCCCATCTTGATGTAGTGCTCGATGTTGCTCACGTCGCGCTTCGAGTCACCGAAGCGGCTGTCGTTCAGCCGGGTAAGCGTGTCGTACTGGTACAGGGCCTCCACGGCCTTCATGCTGGACTTCACGTTCAGCACGATGAGCGGCATGGATAGGTTCTGCGCGATGGCGTGTGCCAGGAGCGTCTTGCCCGTGCCCGGCTCCCCCTTGATGAGGAGCGGCATCTCGAGCTTGATGCTCGCGTTCACGATCTTGCTGAGTTCGGGGTCGAGGACATAGTCTTTCCCGCCGGTGAATTCAGTGGTCTGCATGGGGTTTCTCCCTGAAGCCTGAAGTTGGCCTTCCTGTCATAGCACACTCACCGGGAACAGGGAATAGGCGTTCGGTAACCGGTCCGGGGGCTGTTTTTCACCCCGCATTGACTGTTCAGCACGATTCCGCTACAACTACAGACCTGATTTCATGAATGAAGGAGACACCCCCTTGGGTGACAAGGAAGACCAGAAACCCGCCGACACCCTGCTGAAGCGCCTGTGGCTCTACCTCACCCGGACCGGCGACGACGCAGTCGCGGACGACACCAAGCGCCAGATCGAGAAGATCCTCGACGAGGTGGAGGAGCAGGGCATCATCGACGAGGACCAGGGCGACATGATCCACAACATCCTGTTCCTCAAGGACACGAGCGTGGGCGAGATCATGATCCCCAAGGGCGACATCGTGGCAGTCCCCGCGACCACCACCATAGACGAGCTCTCCGAGGTGTTCACCAGGGAGGGTTACTCCCGCATCCCGGTCTATGAGGGTAGCCTGGACAACATTGTCGGCATCGTCTACGCCAAGGATCTCATCCCATATTGGAAGTCCCGCGACGAGCTCACGGACATCAGGCAGCTCCTGCACCCGCCCTTCTTCGTGCCCGAGGGCAAGAAGCTCATCGACCTCCTGAACGAGTTCCGGGAGCGGCGCACCAAGATCGCCGTCATCATCGACGAGTACGGCGGCGTGGACGGCCTGGTCACCATCGCGGACCTCATGGAGGAGA
>ENA-UOWE01003133-UOWE01003133.1-activated-sludge-metagenome-genome-assembly--contig:-NODE-3133-length-17286-cov-33.524926_pt1 | contig 17286 bp, 22 predicted proteins | sample MGYA00249841_ERZ761562 | MGnify/ENA primary metagenome ERZ761562 (study PRJEB28883, sample SAMN05720200) | activated sludge metagenome | isolation source: Anaerobic digester | place: Japan... | reverse complement strand
ACTCTGTTTCCATTATAGTCCAGGTACCATGGCCCATTTCGGAATACTCCTATCTCATCTGTTCCATCGCCATTCCAGTCTCCTGCTACAGGCATGTCACCGCTCGTTCCAAACCAGAACGACACATCACCCGACGCAGGATCCCAAACTCTGTTTCCATTATAGTCCAGGTACCATGGCCCATTTCGGAATACACCGATTGCATCCATGAGGTTGCTTTCAATCTTCACGGAGTTTACTCCTACATACTCAAAGAAGCAGCAGCAGTTTCCAGGATCACAATCTCCTGTGGAGCACGCGCCATAGGCTCTTATTACCAGCATCACCGTTTGACCTGCCCAATTGGATATACTAAATTTTAAAATCTTCTTCTCCCCTGAAATCAGTACCTCATTTCCCAGTTGGTGCTCTATTCCATCGGCATCGATCAAGGAAACGTCTAATCCGCCATCATATGCATCCTTGGTGCAATTGACAGAGATCATAGATGCACTTGCTGGTAGTTTTACCAAATTGATTATTCCTGTGCTGGCGCTGATTCCATTTTCGGGCCATATGCATGCATCCATTACTACGACTCCGTTGCATTCAGCCCATTGATTATACCATTTGACCGCCTCATTGAGGCTGTAATTGGCCCAAGGAGGGACTGTCCCAATGCGCTCCCATTCCTCCAAATCGAGATCGAATCCCCAATATGTCTTTGTGCTTGTGTCACAAATTATGCTTAATGTACTTCCTGGTGGTGTTTGTTCAACCGCACCTACTCCACTCTCAATCTTGAAATAGTTTCCATAAGCTACCCCATTACGTTCTGGGCAATCACTACCACTTGGAGAATACCTAGCTTCGCATAGATTAACTTTCAGCCCATCTGATAAGATCTTGTAGCCATTACCATACATAACCGATCTGTAGGATGCATCGAGACAATCAGCATGATACCCGAAATCTTCCAGGAAAGAAGCGATTGCCTGAATAGAAATACCGTTCTCAGGATATTCTATTGTTGCTATATGTTTGAGTTCGGAGGATGTATAATTGTAGAAATATGCTTTATAGAGTGTTGACGTACCTGTGTTTGTTAAATTAACTAACAATTTATAAAGATGGTTTGGTATCCAATTGGTGTTATACGTGCATATGATTGCACTACCTTCGCTACTATCTCGTTTCCAAACTACGCCATCTCCGACACTTACAATCCTTGCTTGACTCCCATCTGGTGCATCCCATATAGTCAAATGGAGGTGTCGTCCATAAGGATTTCCAGGGCCTTCGCTTTGAAGTCCATAATACCCCCTTGTTCCTGATATGCCAACCGCTCCCCACGAAAAACCACCATAATAGGTCGAGGGGGAATCTGCAGTTACAATCAAATCGGTACCTATCTCTTTGGCAGGTGAATCACGGATATAATCGATTACTGCGCCACTATTGGCTTGAGTCAAGCCGATTAGCAATATTACTTGAAAAAACATCAAATTTAGCAGTACGATTCGTTTTTTTCCTGTTTCGTACCTTGACCTGTTTAAAGTCTCTTCTAACATAAAACGATAACTGTTATTAGATATATATTAACATATCGCATATGTACTTGAGGATACACACAAGAAATACCGAAGAGCCGAATCTGACCTTCTGTCAGATCCCATCGTCGAAGACCTTGGCGCGCCTACCACCCAGGAGACGACCCTGATCTACTAGCCGAAGAATTAGCATCCTCCAGAATACCCAAGAGTCCACCGACCAGCCTTCAACCTGTTTCCAGTTATGCTGCTCTCCTTGAGCATCGAGGCTTTCCTGGAGACCTCGACCTTCTCCCCATGTTTCAAGACCGCATGAGGATGGGGCATGGTGAGGTCGACCAGCTGGAATTGCCGTCCTGCTTTCCCAGGCTACCACGATCTTAGGAACCTGGTATAGCATCCAGAATAAGCACTGGAAATTATTTTAATTATAAATTTATTTAATTAAATTTCTATCAGACTTCAAAAAGAAAGTTATTAATATTCCAGGGATCAAGCAATTGCCGAGGAGGCTGCCTTTATGGAAGTCGTGGTAAAGAGGTCTGCGCGACGCAAAAAGACCATATCCGCCAGGATGGTGGGAGGAGTGATGGAGGTGCTGGCGCCTGCCCGCATATCCGATGCTGCCCTGGCCGGCCACATCCAGAAGCTGCGCTCCCGGCTGGAGAGGCGCAGCTACCCCAAGGATGACAGTCATCTCCATGAGCGGGCTGGCCTGTTAAACCGCAAATACTTTCAGGGGAGACTCACCTGGAACAGCATTCGGTATTCCTCAAACCAGGAGCACAGGCGGGGCTCCTGCAATTGCCTGGCCAGGACCATTCTCATAAGCAGCCATCTGGCCCATCTTCCTCAGTGGGTGGAGGATTATGTGATTGTGCATGAGCTGGCCCATCTCATCGAGCCCAACCACGGCCCGAGGTTCAAGGCCCTGGTGCACCGCTACCCTCTGGCGGAGAGGGCTATCGGATTTCTTATGGCCAGCGAGAGGCTGGATAAACATAGCTCCAGCTGAAGCAAAAAAATAAAAGATCTGGCCGGGCTTTACCGGCCCCTCCTGAGAGGCGATTCTAGCTTGAACCTATGAGGCTGATGACGAAGTATCCCAGGATGACGCCCAGCACGAAGACAAGGGCAAATGAGCTGTAGATCAGGGTTTCGCCTAATACAAGTGCTTCCATAAACTCATCTCACTACCAGCACCGGGATCGTAGCCCAGTAGAGGACCTTCTGCACAACGCTTCCGATCAGGAGCTTGGTGGCGCCGGACTCTCCATGGCTGCCCATGACAATCAGATCCGCCTTTTCTGCACCGGATATATCAATGACCGTGTTTGCCGGAGCGCCGATCCTGACAATGGCATCGACATTAACTCCCATTTTGGCACCCATGGCCTTGATGTTGTCTACCGCCTTCCCACCTGCGACCTTAAGCTTTTCTTCAACTTCTTTTCTGTCGGACCCAAGCTGTCTCACTGCGCTGGCAATAACGACCTCATTGATCACATTGAGCGCTATCACCTGCGCGCCTAGTGCCTTGGCGAGCTCCATGCCCTCCTCAGCGGCTTTCATAGATTTGTCTGAGCCATCCGTGGCGATCAATATCCGCTTGTACATCCTATCCCACCTTTGGTCCGTTAATCCTGCAGACATCGTATAAATAGCTATCTTCCCGATTCCAGAATTCTAAGCGCTAATAGCGCCGCATTTTCTCCATTATCTATGCCCACGCAGGCCACAGGGACTCCCGGCGGCATCTGCACTATTGAAAGAAGCGCATCCAGGCCACCCAGCTTGGCGCTCACCGGCACTCCTACCACCGGGCGGGAGGTCTTTGAGGCCACCACGCCGGGCAGCGCCGCAGACAGGCCAGCCACAGCGATAAAGACGCGGGCATCGGTGGCGGTGACGAACTCATTTAATTCTTTGGGATTCCTGTGGGCAGAGAGAACCCTGTGCTCAAAGGAGGCTTCCTCCTCCTCCAGCTTGCGCACAATCTTGTCCACTATGGCTTGATCGGATTTGGATCCGGATATAACCGCAATATCAACCATCCTCATCACTCATACAGTCCATTTATCCGCCCTGATTTCTGCCCTGCAGTTCCTGCTGCTTGTGAACGCTCATGGCAATGATCGTCTCGAAGATGCTCTTTATGGCTCCTGCATCAAGGTTCAGCTCAACTGCCAGGTCCATGGCATGGGATAATACCCACTTCTCTCTCTCCGGATCGACGATTGGCCTGCCCTCCGCCCTCTTCACCTCGAAGATCTTTTTGGACAGACCCATGCGGCGGTGGATCAGCCTTATGATCTGCTCGTCTATCCTCTCCATATCGCTGCGATGCTCCTCTAGACTCATCAAGTCCCCTCGCCTTTGGATGCGCCGCTATTATTGGAGTAGGTTCTTATCACCTTTCCGCCCAGCGGCCTCCAGGCCTCCTCCAGGGCTTCAATCCGGCTTGCTTCAATTATGGCGGCGTAAGAGGGGCCGGTGCCGGAGAGGCTGGCTCCTTTAGCCCCTGCCTCCAAGGCCAGGAGCACCGGCTCCGCCGAGAGGCCCAGGGCGGCGCAGTAGGCCAGGCCGTTGATGGTCATGGCCCGGGCATAATCTCCTCTCATGGCCAGATCGTAGACCACATCGGCCACCGGGGATATGAGACGGGAGCGTGAGACACTGGTCTCCTGGGAGAAGAGCCTTCTTTCCGGAGAGAGCAGCAGCACCGGAGTATCCATCTCCTCCCTCTTCAGGAGCAGCATCTCTTTGTTGTCGGTCACCACCACTCCGCCCAGCATGGAGGCCAGGGCATCGTCCAGAGCGCCGGTGATGGTCACTCCTGCTTTCCTGGCCGCGGCGACTCCGATCTTTGCCGCTTCTATGGGATCCATCTCCTCATGCAGAGAATCCAGAGTGGCCAGGATGACGGCATTGGCGGCGGTGCTGCTGCTCTTCAGGCCGCTGGCTACAGGAATCTCACTCCTGGTTCGGACGACGGCGCCATAATCGTATCCCAGCCTCTCCAAGACCATAGCCACACAGGTTTCTATGAGGCGGGTGTCCACTCCCGGAACATCGCCCTTTATTGTTCCGGTGCGGTCTAATTCCACTTGGCCATAGGTCATGAGGCCTATGCCGAAGGCCGATCCCTTCCAGTTGGCCACGGCATTGAGTATGGTGGCCGCCCCGCCCGCCCGGCCATGCCCGATCATGACTGCTCCATCTCCAGTATCTTCCGGAGCTTCTCCAGCTCCCGAACGAAATCCAGCTCTCCCTCCCGGATGTATCTGGCGATCATCTTGTCCAGGTACTCCAGCTCAGCCATAGAGGAGGAGAAATGGGGCTCGTAGCTGCCCAGATCATAGAGGGGCAGGACCTCGACGCCTCCTTTGCTGGTCTTCTCCTCCAGGCCCTTGACCACCACGATGAAGGCGAAGCTCTTGTAGCCCAGGCCACGGGATATGTTCTTGGCCAGGCTGTTCATCTGCTGCACCCGGCGGGAGGAGAGAGCCTTGTAGGCGGCTACAGAGTCCTTGTACTCCACGAACATGGCCGAGTCATCAGACCAGAGCAAAGCATCGTACTCCACCACGGCGATGGCGTTCTTCAGAGCCACCACATTAAAGAGCACGCCGCGGCACCAGCTGATGTTGAGATGAAGCCTGAAGTCCGCCTCGGAGAGTGGCGTGTCTCTGGGCTTGAGAACATAGGGCTCGCTGGACAGTTCGATCATCAGATGCCTTGTAGGATTTTCAGATAAATGGACTTTTCCAAGGCTAGCCGCGCATGAGGTTCCTGGCCAGATCCAGCACAGTCCTGGGGCGGGAAAGGGCAGTGGCTGCTCCGGCCAGTATGGCCTTTCTGGCGAAAGAGCCTCTGGAGATGAGCCTCTTTCCGGAGAGGCCTCTGACCAGCCGGTCTATATCCGGGTCTTTCATGCCCGCCAGGGTCTGCAATGATGCCCGGCCCATGCGATACTGCCAGTAAAATTCTCGGTTCCAGAGCCGGACATAGCGGTAGAGAGAGCGCCGGGAGACCTCCCTCTTTGCCGCAGCCCGGGCGGCCACGCTGCCGCATATTCTTCCGGCCCGGATGCTGTAGGCCAGGCCGCTCTGCCCTGCCGCACCTCCAGCGACCATCAGCGAGTCTGCCACGATCTCTCCCGGCAAAACGGCAATGGGGTCGCCCCCCCGCCGAATGGAGAGTATCTTCATCTCCTCCATATCCCGGTACTGGCTGGACTTGAAGGCCTTGAATCTGCTCAGAAAGCCCCGGAAAAAGGGCTGCACATTCTGGCCGTGGCCGCGCACAAATACCCCCAGGGTGGCCCGGTCCCCGCCCGCCGGCGAAAAAGTTGCCTTCCAGCCGGGGGAGATGCTGCCGATCCAATACTGAAAGAGAGGCTCGTCGCCGAGTCCCTCAAGCTCCACATCCGCCTCCATAGCCCAGGCGACGTCTTCCCTGTGGCGCATGGGCTCCAGGCCCTCCCGGCGGGCTATGCTGCCCGCCACGCCAGAGGCATCGATCACCACCCGGGCGTCGATCCTCTCCTCACCGATCCAAACCACCCGGCGGCTGCCCTGCAATTTGGCCTCCTGGACGGTGCCGGCAAGGAGGGCCACGCCGGCGTCCTGGGCCAGGGAGAGGTAATAGTCGTCGAGCTTCTGGCGGTCCAAAAAGTAGCCCGCAGCGGGGATAGTCACCGCCAGGCCGGAGGGGCTGATGATCTGCATGCCCTCCAGCTGGTTTTGGATGTAGCTGTCATCGATATTGATGCCTGCGGTCCTGGCCATTCCCTCGAAGAGGGTATTGGCGGGGCGCATTGCTCCCCTGAGATCGATGTCAGCCAAGATCACATCTGCTCCCTCCTCGGCGGCGGAGATGGCGGCATTGAGGCCGGCAGCAGAGGCTCCGGCGACCAGGATATCGCAGTTCACAGGAGGTGGTGGAACGGAGGATGAGATTAAGGTTTCTGGAGGAGGTGCCCGGTTGAGCTTTCAAGACAATAATAGAGTTCCGCTCCATTGCTGCTCCATAGTGAAATTCAGCTGGCCTCAGATCGCCAGCCTGGCAGCAGCGGATAGATATCGGCGGCTTGAGGCGCGATCATCCAGGGAAGCTATATCCGGTGGCGTGCCGAAAGATGCAGAAAGTGAGATGAGGCAGTTAAATGTCTGAAGCAGCAGAAGAATGCGGGGGACGGGAACCCCGCACGTTATTACTAGTAATAAGTGTCCTTGAGAGAAAAAGATACCTCATGCCTTTTCCTGCAGCCTCCCACAATACACAGCATCAAATCCGGAGACATCTCTCTATCAACTTCCCACTTCGCGGCATATCTTACCCAATCTCCATGCCCGGAGCCAAGGAGAATCCACGCTTCTGATGCGCCTTCACAGCCGATGTGTTGGCGCATCTCCTGGGATAGTCCACCCCGCTCAACCTGTGATGGATCGAAAGCTCTCGCATTCGCGTCCTCAAGCTCCAGCATGTACTTTCTGCGAACCTCCTAAGCCACTGGCTGCAACTCATGAATCTCCTTCTAACTTTTTGCCTTAGACAAAACCTCGAATAGATCCTATTGCATCCGGCATGCATACTCCGGCGTATCGCCCTTCCTTGCCATCAAGTCTCGGATCTTCATTTTGCCGGTGTTTCAGCCTCCCAGAGTAGCGATAGGCTCCTGAACCATCGGATATAGGCAGAAATGTAATCCAATCATAGGAGTCAACTTCAGTAAGAATGCCTGTCTCACTCTTGACGCTCGCAATAGGATCTCCAATCAACCACAAGCAGTCCATAATGCCATGCAGTACATCGAAGTCCCTATCTTCGGCAAACTCCTTGATTTGCATGAGAAGCTCCCAGGAGATACCATTGATCCGTTCAACTTGATGCTATGTGGACCTATGTCGGTCATAAAGGATAATAGTGGATGTCCCGAGTTCCGAAAGATGCGCTTGGGACAAAGAGCCTAGCCCTGCATGTCGGTGGAAGGCAGAGGTGGCTGTCCAGGGGGATCGTTGCAGCAGATGGGATCCGGGCTGCTTGGGCGGGGCCATGGTCGGCCCAAGGCCAGGTCTTAAAGCCAAGCGACATCGGCATAATTGAAGAGGTGTTTTTCCAATACTTTGCGCAATATGCAATACGGCGAAAATACATTTGGTGTTAGCCCTCGAGCTAAGAATTTTCATATAGTCCTTCGACTTTCTAGATTAAATATAAATCCGTGGAGTGCAAATATGAAGCATAGGTAATTGTGGGGGATAGGCGACGAGAAATATATTCAAGAAGAAAATTGCTGAGTCGAAACCATTTACGGATCATGGAGTTCGGCATGTTACAATTGACGGCATGCGTTTGCATATGCGATGGGAAAAAAGAGATCAAGCTCTGGTCTGGGTGAATGGTACATATCAACTGGTTCTGAACAGAGAAGCAGCCGATATTACTGAAGCCTTAATCCAGGCATATTGGAATTTTCAAGGCGATAAAACTTTTTCGGAGGATGGTTTCTGGCAGGAAATGTTCGGACAATTAGGTAAAAAATATGGTCCGGGTGTTTCTGAAGAACGGCTTAAAAAAGACATCAATCGAGTTTTTGCCACATACACGAATGTTGCCAAAGGTCAGTGTCCGTCAATTGATCTCGGCCTGCCAGTGGTGGATATTAAGCCTGAAGACTGGCCTGCGCCATCGCGTATGGATCTGGCGCTTACATATCGTTGCCAGAACGGTTGTCCCTTCTGCTATTGCGACGGACCAAGGATTACTCAGGAACTGAATACCGGCCAGTGGAAAGATATCATCGCCAGGTTATGGCAGATCGGAGTGCCCAATGTCCTGTTCACCGGCGGAGAACCTACATTGAGAACCGATTTGGTGGAGCTCATTTTGCAGGCAGAACAATTTGTTACAGGATTGGTTACGAACGGCCGAAAGCTTCCTATGATAGCCAGTGATCTGCATAAAGCCAGCCTGGACTACATCCAGGTTAGCCTCGAAGCCAGCGACCCGGCAATCCATGATGAGATGGTAGGTGCCAGTGGTGCCTGGAGGGAAACCGTAGCAGGAATCAAAGCAGCATTGGAGACCGGGCTATATGTGACCACGAACACGACGCTCACCAAGGGAAATGCCTCCGCCTTCCTTGAGACGCTTCGCTTCGGAAAACAGCTGGGATTAAAGACGATGGGGTGCAATAGCCTTATTTGTTCGGGCAAGGGCCAATCCATGATGACAAAGGGCGGGCTTTCCATTGAGGAATTGAAGGGGGTCCTGTGCCAGGCAAAAGATGTGGCCAAGGAGCTAGATCTAGATTTGGCCTGGTATTCGCCCACATGCTACAACGATCTCGATCCCATTGAGATGGGATTTGGGATCAAGGGTTGTTCAGCAGCGCAATACAATATGACCATTGAGCCGGGCGGTAGAGTCATTCCGTGTCAGTCATGGATACATCAAGGATGCGGAAATATTCTCGCTGACAATTGGGAGTCGATTTGGAAAAATCCGATTTGCCTGGCTCTGCGAGGTAGGAGCATGGGCCTGAGACAAGAGTGCACCGGCTGTCAACATTGGAACGAATGCGGTGGCGGATGTCCGCTGGAAACGATAAATAAGAGGTGATTGTCAATGAAGCAATTGCCATACAATCTGATCGCATTCATTTTGCTTGCCTCGCTGCTAATAGCAACAAACTGCCTTGCTGACACCGGAACTTATCGAATTATTGACTATAGCGTAACTCTCAATCCGAGGCCCAATGGGGAGATCTTAATGGATTACTCCCAAACTTGGCTGGTAACCAGCGGATATATTCCTTGGGTTACAGTTGGCCTAACGAATGCGAATTACCAAATACTTAGCTGGGGAGGAGCGGCAAAGAAAGTCAGCAACGGCAATGAAGGCAGCTGGTATGGAGCGCGAGTGGATCTGAATAAGAGTTACCAGCCAAATGAAGTATTTACCTACAATTTCACCATCATTCAGCGTAATCTGTTGAATCAGAAACCCGATGGCCATGAGATAGTATTCACGCCGGGTTGGTATGATCGAAGCACCATCGAAAAACTGAGCATTAGGGTGGTATCTCCAACCGATCTAAAGAATGTGACCGCCAATCCGAGGCCTGTTGTGGCCGAAGGTAGAGCTTTAATATTCAGCAAGAATAACCTGGGGACGGGAGAACGATTCAAAATTTCTGTACAATTCCCGAAGGAAGCAGGCTTCAAGATACTGCCTCACACCAGCCAATCCAGGAACGAACCCGGGGGCAATCCTGTCATTCCTCTTATTTTTATTATATTCATCTTTGCAGTAATCTTGTTAGCCTTATATTTTCAGTGGACTGGCACCAAGGATGGTTATGACGACTATGGCGGTCCTGTTCTCTCTTCGGGCCGCATAGGAAGAGGACGGCAAAGAGATCATGATTCGGGAGGCAGCGGAGGTTTCGGCGGCAGAGCATCTTCATGTGCTTGCGTATCTTGCGACTGCGCATGTGCCTGCGCCTGCGCCGGGGGAGGGGGAGGTGGAGCCGGGTGTGCCAAGAAATGGCTGCATTTCTGCAATAAGTGCTATAATCCTCAATATTCCATCCAGGAGGATATCAAAGAAGAAGAAAAGACAGGCGATAGCAGATGAAAGAGAGAGCGCTCGCTTACACCATCATTTTTTTAATTGGTTTTTCAATTTTGGGATGCGTGCAGCAAGAACCAATCGATCCTAATGTTGATGTGCCTCCCGGGGATCCTCCTTTCCCCCCTCAAAGGGAATATGGCATCCATGACTCCAATCACATTCTCTCTGAGCGGACCATAGCTATGGCCAATGAGATCCTTGAACAGCTGAACGACGATGGCATAGCGCAGGTCGCGGTGTTGATCCTGTACAATGTCCATCATCCCGAAGATTATGCCACTCATTATGGACGGTATATCGGACTGGGGCATAGGGAGAAGGATAATGGACTGGTTTATCTGATCCGTCCAGATGTTAATCCGCAGGACCAAAGGATTACTGTGTCTATTGGCCGAGGTTTGCCAAGATTTACAGCTATTGATGCACATCTAGTGATGAAAGAAACTGCCATGGATTACATAAATATGGGCGATTACGACAATGGAATTTTGAACCTGGTAAAAAATACAGATAAAAGATTGAGGAAGATTTACGTTGGTGGGAAAAATGGCGGATAAATTGCCTTATGCCAAGATCGCATTAATCGCTGCGGTTATGCTTTTGGGTTTAAGCATAGTTGGATCGTACAACGGATTGGTGCAATCGCAGCAGTTGGTCCAACAAAAGGAATCGCAATACGGCATTGCTCTTGATCTTTGTTCAGAGAAGATCGCCGGAATCTGGACCATCTTCAATCGGTATGTGGATCACGAGTCAGATGTATTTATTAACACAGCTAAGGCCAGAAGCGCCTTCAATGACAGCATTATGCAGAAGAGCAATCCTTATGATGCCGGGCAGTCCGCCGGCTTGATTTACGCTAATGTCAGGATGGTGACCGAATCAAATCCCCAATTAGCATCCGCACTCACAGCTGAAAATTCTCTGGCCAGCTTCCAGGAAGCTGTAAATGAGATCAAGACCGCTGCAGATGATTGGATGGTTCAGGTTCGAAAATATAACACGCAGCGCAATTCATTTCCAGATAAGATCGTTGGATCATGGACAGGATTTCCAGAGGAGTATCCCTATTACCATCCGGACCGAACAAAACTGAATATTACGGATCTCATGAAGATTTAGAGATCGGAACAGATGATGCGCTCATGTTGAGCGCGAGTGGTGCAGAGTTGATGGATGCGATATTGGGATGGTTTCCACATCCAAGCAGCGAATGGCTTGATCCTGAAACGGCGGAGGAGCTACCTAGATCGTCGTGAGGATGGCTTGATGCCAGCAACCTTCTGCCTTGGTGAGGAGTCCATGGGTCAGAGCTTCGAGAGCGCAAGGGTGGCCATAAAGGATGTCTCGGCCATGTGGCCGCCGAAGGCTTCAAGGGGGGGCCTAAGGAAGGAAAACCAGATCTAAGCTCTGAAGGTGGCAAAGGCCAGGTTCGCTCAATCGGTGAACTCAGATCAGGTCCTTTACTGGTTGATTAGGAAGAGGATACGAGCGGAGAGATATCGACAAGAAAGATCGTCGGGCCAGGAGAAGGGCATTGTGGACCTGCTCAGCGGAACTCTCAGCGCAGAATACGGCTGGAATTTCTGCCGCCGTAACCTCTTTAATATGATCCTGATGACGGAAACCTTTGAAGAGGATAAAACGGCGCAGACACCATCGGTATTGCTCTCCGGCCTCATTTCATAAAGATCATCTACCTCAAGGATCCTCTGCATAGCGCCAGTTCTACGCCGAGATGGCTAGGGTGGAACGTTGAAGGCGTGCAGACGCTGCGATAAGGTGCAGGGCATGCTTTACGAGCGCACCGCCATCTCCAGAAAGCCGGAGGAACTGGCCAGGCTGGAGCTAGAGGCCCTAAAGGGACGGACAGCATAATAACCTGCCAGATCTTCCAGGACCCTTACTCCCTGGACTTCTTGGGGCTGGAGGATACTCATGGCGAGCGGGACCTGGAGGCGGCCATCCTTCGAGAGCTGGCGAGGTTCTTGCTGCAGCTGGGCACTGACTTCTCCTTCATCGCCCGACTGTCGTTGGCGGTCCATGCATCCAAGGCCTGGTTCTAGTAGTCTCTCAATACAGCGCTGCTTTGAAGCTCGTGACAGGGCAGCAGATCGAGGACCTCATCATTGAAGTCGAAGCCGGATCTCTTCAGAAAATTGAGTATATCCCTGTAATACAGAGCCATGGCTCGATAGGTCTTGGAGCGCTCATCACAGGTGGAATTAGGGACGCAAACGTCTCCATGGATCCGGATTGTGCCCTTGTCGAAGGTGAGCTTCATGGTTTCTTATTCGCCTTAGGCTATTCATTGGAGGAAAAAGGAAAAAAACAGCTGAATGCAGTTGGTCACAATTGCCCTTGATTTCCCCTATTTCTTCCCTGGCCGGACCACCAAAACGGGGCTCTCTGCCTGGCGGACCACATCAAAGGTAGTGCTTCCCACCCGAATTTGCCGGCTCCAGCTCTTGCCCTGAGAGCTCATCATGATCAAGGAAACATCCTGTTTCATGGCCAAAGCCAAGATCTCCTGAGAGGGGCGGCCCTGCAACACATGAACGGTGACCTTTCTGCCCGGAGCGGCTAGCTCCTCTCTGAGCTGGTTCAGCCTTGCTGCTGCCTCATCGAATTCGTCATCTCTCTCGATTACATTGACCAACAGGATCTCCTGGACACCTGACATTTCCTTAATCCTTGCTACCGCTTCCCCTCCTGCGAAAGAGAAATCGGTTGTAAGCATCACTTTAGAGAAGATATTTTGGCAGAGATTCTCCTGCATTTCTCCTTTTCCTCCAGGTAGGATCTTATGGCGGATGATGAGCAGGTCCTCATCGCCCTGCCTCAGAACCTCCGTGGAGACCGAACCCAGGAGCATGCTTTCCATCAGGCCCTTGCCCTGTGCTCCCATGCAAATAAGAGATACTTTCTCTTCTGCCGCCGCCTTGGATATGGCCTGCCCCACACTGCCCCCATCCACTAAATCAATTCCCGATCCAGTCTTTGGCCTCTGCAGATTTACCCCATCCGCACCGCTCATCGGCTCGATTATTACCTTAAGAATAGGCTTGATCTCAAGCTTCTTTCCCGCCTGATTGGAGAGGTGATCGGCCTGCTCTTCCAGCCTGGTCCTAGCCTCATCAATTAGAGAATCCCAACTCCATCCCTTGGCCTCTAGATCTTTGGGGTTGCTGGCATCCAGTATATGGAGAAGCACAATCTCCTCTATGCCTGGTATGACCGCTAAACAATCCTGCACTTTATGGGCATAACTAGAGAGATCGGTGGGAACGAGAACTTTCCTGTACATGATCATTCCTCTTTACCTAATACTACTGCAAATTATATCAATTTGATGATGCCTGATTGTGCATTAATGGCCGGCATCAAAAGGACATAGAGGAGATTTGCAGCCAGGGATCTGGTGCAGCTAGAATTCTAGCAAGACGAATAATGGGCTGACGTCTCCTATTCGGAACGATCAGGCTAGGGCAGATGGTACCTCTGGAGGGTCTGTGACTTGCAGGTTCCAGTGGGGCAGCCCATCCTGGCCAAAATAGCATGCCAGAGATCGCTGTTCGCTGGCTGAAAACCCTGCGGCTATTCAGGTCAGGTCAATGGAGGAGATCCGAGATATCGCTCCGAGATCGGCTTGCAGGACAGTATGGGCTGAATATCAACGACCCCCCAGAGACGCATCTGCTGCGGCGGCTGCTGATGTACTGGACACCGAAGATCCTTACCATAATCTCAGTGGCAGCTTGCAGCTTCATGGCCTCGTTGCTGGGCGCGATTTGTCTCCTTGGCCATGGCCACCTCACGAGTACGCCTCCAGAGTACTCTGCTTACCGGTCATCCTCGCCTCAGCCTTCCCGCGACCCTTCGCCCCAGCCGGCCTGCTGTAGATGCAGAACACCCGATCGGCCAGCTCGGCCATCTCCTGCAGGTGGGGGTCCAGCGCCGGGGAGTAGAGCAGGACCGTCGCCTCTCTGGAGGTCTGCCTGAGGGCTGCTTCAACTGGATTTGGAGATTTGCCTTTTGCTATTCTCCTCAGTAGCATTTGCCCGCCTGCTCTTTGGCCAGAACCAGGCCAATTCCCCTTAATGGGCATACAAAGGGATTCGAGAACTCCCGTGTAATTCTAGTACACCGGCCCCGCACTCTTCTATGCGGAGGCCACACAACGGAGCATCTCAGGATAATTTTATTGCCAATTTTGGCTGTCAATCCTACGGTCCGCGATCTCTTTTGATCCTTCCCATTCCCATGCGTATTCCTAGCTTTTGCATCTCACTTGCATCCTGGTCCCGAAAACTGCTCAAAAAACGCATGAAACGATAGACATCTTGGAAGTTTGAGGCAAGGCCCACTGAAATGCGTATGCTGGCCATCTCCTTGTCCCTTATCGCTCTGCAGCAAGCCTCCCTATCCGGACCATCGCCCTCAAAGCATTCTGCCATCCTCTCCCGACGTATATTGTGAGTAACTTCCCCATCACCGGGATTGCAGAAGCAGCCGGTCCGTAGGGAGATTCTTGCCCGGCTGGCCAGGTCCTGCACCCACCCGCAATCAAAGTCCATCCCGCATGGATCGCAGAGATTGAAGGCGATGGTGCCGCCTCGCCTTTCACAGCCGCCGGGACCGTAGATCTTGACCAGGCGCATGCTATTGCCGTGCTTCAGAGATTGCATGTGGTCCAGAAGCCAACCAGTGAGGCATATCACCCTCTCATGAATGATCTCCACGCCGATGCTATCGATGTATCTCAATCCGATCTCGACCGCCGGTATTCCCAAGTAATTGGTGGTGCCATCCTCGAAAGCAGCAGATATGTCCTTGCCTTTATGCAAGCAATGCCATCTCTCATCCTGAGTGGATACTATAGAGATGGTCCCACCGGCAAACCAGGGACGATGCAGCCTTTTGAGCGCCTTCTTTCGGGCCAGCAGGCATCCTATCCCTGTGGGATAGCCAAAGATCTTGTAGAAGGAGACGGAGACAAAATCGGGATGGCACTTGCCAAGATCCAGGCGGTTGGTGGGAACAAACGCGGCGCAGTCCAGCATCACATCCCAGCCTTTCTTCTGGGCCTTATCTATCCAGGCCAGTGGATGCTGCACCCCGGAGAAGTTTGACTGAGCGGGATAGGCGAAAAGATTTTTACCGCCGGGCTGCGGCAGTCTATGAAGGTGACTCTCCAGTTCATCCTCGTCAGCTCTTAGGTCACAATCCCTCACCGGAAAGTAGGAAACCCGGGCCCCCTTCTCCCTAGCAAAGACTCTGATTCCGTTGACCGAGTTGTGGTTATCAACTGTGAGCAATAAGTTGTCGTTGCTGCTGAATGGATAGGCCTCTCCTACCAACTTGAGCGCACCGGTGGCATTGGGTGTGAAGACGACCGCATACTCATTTGGAGATGCCCGGAAGAACTGCAGTATATAGCTTCGGGCCAGATCCACTAGGTGAGTCATCGCCACCGAGGTAGGATTCTGGGAGTGAGGATTGCCAAGGACGTTGCACTTCAGAAGCTTGAGATGCCTTTCAAGCTGGCTTTCTGCGTACAGCCCTCCGCCGGTGTAGTCCAGGTATATCTGATCCTGCCAATCCAGCCGTGCATACTCCTTCGCCCTCAGCTTATCTAGGATGTGTGTGGTCTCGAACTTGGGGTAAGTTTGCCTGAATTCGGCAAATGCTGCGTCCATCTCTTCCGGACTATAGTCCATGATTGTAGCTTTATTTGACGATTGCATATCCTTCCTCCCAACAGCATGCATGATGCTTAGGGGCCGCATCGCACTTGGACGGACATTTCGCTGCTATGGCATCTTTCATTGAGCCTTTCCGGTCTGCAATGTTGGCGGAAGGGGCCGTCCAGAGAACCTTGATGAAATGGAGGGCAATTTGTACTCTGCCTTTTACCCGATCTGTCTATCTTTGGTAGAGCCTATGAATTATCTTGATTACTGCCTCATAGAACTGCTCTACCGTGGATGCCTTGAGCTGTTCGCCTCCTGAGTGTGGATCGACTATGGTGGGCCCGATTGAGATGCAGTCCATCGGTTGGCTGTCGTCCCGATATTTCTGCACAATATAGCTGCACTCAAGACCGGCATGGATCACAGTTGCATTCCATCCTTCGCGATAGATCCCCTTATAAACCTCCTTTGCCACTGTCAGCAAGTCAGAGCCGCCATTGGGCTGCCAGGAGGGATATCCCTCGCTGTATGTCACATTGTAATGGAAGCAGTCTGCTATAGATCTCTGCATATTTTTGAGGGCATTCATAGATGCCTCACTTGAACTGCGGTTTGACGCCCTGATGACTGCTCTGTCCTCCGCTATATCTATGCCCGCTAGGTTGGTCGATGTCTCCACCAGCCCGATGTTATTTTTTTCCGGGATCATGCGCATGACGCCATGAGGTATCTGGTGCAGCAGACATAGGAGCGTATCAGTGGATATTCTGTTCAATGGCTTATCCGACAAGCCACGCTTCGCATAGTGTTGGAAGTAGCTTTTGCTCGATGTTGTCGAAAATATGCGGCATGAATTAACCTCCGTAACAGAGCGAATAAGCGGCTGCCCAGAGGGTGGCCTCGAAGCCCAGCGTCGTACCGTTGCTCTTTCCCTTATCGTTGCGTTTGCCTCTAGCCATGTCCCTACACCTAAATCCAGATAAGGTTCAGTGGCAATCCCTAAATAGTTTTTTACCAAAAACATAAGCTCTTGAATTCGTGGATGTTGCGCATCTTCAAAAAGGCTGCAAATACATTTTCGCCCCCGCGGCAGAGGCGAGGAGCTGGCCGACTACTACAACAATTGATCTCTTCCGCTTCGAGTTCAAGACTGTAGGCGAGAGGAACAAGGCCCCCAAGCTCCTGGAGCGGCGCGGCTTCGATGTGGAGTTGGTGGAAGATCTCAGGGGCTACGTGGTCAAGCTACCCAGGTACAGCAAATACGCCCCGGTGCTGAAGAACTCCGTGGCCATGATCGAGACCCCAGAATTGGTGCATCTTCCTGATGAAGGACTTGGCCGCGGTGGAGGAGGCGCAGAGGCAGTGGGCAAAGCTGGTAGAGGTGGATGTGAAGTTCTAGGAGCTGCCTGCCGGAGAGCGAGAAG
>ENA-UOWE01003123-UOWE01003123.1-activated-sludge-metagenome-genome-assembly--contig:-NODE-3123-length-17314-cov-4.741236_pt1 | contig 17314 bp, 13 predicted proteins | sample MGYA00249841_ERZ761562 | MGnify/ENA primary metagenome ERZ761562 (study PRJEB28883, sample SAMN05720200) | activated sludge metagenome | isolation source: Anaerobic digester | place: Japan... | reverse complement strand
GAACGATCCCGAGGGGAAGGGTTGGGCGATCGCCAAGGCCCTCGCCGTCGGCACTGGTGGTAGCCGCGCGGGCGTTCTCGAGTCGAGTTTCATCGCCGAGGTTAAATCCGACCTCATGGGCGAGCAGACGATCCTTTGCGGCATGCTCCAGACCGGCAGCCTCCTCTGCTTCGACAAGATGGTCGCCGCAGGGATCGATAAGGGCTGGGCCGCTCGATTCATCCAGTACGGTTGGGAAACCGTCACCGAGGCGCTGAAGTGGGGTGGCATCACCGGGATGATGGACCGGCTCTCGAATCCGGCGAAGCTCAAGGCGAACGCCCTGTCCGTCGAGCTCAAGAAGATCATGACCCCGCTCTACCAAAAGCACCAGGACGATATTATCTCCGGCAAGTTCAGCTCCACGATGATGGAGGACTGGAAGGCCGGCGACAAGGACCTGCTCGCCTGGCGTGAGGCGACCGGCAAGACCGCGTTCGAGCAGACAGCGGCGGGCAACGTTCAGATCAGCGAGCAGGAGTACTTCGATAAGGGTATCCTCATGGTCGCCATGGTCAAGGCCGGCGTTGAGCTCGCCTTCGAGACGATGGTCGCCGCGGGCATCAAGCCCGAGAGCGCCTACTACGAGTCCCTCCACGAGACTCCGCTCATCGCGAACCTCATCAGCCGGAAGAAGCTCTATGAGATGAATAAGGTCATTTCGGACACCGCCGAGTATGGTTGCTACCTCTTCGACAACGCCTGCCGCCCCTTGCTCAAAGACTTCATGGCGAAAGTTGAGCTCGACGTCATCGGTAAGGGCCTCGCCGTCAAGGACGGGTCGGTCTCGAACCGCGAGCTCGTCAAGGTTAATGAGGAGATCAGGAACCACCCGGTCGAGATCGTCGGAAAGAAGCTTCGCGCTTACATGACCGCCATGAAAGAGGTTCTGTAAGGAGCGTCGATTCGAAGCTATTTGGCGACGGTCGCGAACGCGCGTACGGCGTTCGCGATCGCCGCCTCGGCCTGCTCCTCGCGTCGCTTGTTTCCCCAGGACACGGTTGCGCGCCCGATGGCCTTTCCGCCTTTTTTAGCGGCGTGGTCGACGATTTGACGGGTCGCGTTGTTCCCTCCCATCCAGGCGAAGGGTAGTCCATGGGTCACGAAAGCCCAAACGGATTTTTCGCCGAGACCTTCGGCGCGGTCAAGATACTTCAGCATAACCGGGTTGGCGCAAAACGCGATGACGGAGGTTCCGAAGACGAGGGCGTCGTATCCTCCGATGCTCGGCTCCCGCGTTAGGACGCAGGACTCGGGATGCCCCATCGGGTCGCCAGAAACTTCGATGCGCTCGATGGTCGTCGCGTGCCCTTCCTTGGCGAGAGCCCCGGCGATCCGCTCCGCGACCGAGGCAGTGTGTCCGGTCGCCGAAAACACGATAATCCCTATCTTCATGTTTCTTCCTCCCGTGTAGCCGATAGCGAGGCCTGTGGTAAGTACGTCGTCGTATCTTGACAAAAGAATGAAAGAATTGATAGTGTTCCGTAATAGTACTACTATGGAGGCACGAATGGAGTACACGAGACACGAGGATTCCCTGACCATCCTTGGCGATTTCGGCTTGAGTCGGCTTGAAGCGGGAGTGTACCTAGCGCTACTGACGGAGGGGGAATTAAACGGCTATGAAGCCGCGAAGGCTCTGGGCATTTCCCGCTCGAACGCGTACACGGCCCTTGCGACGCTCGTCGAGAAGGGCGCAGCCTGGGTTATCGATGGGTCCCCGACTCGATACGCGGCAATCCCGGCGAAGGACCTCTGCGCGGCCCGGCTACGGCGGTTAGAAGACGGTGCCGCGCGTCTGCTCGCGTGCCTACCTGAGCGGAAGCCTGGCTCAGGCTCCTACTTAACCGTGCGAGGCCGGGATCGCGTAATCGATCGCCTTCGGTTGCTTGTCGCCGGGGCGCGTGAGCGGGTGTATCTTGCCCTCGCGCGTTCGGAGTTGTCTCTCGTCGGGCGGGAACTCGCCGATCTTGCGGCGACCGGGCGTAAAGTGGTGATTATTACCGACGAAGGCGGCGCTCGTTGGGTATCGACAGAGAGTGGCCTTTCGGGGGCCGTCGTATATCGCGGGGTCGTCGCGCCTGGCCATGTTCGGGCTATCGCCGACTCGCAATACGTCCTGACGGGCGAGATCGGTGCCGGCTCCGACGAGACGTGCCTCTATTCCGACCAAGCGAACCTCGTGTCGCTTTTCAAGGAAGCCATCGCGAACGAGATTAAGCTGATCGAGCTTGGGGGAAGGACATGAGCGGCCTGCGATGGGAGACGAGATACGCCGCGCGAATCGGCGGGCCCGAATTCGGTGAGGGCGGCGGCGCGTACAAGTTCGAGCGGATTAAGCGAGCGAAGGAAGCGGCGCGACTCGCCCATCCCGAGCTCCCGATTATAGATCTTGGGGTCGGCGAGGGGGATTTGCCCGCCGACGCAGCGATCGTCGAGCGCCTTGCGCGCGAAGCGGGCTTACGCGAAAACCGAAGGTATGCCGACAACGGCACGCGGGAATTCGCCGAGGCGGCCGCCGAGTATCTTTCGCGCGTGTATGACATTCAGAGGCTCGATCCGGATACCGAGATTCTGCCGAGCCTTGGCTCGAAGTCGTTGCTCGCCATGCTCCCTGCATGCTTCGTCGACCCGGGCGACGTGCTCTTGATGCCCGTTCCCGCGTACCCGGTGATCGCCTCGTGGACGCGCTACCTCGGCGGCGTCGTGCATGAGCTTCCCCTTCTTCCCGAGAACGCGTTCCTTCCGGACCTCGAGTCGATACCGGACTCCGTGCTTGCGCGCGCGAAGATCTTATACCTAAATTACCCCAATAACCCCACAGGGGCCGTCGCGGATCCTGCGTTCTTCGCGCGCGCGGTCGCCCTTGCCGAGCGATGGGGTATCGTAATCGTTCATGACGCGGCCTATGGCGCCCTGACGTATGGGAACGCGAAGCCGCTTAGTTTCCTCTCGGTTCCCGGGGCGCGAGACGTCGGCGTGGAGGTCCATTCCCTATCGAAGGCTTTTAATATGACTGGTTGGCGGCTTGGTTTTCTCGCGGGTTCGGCGCGCGCGGTCGCGGCATGCGCGGCGGTAAAGGCGAATACCGACGCGGGGCAATTCCGCGCGATGCAACGGGCAGGCGCCGCCGCGCTCTTCGATCCGTCTATCACGGCCCGGCTCGCCGAGCGGTACGCGCGGCGCTTCGCCATTCTCGTGCCCGCGCTGCGATCGGCCGGGTTCGACGCGACGCCGCCCGAGGGCTCGTTCTATTGCTATTCGCGCCCCCTCCGGCGCCGGAAAGACGAGTTTCGCGTCCGCGGCGGACGCGGCCGATTACATCCTTCGCGAGGCGAACGTGTCGACTGTTTCCTGGGACGAGGCCGGGCCGTATCTTCGTTTTTCGGTGACCTTCGAGGCGACGTCAGAAAAGGAAGAGGAGCGCGTGATGCGGGATCTCGCCGTTAGGCTTCAGAAGCTTGATTTGCGGTTCGGGGCGGCGTCATGAACGAAACGTCGTGCATACGCGTCGAAACGGGTGGACCAGTTTCGGCTAACGAGGTCGTTGAGCTTTTTTCCGCGCTTGACTGGTCCTCCGCGCGATTTCCTGAGCGGCTTGGAGCTGCGCTTGCGGGCTCGCACGGCGTGTGGACCCTGCGCGACGGCGACCGATTAGTGGGCTTGGTTACCGCGATCAGCGACGGGGCTATGTGCGTCTACTTTCCATATGTCGCGGTCCATCCGTCCTATCAGGGAAGGGGCTGGGGACGCAGGCTCATGGAGACGGCGCTCGCGCGGTATCGCGGCTTTCATCACGTGGCGTTGATTTCCTATGGCGACAAGGCGGGCTTCTACGAGCGAGTGGGCTTCGAGCGGGACTGCGAGAAGGCGGTTCTATTCGCGCGGGACGAGGCCAACGCCGATCGCGTTTAGTAGTTCGAGGAAATCGGCGGGGAGCGGCGCCTCGACTTCGATTACCTTGCCGTCGATCGGATGGGGGAAGGAGAGTCGCGCGGCGTGGAGCATCGCGCGTGCCACTCTTTGTCCCTTAAAACCCTCCGGGCCACCGTAGAGCACGTCGCCAAGCAGCGGGAGGCCGAACGACGAAAGATGCACGCGGATTTGATGCGTGCGCCCGGACAGGGGAAGCGCGAGCACGCGGAGGAAGCCGGGCCCGCGCGCGAGCACGCGGAAGTCGGTAATTGCCTCGTCTCCGCCCGACTCGACCGCGCCCCACTTGCCCGCTTGCCCCTTCGGGCTCACTCGCGCGAGCCGGTTTCGCACCGAGAAGGTTTCCCCGACGTTCGGCGCGGTGCCCGCCTTCACCACCTCCGGCAGGACCGTCAGCGCCTCGTATTCCTTTCGCGCCAGCCGGCCCTCAAAGAGGGCGTGGGCGCCCGCGTTCGCGCGACGATCCTTCGTGAAAAGAATGGCTCCCGAGGTGTCTCGATCGAGGCGATGATGGATGCCGACGTAGCCCCCGCCGAGATAGCGCGCTACCGCCGCCTGCAAATGGTCCCGGCTTGCCAGGGCCGTGGCCTCGGTCGGGAATCGTGCGGGTTTATCGACGACGATGATGGCGTCGTCCTCGAAGAGTATCCGATCGCTCGTCAGCTCGAAGGCGATGTCGTCGTTTTCCTTCTCGTAGGCGAAACGCTCGGGATCGATGAGCGCGGTGATCCCGTCACCCCGATTGAGGATAGCGCCAGGTCTTCGCTCCTGCTTTCCGTTGACCCGTACCGCCCCCGCGACGACGAGCCGACGGACTTTCGACCTCGAGACCGAGGCCGTGCCGATCGCGCGCTCGAGTTCGGGGGGAAGCGCCTCGCAGAGGAATTCGGAGAGGGGGATTCGGTCGCGGCCGGCGTGGCGGAGTTGGAGCAGAATTCGGGCCATGAGGGGATTGTATCGGGGCGGTTCCGTCGTCGCAAGACTTGACATCGCTTCTGGCGTGCTTTATATTGACTACCATGGTAGTCAATACTGTACAAAAATTGATGGAACTCGGGTTTACGGAGAATGAGAGCCACGCCTGGATGGCGCTTCTTCGCGAAAACCCGGCGACGGCGTACGAAACGGCGCGCGCGAGCGGTATCCCAACGGCGAAGATATACCCAGTCCTCGATCGCCTGGTTGGCCGAGGCATTGTCCTTGAGCTCGACGAGGACGGAAAGAAGCGGTACGTTCCCTGCGATCCCGAGGACTTCCTTGCGACCCAGCGGCGGCGTAATGAGGAGCTGATTGACGACCTTTCCCGCGAGCTTAAAAGCCTTGGCCCCCGGGCCGAGGTCTCGTATATCTGGAACTTGTCGACGTACGGATCTCTTCTTGAGCGCGCCGAGGCGATGATAAAGTCGGCCAACTCGTCGATTCTTATTTCAACCTGGAAGGAAGAGCTTGCCCCCCTGGTTTCCGCCATTCGCCTGCGCGAGCGGGAGGGCGTTCGCGTGGCGGTGGTACACTTCGGCCACGCCGAGGAGCGCGTCGGCGCCCTCTACGAGCACCCGATCGCGGACACGCTCTACGCCGAGCGCGGGGGGCGGGGCTTCGCCCTGATCGTCGACGGCGAAACGGCGCTGATGGGAACGGTAACCTCGGAATTTGAGGCCCAAGGGGCGTGGAGCGGAAATCAAGGATTCGTTCTTCTCGCGGAGGACTACGTGAAGCACGACATCTACATCATGAAGATCGTGAACCGGTTCGACCGCGAGTTGACCGAGCGGTTTGGGGAGGGGTATCCCCTGCTGAGGGACATCTTTTCGGACAAGGAGGCTCGATGATGGCAACGGTATGGATCGACGGCGCGTGGTACGCGAAAAGCGAGGCGAAGGTTTCCGTGTACGACCATGGCCTTCTCTACGGCGATGGGATATTCGAGGGGATCAGGATATACGGCGGGAAGGCCTTCATGCTCGATAGTCATCTCGATCGCCTTTTCGACGGCGCGAAGGCGATCGCACTCGAGATACCGCTTGCTCGCGGGGAAATCGAAAAGATCGTTCGCGAGGGAATCGAGCGAGAGGGCAAGGGTGACGGATACATACGGCTGATCGTCACCCGCGGCGTCGGAGACCTCGGGATTAACCTGCGGCTTTGCCCCCGCGCGAGCGTAATCGCCATCTTCGACGACATCTCGCTGTACCCGCGCGAAAGCTACGAGCGCGGTCTCGCGGTCGTGACGGCGCCGACGCGGCGCGTGCAGGGCGATGTCTGGGATCCCCGGGTAAAGTCCCTTAATTACCTGAACAACGTGCTCGCGAAGCTCGAGGCGCAGTTGGCCGGCTGCTCCGAGGCTGTATTCCTGAATCGCGAGGGATACGTGACGGAGTGCACCGGCGACAACGTCTTCGTCGTGAAAGGCGGCGCGCTGAAAACGCCGGCGCCGTGGCTCGGGCTTCTTGAGGGGATTACGCGGAATGTCGTGCTGGAACTAGCTCGCGGGCTCGGCGTGCCGGTCGAGGAAACGACGATGACGAGATTCGACCTCTATACCGCCGACGAGTGTTTCCTGACGGGTTCTGGGGCGGAGTTGATCGCCGTCACCTCGATCGATGGGCGTCGGATCGGGGACGGGAAGCCGGGGCCGCTGACGGCCCGTCTTCTCGCGTCCTTCTCCGAGCGCGTCCGCTCTTAGCGAAGGGCCTTCTTGATGGCCTCGGCGCGATCTGTCTTTTCCCAGGGGAATTCCGGCCGGCCGAAGTGGCCGTACGCCGCCGTTGCCTGGTAGATCGGTCGGCAGAGGTCAAGGGTCTTGACGATGCCCGCGGGCGAGAGGTCGAAAACCTCGGAAACCGCGCGAGTAATCGCCTCTTCCTCGACGGAGCCGGTGCCGAAGGTATCGACCATCACCGAGACAGGGAAGGGAACCCCGATCGCGTAGGCGAGTTGGACTTCGCAGCGCTCGGCGAGACCTGCCGCGACGACGTTCTTGGCGACGTAGCGGGCCATGTACGCCGCGGAGCGATCGACCTTGGAGGGATCTTTGCCGGAGAAGGCACCACCTCCATGTCGGCCCATGCCGCCGTAGGTGTCGACGATGATCTTGCGGCCGGTGAGCCCGGTATCGCCGAAAGGCCCGCCGATGACGAAGCGGCCGGTCGGGTTGATGAAGAACTTCGTGTCCTTGCCAAGAAGACCGGTCGGCTCGAGCACAGGGCGGACGATTTCCTCAATAACCGTCTCCTTGATCTTCTCGTAGGAAACGTCGGGGTCGTGCTGATGGGAGACGACGACGGTGTCGACGCGAACGGGCTTATGCCCGTCGTACTCGATGGTTACCTGGCTTTTCGCGTCGGGGCGGAGCCACGGGATGCTGCGGTTCTTGCGGAGTTCGGTCGCGCGACGGAGAATGGCGTGCGCGTACATAATCGGCGCAGGCATCAGCTCCGGGGTTTCCGTGCAGGCGAAGCCGAACATCATCCCCTGGTCGCCGGCGCCCTGCTGCCCCTTGAACTCCTTGAGGCCGGTTCCCGAGACGCCTTGGTTAATGTCGGGCGATTGGGCGTGAATCATGTCGAGGACGGCCATCGAGTCGCAGTCGAGGCCGTATTCGGACTTAGTGTATCCAATGTTGCGGGCGATTTCCCTGGCGACCGATTGGACGTCGACGTAGGTATTGGTCGTAATCTCGCCGCCGACCAGGATCAGGGCGGTGGAGGCGAAGGTTTCGCAGGCAACGTGGCTCGCCGGGTCGTCGCGGAGGCAGGCGTCGAGTATGGCGTCGGAGACCTGGTCGCAGAGCTTGTCGGGATGGCCCTCGCCGACCGATTCCGATGTGAAAAGATGACGTTTCGCGTTCATTTGAGGCTCCCTTGCAAAATCGAGGAAATAGTACTAGCCTTAACTATACACAAATAGAACGATAATAGCCAGAAGGAGTGTCGCGGATGGCGCTGTACAAGTCGTATCCCAAGAACGGAGAGACCTGCAAGGTCACCTTCGAGCTTCCGGCGGAGGCGACGAAGGGTGTCAAGAAAGTCGCCTTAGTCGGTGATTTCAACAACTGGAATCACGACGCGACGATCCTCGCGCGGAACAAGGAGGGGCTGTTCTCGGCGACGGTCGTCCTGAAGCAGGGGCATGAATACCAGTTTCGCTACTTGATGGACGATTCTCGGTGGGAGAACGACTGGGCCGCGGACAAATACCTTCCGTCTACCTACGGGAACGCCGATAACTCCGTCGTCATCGTTTAAGAAACCCGCAAACGCAACTTCTGCTTCGGACGTCCGACGCGAATTCGAGGCCTTTCGGCGCGTATACGCGCAAGAGGCCCGGGGGCAGCGAGAAGGACGGGAGCAAATCCCCGGCGATGTCTGGCTCATCCCTAAGCGCGTCCTCGTTGAAGATCGCCTGGCTCTCGCGTTCTGACGCGGCCCCATAGTATATTCCCGCCTCCACTAAATCCTGGAAGAAATGACTTCCGAACGAAAGCTCCGGCTGATACCCCGCCGCCGAGTAGGCGCGCTCGACGATGACGCGCATTGAGCCGATTTCGGCGAAGGAGACGGGGACGCCGAGTTCCGGGGACGACGTGCCAATGCGACCCGGTACCGCCAGGACCGCCGCGAGCTCCCGATCGCGGCACCAGGCGTTCAGCTCGCCGATCGCGCGGGCGACGGTCGGTTTGTCGCGCCACGGGAGCTCGTAGTAGAGGCGGGGGTCGACGATGATGACGGCGTCGATGGGCATATGCATTTGCGGGCCCATCGAGTCCCCGGCGAGGAAAAAGAGGAGTCGGTCGCGCCCAATGGACGCCGCCGTCGCGTCGACGCGGAAGTCCTCGCCCGCCTCAAGGCGCGGGGTTTGGAGAGGGCGGCATTGAAGGAGATTCACCAAATAGTCGCCACCCGAACCCCAGTTGACGGTGAACTCGATGTCGACCGGGTTGTCGTATTCCTCCTGGAGGACTCGCATCGCCGCGCCCAGATCACCGAGGAGGGCTTTTTCACGAGCGACGCCTGAGCAGGTGCCAAGGTAGACGGGGCGCGACTTGCCGGATTCCTCGAGTCGGGCCTCCGCCTCGCGATCCCGCTCGACGAGTCGCGCCGCGAGGTCGGGGGAAAGTGCGGGAACGATCTCGTCGAGTTCCCGCGTCGCCAGCGCGCCGGATGCGAGGTCGAGCACGTCCACCGACCGCTGGCAATAGTGGGCGGCGCCGTCAGCCGTAGAGGGCGCGAGGTCGGGCTTATCAAGACTCATCAGCCGCGGGTAGTCGCTTCCGGTGCGGTCGACGGCGCGGGTTCCGAGGCCGATCACGAGGCGGAGCATACCCGCAGAGGGATCAATGTCCCGATGCCAACGCCAGGCGTTGAAGGAATATCCGACTCCGGCGATGGCCGGAAAAAAAAGAGATCCCCGCAGGGAGCCGGAGACGCGCTGGACAAGAACGGCCATCTGCTCGTCCTGACGGTGTAGCCCGCGTTGACGGCGATAGGCGAGAGCCGATGGGTCCATCGTGCTCGCGTATACTCGCTTGACCGCGTCCTCGAAGGCCGCGAGGCGATCCTCGGGAGAGCCCGCGTTGACGCAGAAAACGGACTCATACTTTCCCGCGAAAGCGTGGCCGAAGCTGTCCTCGAGCAGGCTGCTCGAGCGGACGATGATCGGGGTTTGGCCAAAGTACTCAAGGAGGCGCACGAAGCGCTCGCGCGCTTCGTCAGGGAAGGCGCCTCGTCGAATGCCCTCCCCGAGCGCGGCCGCCTCCGTGAAATACCCATCGTCTGTGCGTTGGATGATTCGCTGTTTCCAAAGTCGGTTGTGGACGAGGTAGGTATAAAAAACGTCCGAGCCTATAAAGAAGGAGTCGTGGGGCTCCGTGCGCGGGGCAAGCTCAGGAAGGCGTCGCGCGACGATGCTGCGCGCGATCAGGAGCCCTGCTGCCTTGCCGCCGATCTTTCCCGATCCTATCAGGCGGTCCTTAACCCCCAGAAGGTCACGGATGGACAAGGTTTTCGTCGTCAGCGAGAGGAGGCGCGGCTCGATGCCGATGAGACGCTCCGCGATCTCCCTCGCGAGGGCGTCTGAAGGTCCGTTCCCATTCAGCCCGCGCTCGAAGCGCTCGCGCGCCTCTATGAAGAAGCGTTCCCAGCTGTCGAGATTTCGCTCCCCCCCGTCCCCGGCCTCGACGCCGATCGCTTGGTAAAAGCGGCTCACCGCCACGCCATCCGTGAGGGGCTCGGCTTGCCCGCCCGATTCGGGTTCGAGCCGATGCGGAAGGAACATCGTTGGGGAATATCGCTTCCAAACCTTCAGCGGGTGCGCGTACAGCGTTTCGGCGTCCGTGTGGAGGTCGATGAGTATTTGCGTCGTTTCCCGAATGCGCGCGACGGTCGCGTAGCTATGCTCCCGGCGCAACAGGCAAAAGAAGGCGACGGTGTCGAGCTCGAACAGGTAAGGACAGGTGACGACGAAGAAGTTTCCCATCATCAAGTCGGCGGACCACGCCGTCTGCAGGCCCGAGAGGCAATCGAAGACGTAGAACGCTTCCCTGCCTGCCTCCGCGATGACGCGATGCACCTCGCCGGTGAAGCTCTCGAAGCCGAGGGCGGGGTCTAGTTCGTGGGTCTCGACGCGCGGGTCTTCGGCGAGTATCGGCGGATGGGCGGCGAAACGAACGTAGACGAGACGCCTTCCGTCGGCGAGGGCCTGTCGCGCGAACGGAATCGCGACGCGGCGATATTCGTCCACGGACGACACCTGCCAGACGACGTTGTCGCCGAGCCGGATCGAGTCTAGGGCCCCGTCGAGCCCCTCCATCCCGCTCCGAACGCGCTCAAAGGCCGCCATTTTCGGGCTCCCCGTCGGCGACCGAGAAGCGGTCGTCCAGGACGCGTATTTTCCCGCGCAGGCCAGACGTCGCGTAGATCCGTCGCTTGGCGTCTATGATAATCGCTTCCGCCTCCGGTTCCGCTTCGACGAGGGCGAGACCTTCCTTCGCGCCGAGGAGAAAGGCCGAGGTCGAGAGGGCGTCTGCCCGCATCGAATTCGGGGAGACGATCGTGACCGACAGGAGACCCGTCTCGGCCGGCCAGCCGGTTCGCGGGTTTACGATGTGATGATATCGTCGCCCTCCCTCGACGAAAAAACGCTCGTAGGCGCCGGAGGTGACGACGGAGGCGTTGCTTACCGGTATTGAGAGGATTGGCGCGCCGCGGTTCGTCTCGGGATCGCGGATGCCGATCGTCCAGGGTGTGCCCCGCTTCTTTTCCCCAACGGCATAGATGTTTCCCCCGAGGTCCACGATCGCCCGATCGGCGCCCGCCTCGCGAAGGATCTGGGCGGCAAGGTCTGCGGCGTGCCCTTTCGCGATTCCGCCGAGGTCGAGACGCATTCCGCTTTTGGAGAGGAACACGGTGTCGCTCTCGCCGATGGTAACCCGCCGATAGTCGACGAGGGAGCGGGCCGCGTCAATCGTGTCCTGAGACGGGACGGCCGCCGCGTCGGTCCCGATACCCCACGCCTTCACGAGCGGGCCGATCGTCGGGTCGAAAAGCCCGTCGGTCTGCTTAGCGTAGGAAAGCGCCGCGCGGAGGATCGCGATGGTGTCGGGCGCGGCGTGAGCCGGAGAGATCCCGGATGATCGATTGATCTCGGCCACGTTGGTGTCGTCCCTGTTTGCGCTGACCGTCGCCTCGAGCTCGCGGAGCCGGGCGAAGACCCGGGCAAGGAGCGCGTCGTCCGGTTTCGGCAGGGTGATGGCGCATACCGTCCCAAACACGAGCTCGGTTCGCATGGTCGGGGCCGATACGCGGCAAGAGGCAAAAACGAGCGCGGTGCCGACGATCAACGCGATCGCGCGCCTTGCCTTGCGCTCATCATTTTGTCGTGCATTCATGATCGACCCGCCTTCTTGCGTTTCTTTTCCTCGTAAAGCCGGGCGTCGCTTTCCTCGATGCTTTCGTCGAAGGATCGTATCGGGCTGCCCGGCGAATTGTGCACGAAACCCCAGCTCGCGGAGAGGGCCCAGGGTCTCGCGCTTCCATCTTCGTTGAAGGCGCGTATCCCCGCGTCGATGCGGTCGAGGGCCGCCCGCACGCTTTGCTCGGGCGCGCCCGTCATCAGCACGAGGAATTCGTCGCCGCCGTACCGCACGACGAGATCTCCGTCACGAAAGCTTTTTCGCAGAATGTCGGCGAGCGCCCGGATCGCGACGTCCCCTTCCTTGTGGCCAAACTGGTCGTTGATCCTCTTGAGCCCATCCATGTCAATAAAAATAAACGACGTTGATTCGTTCGTCTCGATCGCGCGCTCGAAGGCGGCTCGTCCCTCGATGAGTAGGGCGCGCCGGTTCGCGAGGCCGGTGAATTCGTCGATCGACGATAGGCGAGACAGGTCGGTGTTTCGCCGCTTCAGGCTCTCTATGTGATCGGTGAGAGCGCGCTGCTTCTCCCTGACGAGGTCGTTGGCGCGCGCGGTGGAGATGAGGTGCGAGACGACTTCCTGCACCATCGAGTATTGCTGGTATTGCGTTTCCGATATCGAGAGGGCGAGATAGCCGAGCGGGACGCCGCGGCGCTCAAGGGGAAGCACGGCGACAGGTTCGTACAGCGAGTCGATCCCGTCGGGGATGAGGGTCGAAAGCGGAATTCGGGGAAAGTCCTTTCGGGGGATGTCGACGGAGGCGCGCTCACGGTATGAGAGCCGAACCTCGCCCTCGCCCGCTGAATCGGCCGCGAGAAGCACGAGAACGCAGCGCTGGATACCGAGTAACGGAAGGAAGGAACCGAAGCCGCGGATCGCCGCGTCGAGCGAAAGCTTTTGCGAGAGAAGGGCGTTGCAGCCTTGATAAAAGGAAAGGGACCCGAGGTCGAGCGCGCGAAGGCGGGCGAACTGCCGCCGTTTCGCCTGGAGCATGGTTCGGAAGGAGTCGATGAATAGTGCGTTCACGAACACTTGGTCGGAGAAGCTACGGTGCTTAAGTAATAGGCTCGTCCAGAGGGTCGAAAAGACGTCGATAAAGGCGTTCGTGAGGTCGCCTGTCTTTGCGAAGTCCTCGATGGCGCCGGGCACGACGGAGGCGTATGGCTGGGTGTCCCCCTTTTCGAGGCTCTCCTCGATCAGGGTCTCGAGGGCGTTTCGGAGCGTCTCGTTCTCGGCGCGCCGTCGGCCGGATCGCCGTTTCCCGCGCACCTCGACGAACGCGTCCTTCGGAACGCTACGGCGCTCAAGGAAGCCGGTGCAGCCGCAGGATTCCCGTTGCACGAAACGAGCCGGCACCGTGACGGTCTCTGGCCCGTATGTTGTCGTTCCCGCGATGTCGGACCGAATCCGCTCGAGGAGTATCGTGGATATCTCCCGGATAGGGACGGAAACCGTCGTTAAGTCGCTCGAGAGAATGCCGCTTTCCTCGACGTCGTCGAAGGCGACGACCGCGATGTCCTCGGGCACCGCGATGCCGTTAGCCGCGAATTCCCGTATCGCCCCGATCGCCATTTGCGCGTTCAGGCAGACGAGGACGTCCGGCGAGTCGTTTTCCAGGGCGAGAATGCGCGCGACGGCCGTTTTGCCGTCTTCCGCGAGAAACGATCCGGGGAGACAAAGGCCTAATGGAATCGAGAGGTCCCTCTCGGCGAGGGATCGATCGATCGCGACGCGGCGCTTGCGGGAGACGCTGTCGGGCGCGTCCGGCCCCGAAAGGAGGGCGATCCTGCGATACCCGTGACGATCGACGATATGGGCGACAAGCTCGCCGATGGCCGCATCCTCGTCGGCGATTACCCCGAAAAAACCGTCCGCGGCGCCAAGGAACAGGTACATCGGAATCCCCGGGAGGCGTCTAGCGAGCTCGGGCATGCCCGCGGTTGGGCGCAGGGGGTAAACGGAATCTGGTAAGACGATGAGGGCGTCGAGGGCGTCGGGGTGGGGCAGGTTGTATGCGAGCGAAGGGCCGTCTTCGCCGATAACCCCGCCGAAGAAGAAAACGAGATGGGCGTTCGCTTCCTCGGCCGCCTCGATGAGGGACGAAATGACTTGGCCGTTAAAATACCCGCCGATTGAGTTCATCAAGACCCCAACCGTGAGCGCGAAAGGGTCTTGGCGATCGAATCGACGGATATCGGCGGTCATATCCTCATTATCGCAGCACGGGCATTATTTTACAATCTTCAAATGGAGCTCGTCGAGCTGCTTTTGGTCGACCTCGCTCGGGCAGTCGTCCATCGGGCTTTGGGCGAAACTGTTCTTCGGGAAGGCAATGACCTCTTTGATCGAGGTCTCGCCCGCCATCAGCATCACCAGTCGGTCGAGTCCCGGCGCTATCCCCCCGTGGGGCGGCGCGCCGTACTTGAACGCCTCGGTGAGGAAGCCGAACTTGCGCTGTCCCTCTTCCTCGCTGAAGCCGACGATCTTAAATATCTTTTTCTGAAGATCGGGATCGTGGATTCGGATCGAGCCCGACGCGAGCTCGTATCCGTTCAGCACGAGATCGTAAAGGTCGCCCTTGACGCTTCCTGGGTCGGACTCGAGGGTGGCGTGGTACTTGTCTTGGGGCCAGGTGAACATATGGTGGGCGGTGTCCCATTTCCCCTCGTCCTCATTCCACTCGAACATCGGGAAGTCGACGATCCAGGCGAACTCGAAACGCCCTTCCTCGCAGAGGCCGAGGTCCTTGCCAAGTTTGGAGCGGACGGCGCCGAGGGCGGCGCAGGCAACCTTTGCCTTCGCGTCGGCGACGAAGAGGAGAAGGTCGCCCGGCTTCGCGCCGAGCTTCCCGCAAACCTCGACCGCCTTTCCCTCGAAGAACTTGGACACTCCGCCCTCGAGCGTAGGCGCGTTGGCTTCTCCGCCGACCTTCATCCAAGCGAGGCCCTTTGCCTTGTAGATCTTTGCCTGGGACTCAAGTTCCTCGATGAGCTTTCGGCTGTACTTCTCGGCGACGCCGGGCACGACGAGGGCCTTGACCTTGCCTCCCGCGGCAAGGGCGTCCTTGAACGCCTGGAATGTGCCTGTCTCGGCAAGGAAGGCCCCATCCTGCATCCGCATGTCGAAGCGAAGTTCCGGCTTGTCCGAACCGTAGAGGTCGATCGCGTCATCGTAGGCGATGCGGTTGAACTTCGGGGGGAGCGCGACGCCGAGGGTTTCCTTGAATATGTGGCCCATCATCCCCTCGATGAGGGAAAGGACGTCCTCGCGGTTTACGAAGCTCATCTCGATGTCGATCTGGGTGAATTCCGGCTGGCGGTCGCCTCGCGCGTCCTCGTCTCGGTAGCAACGGGCGATCTGAAAGTACTTGTCGAAGCCGGAGACCATCAGGATTTGCTTATAAAGCTGGGGTGACTGGGGAAGGGCATAGAACTTACCTGCGTACAGGCGCGAGGGAACGAGGTAGTCGCGCGCGCCCTCGGGCGTCGAGGCGATGAAGGTCGGGGTCTCGAGCTCGTAGAAGCCTTTGCCGACGAGGTACTGCCTGGTCGCGAAGGCCACTTTCGAGCGGAGGGCAAGATGGTGCTGCATGACGCCGGACCGAAGGTCGAGGTAGCGATACTTGAGGCGAAGCTCCTCGCTCGCGTTCGTCTTTTCGTCGATCATGAAGGGGAGGGTTTCCGCCTTGGAAAGTATCTCGATTCGCTTGGCGACGACCTCGATCGCGCCGGTGGGCATGTCGGGATTCACCATCGAGTCCGGGCGGGCGCGGACGACGCCCTCGACCGCGAGGCAGTACTCCATCTTGAGCTCGGCGGCGCAGGCTGCGAGCTCCGCAGGGGCGTCCGCGTCCACGACGACCTGGGTGAGGCCATAGCGGTCGCGAAGGTTGATGAAGGATATGCCGCCGTGATCGCGTTTGCGGTGCACCCAGCCGTTAAGAATAACCGTTTTTCCCGCGTCAGCGGCGCGAATGTCCCCGCAGGTGGCGGTACGTCTCATTTGTTCCATGGCGGACAGTATAGAAGGTTGCGCGGGTAAAGACAAGAATCCCGCGGAATTTTGCTTTTTGGGGCGAGAAACCTATACTTAAAAGCATGCTTCGAACGCGCTCCCGAGAGGTACAGCAACGCGTCGTCGACCGGGTCATTGTCCTGGTGTGGCTCGTCGTTTTCATGGTCTGCGCGCTCGGGATCGGATTCCCGATACTGTTCTTCATGACCCTCGAAGGGGTGTATAAGGACCAGCAGGAAATCGTCGTCAAATTCTCCCGTGCCTATCTCGAAAACTACCTAAACTACCAGCGTGAGGTCGTTACTCAAACGGCCCGAGCCGCGCCGTTGCAGGATCCCTCCCTTTTCGCCCGAGTTAGGCGCGAGACGCGGGGAATCCCCCCGCAGGACGGACTGGCGGCCCGCGAACTGCTGCGGGGCGTGCTCTCCCAATCAAATGCCTTTCGCTTCTTGGCCTTCCTGACGCCGGACGAGGTTCGGCCCATCCTGCTGGAGCCCGCCGCCCTCCAGGCGGCCCTTACCGAGGGGCAGTATGATCGCGGCTATGCCTGGCGGGAATGGGCGAACGGATGTCGCGATAATTACCGGACGTGGGCCCGGGGCGCCGGGTATCCTGGGCCGTTTCTTTCCGATGCCTTTCTTTCCCAGCCAGGGGACGTCCCCGCCGTTTCCCTCTCGGTCGCCGTCGTCGACCATCAAAAGGAAATGATCGGCATTCTATACGCGAATATCTCTCTGGCTCATTTCAGCGATTTCGTCCGAACCCTTTCCTACGGAAGGACCGGAAAGGTTTTCGTGGTCGACGGCGGCGGCAACCTTGTCGCGCATCCCGAACTGTCGCCCGAGGTAAGGTCGACGGCTGGCGTTTCGCTCCGGTACTTTGGCGAGATCCCGATGGTGCGCCGCGCCCTCTCCGGCGTCTTCCGCCCCGGGCTTTTCTTCGATCCCTCGTACGGGAAGACCGTGATCTCGACCTACTCGAGCGTACCCGGGTCCAGGTGGATCGTCGTCGCAGAGCAGGACGCGGACGACGCCTTCTCCGTGATCCGCGGGTACCTCGCCGCCGTCCTTATACTGGCCTTCGCCTCCGTGCTCGTGTCCGTTCGCGTGTTCTCGCTCGTCTCGCGCGAGACGGCCGAGGCGACCCGCCAGCACCGCGAGCTTGTCATTATCTCGGAGACGGACCCGTTGACCGGGCTCTTAAACCGAAGAAGCATGCTGAGCCGGATGAGCCACATCGTCGAGGACTCGGAATCCTCGGGAAATCCTTTCGTGATCGCGATGTTCGACATCGACGACTTCAAGATGGTCAACGATACCTACGGCCATGTCTTCGGGGACCTGGTTCTCCGCGAGATAGCGGCCAGGAGCGTCGGCACCCTTCGAGTGGAGGACTTGCTGTTTCGTTGGGGAGGCGA
>ENA-UOWE01003121-UOWE01003121.1-activated-sludge-metagenome-genome-assembly--contig:-NODE-3121-length-17317-cov-10.056656_pt1 | contig 17317 bp, 21 predicted proteins | sample MGYA00249841_ERZ761562 | MGnify/ENA primary metagenome ERZ761562 (study PRJEB28883, sample SAMN05720200) | activated sludge metagenome | isolation source: Anaerobic digester | place: Japan... | reverse complement strand
CATGGATGACCTTTTGACACCGCTAGAACTTTTCCAAAGGCATTGCAGTAGGCCTGTCAAAATCATAATCCGTGTGCGTCGATATACTATACTGTCTCTTGCGGAGGGTTATGCAAGCTTCAGATATGACGCATTATTCTTCTAGTGCGTACTTTTGGAGGATATAATTCAGATTAAAAAGTAGAAAATATAAAAAGCAAATGATATAATAATTGTGAAATGCAGGCAGCAAGGGGTCTTTAAAAAACATGTTGAAGGTGATGCAATATGATTACTGTAAATGGCAAAGAATTCCCATGGGAAGAGGGAATGACAGTTGCAAAGCTCTTGGAAATGAAAAAATATGCATACCCCAGGATAACTGTTAAGATAAACGGACAATTTATTGGGGATGAGGAGTTTAAGAACACCATAATTAAAGATGGCGACGACGTGAAATGTATCCACCTTATGGCGGGAGGATGAATAGAAGCGGATTTGAGGCCGCTTCTATTCGACAATACTCTTGAAAAGCACCGCAATCCTTTCTGTATAGCCTGAAGCAGCCTTTATGGCACTGCTGAAAGTTGTATGGCTCTTACCCAATGTGATAAACTCATGAATAAGATCATTCGCCAGAATGTATTCAGACTTTTTTATCTCCCTCAGTGCCCTCTCATAGCCATTCCTGCAGAGCTCCAAGTCAACAGGTTCACGGGTACCCAGTTTCCAGGCGGTACTGTTCTCAAATACACCGTCTCTTGACATCACAAATATTTTCTCATCGTCTATGAAGGAACCCTTAATCATACCGGTTTGAGATGCCACAAAACCATTTTCAGCATTTAGCAGGTCCTGTCCGAAAAGCTTTGGCCGGATTTCTTCTATTCCCAGCAGATTCAGCATAGTGGGCAGAAAGTCCATTTGCCCTCCGACTATTGTATTGGTTTCTGTTATATTGATTCCCGGAATATGTATTATAAGCGGCACATTGAGAGACTCATCAAAGGTATATTCATGGCCCAGCAGCTCAGACATCAGCTTGTCGTTTTCAGGGACGCCGTTGGGAATGCTCCGATGGTCTCCGTATAATGCTATTATTGAGTTGTCATATAAGCCGTATCCTTTCAGTTTCTCGAGAAAAAGCCCTATGGCATCGTCAGTGTAGTTAATCACCTGAATATAGCGCCCGAACAGAGTATCCTGATATTCCGGCTGCAGCTGTATCTTCTTGTATTTCTCCGGGAGCCCGAAAGGGTGATGGCTGGATAGAGTAACAAGGAAAGAGTAAAAAGGCTGATTGGCAGTGCTGAGATATGCGGCCGACTGCTCAAAAAATTCCTTGTCGCTTAAGCCCATACCAAATGTCTCGTTAAGGTTAAAGTCGTTCATGTTTACAAAACGGTCAAAACCAAGCATGGGATACATATTCTGCCTGTTCCAAAAATCCGGCTTATACGCATGAAAGGCGTAGGTGCCGTAACCTGTTTCCCTCATTATCATTGGGAGCCCCATAAATCTGTTATTCTCATATTTTTTGTATGCAGGCATATCCATTGAAGGATAAAGGGAATTCTGGGTGACAAATTCAGCATCCGAAGTATTTCCTTTACCCAACTGCTGATAGAAACGGTTGAAGTATATTGTATCTTTAAGAAGCAGCTTGTTCAGATTCGGCGTAAGCTCCTGCCCTTCATAATGCATATTTATGACAAAATCCTGAAGGGATTCCACCTGTATTACAATAACATTTCTGCCCTTAGCAATCCCGAAGTATCTGGGCTCTTTATCAGCTTCCTCAGCATCTGCCGCAATCTGAGACTCGTTGATATTCAGGCTGCTGCTATTGTACTGCAATACGCCAGGAATTTGTGAAATATGATAATGCAGCAGGCCGAATTTTCCATAGGCCTGGCCGCTGCTTTTTACATCACTTAAAGAGAAGTCTGTGAATGTAATTGCAAACAAAAGCGCAGCTGCGATAACGGAGGGTGCGATCCCAGGGGTTGAAACCTCTTCCTGTCTGTTTAGGACATATTGATGAATCATCAATATCAGGGCATCAGCGAAAAGCAGAAGGTGCATCCCTGAAAAAAGAAAGCCCACACTGTCCCATATTGATGGCAGGACGTTCAAAAACTGCAGATCCGCAACTTCCGGCAGTATATTGAATTGTCTGTAATATAGCATATCTGCCAATACAATGAGAGCCAGAAATTCATGAAAGGCTATTCTGATTAAGAAGCTTTTTCTTCCTATGACCAGGTTGGTAATTACATATATGGCAATCAGGAGGGCAGATGTCCTTAAAGCTGCAAGAAGCATATCCTGAGGCTGTCCGGCAAAGTGGTACAAGGCAGAGAACTTCATTAATGTGAAAGCAGCCATAAGTATGGCCTGCTGTAAAAGATGCGGGATTTTTGCATTTATGGACACGTCAAACATCCTCCTATAATATCTTGATTGTTTTAAACATTTTGTTTTAACACTAAATTTATATTCAAGCATGATTGTACAGTATATCTTGAATTCATATGCAATATGTGAGAATCTTAATAAGGGATTAAAGAAATATCAGATAAGCAGAGAGGTGAACAATATGAATGGAAGAAAAATAAAATTAGGAGCAAAGTACAGGCACTTCAAAGGGAATGAGTACCTTGTCCTTCATGTGGCAAAACACTCAGAGACCCTGGAGGAATATGTTGTATATCAGGCCTTGTATGGAGATAGGGGGATATGGATAAGGCCTCTGGAGATGTTTTTAGGTATGAAAGAGGTAGACGGAAAGCAGGTGCATAGGTTTGTGGAGCTGGAATAGCTCAGCTAAGCTCAGATGATGCCTTATTCATAATCTTAAGTACTGCCAGGTCTTTTTCCTTGCATTCCATCATTATATCAAATTCATCTTTAACGAGTTCTGCCGTCTGCCTGTAATCTTCAAAATCTATATAATCTGCGTGATGCCTGTCGGTAGGGCAGGTTTTTCCGCTGCTCAGGTGCACTTTTGGCCTTTTCCCGTTCCAGGTGCTTTTTATTCGATCCATCAGCTGGGGCAGATTGTCTTTTTCATGGTTGCATTTATGATGGTGGATATCCAGCACCATCGGCACTCCCAGATGCTCACACAGGTGCAGAACATCTTCAGCATTGAAAATCTTGTCATCGTTTTCAATTACTATTTTTTCCCTGATATCTTCATCCAGCATGTTAAAATTCTTGATGAACCTTTCAGTTGCTTTAATTTTGCCTCCGGTACCGCTGCCTGTGTGAATTACAAGAATCCTGTTACCTACCATATTTGACAGTTTGTTATGGTGTTCAAGAATTGCAATGCTTCCCTTTACTACCTCAGCCCTGTCTGAGTTAAGCACGCAGAATTGATCGGGATGCATGCTGATTCTTATATTGCCTTCATCGACAATCTTCTTTATTTTCTCACACATATTCCTTATGTCCCGGTCTTCCCACCATTCCCATTCACGGATGTAGACTGCAAGGGGTATAAGGTCCGAACTTAACCGATACAGGCTTATACTGTTTTCAATGCACCAAAGTATAATCCTGTAGGTGTTATACAGGTTATCCACGGTTATAGCCCTAAGTCTCCTCATCCTTTCATCGGGTTTCAGGTTATTATAGGTTTTTACGCTCATTGTTCTGAATCTGCCGTTTTCCTTCAAGCTCTTTGAGATGCACGCGAAGCCCAGTCCCGTCATAGTATCAGCCTCATTTACAATGATTAATAACAAATAGTATCTGAAATAATGCAAATCTGATACAGGTATATTTAAACCAATAAAGCTAAAAATATTTATGTATTGTGAATATGAAGAACGGCCGCAAGGACATAACGGATCTTTTTGTATCCAATGACAACATGACAAGCCTGAAAATGATATAGCCTAATAGGCAGGTAAAAGAAGAATATTGTATATATAGGTATAAAAATATATTTTTTGGAAATAATACCCTCCAGAACAATATGGAGGGATAATTATGTTTGAAGATAGAAGTATCAGGCGTAAAAGAAGATATCTGCTGGCTGCGGTAGTATTAATGCTGATTTCTGCTGCATTTGCGGTTGGGTATTTTTTGAATTATGATACCTCTGAAGCTTTAGAAAATCCTGATAATCAGCCATCAGCCAATCTTCAGATACCGGACAGCCTGATTAATCCGACAACAGTAAAAAAGCCCTATGAGGAGGTTAATGCCGAAAGCAATACAGAGGAGACAGCAAATATTTCAGAGATAGATTTTCCCACACCGAATACACAGCTGATTTTCAAAACATACTACAATTCTTGCAGGCATACTGTAGAAAAAGCTGTTCAGGCAGGAAGCGACGAGATGAATATGAATGAGCAGCAGTTGAAAGAAAAATACAACCATTGGCACCTTTCCGGTTATTCACCCCCTGTAATTGAGTTCAGCAGGAATATTGACACATACTGCCCCAGCCATTATATAATAGGAGTGGACGGCGGGTACATCGCGATATATGTATATGATGAAAACGGGCAGAAAACCCTGCAGGAAAAAACAGACATTTCTGCAGCACCGCTCACTCCTGAGGATCAGCAGGCCCTTGAAGGGGGAATAGTGGTAGATACAGAGGAGCAGAAGGAGCAGACCCTGGAGGGCTTCAGCAATTAAAGACCGAAACTCATTCTTCTTATGTCCATTAATTCAAGGGCAGCAATATGCTGCCCTGTTGCATTTTTTCCCAAAAAAAGTTATAGTATAATATAGCGAATATATGTTTGGTGGTGTATATCTATTGCTGATATTAGGTGTAGACCCGGGTATTGCAATACTGGGTTATGGACTTGTAAAATATGAAACAAACAGATTCACTGTTATTGATTATGGAGCGATTACCACAAATGCAGGCATAAACATGTCCGAGAGGCTTACTATAATATACGACAGGCTTGTTGATATTATTAAAAGGTATAATCCGGATGCCTTTGCCGTTGAAGAGCTGTTTTTCAACAAAAATATTAAGACGGCTCTCACGGTTGGACACGCGAGGGGAGTAGCGGTTCTGGCCGGCTCAAAATCCGGGGTGCAGGTATATGAGTATACCCCTCTTCAGGTCAAACAGGCTGTAGTTGGTTATGGAAGGGCTGATAAGAACCAAATGCAGCAGATGGTGAAGGTAATACTGAATCTTGGGGAGATACCGAAGCCCGATGATGTTGCAGATGCTTTGGCTGTTGCAATTTGCCACGGTAATTCGTCAAAATTCTCGGAACAATTCAGAGTGTAGGGGTGAAGTACAATGTATGAGTATATAAGCGGAAGAGTGGACTATATCGGAGAGGATTATGCCGTAATTGACATTTCAGGCCTGGGCTACAGGGTGTTTACTTCGCAGAATTCAATGAAAAGCCTTAAGCTGGGTGAAATTTCAAAGATTTTCACACACTTGATAGTCAAGGAGGATGACCTGGTACTCTATGGTTTTGCTACAAGGGATGAGCTTGGGATGTTCAAATTGCTTATATCGGTATCCGGAGTAGGGCCAAAGGCCGCAGCTTCCCTTCTGAATCAATATAAGGCATCGGAGCTGGCAGCAGCCATATTGGGAAGGGACATTGCAAAGCTTTCGAAAGCACAGGGCATCGGAAAGAAGATTTCAGAAAGGATAATACTTGAACTGAAAGACAAAATAGATACGGAAAGTGCAGTGGGAGGAATCGAGGTTTTCGGCGGAAGCGATGAGATATCCCAAGTAATTGAAGCTTTGACCGCTTTAGGATATAATTATTCTATAGCGGCAAATGCGGTGATGAAGCTAAAGGATAAGAACAAACCTATCGATATCTTGATTAAGGAAGCATTAAGGCAGCTTGGAACAATGAAGTGATAGTGAATTGATAAAAGTGAGGAAATACAATGGAAGACAGATTGATAACCCCAAAGATAATAGAAGATGATACAGAGATTGATACCAGCCTGAGGCCCAAATCCCTTGAAGAATACATAGGACAGTCCGTTGCCAAAGAGAAAATCAGCATTTTCATACAAGCAGCGAATAAGAGGAAGGAAACCTTGGATCATGTCCTGCTTTACGGACCTCCGGGACTTGGAAAAACAACTCTTGCCAATATTATTTCCAATGAACTGGGTGTAAACATAAGAATCACCTCCGGACCTGCCATAGAGAAGCCCGGAGACCTGGCAGCAATCCTTACGAATCTTGATAATAATGATGTACTTTTTATCGATGAAATACACAGGCTGAACAGAAGTGTAGAAGAGATACTGTATCCTGCCATGGAAGATTACGCTCTGGATATAATAATAGGAAAGGGACCCAGCGCCCGTTCAATCAGGCTTGATCTGCCGAGATTTACTATGATCGGTGCTACCACCAGAGCCGGCATGGTTACCGCACCTCTGAGAGATAGGTTTGGAGTAATCTGCAGGCTGGAATATTATACAGATGAAGAGCTTTACAAGATAGTTAAAAGGTCTGCAAGGATACTGAAGATAGAAACGGATGAAGCCGGAGCCTTTGAGATAGCAAGAAGGTCCAGAGGTACTCCAAGAGTTGCCAACAGGCTGCTGAAGCGGGTAAGGGATTTTGCCCAGGTCAAAGCTTCCGGAGTCATTGACAAAGAAACGGCCGACAAGGCATTGAAGCTTCTTGAAATAGACGACATGGGGCTTGATGACATTGATAAAAAGATGATGCTTACAATTATCAACAAATTCGACGGCGGACCGGTAGGCTTGGATACCCTTGCAGCGTCCATAGGTGAAGACAGCGGTACTATTGAGGATGTTTACGAGCCGTATCTTCTTCAAGTCGGATTTATAAACAGGACACCAAGAGGAAGGGTTGCAACAAATTCCGCATACAGGCATTTCGGAATAAAAAAAGATTAATCAGGAGTGAGAGTATTGAAGCTGCTGCTGCATATGTGCTGCGGCCCATGTGCCGTTTATCCTTATCAGGTTCTGAGCCGGGAACATGAAATAACAGGGTTATTCTACAACCCCAATATTCATCCTTATACGGAGTATAAGAAAAGGCTGGACACAGCCCGGGATTTTGCTGATAAATCAGGTTACAGGCTGATTACCATAGATGAATATAATTTGGATGATTTTCTCAGGAATGCAGCTTTCCGTGAAGGACAGCGATGCATTATGTGCTATGCCGAAAGGTTGGAGAGAGCCGCATCCGTTGCAAAATCAGGCCGTTTTGATGCTTTTACCACTACACTTCTGGTAAGCCCCTTCCAGAAGCATGACCTTATCAGGAAGATAGGAGAGGAAGCAGGGAAGAAATACGGAGTGGAATTCCTGTATAAGGATTTCAGGGAAGGCTTCAAAGAAGGTGTTGAAAAATCCAGGGAGCTGGGCTTGTACAGGCAGCCTTACTGCGGCTGTATTTACAGCGAAAGGGACAGATACATGCCCGGGAGAAAGGCTGGTCGAAAATGAACCTGCAATATTTTGCCAAAATAATAATAGTACTTGGAATTGGAATGGTTATCTTCGGGGCACTGCTGTATTTTGGCGGAAGAATAGGCCTCGGGAGGCTTCCCGGAGATATTTATATGAAAAAAGGGAATTTCACATTTTACTTTCCCATCGTTACCTGTATTCTTGCCAGCATTATAATGACAATAATATTCAGTTTTATTCGCAGATAATACAAGGAAAGCGTGATAAAAGGAGTTAGTGCTTATGAAGTCAAAAAAATTTGCAGTACTCTACTTGATAATTGCTTCAGTTATGTTTACAGTTTTGCATGCCGATGTTACAGTTCCTGAGACAATCAGAATCGGCCTGAGCTTTGGACAATCCCAGGCAAATATTTTTACTCTTGGAAGTGAGACAGGAATGAATATTCTTGTTCTTGAGAATGGCTCATACAAGAATTTGCTTGAAGTGAAAAACCCTAACGGCGTAAAGGTCCGCAGAGATGAATATTATAACATAATAAACGGCAAGGAATGTGAAATTAACTATGTTCGGGCAGCCAAATACGAAGGTGAAGTAGTTGGTCCGTATCATATACAAATAGGAGGGGTGTATGCTGATGCAGAAGCCGCCCTGCGAGTCTTAAAACAGGTGTCATCCATTACCCAGTCCGTATTTCTTGCATATGAAAAGGGATGGATGGTGTGGTCACAGCTGTATCTGGATGAAAGTGAATGCCTTGAACAGATAAAGATCATGAAGAGGGAAGCAAGTGATTTAAACTATTCTGTTGTATATCCTGACAAGGAGAGAATACAGATTATTGACAATACTACCGGAAAGCTTATGCTGTTATTGAACAGTGAGAAAGAAGTAAAAGTCAAGCCCAAGGAGGTCAAGGGAAAAGTCAGTTCACTGCAGTACAAAGGGAAGAAATACAGGGGAGACATAATAATGCAAAGCCTTGAAGAAAGTGATGTCACAGTGATAAATGAACTTCCTTTTGACCATTATTTATATAGTGTTGTTCCTTCTGAAATGCCGTCTTCCTGGCATATAGAAGCCTTAAAGGCACAGGCAGTGGCAGCAAGGAATTTTGCACTGGTGACTATGGGAAGGCATGGTGCTCATGGCTTCGACCTGTGCAGTACTGAGCACTGCCAGGCATATAACGGATTGGCTCAGGAAAACAGCGCTGCCACAGAAGCTGTTAATGCAACTAAGGGCAAAGTAATTACATATAATGGTGCACCTATATCCGCTTTTTACCACTCAAGCAGCGGAGGACACACTGAAGACAGTGAGAATGTCTGGGGTACAAAAACTGATTATATAAGAGGAGTGGAAGATGAATTCAGCCTCGGAAGCCCCCATGACAATTGGACTGTTGAACTGAAAAAGGCTGAATTGAAAGAAATGCTCACTCAATCCGGTATAGATCTGGGAGAAATAAGAGATATAAGAATATTGGAGTGCAGTAAATTCGGGAGAGTGACCAAGCTGGAGGTAAAGGGCTCCAAGGATACAAAAGTTTTCGAGAAGGAAAAGATAAGGAGCATATTGGGTACGAGGCTTCTTAAGAGTATATGGTTCGATTTGAAAACGGATGCGGATATTTTTGTTAGAGGTTCCCTTTTTAATTCTTCTGAAAAGGGTAGAACTTCAAATATGTATGTTGTTTCTGCATCGGGAAAAACAGTCGTTAAAGGCACGGGGAACAAAGTAAGCGTTAAAGGGATGAACGGTACTAAGGCCTATAATGTGATTCCTGACAAATATACCTTTGATGGGAAGGGTTACGGGCATGGCCTGGGAATGAGCCAATATGGTGCGAAAGGTATGGCTGAAGCAGGTTATAACTATAAGGAAATATTGGAACACTACTATCAGAACGCAAAAGTACAATAGAAAGAGAGCTCGGTATGGAACTTAGGGATTTTTACTATGACCTTCCGGAAGAATTGATCGCACAGGAGCCGATCCCCGAAAGGGATATGTCCAGGCTTCTGGTTCTTGATAAAAACACCGGAGAAATTGTGCATCGCAGTTTCAGAGATATTTCAGATTATCTGAATGAGGGAGACTGCCTGGTGATGAACAATACAAGAGTAATACCCGCAAGGCTTTTTGGCGCTAAGAAGGGCAGCATGGGAAATATGGAATTCCTTTTGCTTAATCGGAAGGATAAGTATATCTGGGAGGTGATGGTAAGACCGGGGAAAAGGGCAAAGCTAGGCGCGGAATTCATATTCGGAAACGGAGAGCTTTCCGGAGAGATAATTGAAATACTTGAAGGAGGTAATCGCCTGGTTAAATTCAATTACGAAGGTATCTTCGAGGAAGTGCTTGACCGTTTGGGGAAGATCCCTCTACCCCCTTATATTAAGAAAGAGCTTATAGACAGGGAACGGTATCAGACGGTGTACTCAAAGTTTGAAGGCTCAGCTGCGGCACCAACTGCCGGACTGCATTTTACGAGAGAACTGCTAAAGGAGCTTTCAGACTCAGGGATCAGGATGGCATACTTGACTCTTCATGTTGGCCTTGGCACCTTCAGACCTGTTAAGACAAGAAATATTGAGGAGCACAAGATGCATTCGGAGTACTATGAACTGACAGCGGGGAGTGCTGAGATTATTAACAACACAAGGAATAGCGGCGGCAGGATAATATGTACAGGAACTACCTCAACAAGGACTCTTGAATCAATTATGCAGAAAAAAGGAAGCCTGCAGGAAGACAAAGGTTGGACGGACATTTTCATTTATCCCGGGTATCAGTTTAAAATAACTGATGGCCTTATAACAAATTTCCATTTGCCTGAATCTACTTTGCTTATGCTTGTAAGTGCTTTGGCGGGAAGGGATAACATAATGAGGGCATATAAAGAAGCGGTAAAAGAACGCTATAGGTTTTTCAGCTTTGGAGATGCGATGCTTATTATTTAATTTTGGGGGGTGCTTAAATGAAAATAGGTCGAATTAAGCAAAGGCTTATTAACGCGACTTTGTACCTGGAGAACATACTGGCATTAGTAATTACAATAGCAATTGTTATTGGTATGGTAGACCTTCTGAAATATATTGTGATGATATTTCAGACCAATGCAATTGATACTTATGATATATTCCAAAAATTTTTAGGGCATACGCTTCTCCTCGTAGTAGGGGTTGAGATGGTGGCCATGCTTGTAAGGCATACGCCCGGCAGTGTAATAGAGGTTTTGCTTTACGCTGTGGCAAGAAAAATGCTGATCAGCAATGCACATATGCTGGAATTTTTTCTCGGAATAATCTCTATAGCCAGTATTTTTGCAATAAAGAAGTACCTGTTTGTAAGCAATATAAGGGACACCGAAGCTATCAATATTTTCCCGGCTTCTGCCAGTATAGCTGATATAAATAACTCAATTGAAGTAAAAATACCTGAAGATCTAGCCGATACCGTAGGCGGTTTAATAAGCCATTTATCCAAGCAATCCTGCAGAGATATCCATGAAGGTTCATATTACCGGATTGCAGATGCTGAGTTAAAGGTGCTGAGCTATAGCGATGGAGTTATACATAGGGTATGGGCAGCGAAATACAATGAATCATGATAAATACATTCTGCTGTTTTAATGGAGGTATATGTAGTTGACTATAAAATACGAGCTGATAAAGGAAGATAATAGGACGGGAGCAAGATTGGGGAAACTGCATACCCCCCATGGAATCATTGATACTCCTGTATTCATGCCGGTAGGCACCCAAGCTACGGTAAAGGCTATGTCCCCTCTTGAATTGAAGGAAACCGGAGCGCAGATAATACTCAGCAATACATACCATTTGTATATAAGGCCTGGACATAAGCTGGTAGAGAAGGCGGGGGGACTTCATGGTTTCATGAATTGGGACAGGGCTGTTCTTACCGACAGCGGCGGATTCCAGGTATTCAGTCTCAATGAACTGAGGAAGATATCGGAAGAGGGCGTTGAATTCAAATCACACTTGGATGGGTCCAGGCATTTTTTCACTCCCGAATATGTGATGGAAATTGAGAATTCGCTTGGGGCTGATATTATAATGGCTTTTGACGAGTGTGCGCCTTATCCCTGTGAGCATGATTATGCGAAAAAGTCCATGGAAAGAACTGCAAGATGGTTGAAAAGGTGCAAGGAAGCACATAATAACACCGAGAAGCAGTCTCTTTTCGGAATTGTGCAGGGAAGTGTCTATAAAGATTTAAGGATTGAAAGTGCCAGAAGGACTGTTGAAGAGGATTTGCCGGGTTATGCAATAGGAGGCTTGAGCGTCGGAGAGCCAAAGGAATTAATGAATGAGGTGCTGGAATATACCGTGCCGGAGCTTCCCTCCGATAAACCCAGGTATCTTATGGGGGTGGGCAGTCCTGATTGTTTAATAGAAGGCTCAATAAGAGGAATAGATATGTTTGACTGCGTGCTGCCTACAAGAATAGCAAGAAACGGTACTGTGATGACCTCAAAAGGAAAGCTGGTTGTCAGAAATGCAGAATACAGTGAGGATTTCAGACCCCTTGACGAGGAATGCGACTGCTATGCCTGCAGAAACTTCTCAAGAGCCTATATAAGGCATCTTATTAAGGCTGGAGAAATACTTGGAGGCAGGCTTACCACCATTCACAATCTCAGATTCCTTCAGAATCTGATGTCTGAGATAAGAAAAGCCATACTGGAGGATAGTCTTACTGAGCTTAGGAATGACTTCTTTGAAAAATACGGATATGAAAGATGATTGAACATAAATAAAATAATATCGGATAAATGTGCATGCCAGGAAGGATTTTTGACATGTATATTGAATAATATAATTTACGGAATAATATCAGCCACCGGTGTTTGAACTCAGCACTTTTATGCAGTTATTATGAGATTTTTGACTGGTGGAACGAAAGATGTGAAAGGAGGAATGTGTGAAGCATGGAACAGTATGGATGGATATTACCCTATGTGGTTGTCATTGCTGCTTTTTACTTTTTTCTGATAAGGCCTCAGAAGAAGAAGGAGAAAGCAACTCAGGAGATGAGAAGCAGCGTTAAAGAAGGCAATGAGATTGTAACCATAGGCGGATTATACGGAAAAGTCGTTAATGCTAAGGAAGATATACTTACCATAGAGGTTGGAGCAGATAAAGTTAAGCTCAGGATTGCAAGATGGGCAGTCGGAAAAGTATTGGATAGCAATGAAGAAAAGTAACTTGAATTCAAGTTACTTTTCTTCATTTCCCTGAATTTTTATCATATGAGAATAAATGTCCCTTATAGCGAATAGATTTATAGAAAACAAACCTTGTAAAAATACTATAGGGGGTTATTTTTTATGAGAAAGTTTAAGAGCTATACTAAGATGCCGCCTGCAGAAGAAAAAGGAATTAATATATATGGGATATTCTTAAAATCACTTGGGATATGTTTTGGTGTGTCTTTCGTACTGATAATGCTGTATGCGCTGATACTGTCATTTACAAGTATGAGCGATTCATCAATGAACATGACAATACAGATAATAATGATTGTAAGTATAACGGTTTCGAGTATTTATGGGGGCAAGAAAATTCTGAAGAAAGGCTGGCTCTTTGGAATAGTATTGGGATTGGCATTCACGTTGCTGCTTGTACCCTTGGGTATGTGCTTCGGACAGAGCCTGAGCCTTGACAAGTTTTTTGCGGCAAAGGTGCTTATGGGAAGCTCTGTGGGGTTAATAGGAGGAATAATAGGGATAAACCTGAATTGAGCCGGTTTTTTGTTGATATGAAGGCAGATTTTTCTTTCCCATAAAAAACTAATATGCTATAATCATAACAGTGACAAAACATGGAGGAGGAAACAGAATGAAGCATATAAAAACGATAAACAACAGATCATTATCTGACAGCGTACAAAAGGGCGGCTGCGGTGAGTGTCAGAACTCGTGCCAGTCAGCATGCAAGACTTCCTGTACAGTAGCAAATCAGAAATGTGAAAATGTTCAGAACAGCAGGGTTAAGCAGGGAACTTCGCATAAGAATACAATTTAAGAGAATATCATATATAGTTATGGTACATAGGCAGTAATATAAGGAGATGCTTTAGGGCAGATCCCTTATGTTACTGCTTAAAACTTGTATTATGGAGGGCATATGATAATATCGTACAAGCATTATAAGCCAAGTATAGGAAACAACACATTTATAACAGAAAACAGCACAATTATAGGCAGATGCTTTATAAACGAAAACTGCAGCATTTGGTATAATACAGTGGTTAGGGCGGATGTCAATGAAATAATCGTTGGAAGAGGGACTAATATTCAGGATGGGTGCATTGTTCACTGTGCAAATGATTATAGGACCATTATCGGTGAAAATGTCACTATAGGACACAATGCAATCATTCATGGATGCACGATAGGAAACAATTGTCTTATTGGAATGGGATCCACTATACTTGATGGTGCAGTTATCGGAGACAATGTAATAGTAGGGGCTAATTCATTGATTACTTCAGGCAAGAAAATTCCATCAGGGGTTCTTGTTATGGGGTGTCCCGCAAAGGTTGTAAGGGAACTGGTTCCTGCGGAAATTGAAGAGATAAGCCGTTCTGCGGAAGAATATTCAATTCTTTCAAAAGAGTATTCAAAGCTGTCAATAGAATAAGTAAAGCTTGAAGCAGTGAGCTGTTGATTGGATAAAAAAAGAAAAGAAGCGAATAATACATATGAAGCCTAAAATTTGCAATGGTGAAGTAATGGAAAGTGAAGCAGTGCAATATTTATCTTCATTGACTAAAAATTGTAAAAGTAATATAATAACCATTGTGAAATCAAATAAGGGGGAATAAGCAAATGAAGTCAAAGAGCCTAATTTTGTTTCTTGCAATAGTTTTGATAATTTCATTTTTTGCATATATAGCGTTTTTCGGGCTTAATATAGGAAAATATGAAATTGTACCGGCTAAGGACCTTATCAAATTGGGTCTTGATTTAAGAGGCGGTGTGACTGTTCTGCTGGAGGCAAAGGATAAACCTGATGATCCGATAAATGATGAGAAGATGGCAAGAGCAGTTGCAACTATAAGAGAACGTATAGATACTCTCGGAGTAACAGAACCTATTATTACAAAAGTAGGAGCAGACAGGATAGAGGTACAGCTTCCTGAAATACAGGATCCTCAGAGAGCTTTGGATTTGATAGGACAGACTGCTCAGTTGGAATTTATCGAAGAAGAAACAGGAAAGGTAATACTGACCGGCAATGATGTGAAGAAAGCACAGGCAGAGTTCGCACCAAGTAAAGACGGATTAGGTCAGGCTCCGGTAGTGGCTTTTGAACTGTCACCGGAAGGGGCAAAGAAGTTTAAGGAAGCTACTGAAAGAAACATTAATAAAATAATTGGGATATATCTCGATAAGAATCCGATATCACTTCCAAAAGTAGAAAGTGTAATACCTGACGGAAAAGGCATAATTACAGGTTCAGCCACCATGGAAGAGGCAGGAGACCTTGCAACGCTTATCAGGGCAGGCGCACTTCCTGTGCCAATGGAGACACTGTCAGTAACAGCAGTGGGGCCTCAGCTGGGGGCGAATTCTTTTGAACAGAGTGTTAGTGCAGGACAGATAGGAATATTACTGGTTTTCATTTTTATGATATTCTATTATAGGATACCCGGCCTTGTTGCAGATATAACTTTAGTTCTCTATTTGACTCTTACATTGTTTGCACTGGCGGCAATGAAAGCGACACTTACTTTGCCGGGTATAGCAGGTTTGGTTCTTTCGGTGGGTATGGCGGTTGATGCAAATGTGGTAATATATGAAAGAATAAAGGATGAGTTGCACCTGGGAAAAACTTTGAGGGCAGCCATAGAAAGCGGTTTCAGGAGAGCATTCCTTACAATATTTGACTCCAACCTGACAACAATAATTGCCTGTGTTATACTGTTCTACTTTGGGTCCGGACCCATAAGAGGCTTTGCAGTAACTCTTATTGTCGGTGTAATCATCAGCATGTTCACTGCAATAACTATTACGAAAATCATGTTGAAGCTGCTGACTCAAGGTGGCATATTAAAAAGCATGAGATATTTTGGTGAAAGGGGAGTGAAGTAATATGAAGACCATTAACTTTATGGGACCAAGAAAAATATGGTTTGGAATATCACTTGCCCTGCTGGCTGTAGGATTGATATTTTTGATAATTAACGGCGGTTTGAATCTGGGTATGGATTTTGTAGGGGGAAGCTCTATTCATGCAACCATAGGTAAAACCTTTGAGGTATCTGAAATAAGAGAAATAATGGACAAATACGATCCGGAAGCAACAATAACTCATGCAGGACAAAACAAGGATCAGGTCATAGTAAGAACCAAGATAAGCTTTGACAATGAAAAAAGAGCAGAGATAATAAAAGCCTTCTCAGACAAGTATTCAATAGAATCAAAGAATATTTCCTTTGAAACAATAGGCCCTACAGTAGGAAAAGAGTTGGCTATGCAGTCACTTATTGCAGTGCTGCTTGCATTCGCAGGCATAATGATTTACATATCCGTCAGATTTGAATGGAGATTCGGCTTGGCTGCATTGTCAGCACTGTTTCATGATACCGCGATGATGGTTGCGGCATATGCCGTTTTCCAGATACCGGTCAACGGTACATTTATAGCTGCGTTGTTGACAATAATAGGCTACTCAATAAATGACACAATAGTAATTTTTGATAAAATCAGAGAAAATTTAAAAATCGAACATAGCAAGAAAATCGACTATGATAATCTGGTGAATGTATCGGTCACTCAGACTCTTGCCCGTTCAATCAATACTTCATTGACTACTTTGATTACAATATTTGCTTTATACTTCCTTGGGGTGCCTGCTATAAGGGATTTCGCATTTCCGATGATTATCGGTGTAGTAAGCGGATGCTATTCCACCATATTCATTGCAAGCCCGTTATGGGTGGTACTGAGAAAGAGATTCAAAGTAAGCTGAGACTGATGAGATAAGTTATTAGGGGGATGTCGCAGGACTACTGAATAAGTAGACAGCGATATCCCTTTTCATATTAGAAAACAGTTGAAGTATCGGCTGAAAAGCTATATATTAGATTTAAAGTATCAAGTTTTTGCAGCAGTGAAGGTATACTTTATGCATGGAAGCTTGGTGACTTACATATATTTAATCAAAAATGGCGGGAGGGTTTCAAATGCAAATTACAATTGTAATTTCATTGGTTTTTGCTGTTTTTATTGCATTTTTTGCAGTACAAAACGCAGGAGTAGTTGTCATAAATTTTCTCTGGTATAAGGTAAGTCTGTCACAAGCTGTGGTAATCCTTTGTTCTGCATTGATCGGAGTATTGATTATGCTTCCATTTGATGTAATAAGAAGAATAAAGTATAAATTCAAGCTTAGGGAGCTGACAGGGGAAAATAAAAAGCTTAAGGAAGAGCTTAAAAGGTTAGAGCCGGAAAAGCTTCCGGCAAAGGAACCGGTTGTGCAGGAAAAGCCTCAGACGATCGAAGATATTGATAAAATGAATACCTAGTATATTGAACCAGTAATTTAGTAAGGCAAGTGATGAGTATTGAACAAAAGATGGACAGCTTACAGTAAAAGCATGGATAGCCTTAATCTGATGATTAAGGAGCTTCAATTACCGGAAATAATTATCAGAGCAATGATTAACAGAGGTATTGATACTGTTCAAAAGGCAAGGGACTTTATTAACACTGGCCTTAGTTCACTTCATGATCCGTATCTTTTGAAGGGGATGGAGCGAGCGGTAGACAGGATATTTAAGGCAATCCGAAGCAATGAGAAAATATGCGTTTATGGTGACTATGATGTAGACGGAATAACTTCAACCGCGGTAATGATAAAGACATTGAGGAAGCTTG
>ENA-UOWE01003118-UOWE01003118.1-activated-sludge-metagenome-genome-assembly--contig:-NODE-3118-length-17334-cov-7.204178_pt1 | contig 17334 bp, 12 predicted proteins | sample MGYA00249841_ERZ761562 | MGnify/ENA primary metagenome ERZ761562 (study PRJEB28883, sample SAMN05720200) | activated sludge metagenome | isolation source: Anaerobic digester | place: Japan... | reverse complement strand
TCCTCAGCCCGTCCGACCTGCGGCTGGCCTCCCAGTGCGAGTTCGCCCTGCTGCGAGCCTTCGACGTGCTCGATGGGCGAGTGGAAGCACTGCCCGTCGAGGACGATGCGATGCTCGCGCGGGTCAGCGAGTTGGGGACGCTGCACGAGCAGGCGGAGTTGCGCCGGTTGGCGCGGGTGCACCCCGACGGCGTGCGCTCCATGGCCCGGCCGCATCACTCCGTGGCCGGCTACGAAGCCGGGATGGCCGAGACGTTGGCGGCTCTGGCCGGCGATGCGAAGGTCCTGTCGCAGGCCACCTTCTTCGACGGCGGCTTCCTCGGTTATGCCGACTTCCTCGAGCGCACCGATGCGGGTTGGCTGGTGTCGGACACCAAGCTTGCCCGCTCCGACAACGTGCCTGCTCTTCTCCAGATCGCTGCGTATGCCGCGCAGCTCACCGACGCTGGCGTACCGGTCGCGCCCGTGGCGCGTCTGGTCCTGGGGTCCGGGGACATCCATGACCATCCGCTCAGCGACATCCTCCCGGTCTATCGTCGGCGCCGGATCCGGCTGGAGCAGATGCTCGAGGAGCACCGCGGGCAGGACCGGGCGGCCGTGTGGGGCGATGACCGGTGGCTGGCCTGCGGTCGGTGCGAGGTCTGCGACGAGTCCGTCATCGCCCACAGGGACCTGCTGCTCGTGGCCGGAATGCGGGCGACGACCCGTCGTCGGCTGATCGACGCGGGGATCGCGACGATCGAGGAGTTGGCCACCTCCGAAGGGGATGTGGCCGACGTCCACGTCGACCGGGTCCAGCGCCTGCGCAGCCAGGCTCGGCTGCAACTCGATCAGGAAGCCGCCCCGGCCGAGGGGGTCAGACATGACGTGATCGACGAGCTGGCCCTCAAGCGCCTGCCCGTGCCCAGCGCCGGCGACATCTTCTTCGACTTCGAGGGCGACCCGCTGTGGAGCGAACGCGGGTCGTCGGACTGGGGTCTGGAATATCTCTTCGGGCTGGTCGAGGTCGACTCCGGCGAGGCGGAATTCAGGGCGTTCTGGGCTCACGATCGGGCGGAGGAGAAGGCTGCCCTGCGGTCCTTCGTGGCTCATGTCCAGGAGCGGCTCGAGCGGTGGCCCGACCTGCACATCTATCACTACGCGCCCTACGAGACCGCGGCCCTGACCCGCCTGGCCGCTCGCCACGCCACCTGCGAGGAGGAGATCGACGCCTTCCTGCGCGCGGGCCTTTTCGTCGACCTCTACGCCACGGTGCGGGCCGGGATCCGGGTCTCCCAACGCTCCTACTCGATCAAGAAGTTGGAGCCGCTCTACATGGGGCAGCGGACGGCGGAGGTGCAGAAGGGTGATGACTCGATCGTCGAATACCACCTCTTCATGGCTGAGCGCGATGCCGGTGACGAGGCGGTGGCGGGGCGTCGCCTCGAAGGGATCCGGGCCTACAACGAGGAGGACTGCATCTCGACCTGGAAACTGCGCGACTGGTTGATCGCCCAGACCAGCGACGGGGTCGTGGGTTTCGCCGCCCCCGAGCGAGAGGTGCGTGCAGTCAGCCCGAAGCGATTGGCGCAGTTGGAGCTCGAGTCCTCGATGCGCGCGCTCGTCGAGTCGGTGCCCGTCGGCGCTCGGACGCCACAGGATTGGGCCGTGGCCCTGGTGGCAGCATCCGTGCTCTTCCACGCGCGCGAGGAGAAGCCGCACTGGTGGAAGCACTACGACCGGATCAAACAGCCGACCTCGCAATGGATGCGCGACCAAGGCATCGGGATCGTCGAGGGCGGCATCGAGGTCGAGGCGCTCGACAGCACGGGCAACCCGCTGGCCGACGGGGATGACCGGGCGCAGATGTGGTTCAAGCCCAAGGGTGCCCGGGTGATGCGACGTCGCTATTCGGTCGTCGTCGACCCCTACGGCGGCACGCTGCTCGCCGACGGGAGCACGGTGGCGCTCTACGCCTCTCCATCGGCCTTCCCTCCCGGTGACGATCACGACCCGGGCAGTGCCCACGTGCGCTCACCGTCCACCGTGACGATCCTCGGGAGCGAGGAAGTCCTCGCCCCCAATGGCCGCATGCACCAGCGTCTGTGGATCGAGGAGAACGCCCCGAGTGGGGTCGAGGTCGACGACTTCCCGGTGGCCTTCGTCCCGGGCCGGCCCATCCCGACGGACTCGATCGATGCAGCTCTCGACGAGTTGGCCGCCTCGGTCCTGGCCGCCCATCCGGGCGTGCTCGAGTGCGCGGGGGTCGACCTGCTCCGCAGGGAGGTCCCGCGGCTGCGAACTGGTGGGTCGTTGGCCGCGCCCGGTAGCGGAGACGGCCGCTTCATCGAGGCGATCCGGTCATCCCTGCTCGCGATGGACGACTCCTATGTCGCCGTGCAGGGGCCGCCCGGGACGGGCAAGACCTATGTCGGCGCGCGGGTCATCAGGGACCTCGTCGTCGAGCAAGGCTGGACCGTGGGCGTGTGCGCCCAGTCCCATGCGGCGATCGAGAACGTCCTCGACGCGGTTGTTGCCGCTGGCGTCCCAGCCGCCCAGGTGGGCAAGGAGACCAAGCACACGGACGACCCGGCGTGGACTGCTCTGCCACGGGCCAATGACCTGGCAGCGTTCGCAGCCGAGCACGCCGGAGCGGGTCGCGGTTACGTCATCGGCGGGAGCGCCTGGGACCTCACCAACCTCAATCGAGTGGCCCGCGGACAGCTCGATCTGGTCGTCATCGACGAGGCCGGCCAGTTCTCCTTGGCCAAGACGCTCGCCATCTCACTCGCCGGGTCACGGCTGCTGCTGCTCGGCGACCCGGCACAACTCCCTCAGGTCGTGCAGGGCACCCACGGCGAGCCGATCGACGAATCGGCCCTCGGTTGGCTGGCCAAGGGAGCACAGGTCCTGCCGTCCTCGCGGGGCTACTTCCTCGAGTCGACTTGGCGGATGCACCCAGCGCTCACGGAGGTGGTCTCGACCCTTTCGTATGCCGGGCAACTCGACTCGGTCGCCAAGGTCACCTCTGCCCGCGCCCTGTCCGGGATCGAACCGGGCCTCCACGTCCGCCTCGTCGATCACCACGACAACAAGCACTACTCCCCCGAGGAGGCAGCCGAGGTCGTGCGGATCGTCGAGGACCTGCTGGGTCGGACCTGGTCCGCGCCAGATGAGTCCGGGGCCCAGGCGAGTCGCCCGCTCACGCAGGCCGACATCATCGTGATCACCCCCTACAACGGCCAGGTCGGCACGGTGAAGGTGGCCCTGCAGGCGGCCGGGCACGGCGACGTCGCGGTGGGCACGGTCGACAAGTTCCAAGGTCGCGAGGCCGCCGTGGCCATCGTGTCGATGGCTGCGTCTGCTCACGGCGATGTGTCCAGGGGCATGGGCTTCCTCCTCGACCGTCACCGCCTCAATGTCGCCGTTTCACGCGGCAAGTACGCCGCCTACCTCGTGCGCTCCTCGGTGCTGACGGATTTCGCACCATCGAGTTCCAGTGAGCTCCTCGCGCTGGGAGCCTTCATCGGGCTGTGCGATCAGGCCGTGTCCACGGTCACGATCGGCCCCGGGACCTGACTCCGAACCCATGGCGATCCGCACGGCGGAACGATTCTTGGTGAAACGGCATACCTGCCTCTACGCTCTTGGGAGTTAGGTAAGCCTGACCTTCCTAAGAAGCCGAGGACCGCGTGATCGTGTGCCATTGCAAGGTCGTCAACGACCGCGCGATCACGGCCGCCGTCGAGGCGGGCGCGACCACCCTCGCCGCCCTCTGCCAGACCACCGGGGCAGGGCAGAACTGCGGCGCCTGTGTGTGGTCGATCAAGGCGCTCCTCTGCGAGACTGACGTGAACCGTTCCGTCATCGTCCCGGAGGTCAGTGGTGCAACCGAAGAGTTCGCGCGTGGTGGAGTTGTTCAACGAGGCCTTGACCTTGGAGTTGACGATCGTCAACGCCTACTTCCTCAATGCCAGGATGTGTGACAACTGGGGACTCCCCAAGTTGGGCAAGGTCTTCTATGACCTCTCGATCGACGAGATGAAGGACGCGGACTCCCTCATCCAGCGAATCCTCCTGTTCGACGGTCACCCCAACGTCCAGCGCCTCGGCGCCATCCGCACCGGCGAGACGCCCGAGGAGATGCTGAAGATCGCGCTCGAGGGTGAGATCGCCGCGGTAGCCCAGTTCAACGCCGCGGCCAAGGAGTGTCACGAGCTCGGTGACCACGGCAGCGCCTCGGTGTTCGAGGAGATGGTCCTCGACGAGGAGCGCCACGTCGACTGGTTCGAGGCCCAGGTCGACCTCGTCGAGCGCGTCGGCTCGGCGCACTACCTGGCCCAGCAGATCGCGGCCGGCGAGGGTCCCTGACCGATCCAGAGCGGCGTCATGCGGACCGCGGAATCCTTCCCGCCCTCTGCATGACGCACCTTGACCCAAAGCAAAACGACCGACGGAGTCGGTCGTTTTCTTTGGTGGAGCTGAGGGGATTCGAACCCCTGGCCTTCTCATTGCGAACGAGACGCGCTACCAACTGCGCCACAGCCCCAAAGCAGGAAGAACGATAACACCGCGCCGCACCTGCGCCGAAACCCGGTTCCATCCGGTCTGCCATGCGGCCGCGTCTCGACCGTCTGCGGAAAGGCGGTCCCGCACGCTTGGCGCGCCACGGGATACCGGGCTGCGTAGGCTCCGTTCATGACCGACCCAGCCGACATCCCCGAGTCCGCGCTCGTCGCGCCGGCGGATGACAACGTCACCTATGTCGTGACCGGTCACGAGGACACGGCGAAGTGGTCGGTGCCGCTCGGGGTGCGCACCGCCAGCGAGTGGGCCTGGCGGGCGATCGTCATCGCCGCCGCCATCGCGGGCGTGATCTGGATCCTCACCCAGATCTCCGAGATCGTGATCCCCGTCATCGTCGCCCTCCTCCTCGCGGCGCTCCTCACCCCCATTCACCGACGGCTCAAGCGCGTCATGCCGAGCGGCCTCGCCTCGACCCTCACCGTTCTGGGCACCTTGGCGCTGATCATCGGCGCATTGACCTTCGTGACGTCTCAGTTCGTCGACCAGTTCGACGACATCCGCAGTCAGGTCGGGCAGGGTTATGACCAGATCCGGGCCTGGATCATGGACACCTTCGGCGTGAACTCCACCAAGATCGACGACTGGATCGAGGCCGGTCGGGCACAGGCCACCAAGTCCTTCCAGGACATCGGGCCCCAGGCCGCGGCCGCGGGAGCAACCGCGGGGCACGCCATCGCCGGCTTCTTCGTCGCGATGTTCACCCTCTTCTTCTTCCTCCACGATGGCCGGACGATCTGGGGCTGGGTCGTCAGCCTCTTCCCGAGATCGGCCCGCGACAAGGTCGCCTCGAGCGGTGTCATCGCGTGGGGTCAGCTCTCGGCCTTCACCCGCGCGACCATCATGGTCGCCGCCGTCGACGCAATCGGCATCGGCGCCGTGGCGGGCATCCTCGGTGTCCCCTTCGCTTCCGGCGTGGCGATCCTGGTCTTCTTCGGCGCCTTCATCCCGGTCATCGGAGCCGCGATCTCGGGCGCCGTCGCGGTGTTGCTGGCACTGGTCGCGCTCGGACCGGTCAAGGCACTCATCATGCTGGCCGGGGTGATCGCGGTGCAGCAGATCGAGTCGCACCTCCTCCAGCCTCTTCTGCTCGGCCGGGCAGTCAAGGTGCACCCGCTCTCGGTCATCCTGGCCATAGCCGGCGGTGTGGTGGTCGCGGGGATCGTCGGCGCCCTGATCGCCGTGCCACTCGTCGCCGTCCTCAACGCCGTGGGTCATCACCTGCTCGATGACGAGGACACCCGCGATGCCGAGCAAGCGATCAACGACGCCGAACACTCCTCCGACAAGCCGGCCGAGGCGCGATTCTCCTGAGGGTTGAGTTCTCAGGGTGGCCCGAGTCCTCGACTTGGTCGATGCCACCAATTGCGTATGCCGTGCCGCCCGTCGCGTCGTGAGGGGCCGGTGCCGCTGTAGCCGGGGGGAGCCGGTATGCCGGTCAGCCAGCGGCGACGCGGCGCGCCGGGAACGCCTCGGGCACGTCGTCATCCCAGTCCGAGGCGACCGGGCTCAGACCCGCCACTGGCTGTCGTGCTGCCGGAACCGCGGGACGCTGAACAGCCGCAACCTCGACCACCGGCATCTGGGGCGGCACGCGGGTGGCCTTTGCCTTCATCGTGTAGGTCGGGCGCGGCACCGGCACCGGGTCCCAGGTCAGCGGCATGTCGTCGTCGTCGACGGGCGCAGCCCGACGACCAGCTGCCGCGGCCGGCGATGTCCCAGCAGGGGCAGGAGCATCCGGCGTCATCGACGCCGTCGCTGCGGAGACGTCGAAGACCTGCTCACGCGGATCGAGTCGCGCCTCAGGGACGACGACCTCTTCATTCACCGTCGCTGAGCCAAGGCCGATGACACCTCTGGCCTCGTCGACAGTGGCTCGGCCGCGGGGTCGGGCGCCGCCCGCGAGCGCGACACCAACGCCTGCTGACCCACCGACATCGGCAGGGTGCAGGCGGGAGTCCAGTCCCGCGCGGACGTCCGCGCGCACCCCGAGGAATCCGATCACGGTCAGGGCCGCGGGGATCGCTGGCGACCACGCGACCAGGACTCCGGTGACGGCCAACACGGCATACGAAAGCGTGGCGACGAAACCGATGGCGAGGGCCATCCCGAAGGCCGCGCGCGACGGGCGCCAGAAGAGGATGCCGCTCCATGTCGGCAGGCTCCGTCCGCTGCTCGGCCGTGGCGCGACTCGCTCACCCTGCTCGGCACGTGGTGCGGTCGCGCCGCGTCCACCTGCCCACTCCGTGGACGCCGCCTGCTGCGCCCGGCCCTGGAGGTCACGGACGGACAACATGGCCTCGGCCCGCTTGACCGTCACCTGAGGGCGGGCTGGGCGGACCGGACTCACGGCATACGAACGCGGTCGGTCGCTCACCTCGACCTGGGGCAACGGGTCGCGCACCTCGAGCACACGCATGGTCGAGGTGAAGGCATCGACAGAGCGCGCAGTGGCGATGTGCTCGCGACGGCGGACCCAGTACTGGATGAAGAAGGCAGCCCAGATCCCCACGATGACCACGAAGATCAGGGAGGAGGGTTGCACGCACCCAAGTTATGTTGGTTCGTGCTCAGCCCTGCGGAGCAGGGTCGGTGTGTCGCAGAAGTGACTGTTGTGACGACTGGGTCAGGCGTTCCCTGAGGGTCGAGCCGCCCAGCTCGTCGGCCGTCACGGCAAAGGAACGATGGTCGCGCCAGTCCCCATCGATGTGCAGATAACGCGGCCGCAGGCCCTCGTCGCGCAGACCCAGTTTGCGGACCACGGCCAGGCTGGCGACATTCTCGGGCCTGATGTTGATCTCGATCCGATGCAACCCGAGGACCCCGAAGCAATGGTCACCCGCCATCGCCACGGCCGTGGGGGTGATTCCCTGGCCAGCCCAGGCCCGCGCCACCCAATAGCCCATCGCACAGGACCAGAAGGACCCGCGCACGATGTTGCTCACATTGAGTTGGCCGACGAACTCGCCGTCGACCTCGACCACGAACGGAAGACTCCTCCCCTGCGCGGCCTCGGCCTCGTGGTGGGCGACAAGGTCACCGAAGGAGCGGGTCGTAGGGGTGGGGCGGGGAGCGGTCGCATCCCAAGGCCCGAGCCAGTCGACATTGTCGCGGCGCACGGCGAGGTAGGCCGCTTCATCGTCAAGACGGAGCGGTCGGAGGATCACCGCCACTCCGGACGGGGTGCGTCCGGTGAGGCGGAGGGGCCACTCCCCGGGCCAGGACTGGACCACGTCCACGCGCCGCGACCAGGGCCACATCAGTGGTCCCCGCCAGCGATCTGGGAGAGCGCGTGGCCCAGAAGGGGCTCGAGGACGGCCAAGGCGTCGCGCACCCCACCGATGGACCCCGGGAGATTGACGACGAGGGTTCGCCCGGCAATGCCGGCCAGTCCTCGGGAGAGCACGGAGGTGGGTATGCCGTGCGCCGCACCGTACGCACGGATCGCCTCAGGAATGCCCGGGACCTGCCGATCGAGCAGGGGTGCTGTGGCTTCGGGTGTGCCGTCCGTGGGCGTCAGGCCGGTGCCCCCAGTGGTCAGGAGGAGATCGGGGCCCTCGGCCAGTGCCGCCGAGAGCGCTGCGGACACCTGCGGGCCGTCGGGCACGACGACCGGGTCCGGCACGTCCATGCCCCACGACCGGAGGATCTCGGCAATGAGGGCGCCCCCGCGATCGGGGTAGACCCCAGCGGCAGCCCGCGATGACGCCGTGACGATCCGCGCGCTGCGACCGGTGAGTCCGGAGGATGTGGGTTCCCTCATTCGCGCCAGTCCCCGGATCGGCCGCCTGACTTCGCGGTCACGCGCACGTCGGTGATCCGCGCGTGCTTGTCGACCGCCTTGACCATGTCGATGAGGGCAAGAGCGGCGACAGCCACGGCGGTCAGTGCCTCCATCTCGATCCCGGTCCGATCGGCCGTCCGGACCGTGGCACAGATGTCGACGCCGTCATCGGCCATCGCCAGGTCGACCTCGACGCCGTGCACGGCGATCGGATGAGCGAGTGGGATGAGTTCAGGAGTGCGCTTGACGGCTTGGATCCCAGCGATCCGAGCAACGGCCAGGGCATCGCCCTTCGGCACTTCTCCCCCCCGAAGGGCGGCCACCGCTGACGGCGAGAGCAACACACGACCTGCTGCGGTGGCCGCACGAGCCGTGATGGCCTTGGCGGACACATCGACCATGTGGGCCGACCCGTCAGCACGCACGTGCGTGAGTCCCTTGGCGGCCTCGCGTCCTGCCACCTCAGGCCTCCCCCACGAACGGGATGATGCGCAGGCGATCGCCTTCCGTGACGGCGAAGGTCGGCGCCGGCAGAACGGCGAGGGCATTGGCTGCCGCCAGTGCCCCCACCATGTGCGAACCCTGGCCGCGCTCAGGATGCGCGATCCCGTCGCGCACGTGCACCCGGGTGAACTCGACCCGGCCCTCGACTCCGCGCCACGACGCGCCAGCCACGGCCTCCTCGAGGTTGAGCCCACCCGCCGGGTCGCCTTCCCGACCCGCGAGGCGCCTGAGCACCGGCAGGACGAAGACATGGAAGGAGACGAACGAACTCACCGGGTTGCCGGGCAGGGTCACGATCGGGATGGTGCGGTCCCGCCCGATGCGCCCGCCCCCTTGGGGCATCCCGGGGCGCATGGCCACCTTGACGAAGTCCACGCCCCCGGCTTCCCGAAGGACCTCCTTGACCGTGTCGTGCGCGCCCATGGAGACACCGCCGCTTGTGAGGACGAGGTCGGGCTCACCCGGAGGGTCGAGGAAGGCGGCCCGCACGGCGCCGGGCTCGTCCGGAAGCCGACCGGAGTGGGCCAGGGCACCGCCGGCAGCGTCGACGAGGGCGGCAAGCATGAGTTGGTTCGAGTCGATGATCTGGCCGTGCGTGGGCTGGTCACCCAGCGGGATGAGTTCGTCCCCGGTCGAGAGGACGGTGACGCGAGGTCGTGGGTGCACCAGCACGTGGTCCACATTGCCCGCCGCCAACAAGGCGATTCGCCCGGGCGTGAGCAGCAGCCCTGCCTCGAGGAGTTGTTGCCCGGAGCGCACGTCCTCGCCTCGTGGCCGGACGTGCCGACCCACCTCCGGCACTCGACGCAGGGTGACTTCATCGACCCCACCGTCCGAATCCTCCACAGGGACAACGGCATCCGCACCCTCCGGCATGGGTGCACCGGTCATGATCCGAGCGGCCGATCCGGGCGCGAGGACGTGGCGACGCGTGTCACCCGCTGCGATGTCGGCACAGACGGGCAGACGGAAGCCCCCCGATTCGCTGGCGTCTGCCCCAGCCGCGGCGGCGCACTCGGCCGCACGGACGGCATACCCGTCCATGGCCGAGTTGTCGAAGCCGGGGAGGTCCAATCGAGCCACTGCAGCCTCGGCCAGGACCAGACCGAGCGCATGCGGCGTCGCCCGCGAAACGGCGGGGAGTGGGGCCAGGCCGAAAAGGAGTGCAGCGACGTGCTCTTCGACGCTCCGAAGGCCCGACATCAGACGCGAGCACTTTCCCGTGCGGGAAGCGCGGCGCCATCGGTGGATGCCGTGAGGCGCGTGCCGTCGGGGACGCGACGCGGTCCGTCGGCCGTGATCAACACGTCGTCGATCACGGCCACATCCGAGCCGAACTCGAGGTCACCCCGGATGGTCAACGAGCTGGCTTTCCGGAGCGAGGGCGGACCCTTCGGGAACCTGTTCTCGAAATCGCCGACCATGGCGTAGGCAGCGCCGAGGTCGATCCTCGGCTCGGGCCCATCGGTGGTCGCGCTGATGAAGAAGTCCGGGGTGAGGGTGTACAGGTCGGAGCGCAGAAGCAGGAGTTCGTTGGTCGTCTTGACGGGGCGGAAGCGGTCGCGTGGCACCGCAAGGGCTCGCGCACCGGGGATCACGCCGATCGCCGAGCCCATCGCCGACTCGATCTGGATGACCGGAGTGGAGTCCTTGCGCTTCGGATCGACGGTCTTGCGGTTGACGATGAGAGGCAGGCCCAAGCGCCCTCCCCGATCGTCGAGCGCCGCGGCGAGAGCGTCCAAGTCGACCCACAGGTTGTTGGTGTGGAAGAAGCGGTGGCGCTCGATGTCCTGATAGGCGTCCATGTCCTCAGGAGCGACCTGCGCGTTGTCCCGGAGGATGAGTTGGCCATCGGAGCGGCGGATGCCCAAGTGACCACCCTTGCGGTCATTGGGAGTTCGATCGCAGACCTCTGCGACATAGGGGATGCGCTCGTGGGCCATCCACGCAGGGATCCGCGGGTCGCAGGTCGCCCCGAGATTGTCGGCATTGGCCAGGAAGGCGTAGCGGAAGCCGCGCTCGCGGAGGGCGTCGAGCAGCCCCGTCGACTGGAGGGCGACGTAGAGGTCGCCGTGGCCCGGTGGGCACCATTCGAGGTCCGGGTCATCGGGCCACGACACCGGAGTGAGATCGTCCGCCCGGAGCTTGGGCTCGGCGCTCTGCAGGAAGTCCAGAGGCAGTCCGTCGACCGCCAGCTCCGGATGGGCGGCGAGTCGCGCCAGAGTCTGCTCTCGCGTCCGGAAGGAGTCCATGAGGATCAGGGGGAGCTCAACCCCGTGCCGCGCGCGGAGGGCAAGGATCTGCCGGGCCGTGATGTCGAGGAACGACAGGCCATCGCGTACCTCCAGGGCCGTCTTCGGGCCGGAAATGCCCATCGAGGTCCCGAGCCCACCGTTGGGCTTGATGATGACGGTGCGTTTCAGCACCGCTGCCTCGGCAATGTCGTCCGACTCCAACTCGGACAAATGCGTGACTTCGTCCAAGGGCTCGATCGACCCCTCTGGGATCAACCCGGTCTCGTTGTTCTCCAGTGCGCGATACGCGTCGGCGAAGACGGCGATGGCGAGGTCGCTGACGCCCGCCTCCCGCATACGCTCGGTCGCCGCTGCCAACCCTGACGAGGACATGCGCTCACCCTACGATGTCTGGTGTGAGCGATTCGGGCGACTCGAGCGAGCAGTCCGCACGACGAGACCCGTCGAACGTCCCGCGTCCGTCGGGATCACTGCGGTCCGAGAAACGCGCCGTGCGTGCCGAGCTCCGGGCTCAGCGACGCGCTGTTGCGGCTCGACGAGATCGGGAGGCCGATGACCGCGCCCTGGCGGGTCAGGTGGCCACGCTCTGCGACCGGATGGGCATCGGGGCCGGCGCGACGGCCACTCTCTACGAGGCTCTGCCCGAGGAGCCCCCCACCGCGGGCATGGCCGAGGTGTTGCAGGAGCGCGGCGTCCGGGTGCTGGTCCCGCTGACCCTCCCTGACCTCGATCTCGACTGGGCCGATCTCGCCGACGAGTCCCGGGCACCGCTCGGCCTGGATGGTATCCACGGTGCCGATCTCGTGCTCATCCCGGGTCTGGCGGTCGATGCGTCAGGCACCCGCCTGGGGCAGGGAGGTGGCTGCTATGACAAGGCACTCCCGCGACGAGCCCCGGGCCGGCGAGTCATCGTCATTCTCCATCCCGAAGAGTTCACGGCGGCGCTCCTGCCCCGTGAGGACCACGACGTCCTGGTCGATGCGGTCCTCACCGCCGACGGTGCCACCCAGATCACTGCCCGCCATCGGGCGTGAGCCGCAGCGTCTCCTTGGTCGCTGCGGCCACCGTCGCCGACTCGAACGGCCACAGCCGAGTGCGCCCTTGGGCCCAGTCCTCGAATTGATCCATGCGGTGGGGCGAGAAGGCATGCCCGCTGGCGCCCGTCTGGTCGACCCAGACGGACCGGTCGAAATCATCGAGGTCGATGACCATGCGGAAGGTCGGAGCCCAGTTCACGGCATACCCATTCCTCGCATCCCAGCCGTTGGCATTGACGATCGACGAGCCACCGGGCAGGCCTGTCGCCTTCTCGTTGAAGACCCAGCGCACCGGACCCGGCACATCCTCACCACCGAGCACCGGATGGGTCGGCGTCAGCGTGTGCACGGCGCCCCAAGTCCATGCCGTCGGGTCCTTGCCGAGTTCGCGGGTCAGGTCGAGTCGTGCCTGCACCATCGCCTGACGCAGGATCTCGGCTCGTCCCTCGGTCACACCCAAGGTTTCGACGTCGTCCCACCAGGGGTCCTGTGGAGCCTGCAGCAGCCGTTCCATCACGGCACGCCACCGCGCGCCACCATTGCTGCCCAGGTCGTCCGGCAACTCGTCGTCGAAGGTGAACTCGACCAGACGTCGCCACACCGCGTTGTAGTAGGTGGCCGCGGCCGACTGGCGGCCCTGTGCGGGCGTCGTGAAATCCCAGTCGCGCAACAACTCTCGCGCCTCGCGCGTGAAGGCATCGTCCTCCAGTGGCACCATGAGCAGTTGCTTGACGACAGCCGGCGCCAGGTCGTCGTGCGAGTCGAGCTGAATGGCACTCATGTCCGCGAGGTCGACCTTCCCGCCGTCCAGAAGCCGCGCTGCCAACAGTCTGCGGATGCGCTCGGCCCGATAGCCGGGGTCGAACTCGGTCGTGAGGAAGGGCGAGTTCCCGGCCATCACACTCTGGTTGGCCGCCACGATCAGGCCATCGGCAGGATCGAGGACGAACGGCATCTGCTCGAAGGGCACCATCCCGGTCCAGTCGTAGGCCGGGTCCCAACCCGGGGCCGGCCAGAAGCCGGGTGGCGCTCCCGGGATCGCGCTCCGGCGCGTCGGGATCGCCCCCGGTGCCTGATAGCCGATGTGGCCGTCGACATCGGCATAGACGACGTTCTGCGAGGGTGCCGCAAAGTGCGTCAACGCCGCCCGGAAGTCATCCCAGCCACGGGCGAGATTGAGACCCATCACCGCATCGGCGGTGGTGGAGGGCTGCAACCCGGTCCACGCGAGCGACAGTGCGTAATAGGCACCCTGATCGGATCGGTTCGCCGTGGGTGCCGTCGTGCCCGCAGCGGCGACCGTCGGGAGCACGTCCGAGAGGATCGGTCCATGGACCGTCGATCGGACGGTGAGGGAGACCGACTCCTCACCGGCCACCTTGATCGTCTCCACGCGTGAGGTCGTCTCGACCCACTCCTCACCACGTTGCACGCGGCCGGCACCGTCGAGACGCTCCAGATAGAAGTCGCTCACGTCGGGCCCGAGGTTGGTGAAGCCCCATGCGATGCGCTCGTTGTGTCCGATGATGACGCCCGGGACGCCGGGCAGGGAGAACCCACTGACCCTGAGCGGGCAGTCGGGAGTGACCTCGACGCAGGACAGGGAGATCTGCTGGAAGATGCTCGGGATGCCCACCCCGAGGTGAGGATCGTTGGCCAGCAACGGTTTTCCGGTCTTGGTGTGTGCGCCCGAGACGACCCACGAATTCGATCCGACCCCCTCACCCCGGCCCATGGTGGAGGGCACGGCTTCCATGGCTCGGCTCACCACGGCATACACATCGTCGGGGACGGCTCGGTATGCCGTGGGGAGGGTGGAGTTGACCGGCTCACTCACCGGGGTCCACTCCTCAGCAGAGAGGATCGGCTGGCGCGCCTCGAGGTCTGGCGGGGGATAGAGTTCGCGGATCCGTTGCGGCTCGAGGAGTCCCGCGAGCCGGGCCCGGGCGAGTTCGTCGGCGTAGTTGCCCTTGAGGTCCCATGCCATGAGGGTCAGGAAGGTGAGCGAGTCCACCGACGTCCAGTCGGCGATCCGCAGGTCTGAGTTCTGGAGGCCGAGGACCGCGTATTCCAACCCCATCTGGGTGGTCGAACGTTTGCGCAGGTAGGCGTTGACCCCGTCGGCGTAGGCCTGGAGGAAGCGCCGGGTCTCCGGTGCGAGCAGGGGCAGCGAGGCCTCGGCAGTCTGCCGCCACCCCAGCGTGCGGATCACCCTGTCGGCCTCCACACCGGGCGAACCGACGAGCTCGGCGAGTCGCCCCGAGCCGATGTGCCGCTTGAGGTCCATGTCGAAGAAGCGGTCCTGCGCCTGCACATAGCCCTGGGCACGAGCCAGGTCGGCCATCGAGGTGGCCGAGATGTGCGGGATGCCCGAGGCATCGCGGCGCACCACCACCTCGGCCCCGAGTCCCGGCAGGGTCTGGACTCCGTCGGTCTCGGGCAGGGCGCGCTGGACGAAGGACACCATGATCCCTGCGAGGGACAGGATGACGACGAGCAGGACGACACCCACACCGACTAGCACTCGGCGGATGGCCCTTGGTCGAGTCACCCTGAGAGACTACGGCCAGCATTCGGGGTCGACAGGGAAGCGAGGGCTCGGACATGCATGAGATGTCCCGGGCCTTGGGCGTCCCCGGGCCCCTCGATGCCTTGGCGCTCTGGCTCCTGGCTGGCGCCCTGGTCATCCTGCTGGGGCTGGTCGCCGTGCGCTTCTCCGCGCGCTCCGGAATGCCCTCCTTGGTCCTTTATCTCGGGATCGGCCTCGCCCTGGGCAACGGCGGAATCGGGATCTCGTTCGACAACCTGTTGCTCACCGAAGTGCTCGGCTATGCGGCCCTGGTGCTGATCCTCACCGAGGGCGGCATCACCACGGACTGGCGCGCAGTGCGCCGCTCGGCGGGTCCGGCCCTGAGCCTGGCCACGGTCGCTGTGCTTGCCTCGGTCGGGGTCGTGGCCGCTGCTGCTCACCTCGTGCTGGGGCTGTCGTGGCAGGTCTCCCTCATCGTCGGCGCCGTGCTCACCTCGACCGATGCGGCCGCCGTCTTCTCGGTGCTGCGCAACATCCCGCTGCCGAGGAAGGTCGCCGGAATCCTCGAGATGGAGTCCGGACTCAACGACCCGCCGGTCGTCATCCTCGTCACGGTCTTCGCGGCGCAGGCGGCCGGGCTGGGCAGCGGAGACCCGTGGTGGCTGATCGGGCTGACCGCGATCATGGAGCTCGTCGGCGGCGTCGCGATCGGCCTGCTCGTCGGCTATCTGGGAGCCAAGATCCTTGGTCGTCTGGTCGTGGGCTCCTCGACGCTCTTCGCCATCGGCGTCATTTCCGTCTCTGTGGGGGCCTACGGGGCCGCGGACCTGGTCCACACGTCTGGCTTCGCGGCCTGTTTTGTCGCCTCGCTCCTCTTGGGCAACCTCGGTTTGCCGCATCGCCCATCAGTGACCGGCTTCGCCACGGCCCTCGGCTGGCTCGCTCAGATCGGACTCTTCGTCCTGCTCGGACTCCTCGCCAATCCCTTCGAGTTCGGCGCCCAGGTCATCCCCGCGCTCGTTCTCGGCGTGATCCTGCTGCTTGTCGCTCGCCCCATCTCGGTCTTCCTCTCCTGCACACCCTTCCGGGTGCCATGGCGACATCAGCTCTTCCTCTCCTGGGCAGGTTTGCGCGGGGCCGTGCCCGTCGTCCTCGCCACCGTGCCGACAGCCATGGGGGCGCCAGGGCTGGACTGGCTCTTCGACCTCGTTTTCGTCCTCGTCCTGGTCTTCACCATCGTCCAAGCACCGACGCTGCCTTGGGTTGCTCGCAGGTTGGGCATCGTGCAGTCCCACCACCAGGTCGACCTTCAGGTCGAGGCCACACCCCTCGATGAGCTGGATGCGGAGATCCTCGAGGTCCACATCGGGCACGGATCCAAACTGGCCGGCGTCCAGGTGCACGAACTTCGCCTTCCCCGCGAATGCAACGTCGCCCTCGTCGTGCGCGACGGGCACAGTTTCGTCCCCGGGCCGACGACCCTCTTGCGTCGCGATGACCAACTCCTCGTCATTGCGCCGAGCAAGGAGCGTTCGGCTGCACAGAAGCGTTTGTATGCCGTGAGCCAAGAAGGCCGATTGGCGGGCTGGACGCGCACTCGGCCACCGCAGGATTGAGCCCGTATCCTTGTCGAGACGCCTCGTGGCGCCGGTGGCTGGCCCGCCGGACGCGTGGCACCCACCTTCCCTGACGCAGGAGCAATGACCCGTGCCGACGTATGCCTACGCGTGCACCGAGTGTGATCACCGGTTCGACATCGTCCAGTCCTTCACGGACGACTCCCTGACGGAGTGTCCCGAGTGCGGTGGCCGCCTGCGCAAGCTCTTCAACTCCGTCGGTGTCGTCTTCAAGGGGAGCGGCTTCTACAAGACCGACAGCCGCAGTGAGAGCTCCAAGAGCCCCGCGGCCAAGGGTGGGTCGGGTGGAGCGGGCTCCGGAGAATCAGCCACCTCGGGCACTTCGGGCACCAGCGGCTCCGATTCCTCGTCCCGCGCCGGCTCCAGCAAGGACGCCTCCTCGACCGGCGCCGCATCGAGCGGGTCTGCAGCCCAGTCGGCTGGTTCGTCCGGCACGTCCGGCTCGTCGTCCACAGCCTCTGCAGCCAAGGGTGTGTCGTCCACAGCCTCGAGCTGATGCTCGTGTCGGGTCGCCACCGGCTTCTAGCGTGCGAGGGTGACCTTCCTCCAGCGGCATCTCCCACACCGCGCCAAGGCATCGGGCCGGCAACGCAGTCGCCTGTCCCGGTGGCGACGCGACGTGTTGCGGCGCGTCGTGGCGGTGTGCCTGCTGTCGGGGGCGGGAGCCGGCGTGGTGCACCTCGCGGCTCCACCACGGCCGGTGTCGACGGCCATCCTCGTCACCACCAGGGACCTTCCGTCGGGCAGTGTGCTGGGCGAGCGAGACCTGACCACACGCACGATTGCCGCCGACGTGGGCGACCTGTTCCTCGTCGAGCCACGGATGGCCATCGGGCGCCGACTCGCCGGGCCCGCCCGGCGAGGTGAGGCCCTGACAGCCTCGCGCTTCGTGCCACGGTCCGTGGCCGAGGGTTTGACCAGCGACCTGGTCGCCCTGCACGTGCTGGTCGTCGACGCTCGCTCCCTCGATCTCGCGCACGCGGGCAGCCGGGTGAGCCTGCATGATCTCGACGGTGCACTCATCG
>ENA-UOWE01003112-UOWE01003112.1-activated-sludge-metagenome-genome-assembly--contig:-NODE-3112-length-17351-cov-6.491906_pt1 | contig 17351 bp, 10 predicted proteins | sample MGYA00249841_ERZ761562 | MGnify/ENA primary metagenome ERZ761562 (study PRJEB28883, sample SAMN05720200) | activated sludge metagenome | isolation source: Anaerobic digester | place: Japan... | reverse complement strand
CAGTACTCAATGCGGATACTGTAGACGGACAACACGCGAGTGCGTTTGCAACGGCAGCTCAAGGCGAGAAGGCAGATGCTGCTGCACCTGCAAGCTGGTTTACTAGTGGAGTGGCAGGGTCATGGAGTTCACATAGTATTCCGAAAGCGTCAAGATGGGTTCCCCCTGCTGGGTTATATATCTTTAGATCAGAATCTTATGTTTCAATTGAAGTTTATGGTGGATCATCTTTTTATGTAGTAGCTCCTGTTGGTACAGGAGGAATGTATCTTACTAATGGATCTATTCTTGGAGTATTTAATGCATCTGGATCTTCTAAGACTGTGTATTATAGAAAGCTGTTGTAGGGAGAGGGAGAATGGGACCGAGCTGGAAGGTAGTGCAGTATACCAGTCGTTTACCAACCGAACGCACCGGTATGTTAATGTGAAGAATGGTGGAACATGGTCAGGTTGGGGCCTTATAACAGTTGCATAGGGGGAGTCATGGCGGGCTGTGAAGAGCATCAAGCAATAGTGGTTAGAGTCAAGAGCCTTGAGGAAGGTGTGTCCAAGCTCTCGACAAGGATGGATGGAATGGAATCGCTTGCGAATTTAACTGGAAAAGGGCAGGCAGTCATGGAGGCGGAACTCAAGAACATTAACAATTCCTTGAGTCGTATTGAAGAGTCCATCAAGGAATACTTTAAGTCTGTGCAGGACCGAACGGATAAGCTTGAGAAGCGGGTTGAAGTGCTTGAGAATAGACCAGCTAACTTGTGGGATTCGGTAATTATTGGGATTATCGTTGCTGCTCTCTCAAGCCTTGTCACTTGGGTCATTACACGTGGAAAAGGATAGGAGTGATGTTTGTACAAAAGGTTGCTAAGATTATCGGAGCTAACGGGTGCTATCTTGCGTGTGTGCTTAGGCAGTTCCAGAGCGAGGCTGAAATCCTCCGAAAGTACGAGGAGTACCTGAAGGCAGGATGGATTAAGGACGATTGCACAATGCTTCGACCAGACCTTATTGCACAGGATGTCTCCCGCAAGAAGTGGTCTGTCCGTTTTGAAGGTCCTAAGTACACCTGCCGAGAGGATGAATGGGAAGTCGATGAGTGGAAGTGGGGTAAACTTCGTCACTTCTGCTTACCGAATTGGGACCCCCTTGAAGACTCGAATACCCGAACGAATGGGGAAATCGTTGCAAAACGGGTATTCAAGCGGATAGGGTAAGGAGGTTAATGTGGGTAAATTTTGTAAGTCACTTCTTACTGATGGTGAGTGGGACGGAGATGTTACGAAGGTGTTTGGAATTCTGCTTATTATTGCAGGGATGGTCGGCTGGTTTTTAGGACGTGACCCTGCATACGTAATTGGCTTCGGTGCTGCACTTGCTGCATCGGGTAAGTTTTCCAAGCAGGGATAGAGACCCCCGAGCGGGAAAGGAGGGTATGGATGTGTGGAAGAAGGTGTGTGCTTGGATTGGTGCTATTGGTGCTCTTCTTCTCGGTGTGCTCGGTTTCATCTTGGGCAGACGTGGTGCTCACGGACGAAGAGTGGGCGGAAATTCAGGCGGAAGTACAGTCGATTCTACAGGCGAACAGGAACTTGGAAATAGAGCTCGAGAACATGAAGAAGCTGCGGGTAGAGCAGGAGCTGAACTCGACGATAGCATTGGAAGAGCGACAGACGCAAATAGAGATATTGGAGAATCAGCTCAAAAGCTGCAGGACATCATCGACAGAGTTAATAGCCGAAACAAATAGGTGGAAGACGGCCTTTTGGGTCTGCTCGGGGGTCCTTATAACGGTAGGAATAGTGGGAGGTATCGGATGGCTGCGTTAGGAAGCCCGAATCAGTTTGTAGGGTCTCAGGTTATCCCGATACGACCATTGTCAGTGGGGATGGTAACGGAAGGCTCCGATGTGCTTCTTAAAGCGGGAGCAATGGTGAATCTGGAGGGGTTTGACGTCGTTGAGAGGGGATTAAGACGGGTTGGTGGGTTTATCCAACAGTATGGTGAACCGATTCCTTTACTCTTTGGGGATGACCAGATAGATGCTGATAGGAGAAGAGGGGAGGTTCCGATAGACTTTTTCTCGCTTACTCTTGCGACGGGAGACACAAGGGCAATCGTGCTTACGAATAGGCTTCTATACGTGTTTGACCCATCAAGCGGGTATGCACCGGTATACTGGAAGAAGGTGTTTACAGTAAGTGGATATGACGATTCAGGTACCGATGCGGTTATCAATATTGCAGGGGATGAAGTTACGGATTCCATGCTTGCCGCAGGAGACTGGCTGCTCCTTAACTCGAGCACGAAACTATACAAAATAGAAACAGTTGTATACACAGCAGGGACAGACACGACAGATATTACGATTAAAGGGAAACCGACAACGGCCCCGACGACGTTTAAGGTGCTGAAAGTGTTTGCGGGTGGAGAATCGGATGTAGTAGGGTGGTGCTTGGGGAGAAATGCAGCATGGTTTGTAGATGGAGTCTCGCCGTGTGTGTTTAGATATGATGGTACATGGCTCTGCCCGATACGAGTGCAGGAATCGAGTACAGATGCGACAAGGACGATGTACGGGGCTAAGTACATCACTCACTTTAGAGACCGACTTTACTTCGGGGATGTGCAGGACGGGTCCGCAGGAACGCTAAAGGCACATCAGCGGATTCGGTGGACTGAGGTGCTTGGGTGGGGCTTAACGAATGACTTTGTGGAGAGTCCAGCAATTAACTATCAGGACCTTGCAGGAAAGATAGGTGGGATTGTAGGGATTATTGGGCTTGAGGAGCTCCTCTTTGCGTTCACGACAGATGCCATATTCTACGGACAGCAGACAAGCCTTGTGGGATTACCGTATGCGTTTGTGGAGCTTCAAACGGGTGGTATCTCAGTTTCAGGGCCGAGGGCGTTTGGGGGGCTTTTAGGGAGTCTTATATTCGTAGGGCAGGATGATGTTTACACGGTAGGGCTTGACCAAGGGTATCCAGTGTTTGGAAAGGTTGGCACTCCGATTGCAAACGAGCTTTTCCCCTTTGCGCATCCAACAAAGGTTACAGTATCAGTTGACCCCTTGAACTCTCGAGTAATTGTAGGAGTGCCTACACTGTCTCCAGATGCTATAGATGAGCTGTGGATATGGAACTATCGCACAAAAGGGTGGTCTAAGGAGACGGATATACGCCTTAGGACACTTACCACAAGCGCATTTGCAGATCAGTTCAGGTTCTCAGAGATTGACCCGACATGGGCATTCGATTCGAGTCCAATTTCAGGCTTGAGCTTTGACAGCCTGATGAGAGTTCCTGGCTTTGCGGAGCTGTACGCATTCGATACCAATAATTATCTTCTTAAATATGAAGCGGATGCACTTGGACATAGTGTCTACATTGGAGGGGTCAAGACTCTGGTTCCGATTGCGGTTGAGATTGAAACGCCTGATTATGACTTCGATATGCCAGATGATGATAAGACCTTCTTAGCGTTTGGAATGCGGATTCGAGATATGGCGGAAAGGACAGAGACTATTCGGCTCTCTCTTGAGGCATCTGGGAACCACGGAACTACATGGCGGAGTCTCGGTACATTGACTTTTCCACCTGGGGACACGGAAGACAAGCTCGCATTCCGATTTACTGCGGGTACGGTAAGGTTCAGGGTACGCTCGGGGGTCCTGGCCGTAGAAGGGCCGAGTTGGACAGTGTTGGAGATAACGTTGAAGGTGAAAGTACGTGGGTTTGAAATGGAGAGGGGAACTACAAGAGCACTGGTGTAATTGCTGGTGTGGTAGTACACTGGTGAAGGAGGACTGAAAATGTCATACAGTCAGATAGGGTCTATTAACGACGTTGGAATGATAAATCAAGATGACTACACAAAGTTTATGAATTATCTCTATTCGGGAATGAATTCTGCGTTTGGGGGGTTTCAGGGAGCGAATCAGAACGCACTCAGCCAGTTTGCAAATGTTGCGAATACTGCGCAGGGGTACCAGGACTACTTAAACAGAATGTATGCGAATGCAGGTGCTATGGGTAATCAGGCGAATGCGATGTTTGGAGGAATGGGGCAGAATGCGCTGGCAGCAGGGGCAGGATATGCGAGTATGCAGGGTGCTGCAGGAAATATGAATAACTATGCAAAGGAAATGCAGGGGATGTATCAGAACTTGGCAAACCAGACACAGGGATTTAATCCGAATGCAGCAGTAAATCAGCTTATGAGCATGAACCCGCAGATGGCACAACTTGCAAATCAGAATATAGCAAATGCACTTTCGGATGTGTATACGACAGGAAGAAGTCAGGCACAGGCAGCAGCAGCACAAGCACGGGGGCAGGCAGCAGACCAGCTTGCAGCAGCAGGGTTATTAAACTCGGGTGCTGGTGTTCAAGCAATGACGAAGGCAACTGCACAGCCGATTATGGAAATGGAGTCACAGCTTGCAAATATGCGCTCCCAGGCGTATCAGAATCAGCTTGGGCAGCTTCAGAACCAAGCAGGACAGCTTGTAGGTCAAGGGTATGGACAGGCAGGTCAACTTGGAATGCAGGCAAGTCAGCTTGGTCTTTCAGGACAACAGCTTGCAGCGCAGCTCCAAGAAGGTGCTGCAAGCGGATTCGGAAACTTGGCGAGCCTATACGGAGGTCAAGGTGCTCAAGCACAGCAGCTTGGCCAGGGGTATGAACAGCTTGCACTCTCTGGGTTGCAGGGTGGAACTGGAGCATATGCGACGGCAGGGGCAGGGTATCAGAATGCGGCAAATACGCTTGCGAACCTGTATGGAAATGCGCTTCAGACGGGTGGTCAGATGTCGCAACCTTACTATTATACGCCGCAATATGCGAAAAATCCAGGGCTCCTAGATTGGATTACCGGTATCGGCGGAGCTGCAGCTGGAATTGGCGGTCTTGCAATGGGCATTCCTGGCCTTGGATCTGCGGTTTCAGGGCTGTTCCAAGGAGCAGGCGGTAGGAATGAACAAGGATATTATGCTCCGTCAGGGTATATGTACGGATCTCCATACCAGACTCCAGGGTATCAAAATCCGTGGGCAGCTGGGTATCGAGGTCAATAGGAGGTAGAAGATGCCAGTAATTCAAGGTGGTGGAGTATCATATGATGCGAGTGCTGCAGTCCGTGACAGCTTTAAGGATCTTACAAATTCGATGCAAATACTGGCAACCCTTAAGCAAGAAGAGCGCAAGCATCAGCTTAATGTAATGACAAGTGCGCTCGATATGCTGAAGCTGGCGCAGATATCTTCTGGTCTCCCGTGGCAAGTTTTTCTAGGTACAGACCTTGCAACAGCTCCCTTAAACGCATATCTCCAGGCATACTCAGCAGCATCGGGTCGACAGCTATCTAGTAATGAAGCACAACAACTTGTCAATCAACTCCACGAATTCAACGCCGATCAGAATAACTGGAGTGCTCAGACTCAGGCTGAATTCCTCCTTAGCCGCTCATTGTGGAGTGAAGAAGGGTACAATAAACCACCCAGTTCAACCTCAGAGTCTGCTGAAGGGAGAACTAGTACAGAGTCTGCAACTGAGCCAGCAGTAAACACATACGGTCTTCCTTATAAAGGCACTGGCTCGTCCACTGAAACTGGAAGTGGTGGAGGGAACGAGGTAGTTGGAGGAACTTCTAACCCAATTATCGAGAGTGAAACTCAAGCCGCAAGCCCTTCCGCTCCGAATCCGCTCGGGGGTCCTGCAATACAAGGAGAAGGGGAGGGGTATGGACAAACCGTAAGCCCGACATTCGTTCCGACTACTGGAGTACCAGTCCGAACCCGTGCACCAATTATACAGCCTGAAATTAAGGGATCACTACCGAATCTTCAAGTAAGTGGAGCACCAGGGCAACTTGGCCTCGTAATGGCGCAAGGGGGGACTCCTAAACCAGAGGTACTTCGAGGAGTACCCCCGACGGAGCCACAGCCTTTACCTATAGTTTTGTCTCCTCAGATGGAACCATCGCCTACAGCAACTCAAGAAGAGCCTTTATCAGAAGGATCGAAAGCAAGAGTTAAGGTAAATAATAATCCTTGGCCGACATCATTAACTCCAGGAACTGTAAAAGCTCCGCTCACGGTGCAAGGGAGAGCAGTGTCAAGTAAGCAAGAGTCGGTGCCTACAACACTAACTCCAGGAGTTGTAGAGACACCACTTACGGTACCTCAAGGAGGGACTCCACAGGTAAAAGTGCCTCCTCAAGCAGAACAGGCAAAGACATCAGCATATGAGTGGAATGACCAGATAAAGGATTATATCCCTGCTGGAGCTAGGTTTATTGGATATTCAGAGTCAGGGAACCCTATCATCCAAAAGCAGGATGGGAGTAAGGTAGAGCTTGTAAAAACACAAGGACTCCAAGTAGGGCTTTCGGAAGAAGGTCAATCTTCAGAGCCTCAAGGAACTAGGCTAATCGGGGCAGGAGATGTTTCTTTTACATCAGTTACTAGGTTCGCTCCGTCACCTGTACTTAAAGGTTATCCAGAAGGCTTAACTATTCAGACACCGCTTGTAATCGATCCCCAAACGGGGGAATCGGATCCTAAGAAGCTTATATTCGATGGCTTTGGAAGAGCATGGGTTCTTGCTCCTGGCGTAAAACTCCAAGAACTCGACAAATATCCGATACGAGGGGTGGAGCTAAACTTTAGGGGAATGGCACTTGAGGATATTGTTAACCTTATAGAGGATAACAATGCAGGGCTTCAAGAGAAGATACGTAATTCTGGTCTTATGATTCCGCTAACGACGTTCGAAGAATATGCAGATTACCTCAATAAACGGGGAATTGGGATTCCTGCAAAAGATATACCTACTATAAAGAAAATGTTTGAGGATGAAGCAAAACGTGCAAAAGGGGAGAAATCTGCTGCCCCTCGAGGCCCTGGGTCTGCTTTACTCGGGAAGGGGATGAGGGAGGAGACTACAGGAAACCTGATGAGTACCCCAGTAAAACCGAAACAGGTATTGGGGGCAAAGTGGGAAGGAAATCGTCAAGGATTTGGAGCTCAACAGATTCTGGCGTCTGCCCCGAAAACACCACCAAGTCCTTCTTCTATAGAGTCATTACCGAAGGATACTGAAATTCCTGTTAAAATTGGGAAGGAAGAGGTAACAGTAACTCCCGAAAAAGTAGCAAAAGCAACAAGTTTAGATGAACTTCTAAAACCAGGGGAAGTCAATCTAAGATACACAGGACCAAAGGCAAGTGAAGAAGCAATCCGAATTGCCAAAGACCCTGTCAAGGTTTCTAACATATTTGAGAAGCTTCGGAGTGTAACAGGTCAGCCGACGAAAAGCTTTAAGGAAAAGTCGGAAATCCACAATGCTGCAGTAACAGCAGGAAGCTGGCTCCAGACTGGATGGAATGTAATGACTCCCGATGAACGAATGAACCTTGTAAAATGGGCTGAAAACTATGTTAAGAATACAAGTCCATCGGTTGGGTATATGCGGTATGGGAGTGACTGGGCAACATTGCGAGCAAATGAGTTAAGGGATGAGGCTCAGCTTCAAGCTGCGATTGCAAGTCAAATGTCCGTACAGGCATCTGTTGCAGCATCCGGCTTATCGGGTCTTCTTCAGGGCATCGTTGACATTGCGCAGACGTATTCTAGCATAATTGGAGACATTTCGGTTGCTGCAATTAACAAAGGCAAGAGTCCATCAGAATACCTTGCAAATCCTAAAGAGAATCCTGCTTTTGTCGATATCCAAAACGACATAAGGCAAATATTAGATACCTTTTTCCAAGCAGGTGGTATGGAGGCTCTTCTTGGAGCCGTCAAAACCTATCAGCTCCAAGGCGGGTTCATCGGTATTGGAAAGAAGTATAAGCCGGCGCCTGGAACAACAGAAGGAACGACACTGACTCCAGAACAGAAGGCAGCACAAGAAAAAGCAGCAGAAGAAGCGAAGCGAATTATCAACGGTAGGTAAGGAGGACTCATGACGATTGCAGAGGCACTCCAGAGGGCCAAGCTCGACCCGGAGATGAAGAAGAAGTCCTTCTATGAGCAACAAATGGTTATTCGAGCTATCGTAGACCAGCTTGTTCTTGACGACCCTCAATTCCGTTCCGTCCCTGATCCACAAAAGGCAATAGTATACCAGAACGTTGTAAACCAAGCAGTTGGTAACTGGATGCCGGCACTCAACTCATATGACCAGCCTCTTACCGACGAAGACCGAGCTGCACTAGAGAGGGGCCTCTTCGCAGATGTACCTGGCACACAGGATTCGTACAAGCGAGGGCTTTGGATACTCGAGCGCCTCCAAGCTGGGGACCCCCGAGCGGCCAAGGAAGCGGAGAAGTGGATTGTCGGGAACTCGGCTAAGACGAACTCGCTTCTTGTGCAAGTAAGTGCGGGGGCTAAGGATGCGATTGAAACGCTGTTCTCGGGGGATAAGCCGTGGAACAGTCTTGCGCTCAATACACAGGATTTCCACAAGATTGCAGACGCAATGTACCAGCATATGCCTTCCAATGTTGCATCCCAGACAGAGACGCTCTCGGGGCTTACAGGGATGGCGATTGCAGCAGGCGAGACAATAGCGCTTAACGTGCTCTTCGTGGGCGGGCCTGGGCGTGCTGCACTTATGGCAGGAAAGTGGCCAGGGCTCTTTACCCAGAAGATGTGGAATGCGGTAAAGACAAAAGAGCTTGCCCAAGTGACACTCCGTTCGAAGACGCTATGGGGCGTCACTATACCGAATGTCCTTGATGCTGCTATTGGTGGTGGGCTTACCGATCTTGTAAGATCATTTCCCAGGCTGATTGAGGCAGGTGCTATCCAAGGGCCTGAGAAGTTTTGGAAACAGGTAGTAAATGTATTTGGGCAGGGCATGGCATGGGACCTCCTGTTCAACACGTTCCGTGTGGTACGACGGTTTGCGGGAAGCCCGCTCCGAAAAGCAATTTCTGGCATGGACGCAGGCGACCTTGGAGTTGCGACAAAAGCGCTTGTCGATGCTGACGGGTACCTTACGCCCGAGTCCGTGTCAAAGCTCATGAATGATGTGCTCGTGGGAAAGGTGAATGGAGAGCTGCTTGACAGCCTTGACCCACCGACACGGGAGTTCTGGTACAATAAGCTCACGAGGCTGCACACGATTCTCTCCACACCTGAACTTGACCCGAATAGCCCTAAAGGCTTTTCGCTCATAGCGCACGCAATGGGATACGATGCTGCAGTTGACCCTGTAAGTGGGATAGTCAGACTATTTGACGATTCGAGTCCTACAGTGCTTGCACAGTTTAAGAGTAAGGCAGAAGCGATGAGCTTCTTTGTGAAGCAGAACTTTAACCCGAGTCTTGTGGACGACTTCCTCCTCGGTGGCGACATGAATGTCCGTATCAAAGCGTACAAAGCAACAACCATGAATGCTGCCGACCTCCCAACACAAGACCTTACCCACATGATTGGAGCCAGCTTCAACGGGGCTACGGTGGACGAAGACACTGTGGCAGGTGCCATTAGAGAGATTGCCCGCCGTGGTGGAACAGTGAAGGGTAAGATTTCCGTAGAGTTTGTTTCGGAAGATGATTTCCTTCAGTCGCTCAAATTCCGTCCAAGTGTACCAATAGACGAATCTGTACCAATACTCCTCCCTAAGACAATGCTTAAACCCGGCACTCAGGACACGGTGCTCAAGTATCTTGACCCTATCCTTCAAGGGGTAAATCGGGAAGCACCGAGTCTCGTAATCGGACACTCACTCCCCACACTCGATTCGCTCGACATGGCAATGCACCGCTTAGGAGGGAGGGTTTCGCTCGGGGGTCCTCGTGGGTATCAGGTTAAGTTTAATGACGGTACGGTCTTGGATATGTCAGACTTAGGGTCTGTCAACACACTCGTATGGGATACGCTTCTAAAGAATGGAATGGTGAGCCCAGAGGAGTATGGAGAGCTGCTGTACCGAGCAACGGGGTTAACACTGAAGGTGAGTGCGGATGAGATGGGGAACCAGATTTTCAGCTTATGGGGAATCGATAAGCATGGGAAGAGTAAACTGTTTCAGCAGACGAACAGCATGGAGGACCTTTCCGCTTGGGCAAGCGTATATCGGATAAAGTTACCTGACTTTCTCATGCCAGACCTTATCATCCGAAAGGGGAAGGTTGAGATAGGGGAGACGATGGTAGCAGGTCCTGTAGCGTCGTTAAGGAAGTTTGCAGCAGATTTTGACAACCCCCGAGCGAACATCGTACAGACACGGATGAAGGCGGGGATGGTTACGAAGCATCAGCTTGCAGATGGCTCATGGGCAACTGTCGAGTTCGCACCTGGAGGAAAGTTCTATCAGGTGGAGTGGCCGTCGGTAGGGGTGTCAAAGACATTTACAAGTCTTAAGGAAGTAGAGAATTTCCTAAGTAAGGTAGGGAATACGTTTGACGAGATTGAACTTGCAGCAGCACGAAAGGGATTCCGAGTAGAACTGTCGGCAACGGGTGGGTATGTGTTTCACGATGGGGTGAATGCGTATAGTGCTCGAACCTTGACGGATGCACAGAAGTTTCTTCAAGCGATTCCAGACAAGTACGAGGGACCAGACCTCGTAACGGTGTTTGGACCAGAAACGGATGTAGAGATTGCTGCTGGTGTACAGAAACACGTGGATAAACTTACTTATGAGCCACCCAAAAAGACGGCATTGGGTGCTAAGATTTCAACTGGAACATCGGTATGGCGAAATAATTTAGAAGCGATGTATCGACCTGCACGGGCGTATATCGATGACGCTGCAACAAGATTTAAGATGCCTGAGCTTGCACAGTATGCAGATGAGGCAACTGCAATGCGGCGGGTTACAGGTCTTGCAGTACAGCGTACAGAGAGAGTGCTTCAAGGTATCTTTACAGACCCCGCAACTGGAAAGATTATGAAGGCTGCAGACCGCAAGGTAATTCAAAGACTTCTTGAGTGGGACCCTTCTTTATGGGACGTGAAAGCGGCGGAGTTTGCACAGCAGCTTGGAATTGACTTTAAGCTGGGGAAGTTTGAACGGGATGTACTTGAGAATCTTAAGAACTTCTATGCAACGACAGGGAAGGCATTTGACATAGACTTTCTTGGATTCATGCGTCAGTATGCTCCACATTATCGTGATTACTCAGACCCTGTTGCACTTGCGGAGATTCTAAAACTAAAGCGAGACCAGATTGCACAAGAAGTGTTTAAGGTTGGGAGGTTTAGCGAACTACCTGAGCTTCAGTTCCTCTCTCGAAACTCACGACTTGATGCAATTATGATGGACCTTCATCAGGGGGATGCGTACAAGGTTGCGATGACCTACGCTTCAAATGGTTTCCGTGAAGTTTATCTTGGGCCTACTGCTGAGAAATTCCGTCAGCTCCTCGCTAAACGGGGTAAGGAATTACCGAGTATGGTACTCGACAAACTCCGTGACCAGTATATGGTTCTTATCGGAGGATACACCGATCGGCTCTCACAGCACATTGCAGAGACAAGTCTTTCGATTACAGGCGGAATTGCCCGTAATCTTATGAAGGTCTCCGAACAGTTTGGTGAGGATTCTACTGCAATCGGGCGAGGGTTTCAAAAGATGGCAGAAGGTGTTATTTCCTCCGACATTCCGAATGACCTTTCCCGCACAATAAGTATGTCTACACTCGGGTTCCGTTGGGTAAGGCTCCTTACGAACACTGCACAGTACGTCAACACTTGGGCTGTCTATGGACCCTACGCAACACGTGCAATGGCAGCAGTCGATAAGGATACGATTATCGAGTATTTCAACCGAGGCATTCTCGACGACAAAATCCTAGCTCCACTTGAAGAAGGTCTTCCTACACTTAAGAACACCATTAAAGATATTGGAATGTCCCCCAGCCGAGTTTCAGAATGGCTTACCCGTGCTTGGACTGCAAAAGCTCAAGAGATGAGTTTTGATGAAGCACTTCAACTTGTAAGTAAAGGAAAGATAAACCTTAATACCTTCACAGAAATAGCACGTATCGACTGGTTCCCAGAAAACAAGCTTAACCAAATTCTTGAGCTAGTGAAGGAAGGGACTCCTCGGTCAATCGGAGCAGCTCGTAACCAGGCAATGACTCAAGCAGTTAGTGGGCTCATGTTCGACTATGCTCGAGAAGACTGGCCAATGCTCTTTCAAACCACGCTTGGCCGCATTTTCGGTAAGTTCGGTGTCTACCCTGCTGGTCAAATCGAGCTTTACCGAAGCCTCGTTTCACGGGGACGACCTGGCCTTCGTGTCGATAGAATGGTTCGCCTTGTCGCTGGATTTACCCTTCTTAAGAATGCCTTTAATGCGGCTGGAATCGACTATGCTGGTTTTAACATGACTGACCCGCTTGCCTTCTCTGGAAGCCCCTTGTGGAACAGCCTCATCGACCTCACAAGACTCGGTAGTCAAGGTCCTGAAGGTCAACTTGCTCGATACTCCTTCCAGAAAAACTGGCTTCCCTTCATCTGGAAATCGAACGGCACAATCGTTCCGAATATTCCCAGACTCGCCATTCCAGGCGGTGTTCAGCTCAATTACCTTCAGAAGGCTATCTCCGACTTTGATACCGATTCCACTTGGGGTACTCTCCTCGACGCAATGGGCGCACCCCGTGCTACGGAGCCTTGGACTGGCATCAAAATGCCATGGTGAGGACCCCCGAGCGCACCCCTATTCTTGAGGGGAGCGGTAAGGGGTAAACTTGGAGTGGGGAATTTCCGTTGGGCGTACAAGACCGATAGGAACAAGGCTTGGGCTAGTACCTTTGAGGGCAGCCTCGAGCTCACGGAAAGGTAGTCGGATGATTCGATGCCCACCCACCTTTAGCACTGCGGAAATCGTCACGTCTCCAGTAATGCGGTCCACCCACAGCGAATATGCCTTAATGAGGTTCGTTGGAACCCGCATACCTTCCGTATCACGGAGGATGAACACACACGAGTTAATTGGAGGAAGGCTCGCAAGGTAGGATTCCATTGCCTTCTTTCGGGCACCCAAGTAGCGGTTAATCTGCTGAACGGAGAAGCCTGAGAGCTCCGCAATTTCTCGAGTAGTACGGGGGAGCTGTCGGTTCTTATTCGCAACGAACCACTCGTGCACCAAGGAACGGCTGTGCACATCCCATGCACGGGGCTGGATAGGGCGCCCAGGCCGAGCAGTTTGCCCTTTAAGGTACTTCTTCACCGTAGTTGGGCTCACCCCTAGCTTTGCGGATACCTTTCGTATTGAATGGGTTTGTGCATAGAGGGTTCGAAGCTGTTGCATAGTGAATACACCTGCTTCAATACAGGTAGGACGCCCAGGGGGTCGCTCGGGGGTCCTCCTTGGAGGGCCTTGGAGATACTCATAGGCGTCAAACTCCCAACCGATTTCATTAGATTCGGTAGTCATTTATGACCTCCTTGAGGTTGATAGACATAGATTTCACGAGGAGACCCAGAGGCTCTGAGTATAGGAGCATCGTTGAGGGTTCCAGTGATAATGCCTTGGTCAAGCAGTTGGTTCAAGAGAACGGTAAGTTCGAGGGAAGGAATTTGGTATCCGAAGCGATTAAGAATCTGGCGGCGTGTGGCTGTACGACGCTTCTCGATGTAGTTCTTGACTCGGGTAAGGTTTTTCGAAAAGTCGGTACCACCGACACCAGCAAGGAGACGGGAGGATAAGTTGAGGGTATAGTCAAGGATTGCCTTTGCTTCGAGAAAGTTTTGAAGGGTAATCTCGTTACCAGGACGGTATTCGGAAACACGGAGAAGCATTGAAATCTTACGGAGGGTAGTATCACGCCGATGCTCGTCTTCACGAAGAGCATAGTCCCCAGCAACAATATGCGTTTTCCATTCGGTATACCACTCGGAGAATGCAGCTTCAGCTTCTTCGGTAAAGTGGTACTCTCCTTTGTGATTGTATGCAATCCATGCGAGCTTCTTGGCAACACTTTCGAGGGAAGGGTAACCAGGGATTTGGAGAGGCCGAGGGTATATCTTAGTAGGTAAGTCTTGATAGATAATTACCATACGGGATATGAGGCCACCTTTCAGCATTTCCTGTGGGACAGACTCCTCAAGACCGGTAGGGGTAATCGCACCTGCCATAGTGATGTAGATGGATTCGAGGGGCTCGATACCACGCTCACGGGTGACCTCTTCACCACGGTCACGACAGTCATAAAGATCGGTAATATCGTTTACAAGGCCAGTCATATACTGCTGCTTGGATAGGAGGGTAGCAAGTTCGGAGATGCAGAGGGTAATCTTTGAAGACCGTTTAGCGACTACGATCTTGTGGTCTTGAACAAACATACGCTGTTCAGGGCGTAGCATCATGTAGACACCAGCAGGAGACGCCTTTGAAGTGACGAATCGGTACTGGTTCTCGAAGGCATCAACAGAGTTTGGCCGATAATTAGATGATAGCTCGAGAAGGGATTTCCCAAAGTCAATGGGAGTGGACTTCTTGCACAGCCCTGCAGGAGCAACGAATAGGACATAGAGGTTAGGCCAGAGTTGCTTAGGGTACCACTGCACCCATGCATTTCGATTCATTGCAGCGGAGAGGGTCCACAGGGCACCCCATATGAGGAAGATAGTCGGTGCTTCAGTGCCACGCCCGAGGTTTACGAAATCGGTTACAAAACCTGGCGAGGGTATGAGAACATCTGCAGGGTCAATTACATACGGCTTTGGGCCTGAAGGCTCGATAAAGGGCTCAGGGACCGTTGCAAGCAGTTTAAGCACATTTTGGTTAGCACCTTGGTACTCGAAAGTGGTCGATGTCTCTTCCTTTGGAGGCCGTCCCCGTCGCTTCCGCTCGGGGGTCTTTGGAGGGGCGTCTGGCGGAGGAGGCTCCGAAAATGGGAGTGAGTCGGCGAGTGTTGACCAGTCGGGCATGGTAACCTCCTCACACTGCACCAAAATCTGGACCGATAGTAGCCTCTACAGGAATACGCCTGGGTTTACCGTGATAAAGGAAGGGGCGTTCCATCTCCTCCACTACGATTGCCTTTACTGATTCGGCTTCTGATTCAGGGCATTCAAGGACAAGCTGATCGTGAATCTGGAGCACAAACTTCGCAGACAAACCTTCTTGCCGAAGTCGGGCGTAGATACGGGCGGAGGCTCGGTTTACGAGAGAAGCGCCAGCAGATTGAATCATAAAGTCAAGGGCCTCTTTACCGATATCAGCAGCATTGCCAAGGAATTGGCGAAGACGCCCGAACTCGGTACGAAGTTCACGGTCACGCATGACGGTGGTTATGATGCGGTTCTTCCATGCAACATAGGCGGGATGGTCACGCATCCAAGAATCTTTCGCCCGCTTGAAGTCGGCAAAGGTGAGGTTAAGTTCTGGTGCTTCTAGGTATACCTTCTGGTAGATTGTCTGGTCTCCTCCGCCATAGCTGATTCCACCAAAGAAGAATACCTTGGCTGCTTTACGAGCAGACTTCCAACGGGGGTTGTCGGGTTCTATCTTGAACATGGAACGTGTATTAAGGTCGTGTAGATTGAGGCCCTGTTCAAAGACAGCACAAAGGATCGGGTCTTCGGTTTCGAAGGCAAGGAGCTGGGCTTCTAGGTTTATGTAGTCACAGGAGACGAAGACATTGCCAGGAGCGGCGACAAAGAAGGAGCGTACTGGAGAAGCTGGGTCAGTAGGGTCATCCTTAGGCTTAGGCAAATTCATGAGGTTTGGATCTCGGCAAGCGAGGCGTCCACTTACAGTACCGTGTATAATCCAGCGGGGGCGGATACGTCCGTCGAGGTCAGGCTTATATTTCGTATAGGTGGATAAGAGTTTACCGATTCGGTTGTACTCGGTGAGCTTGGTCATCCAATCGAGGAGGCGGCGGATAGCGGATTGTTCTTCAGGAGACTTGATGGTGGAGAGGCGGTTATTGAGCTGAATTCGATAAGCAAGAAGCCCTTCTTTGTCGACAGCAGGTTTTCCTGTATCGGTCTTGGGCGGAGTCCAGGAGGGTAGGATGTAGCGGGGGCCACCTTCATCGTGTACCTTCTTAAGACCAGACAATTCGGCGTAGATTTTGGTACCTGGTTTCTTCGTTGCAAGCTCAGGAAGATGCTTAAAGGAAGTCGGTTCAATCCCATAGAGGAACCAGCGTATGTGGTCATCCGAGTCGAGGTTAAAGGTATCTGGTAGGCTCATGTCGGTGAGGAGCTCGGTCTTTAGGGCGGCAAGGTGGGCAGTAAGTGTGTTGCGGTAGGTAGCCATTCTAGAAGGGGAGAAGCCAACACCTGTTTCCGTCATTTCGAGTACGACAGGAATGAGGGGGTGAACTTCGGTACGCCACAGCTCCTCCAGTTTCAGGGTACGAAGGTCATCTAGCATGGCAGGGAGGACCTGGTGGAGGACTACACAGTCACGAAGGTTGTACCGCCGCATAACCATCTGGTCCATATCTAGGATGGTAGTCTCTCGGTCACGGAACTCCGATTTCCAGAATGGTGTCTTTCCGTATAAGCTCGTGATGGTGGCAAGGTCATGCTTTGTCTCGGGAGAGAGGGTGTGGTGCACAAGGAGGGTGTCGTAGAGTATCTTTTCGAAAGGCACCTCGAACCCGTTTTTACGGAGAATCGGTACATCGAAAAAGCAGTTTTGGTATACCTGGTCACAAGTTTGGAATAGTTTATTGAGAGCAGCGGATACTGTAATCCATTCCTCTGGCTTCCAATAGGGGCGTCCATGGTCTGTAAGGATAGGTACTGAAAGCGCATCTTCAGGAGAGACTGCAAGCCCAATTACTACAATACGAGCATAGTCATAGGAGAGTCCCGTCGTTTCGGTATCAACCGCAACAAGGGCGTTTGACGAAATTGCCTTCTCTACGAAGGCAGTAACATCTGCTACAGTTGGTTGGAGATTAAATCGTTCCTCATAGGGAGCATAGCCATCTTCAGAGATGGCTTTTGCTTTTCGGAAGTCAGCCTGCCAGAGCACTGCTGCATCAGCAGTTCCCCCACCAGACCGCTTCCAATGCTGGCGCATAATGGCTGCTGGATGGTACGTGGGAATAACATTAAACTTCTTTCCCGAGTAGGTAGTGTAGGTGTATACTGACCCACGGACATCGTGTATAGCGCCTGTAATTCCGAATGCCTTTGTTGCCACTGCTCCTAGTGCTAGTATCGTCCGTACACCTGCATCGTAAGCAGCTTCAAGCTCAGCACGAAAGCCTGGCGCACACGCATCAATCGCATCAGATCCGTCAATAGTGGAGATGTCGTTCTGCGGTGGTCTACAGTAAATTACGTTTGTAATCCACAACGCTGGACGAAAGAGTCCTACTTGGGAAATTACCCAGTTAAGAAGCCGTCCTGATGCACCGGAGAAA
>ENA-UOWE01003109-UOWE01003109.1-activated-sludge-metagenome-genome-assembly--contig:-NODE-3109-length-17385-cov-46.769821_pt1 | contig 17385 bp, 30 predicted proteins | sample MGYA00249841_ERZ761562 | MGnify/ENA primary metagenome ERZ761562 (study PRJEB28883, sample SAMN05720200) | activated sludge metagenome | isolation source: Anaerobic digester | place: Japan... | reverse complement strand
ATCAGCGGGGTCAATTCCTAAAACAAGTCCAAGACATCCGTTGTTTTTGTTGTAGTCGTATCTTCGTGTGTCGTATAGTGAAGTTTTAACCGTAGTAACGGTGGCCGCTAATCCGGATATATGTTGGTTCAGTTTATCATATGTTTTTGCCCACTGATATGAGAGTTCTTTGTAATACTGTTTTTCTGAATTCAGTGTGAAATATCCGTATTTTGCTTTGTCGTGTGCGATGTAGTTTGCTAAAAGATTGATGGCATAATCAATGAAATCATTGCATATTTTACCCTCTTTTTCATTTTTCCATATGATTCGGTTATTTTGAACCGATTTGATGTGGTTTAAAACCATCAATAATGCTATTTGCAGCAATGAATTATTGTTTGCTATGATGAAATTGATTTTAGATTGAATTTCTTTGTCATCTGTTTTAATGTTTTTCATTGCTTTGGTAACAGCGTTGTCCGGTAGTGGTGTACCGTTGTAGTAGCGTGATTTGTCGGGCATGGTATCAATGCCGTTGAGTACGATAATTTTTTCCATATTTCTGATATATGTGTTGCTGATGTTGGACAATGTTCTGTTGAATATGGTATCGACCGGGTCGATGATGATGCCTCCGGTGGGTTGGTTGTTTTCTATATGGCAGTTGAGTGCTGTCAATATGTGCGAGAAATAGTTACTGTCGTTGAATCCGACCATAATAAGTTGCGGTTGGTATCCTAATTCGATAAGGATGGATGCGGTAAGAATCGTGAAGTCATCGCAGTCGATGCCGGTGAAGCGGTCGTTCCATGAGCGGGCGGGTGTTCTCAGTTCTTCGTATCCGGGTGTATCGTATGCATATTTTATATTGTCATGACACCACTTCCATATATTATGACAGGTTTGCAGTGTAGTACTTCCTCTTAATTTTGGTGCTAATTTTCTGACCTGTGGATGATATTGTTTGATAACATTTTCAATGGTATCCAATGTGCGGAATACATCACCGGGTCCGATGGTGAATGTAGTACCGGTAAATCCGGTAATGATTTCTTCCTGGTTATCGTGCTGAATTCCTTCCAGGTCATCTGTCCAATCTATGCCGGATAAATTTTCCGGTAAAAAAATTTGTTTATCTGTAACCTTGGTATTATATTTGCGTAAAATTGTTTGGAGCAATTCTGCAATGGCTGGGGTGATTGTTACCCCGGTTGCGAGTTGCTCCAACTTTTTTATGTCAGCGTATATCAATAAATCACGATTCACCCAATTCAATAAATGCAGAAAAGGACGTCCATGTATCGTTTTGATATCATAGATGAAAAACGTTCCTTTTTTATTTTTAGTTAACCCGATTAAAATGAATCCTTTCTGATTACTATTGGTATTAACAATAGCAGGCAATATAATATTGATTCCTCCTGCAGGATACTTGTATACTAATAATGGCTGATTTAACTGTAAAGGTAAATCCTTTAACGAATCCGATGAGAGTTCAGGATGCTTTTTAATTTTGTCTTTAAGTGTTTTTGTTGATATACGTATTTCATTATTAGTTAACCCGATTTTTATTAATACAGCATCAGGGTAACCTAATGAGATATGGTCATCATTTGGTTTTTGTTCAAAAAAGCTTTTGAGCTTTTTATTAAATTCTTCGTTATATGTAGCAATGTCAGACATTATCAGAAATTAATATTAATTGGTATGGTTTCTTCGATGGGTACCGAAAATCCGTTAGCGTTGATGGTTCCCTTGATTTTAACGGATTTATATGCTCCTTCTCTGACTGCCTGATATATGGATGTGAGTGCTCCGAAGGTGGATAAAGAAAACGGGATAGCCACTGAAACGTCCGTTCTTGCTTTGATGTAAATACGTGCGTCTGATGGACAATTGATATTGAATAGTTTGTTGCCTCCATCATCGTAAACCTGAAATTGATAGTAGTCAATGACGATGGATTTGTAGGAGGGGTTGCTGATGAGTATATAGAATACCATGTTGAAGTTCAGTCCGTTAAATGATTTGAAACTTAGCTTCTGTGGTGTATATGATAATTTGTCAGAGGCGTTGGATGTTTTAACGGCGTTGACAACGATGAGTGCGGTTGTTACTAATGCTATGGGTAGTATGATGTTCATAGTTGTACGTTTTTAGTGTTATTTATGATTGTCCTGGTTGTCTATATTGTTTTTATTTTTGGCTATGTTAATGAGTGTGGACAGTAGTTCTGGTGTCAGTAGTTCAATGTCTTGTTCATCTATTTTATCGTAGATGTAATTTGCGATTTTTTCAACTTTATCTGCTTTTGTGTCGTGCGAATTTGTTGGTGTTCCTGATAGTGGTGCAGCCGGTTTGTTATCTGCCCATCCCAATTCTCCGGCAATTTGCCAGAAGACATTTTTCATGCCGCGTGCAACTACGGTGGATTCCTTGTTCAGTTCGTTGTCTCGTTCGATTAATTCTTTTTCTTTTTTCTTGATTTCTTCTTCTTTGATTCCGAGTAATAGTTCTTTTTGGTATATCTCCATTTTTTTTTGTATGTACGCATCCATTTCTTCGGGTGTTTTGAATCCGTTTATTCCTTGCTGCTGTGTTTGTTCTATGCCGTTAAGTGCTGTTGCCTGTTCGTTTGTAATCTTGAAGTTGTATGAGAATACGGATGCTTCTCCGTTGGATGTTTTGGTTTTTTTCATGACGATGTGGAAGTACATGGGTATTCCTTTGGGCAGTTCTTTTTTGTAATATTCCAAATCGGATTGGAGTTTGCGTATGGATGCTTCTATCCTGGTATCATCGTCTTTGAGTTCGAGTGTATCCGGATCAAAGATGTCGGATGGGTTATTGCTTCGTAAAACGCCATCGTGCATGTAGAGTGTCCAATATGGTGTTTTGTTGTTACGAATTTTTTCATATATGAGGTTTTCGGACAGGCTTAACATACTTGTTCTGTTTTAAAGAAATAATTCTTTTAATTTGGACAATGCTTGATTTTTTATGGTTTTGTTTTTAACGGCCTTGACCAATAGCCACAATTCCTCATCGTTAAGGTTTTGTTCCAATTCCCTGATATACTCCTGACGGTTAAAGTCAGGAATGGTTTGCGATGTATTTCTGTTTAAAAATCCCATTTTTTGATTTTTGAAGTTTGATTTTTGATTTAAGATTTTAGTTTGAGCAGAAAATAATCAACAAATAAAAGGTGTTGACCAAAAAGAGTGTTTTTGTTTATGTCGTAATTGATTTTGAGCCAAGATTGATATGGTGTGTATGCTTCCGCTACCAATTGTGCTATGGTGATGGTTGGTGAGAAGGTGGTGTCAATGAACGGGTGTTCGATGCGATAAGCGTTTCTAAAGTCATAGATAGCATGGTTATCTCCCTGTATGGTCAGGAAATCATACCCCTGTTCTATATATAGCTGTGTATAGTCCGGTATTTCTACCGCTCCTCTCAATCTATATGGTAATATGATATCGTTTTTTCCTACTTCTATTTGTGTGTTGTATTCATGGGGTGTGAACATTTTGGGGATAATGATGTAATCTTTGGCCTCTATTTTATGGGCTTTCAGTATGGGTGTTATGTTCCTGTATGTAGGTGATATCATATACGATGGTATTTTTATCAAAAATGCCTTTTTCGGAATTATCCCAACAATGAGATATACGTCCTACGAAGGCATTTCTGATGCAAACAAAAGTTTATCTGATGGGTGCAACGGCTACACCTTTCAATACAAATTCTACTTTGGTTGTTTCTCCACCTGCTCCGGCAGTACTAACGCTTCCGCCCTTAGCGGTGATGATGTTAATTTGTATGTCTGTTTTTTCCGGAACAAAGAAGGGGCTTTTTAAGTTCATACCGTTGGCATGGTTAGCGCTTGGGTAGTCGCGGTCAACTTGCATTAAGTCGCGTGCAGGTCCACGGAATTTGACTTCGTTTCCGACCGTTATTTCAACTTCACCGTTAAGAACAGCGTCATAGGTGGTACCGTAAGCGGGGTTGACATAAGCAGCTAATTCAGCAGCTTTGGTGTCATAAGCGAATTTCCATTCGAGACGAGAAACTAACATGTTAACACCTTCAGCAAGTTTTTGTTTGCTGATGTTGCTGATACCTTCGACGCGGTCGATGGTGTCGTCAAATAATTTGATAATGCCGGATGCTGCCGTGATATCCTTGCGGATATAAATGGTAGCATCTTTCATTTTGGCGTTGCCATTTTTGATACGGTTTTTGGTATCTTCTGTAAAGTTGGCAATTTGGTTGTAAAGAATGCGTTGTTCGCGATTCATGGTTGAAGCAGCAAAACTGTTTTTAACGGCTGCGGCTGCTGTTTGTGTTGCTGTCTGTGCTGCGGCTGTAGCTACTGCATCAGCTGTTGCACTGTCAATCTTGATATCCTTCGTAGCAGCTAATTTGGTTGCTGCATGAAGAATGGTAGCTTTGACGTCTTGTGTTGCAAGAACAGGAGTGATTCCTTGAAGCATTTCGGGGTAGATCATGTCATTTGGATCCATAGTTTCTAAAAATTAAAGGTTGAACATATTGATTTTTTTTTATAGCTCTAAAATTTGATTGGAACATAAGAATAGAACATGAATGATTTCTATATCATTTTTCGTAGGAAAAATGAAAGAAAAATTTATATATATATTCTGTCCTGCGGAGTTGAATCGTACAGGATAGAATTGTCCGTTCAGATTGTTGTTAAAACGTCTAAACAGAGATAGTGGAGTTGTGTCTAATAGTATCTCTTCTGCTTCGTTTCTTATGCTTATTTCCCATCCCGGATTATCATTTGTGTTGTATGAATTTGAACCTATTTTGGCTGTTCGAGACACTATCCATATGCCGTTGACTTGTTTCATGTCAACCGGCAAATTGAAGGGTGAAGTGGTGAATGATTTCTTTCTTGTGGCGGTAAAAGATTTATAAAGGTATGTATAGGGGAATGATTTTTCGTTTTTGACATCCGATAATACAAAGACTAAGTCAAGTACTATATCGATGTCAGTACCCTTGGTAAAAAAATAGAGGTCTATTTTTCTGCCGGCAGCTTCTATGTTCAGAGGTAGAAATCCTTTGTAAACAGAATCCTGGAAAAAAGCAAGTGGCGTTTCGTTCAGTATTCTGTTGTATCCGTCTGTTAAGCTGATGGTTGCTTCCTGACTATATCCACTGTATATGGAAATGTTCATTCCTATACAAAAAGGCATGTCCATCAATAATTCTATACTTTGATTAATGGTTTGCGGGTTAACGTTTGCCGGTATGATGATGGTTTTGTGTTGATATCGGATCTTTCTGTTGATATTGCTTAACATACCTTTTGCGTTTTTTTTTGTTTATAAAATAAACGAAAAAGGGAAGTTTACTTCTTCCCTTTTTTTGGAAGGACGGGTTCTGTTACCTTGGGCAACTGATTTCTCACCTTCATGTGTGTATATGTATTCTGTATAAGTGTATGAATAGAAACCGTTCTGACTTCTTTGTCATCTATATAGAGTATAGCCATTTGCGAAGCAATATTGAGAATAATAGCATATACCAATGCTTTGTTGTCAATAGATTTTAACCATCTAACGGTTGCTATAAAAACAGCAATGGGATTGTCTCTGTCCACATCTTTTTTGAATTCATCGGGTATCAAATCCCAAACTGCATGTACAAATAATTCAAGCCATTTTTCCAGGCGATCGTAATAATTTTGTAGCGTTTGAATAAATGATGCCCGGATGGTCTTTTCGTTCATTTCAAATTCATTGAAAATGAATGCTTTCAATGTTTGTAAAAATAAAATGATCGGCTTGATGTACCTATTGACCGTAGGGCTTAGCATGGACACTATTTGTCCAATCATGAACAGTATTGCTTGTATGAGTTTCATATAAATAAATTTATAAATTACAAGCAATATTACGATGTTTTTTATCAATAGTAGGGTAAAACAGGAAGAAAAGGAAAAGAAGGAAAAAAAAGGAAGAAGTCAGGAATAAGGAGTCAGAAGTCAGGAGTCAGGAGTAAGGAGTCAGGAGTCAGGAGTCAGTAGGAAGAAGTCAGGAGTCAGAAGTCAGGAGGAAGAAGTCAGGAGGAAGAAGTCAGCTGTTCCTAAATAATTTAGTTTATTTTATGAGTTTTTGTTCAACGAGTTCTTTTTTTATGTCCATGATCTGACAAAATTCGTCAATGGAGACTACCTGTTTTTTGTCCTTGCCAAGTGCGTCTTTGATGTATTTGTATGTGTTGTACGCCTTTTTATAACGACAATCGAAAATCCGCATGATGTCTTTCGGCAGAATAATGATGGGTGGTTCCATAAGTTTAATGTTTATTTATGATGGTTGATTAAATGTGGGTTCGTCTATTATTTCTTGTCCAGGTGTTATATGTTCAAAAAGACAGAAGTAAAATTCCTGTGTTTTCAAGTCTATATTGCGTGGCAGATACTTCATGAGGTATTCTCTGTATTCCTTTAATGGTATTCCTAAATCTATGTAGGATTCCATATCTGTCAGTTCATAGTAACGAAGTTTTTTTATTGCAACTAATTGAACGAAATAAACCGGCATTCCCATCACGACTGTATCGTAGATTTCTCCTACGCGGTAGTAATCGGGATCAGCCAGTACCAGTTTTGTGAAAAAACGTTGGCTGATTTTGCCGATGGCTTGATAATGAAAACGAACTATTTTCAGTTGATGTTTTCGTCCGTGCTGATTTGTTGTTACATTGGTTTCCATATGTTATGATTTAAAAAGGTTTTCAAAGACAGGAATCAAGATTTTTTTAATTCTGAACCGTGCTACAATGATGTAAACGATTAGCCACAGTGGCAATAATAACCATAGAGTAAGTCGTGCATAGTGATTAACAGCGGCATGGATGCATTCGCTGATAGCTGCGCCGACGGTCATAATGAACAGGTATGTGAATAAAACGTTGATCATAGTTTACCAAATATTAGTAGTTTAAACAATTCGGATAGTTTGATTCGGGCGGGAACTTCCGTGAATATTTCTTCCGGCGCTGGATAGGATTTATATGGGAATAGTGTATGTCTGCCGTGGTAGCGTCTGTTTGCCGGGTCGAATGCCACTAAACGGCATTCGTTTATATGAACAAACTCACCGGTAAACGGATTGATAGGTTCTGCGCGTTTTGTCATTAGGTTTTCTTCTTCTTCCGGATCTTCTGTTTTTTGGTCTGTTTTCCATATGTATTCGAACGGCAAATCATCGTCAGAGTTTGCCGGTATTTCAATGTTTTCCGGTTCCTGATCGGGTTCGGGTTCACGGAATATGTTATTGAAGTTGAGTTTTTCTTCTTTGTAAAACGCTCCGAATCGTGAGTAAAGTCTGACATACTTGGTTGACTTGAGTATAATGAGCATGAGTTCTATGTCGTATATTTTGTTTTTTTCGTCGAGGAAGAGTGCATCTTGTTTGAAGTGATACTTGATGCATTCGAGTGTTCCGTACAAAAATGCTTCTGTGATTTGTGCATTGCGTTCTTCGGGTGTCAGGTTTTTGTTTTTGTTAATAGAATCAATTTCTTTGTCTATATAAGTTTTGATGCGAACTTTGCGTTCTTTTAGAATGTATGTTTCGAACATGCCGTCTGGTGCTTCGATGGTTTCAATTTCGTCGGGTTTGTACTCATCGTTACGAAGTGTACGTGTGGCGTATCTGCCGAGGTGGTCTTTTTTGTAGTAGTAGAGTGTTTCTGCCCATACGATGGCTGTTCCTTCGTGTTTGATGAGTTTGGTCCACCGTTTACGTAGTTCTTGTCTGAATTCGTTGACGGATACATTTTTATGCAGTAACGTAAATGAGTGTATGTGTATGTGTAGCCCGGCTTGTTTGCTTCGTTTGATTTCTATGCCATATTCTCCTCCATATACATTTTTTTTCCACCACTTGGAGTCGCGTAGTTGTGTAAAGTAATCGCGCAGTTGAGCGGCATAGAATTTTTTTCCGCGAAAATGTCCGTCTTTGTGGGGGAGTGTCAATACAATGTGTATGGGGTGATACTGCCATAATTGGTTATCGATGATATAGCTGCGGTAAATTTTTCGGATGAGTTGGGATTTACGTTTGTTCCAAACCGGGTCAAGTCTGTGTTTGGAATAGGTGTGGAACAATGTAAAAGTTTCCATTTCCTTGCCGTTGAAAAATTGTGCGGCAACGCTTTTGCTAAATTCTATGAGTTTGTAGTATAAGTTGATGATTTCGTACATTTCTGTATGAATGTACATCCATTTTTCGGCTATCTCTGCTCTGTCGGGACCGATATCGATGGGTTGGGTACTTAGATATGTGGCTTCATCTATGATTTTCTTGTACTGACTACGCCATTCCGGAAGACGTAGTTCAAAGTTATCATATATGTATTCGGCAATAGCTTGCCGCATTTCGAGTGCTGTTTTACGGCCCCATGACAGCTGCGCTTCAAATCGTTTGTTGCTTTCGGTTAATTTTTTGGTATCTATATCCGTTTTCATAAAAAAGGGGGGACTTATTCGTATTATTATCAAGGAAGGCTTATTGAATTGATTTTCATATGTGTAGCAATTTATTCCAGTGTTCTCAATTCGTAGAGTTTTTTGAGTATGTTAGGGAAGTTTTCGAGTGGCATGTATCCGCTAATTTCTTCTGCGCAGAAGTCAATTTCTGTAATGGTGTAGTCCGGTATGATGGTAAACGGATTTTTTTGTATATAGGCTGAAAATTGATAGACGTGTGATTGTAGTTTTTCGTTGTATTGAAACCGGCAGTGTGCGGTTAATGGTATAAGATGTGTAATGCTTTCGAATTCTTGGTTGACGATGTCAATGTCAAGTTTGATTTCCTGGATAATTCCGTTACCTTGTATTATGCGGCGAATTTGTACTAATTGTTCCATTTTGATTTACGATTTTTGATTTACGATTTTTTTTCAAATAGTTGTTCCTGTAATCCTGTGTTGTCCGGAAATATTTCTTTTTGCCGAACAGTCGAGGCTATATGTATGAGGTTTTCTACGCCTCCGAATAGGGATAGTCGCTTGTAGTCGTTCTGTATTTGTTCTATGGTTTGTAGTAGTGATTTGCGTTTGAGTTCTATGATTTCTCCTTCTCTGATATCTTTTTGTTTTGTAATGGCATTGCCGTAAAAAATGACAATGGCTTCTTTGATTTCCTGTAGCTGTTTTTTCAGCTCGTAATAATTTATTTGTTCCATAATAGACATATTTTTAAGTTATCAATCAGTTTGCTTAAATTGTTTCCCACACGCCAAACAAGTTCCGTAAGGTTGCGAAGCATATTCCCTTGCAATAAATTCGTGAGAGCAAACCGGTATATTGCAGTTTTTATGCTTATCTTCCTCTAAGCATTCAGCAATTAGTTCTTTAAAGAAACTTTCCATATTTGGATGTTTCAAATCAACTGCGGCAGTCTCGCCAAAATGTTTAATAAATAAATCGTGTGTACTCATATTATTAATTTTTAGTGTTTCAAAATCGCATAAAAACCGACAACATACCATCGTCACGTTAAAAGTTAGAATTCAGAATTAAGAAGTAAGAAATTGGGAGTAAAAAAAGAGAGTGGCACGGCTTAATGTCGTTGCCATTCTCTTTATGGTCGGAGTATGTGTGTTCATATAATCCTGAAGCTCCCCAGCTTCCGAGGGTTATAAGTAGAATGTAGAAAGGTGAACGTATAATGTTCATACTTTTATTACTATTTTGGTTGTTTAGCACGGATTCGGCGTAACTTCTTGGCGTTGCGTTGTTGAGCACGGTAGGTCATTACCGTGTGTTTTCGGGGAAAAAATTGTGGGTTTTCTGTAATTGTAATAAAATCGTTTAGATAAACCAAACCGTCTGGTACAATACTGTTGCTCATATATATTAAATTAATTTTACTGGTTCTTTATTAATTACACTCAAAAAACAATCGCCGTTAAAAAATGCGATATTGTCAAGTTCCTTTAACCTTCTTAGATTTATAATAGTATTATCAATCGTAGAACCCATTTCTATATGAAGAAAAGCCTCTCCAAATCCATTAACTCGTTTTTTACCTTTTACCAATGCTTTAGCTTTATTCACATATTCAAAAACATGTTCAGGTATGTAATTAACAAATGACGTTGTGACTGTTTTCATGTTTTTCAAGGTTAATATATTTCCGGGCTTCCAACCGGTTGAACTAATTCATTTTTTGTTTTTTTGAAATATCGGGCAATGATTTCGAGTGCTCCGTATTGCGTAAGCTTTACGTCGTTTTGTTTGAGAATCTTTGCCATGTTGGTAGGATGGCAACGGAAGTAATCAATCAGTTGGATGCGAAGGTCTAAGTTTTCCTGTTTGTTGATTTCCTTAATAACTTCAGGTCGAAGTTGATACTGTGTTTGCATAATGTAATTATTTAGTTATTATATTTGATGAATAAAATTTTTGATTTATGGATAAATTATTTCTTGCTAATAAAATAGCGCATGATGTACGCTTAAAAGGTTTGATAGAGCATTTATACACTGAATTGAACAAAGTTGATACAAAAAAGGATGTTAGTAAATATTCTATAGATGCTATAAAAAAGATAGCTCCTGAAACAATACTTTTATTTGAACTACAAGATTTACTTGTTTCAAGAATAAAAGAATTATATGCAGTTACGATGTTTGACATTGATGACCGTTTTTTAAGCATGATCTTGACAGAGTTTGAGGCGAGCATAAGTAAAAAATAGCTCCTTCTCTTCATCCGTTAATTGGCTATATTCTTTTGATTTTATTGGATAAAGTTTTTCATCCAATTGATTTATCATTGCTGATATGCTATTCCTAACGTGTTTCAGTTTTAACTGAAATTTACGGTATGTATCATTTTTTTGGTCTTTCGTTTGCATAATTGAAATAGATTTAGTATATTTATTTAGCAAATGTAATACATATTATCATAAGTACGGACTTTTTTATTAACAACTTATTAACATGAACCTGTTGGTAATTCATAGAATACTAGAAAGACAGGGCAAATCAATAATATGGTTAGCCAAACAAATAGGTATGACAGATGCTAATCTGTACAGAAGAGTTAAGGGTAATGATATAAAAGCCAGCTTTTAGAGATGAATCTTAACTTTGAAACCTTTGAAAAGGAATATTTATTCGATGAGAAGGTTAACGGATCGCAGACCGATTACTTTCAATTTGCCGAAAATGAGTTAAGACTGAAAGACAAAATTTGGTGTTATCAGCATTTCAGACAACACTATTATGAGCTGCAAAAGTTAAAAAAGTTTAAAAATGAAGTAATCATAGAAAAAATCGATGTCCGGTTCATAGACGAATATGTTCATTATATGACAGTAAAGTTGAATAATAAAATCAATACCGTGAATAAAACACTGAAGAAAATGAAAACCATATTAAATATAGCCGTTCAAAAAAATGTGATAGAAAAAAATCCGTTTGTAAATTATAAAATCAAATCTGAAAAAACACACAGGGTTTTTCTTACCAATGAAGAACTTGAAAAATTATATCAATTTTATTTCAATTACAAGCGTGATGATAAATATAAAACGGTTCTGCATTATTTTTTATTTGCATGTTATACCGGTTTACGATATTCCGATATAGAACAATTAAAATGGAACCATATCATAGAAAATCAAATTTACTTAGTACAACATAAAACCAATGAATTAGTACAAATTCCGTTATCAGAAAATGCGATATCCTTATTGCCGGAAAAAAGAAGTGAACATATTTTTGATGTACTTTCAAATCAAAAATCAAACGAGTACCTGAAAATATTAATGGAAAAAGCCGGAATCGAAAAAGATGTTTCATTTCATACAGCCCGGCATACATTTGCTACGCTATCTTTAGAACTTGGAATTAATTTGAGAGTTGTTCAAAAATTATTAGGTCATCAAAAAATTTCAACGACTCAAATATATACAGCGGTAACCGATAAGGTTTTACTAAATGAAATGAAAAAATGGAATTCTATACATTAAAAAATTTATAACTATGAGTATTTGTTTTGTTGATACGGAATATACGGATCGTATCTATCTGTTAAGTTATGCTTATGATTTACGAAATTATGGGCAGTTGTATGACAACACGTTAAATCAATACAACATTGAAAGAACCATCTGGCCGGTTGATTATCTGTTATGTTGGGGTCCTGATATCGGGAGAATTCAAAATGAGTACAATATACTTTTGAAAGAGACAACGTATGCTGTCAATCTTTTGTCGGTATTCAAAAATTATGTTAATCTATACAGCTATAAGCTGGATGAAGTTGAACGATATATAGGTATTTATCGTCAATATAATTATAAAGGTGATTACCGTCAATTGATAAAAGATTGGTACGATCCACAAAAAAGACAGTATGTACTACTGTATAATTTACAAGATGTACTTTCGTTGGTGCGTATATGGTATTGGTTGAGAGATTACTATGGAGTAAGTCTCTATGATTTGAGAAAATTCAGGATGTAAAAAGGTGAAAGTTAAAAGCTTTAAAGGGAAATTTGAAACGAAATTCGTGTAAAAATATACCCTTCATATTATATAATAGAAGGTTTCAGGTAAGGTTTTGGATAGGTTTTGGGGTAGGTTAAAAACGGCTGAACAAATAATAAAATGGAGGCAAAGCTCAACATTTGCCGAAATTTTTATTTTTGTTCATTATAGAGGCATTTTGAAGGTTTAGGATAGGTTTTGGGTAAGTTTTTTATTTAATGAAATTCTGTATTAAATTTTCTATATGTTGAAGTGATTCTTTATTTTTATCTTAATGTAAGATACGAAAGTACAATAATATGTTGATGTGGTTTGGGGTAAATCTGATGTATGGCCATGTTGATAGTATTGCCTGATACGATGATATCGTCAAATAAAATAAATGTAGAAAGAGTAGGGAGTACTGCGATTGTTTGAGATGGCAGGTATAGTCGTGTGTATTTATATCTATTTTCCAGGTCAAGTGTTTTATAGGGTAGTGGAGAAAATTTACTGATGGGAAATTTTGGTTGTTTGGTGTGCATCAATAAATATGGTGTTGCCTTACCATATATATATAATATGGGATAATGGAGTTGATGTTCTCGTATAAATTGGTTAATAAGATATGATATTTTTTCAAAGTAAGCAGCATTGTTATTTATTTTAGCTTGTAAAAAATCTTTATAAATTTGATGTTGTTTGCTGCAACTATATAGTGAATAGGTATGGGTTAACACTTTATCCCTTCTTAGAATTGTTTTTTGTAGAGTTTGCGGCAATAATGGCCAGTGTTCCCAATCCGGCTAAAATCCAGCCGATACCTGCTGTTTGTGTATCAGCTTCCGTTTTGGTGTTTTTGATCATAGCTAATGTAGCCGTTTGCAATTTTTTAAATGCCTCGTTGTTTGTGCTGTCATATAGCCAAACAGCCGGTGTTGGTTTATCAGGGTCATCATCGGCATGAATGGAACCATTCTCAAGTCCGATGCGTTTGAATCCGGCTTTGATGAGTGCGGCCAGTATGGTGGCATATGATGTAGCGTCAGCTCTGATGTCCGCTGCATATCCTTCGGTATGTGCAGAATCTTTAACTCCTCCGACTTTTGCATTGTGCTGAGCGGTTCTGTATCCGCTGTTTATGATAAAGGGTATTCCGGCATATTCACGAGCTTTGTCTAATTTATTAAGTGTGGATGCTTTCATTTTTTTCCCGCTACCCGGTTCATCGGGAGAATCAAATTCGCTGTAAGTGAAATATTTCATAATAATTTATGAATTTTGATTTTTGATTTTTGATTTTTGATTTTTGATGGTTGATTTATTTTTTTAAGTTCTTATAATGGTAGTTGTAACGGCGTTCAATCATGTTTCCTTTTTTTGCGATTGTTTTTGATTTTGTAATACAGGCTGATGATGGCGTATATAAATGTTACCGTGGCTGTCATGGCCCCAACTATCTGTGTATAGGTGCTGATATTAATCCAATATAATATCATGCCATACAGTCCTGACAAGTAAGTAGCTAAATCTCTCAGTATATTATTCATGCTGATTTGTGATTTGATATGAGGTCTATCAGTTTATATCCGAGCAGTCCGACGACACTCCATTTTATAACGGTAATAAAACTTCCTCCGGTGTCATCTATTTTCTGATCTGTTTTTCCCTGGTTGTATGCGTTATCGATTTGTTTTTCGAGGTCGCTCAGTACTTCTTTTTTTTCTTGTGGTGTCAGACTGTCCAGTGCTTTGGAAAGTCCTTCCGATATAATGAGGTTGGCTGTGGAACTGTCGTAAGTGGGTTTCAGTACAAAGTAAAGTAATGTAATCACTGTAGCGGTCACGGCGGCACCTATGCCGAAAATGAGTAATACGGGTGCTGCACCGAGTCCTGATAATCCGACTGATTTTTTCAGTTCTTCGTATCTGTCATCGAACCATGTTTTCACGGTTAGATAGTTTTTCATAGAATTAAGTGTGTCGATATTGTTCTGCAGATTATGCCCAACGTTTGCTGCTGTTTCTGCAACCTTTAGCAACTTGTTTAGTCGTGCAGCATCGTTTTTATATACGACTTTGAGCCGGTTGATAATTTGAAGCGTAACTAAAAGTCGTTTGTAAATCAATATGTTGTTTATATTGATTAGGTTGATGAGTTTTTCAATTTCGCCTTTGGTTGGCAGTTCATCTGTTTTGATGGTAAAAGACGAAAGTGGTACATATACCATTATGTTGCTTAACGTAATATCCGGTATGATGATGTACCAATATTCGTTATTGATTTTGGCCGGGTGATATGCGTAAATATATCCTAATTTGGTTCCGGTGGTAGGATATGTTTTAACAATTTTGGTCGAAGGTCCCGGACCTTCGTAAACGTTAACGTTCGGAACTCGTGTATATACGGCTGCTCCTTTGTATTTGGATTCGGCTTTTTCCATACTATATTAATTAAATCATTTTGAGGAGTTGATAAACTTCTCAAATCGATGTGAGATAACAAAACAGTCTTCCCGAAATTTCGACGAAATTCGGGAAGTCTGTTTAGTGGTTAGCGTTTTTTAGCGATGCCTTTGATGATGCTTTCTTTTTTCTTTTCACCACTGTTGATGGCAGCGATTTTCTTTTTGTATTCGCTGAGTTTTTGAGCATTGATTTTGTCAATGTCAGCACAGCGTTTTTTGTAATTTTCCCAAACTTTAAGCGAAGCTGTTTTTTTTGGCATTTTGGGATATTTACGTTTAACCGGTTTTTTAGGAATTTTTGACATACAATTTTCGATTTTTGATTAACGATTGACGATTAACGATTTAGGCATTGTTGATGATGTTCAGGTATGGGTCGTCTTCGATACCTTTCATAACTTTACCTGCATTCGGATGGAATGGGATACGAACTTTTTGAGCTTCACCTTTCATAACTTTACCTGCATTCGGATCGAATGGGATACGAACTTTTTGAGCTTCTTCGCTACCACTTGCTGCTTCTGCTGCTTCTGCTGCTGTCGAACCGGGTATGGTTTGTTGGTCAAAAATACCGTTGATTTGTGCAACTGCTTCAGCGGCGATTTCTTCCAACATTTTTTCGTTGTTTTGTTTTTCGGTAACCACTCCTGATAATGGGTTTAATCCCATTTTGGATTTGGTTTCTTCCGGTACGAGTGCGTCAACGGTATAACGAGCTCCTGCAGCTGCTAACCCTCTGCCTACGTCAGCGAGCCATTTTCCGTCTCGTTCGTCAGCGATGGCGACGGCAGCCGTTCCCAAAACGAATGCTAAGGGTCCTTTGAGTTTTTTCATGTTTTCACCTGTTAAGGTTTTGTTGATGAGAATTTCTCCTCCGATGTAGCCTCCGGATGTTAGAGCTGTGCTCATAAAAGCCGGGGCAATTTTTTTGCCAACATTTTTGGTGTTGATGAATGATTTTTTTGCCATAGTTTTTTAGTGTTAAGTTAAACAATGATGATGTGTATGTTCGTAGATGGTCTCTTGCATATAAATTACTTTTTAAGTATGAGCCATGCCATGGTTCCCATTCCGAGTACCCATAGCAGTGTATTGTCTTTTTCGGTTTGGTTGTCTTTTCCTTCGGGTGTTATATTGATGGTACCGGGGTCAATGTTTTCAGAATAGAGGTTGTTTTTGTTCTTGACTCCTCCTATTTTAAGGTGTGCAGAGTTGACAGCAGTAGCGGTGATTTCATATGCGGCAGCAATGGCTGCAGCGTATGGAGCTGCCGATCCGGAAGTGGCAGCGGTAACTGCCGAGGCGACTCCGACTCCGATACCTTGCGGCATACGTATTTCTTTTTTTGCTACGGTTTCTGCCACTGCTTCGGCGGTTTTGTCGTTGACAGATGTTTTGGTATTGTCTTGTGCTGTTGTGATAACGGGAGGAATTATGTTATTGTCTTCCGTTTCTCCGATAGCCGGTTCATGGTAATACTTGTCAAAGAATTTTTTGGCTTCATCGACATCTTTGTCGAAGTTGGTTCTGTTGCCACCCCATCCGTAATACATGTTGCGGATGTTTTCGTATTTGGCGGGATTTTGTTTTTTCAGTGCATAGAGATGTGCTCCGACCATGAATAAGTTTTTCTTTATCATGAGTTCAAAAAATCCTCTGAGGGGTGCAGCGATAACTGTTTTCACGGCTTGCCATGCTTTTTCAAAGTTGGATACTTTTTGCCAGTCTTCGAGTCGTTTAGCAATTTTGTCGAAGGTATCTTCCTGATTGTAGAATCGTTCAAAAATATCTTTAAGTTGACGACGCGCCATTATACCATCATTGGAAGTAGCTTGGCATATGTCATTGAATTGTGAGCTGTTTTTAACGGATGAGAGACTGTTGTAACATGCCTGCGCAATGATGTAGTGTCCCCATGCATCGGAGTAGATGTTCATCCAATCTTTGATGTGGTTTGTTTCTTTGATGATTTTGGAAATATCTCCACCGGCTTCGTCAATTTTTTGTTTTACAGCCAAAACTTTTGCATAATTGGTTTTGATGTTTTCCCACTTTCCGGCGATTTGTCCTAAATAGTTTTTGGTTTCGTTTTTTTTCCATGCGTTTCCGCCGGCCGTTTTTTTATTGTCGGCAACCCAATCCAAGATTTCAACCGTTGCTCCGGTAACCGGTATGTTTATTTGGTTTTGACCTGCTTCAGCGACTATGTATAATGCTCCGCGTTTTCCCTTTGCGTCGTTCCACCAGTCGGAAACTATCCAGTAGTTATCAGCAGGAATGCCGTTTTTGGTTCCAATTCCTGCAACTTTTACGACTGCCCAATGCAGTTTATTTTCGGGAATTGCTGAAAGTTTATCACGATCAGCGGGGTCAATTCCTAAAACAAGTCCAAGACATCCGTTGTTTTTGTTGTAG
>ENA-UOWE01003091-UOWE01003091.1-activated-sludge-metagenome-genome-assembly--contig:-NODE-3091-length-17461-cov-9.000172_pt1 | contig 17461 bp, 15 predicted proteins | sample MGYA00249841_ERZ761562 | MGnify/ENA primary metagenome ERZ761562 (study PRJEB28883, sample SAMN05720200) | activated sludge metagenome | isolation source: Anaerobic digester | place: Japan... | reverse complement strand
CCGACGATGGTGTGCTGCCACAGCGGCTGGGTGTCGAAGTCGGGGTGGTCGGGCTCCGAGCCGATCGCGGTCGGGTAGACCAGCACCTGCGCGTCGCCGAGGCCGTAGGCGCGGGCCACCTCGGGGAACCACTCGTCCCAGCACGTCGGCATGCCCAGGCGCAGCGGAGGCTGCGTGGCCCTGATCTCGTGCACGGGGTAGGCGCCCTCGGCCGGGCCCTGCCGGAAGTACTTGTCCTCGTAGTACCCAGCCGTCACGGGGATGTGGGTCTTGCGGGTGTGGGCGAGCAGCTCGCCGTCCGGGGCCACGAGGATCGCGGTGTTGAAGCCGAGGCCGTCGTCGGTGCCGTCGGGGGCGGGCGCCCGCTCGAACAGTGAGGCGTGCACGAGCACCCCGGTGGCCGCGGCCGCCTCGCGCGCGAAGGTGATGGTCGGCCCGTCGGTGAGTGACTCGGCGGTGGTGTCGGGGCGGCCGGTCGGCAGCGTGTCGGCGGGGTAGCGCGACAGGGTGAGCTCGGGCAGGAAGACGATCTGGGCCCCGGCGTCGGCGGCGGTGCGGATGCCGTCGGTCAGGGTCGCGCGCAACGCGTCGGCGTCGGGGTCCCAGGCGTGCTGGACCAGCCCGACCCGAAGTGGGGGAGCCGTGGGCTCGGTGACGCGGGCGAGGGACGGGGGCACCGAAGCGGCGGTGATCAGGCGCATGCGGGTCAGTATGCCGCTGACCTCGGGCACAGCCTACGATCGCCGGATGCGCATCTCCCGGTTCTGGGCCCTCGCCGAGGACGAGTTCGGTGCTGCCTACGCGCACTCCCTCGCCGGCTCGACGCACCTCGCCGTGCTCGGCGGCCGGACGGCGCTCGAGGCGTTGGATGCCGGTGAGTCACCTCGCGAGGTCTGGCTCGCCCTGTGCGACGCGATGGACGTTCCCGAGGAGCGGCGGCACGGCCTCGACAAGCCGCCGAAACGCTGACGCCCGCGGGAAATACGGTCGATGCGGCCACACCGCTGCACTACCGTCGCTGCGGTGAGCGATGACGACGTCCTGCTGCGCGCCCGTGGGCTGACCAAGACCTTCGGCGACTTCACCGCGGTCGACGGCATCGACGTCGAGGTGCGCCGCGGCGAGGCGTTCGGTTTCCTCGGGCCCAACGGTGCCGGCAAGTCGAGCACGATGCGGATGATCGGCTGCGTCTCGCCGGCCAGTGGTGGTGAGCTGAGAATCCTCGGTCTCGACCCGGCATCCGACGGGCCGGCGATCCGGGCACGCCTGGGGGTGTGCCCGCAGAAGGACATCCTCGACGAGGACCTGAGTGTCGAGGACAACCTGCACGTGTACGGCCGGTTCTTCGGGCTCTCCCGCTCCGAGGTGCGTGAGCGAACCACCGCCCTGCTGGACTTCGCGCAGCTCACCGAGCGCCGCCACGACCGGGTCGAGCCGTTGTCGGGAGGGATGAAGCGGCGCCTGACGATCGCCCGCAGCCTCATCAACAATCCGGAGGTGCTGCTCCTGGACGAGCCCACGACCGGGCTGGACCCGCAGGCGCGGCACGTGTTGTGGGACCGGCTCTTCCGGCTCAAGCGTCAGGGCGTGACCCTCATCATCACGACGCACTACATGGACGAGGCCGAGCAGCTGTGCGACCGCCTCGTGGTCATGGACAAGGGGCGCATCGTCGCGCAGGGCAGCCCGCGCGGCCTCATCGAGGAGCACAGCACGCGCGAGGTGCTCGAGCTGCGCTTCGACCCCGACGAGCAGGCGGGCCACCTCGATGCCCTCGCCGACGTGGGGGAGCGCGTCGAGGTGCTGCCCGACAGGGTGCTCGTCTACACCGCCGACGGGGACGCGGCGCTGGCGACGGTGCACGCGCGCGGCATCCGGCCGGTGTCCTCGCTCGTGCGCCGCTCCACCTTGGAGGACGTCTTCCTCCACCTCACCGGCCGAACGCTGGTCGACTGATGAGCAGCCCGACCCTCGCCGAGGATGCCGTGGCACACCCCGGCGGGTCCGGTCGCCTCACCCCGGGGGTTCGTCCACCGCTGTCGCGCGGTGAACGGGTGTCCTCGGCGATCGCGTACCACCACCGGGTCTACCTGCGCACGTGGCGCGGCACCCTCATCGGTCGCTTCGCGTCGCCGCTGTTCTTCCTGGCCTCGATGGGGCTCGGGCTCGGTGGGCTCGTCGACGACCGGACGGGGGGCGTCGACGGGGTGCCGTACCTGCGCTACGTGGCGGCCGGCATCCTGGCGATGCAGGCTATGTGGCTCGCGTTCGGGGAGTCGACGTACCCGGTGATGACGTACATCCGGTGGAACCAGATGTACGCGGGCATGCTCGCGACCCCGCTGTCGGTGGTCGAGGTGCTGCTCGGGCACCTGCTGTACGTCGGGGCGCACCTGGCGATGACCACCGCGATCTTCCTCGTCGTCGCGGCGTTCTTCGGGGCCTTCACCTCGGCGTGGGTGGTCCTCGCCGTGCCGATCTGCGTCCTCGTCGGGTTGGCGTTCGCGGTGCCGATGTTCGCCTTCTCGGCGCACGTCGACAACGACAACGCCTTCGCCATCCTGTTCCGGTTCCTCGTCACCCCGGTCATGCTGTTCTCGGGCGTGTTCTTCCCCATCGAGCAGCTGCCGTCGGTGCTGCAACCGGTGGCGTGGGTGCTGCCGCTCGGGCACGGGGTCGAGCTCGTGCGGGCGGTCTCGGGCGGGCTGAACCTCGGTGTGGGCGACCTCGGGCACTTGGCCGTGCTCCTCGCGTACGTCGGGATCGGCTGGTTGGTGGCGCGGCGCGCCTTCACGAAGCGGCTCGCGTCATGAGCGTGCTCGACGGCGCGCTGCAGGTCTCGCGAGCCCTGCCGCTTCCGGGGGCTCTCGCGCGGTCCTGGTTCGTCGTGGGGCGCAACATCACCGCGTTCCGCCGGGCCTGGCTGCTGCTCGTCAGCGGGGTGGCCGAACCGATCTTCTACCTGTTCTCCATCGGCATCGGGCTCGGTGCGCTCGTGCGCACCGTGACCACGGATGCGGGAAGCGAGGTGCCCTACGCGGTCTTCGTCGCCCCGGCGCTGCTCGCGGTCGCGGCGATGAACGGCGCGATCGCCGACAGCACGTACAACGTGTTCTTCAAGCTCAAGCACGCCCGCCTCTACGACGCGATCCTCGCCACCCCCGCAGGCCCGCGTGACATCGCCGTCGGCGAGATCACCTGGTCGCTGCTGCGCGGGTCGCTGTACTCGGCGCTCTTCCTGGTCGTGGCGGTCGTCGCCGGGGTCGTGCAGTCGTGGTGGGCGGTGCTCGCGCTGCCCGGGGCGGTCCTCATCGGTCTGGCCTTCGGGGCGGTCGGGATGTTCGCGACGACGTACATGAAGACCTGGCAGCACTTCGAGTACATCAACCTCGTCATCCAGCCGATGTTCCTGTTCTCGGCGACGTTCTTCCCCCTGTCGACGTACCCGGGGGCGGTGCAATGGCTGGTGCAGATCACCCCGCTGTACCAGGGGGTCGCGCTCGAACGCGCCCTCATGCTCGGTGACGTCGGCTGGTCCCTGCTCGGTCACGCCGCGTACCTCGTCGCCATGGGTCTCGTGGGGGTCGTCGGCACCTCACGGCGCATCGAGCGGCTGCTGCTCACCTGAGGCAGCCCTGACGAGCACGAACCGATGGTGCGCGATACGTTGCGGCCATGAGTGATGTCAACGAGCTGCTGATCCTCAACCGCCGCGACCTCGAGGGTCTCGCCCTGACGTGGCCGGAGATCGTCGACGTCATCGAGGACGCCTTCCGGCAGAAGGCGCAGGGGCTCGTGACGAACCCGCCCAAGCCCAAGGTCACCTCCCGGGAGGACGCCTTCATCCACGCCATGCCGGCCTACCTCGGGGGCAGCGACCGCATCGGGCTGAAGTGGGTCTCGGGCTACGAGCAGAACCACGCCAAGGGCCTGCCCTACATCTACGGCTCGGTCATCATGAACGACCCCGAGACCGGCCGCCCGATCGCCCTGCTCGACGGCGGCTGGATCACCGAGATGCGCACACCCGCCGTCTCGGGCGTGACGATGCGCCACGTGCCGCTCTCGCCGAAGCGGTTGGCGATCGTCGGGTGCGGCGTCCAGGGTCGCAGGCACCTCGAGGTGGCCCTGAGTGAGCACCCCGACATCGAGGAGGTCGTCGTGTTCGACCGCTCGCAGGATGCTGCCGAGGTGCTGACCTCGATGGCCGGTGATCGCGTGACGCGCATCGCGTCGTCGCCGACGGATGCCGTGGACGGGGCGACCATCGCGATCACGACGATCACGGTGCCGCTGGACCCCAAGCTCGACTGCCGCAACACCGACGAGAACGCGCTGCTGCTGCCCGTCGACTACGACGACGCCATGGCGACCGTCGCCTTCCACGAGGCGGTCACGTACTCGGTCGACGACCTCGGGCAGTACGGCTCGGTGGCGGGCCGCAAGTACTTCTTCGACTTCCCCGAGCCGGTGACCCACCTGGCGCAGGTCGTGGCGGGCGAGTTCGAGGTGCCGGAGAAGGGGCGGCGGATGTTCCTGAACATGGGCATCGCCATGAACGACATCGCGTTGTCCTCGCTCGTGCTCGACCGAGCGCTCGAGCGGGGGGTCGGGACCACCGTCGAGTTCCCCTAGACGGGGTTCAGGAGGTGCCACGCTGACCGGATGTGCTCCTCGGCCAGTGCTGCGGCGGCCGTGCCGTCCCCGCGGGCGACCGCCGCGTAGATCCCCTCGTGGTCGCGGCACAGCAGGGGCGCGACGACGGCCCATGACTCGAGGGCATGGAACCGGTCGAGGATGGGACGCCGCATCGACTCGCGGATGGCAGCGGTGAGGTCGCGGGCGAGGCTGTTCCCGACCGCCGAAGCCAGTGCCACGTGGAACTCGGTGTCGCGGTCGTTGAACTGCACCCTGTCGATGTCCGGGTCTGCCATCGCGTCCAGCAGGGCTCGCATCCCGGCGAGGTCGTCAGCAGTCGCGTGGGTCGCGGCGAGCCGCACACTGAGACGCTCCAGGGCGATCCGCACCTCGATGACGTCGTCCAGCGGAAAGTTCGCCAGAGCCACGTGCTGACGCAACAGCCGGCTCAGCGCGTCGCTCGGCACAGCGGTGATCCTCGTGCCGCCGGCAGCCCCGGCACCCACCGAGGAGCGCACCACGCCGCGCGCCTGGAGAGTGCGAACGGCCTCTCGCACCGCGGACCGGCTGACGTCGAGCATCCGTGCCAGCTCGCGCTCCGGCGGCAGGAAGTCACCCACCCGCAGCGTGCCTGCGAGGATGCGGTCGTCGACCCAGCGCAGCACGACCTCGTAGGCCCGGAGGCCGGCGTCGGCGCCCGGTGCGGGCGCCTCCGGCAGGGGAGCCCCACCTGCAGGAATCTGGGCCGCGGGCTCGGTCATCGTCTCGCTCACGAGTCCAGCATGGCACGACGACCGACCGCTAGACCCAGAGGTCAGACCATTCGTTGCAGGAGTGGTCAGACCATTTGACTCCCGCCTCGGGCGTCACTACCGTTCCCCCAATCCCGACATGGTCGGACCTATTGTGGGATCGAGCCCAATGACGTGCGCCTCGGAGGACCAATGACCGCTACATCCCTCGCCCCCGCTGCCTTCCAACCGGACATCTCACCGGTGGCGGACAGCCTGGCGATCTCGGCCCTCGTGGCCCTGCTCCCCCTGATCACCGTGTTCCTCACGCTCGGTGTCCTGCGGTGGAAGGCCCACTGGGCCGGCCTGACGTCGGTGGCCATGGCCATCGTCGTGGCCTCCGTGTTCTTCGGGATGCCGCTCGACCTCGCCGTCCTCGCGGCCACCCAGGGCGCCGCGTTCGGTCTCTTCCCGATCATGTGGATCGTCTTCACGGCGATCCTGCTCTACCAGGTGACGGTGCGATCCGGCCGGTTCGAGGACCTCCGTGCGACGTTCCACCTCATCTCCGACGACCCCCGCATCCAGGCGATCATCATCGCCTTCTGCTTCGGTGGACTCCTCGAGGCCTTGGCCGGCTTCGGCGCCCCCGTGGCGATCACCGGCGTCATGCTCATGGCCCTGGGCTTCTCGCCCCTGCGCGCCGCCGCCGTCGTGCTCCTGGCCAACACCGCGCCCGTCGCGTTCGGTGCGGTCGGCACCCCGATCATCACCGCGGGCAATCTCACCGGCATCCCTTACCAGGAGATCGGCGCGTACGTCGGGCACCAGACCCCGATCCTCGCGGCGTTCGTCCCGCTCCTGCTCGTCCTCATGGCCGACGGCCGCCGCGGCGTGCGCCAGACCTGGCCGATCGCGGTCGTCGTCGGCCTCACCTTCGCGATCTTCCAGTGGGTCTCCGCGACCTGGATCTCCGTCGAGCTGACCGACATCATCGCCTCCCTCGCGGGTCTTGCCGCAGCCGTGCTCTTCCTCAAGGTCTGGCAGCCCACGGGCCGCGAGCAGGCCCTGGAGACCCTGCACTCCGAGCGCGAGCGCGAGTTCGCCATGGCCGGCGGTCCCGAGACGTCCAGCGGCTCGGCCGGGGCCGGCCCCGTCACCGACTACGTCGTGTCCGGTGCCGAGCTCGAGGAGCGGGCCCGGGGCCTGACCCGTGGACGGATCACGATGGCGCTGTTCCCCTACCTGCTCGTCATCGTCGTCTTCGCCATCGCCAAGCTGATCGCTCCGGTCAAGGAGTGGTTGACCACGACCGACATCAAGATCCCCTGGCCGGGGCTGTCGGGCGAGGTCCTCACGATCGCCGGTACGCCCAGCACGGCGACGACCTACACGCTGTCCTGGCTCAGCTCGCCGGGCTCGATGCTCCTCATCTGCTCGCTCATCGTCGCTTTCGTCTACGGCATCGGCCTGGCCGGATGGGGAGCCGAGGCCTGGGCCACCGCGCACAAGATGCGCTACGCCTTCCTCACGGTCGCCTCGATGCTCGCCCTGGCCTACGTCATGAACCTCTCGGGCCAGACGATCACGATCGGCACCTGGATCGCGGCGACGGGCGCCCTGTTCGCCTACCTCAGCCCGACTCTCGGGTGGATCGGTACCGCCGTCACCGGGTCGGACACCAGCGCCAACGCCCTGTTCGCCACGCTCCAGCAGAGCGCCGCGGAGACCGCCGGCATCGACCCGACGCTGCTCGTCGCCGCCAACACCTCCGGCGGAGTCGTCGGCAAGATGATCAGCCCGCAGAACCTGACCATCGCGGCCACGGCCGTGGGTCTGGTCGGCCGCGAGTCCGACATCCTTCGTAAGGTCCTGCCATGGAGCATCGGCCTGATCATCGCCATGTGTCTCCTCGTCGGTCTCCAGTCGACCGTCCTGGCGTGGATGCTCCCGTGATCGCGCCGGCTCGCCCGCTGGCCGACCTCAAGGTCGCCCTGTTCGCGACGTGCTTCAACGACACGATGTGGCCCGAGACACCCAAGGCCACGGTCCGGCTCCTCGAGCGGCTCGGATGCCGGGTCGAGTTCCCGATGGAGCAGACGTGCTGCGGGCAGATGCTCACCAACACCGGCTACGGCTCGAAGGCCGCGCCGCTCGTGCGCCGGTTCGTCGACGTCTTCGAGGGCTACGACGCCGTCGTGGCGCCGTCGGGCTCGTGCGTCGGGTCGGTGCGCGAGCAGCACCGCGGCATCGTCGAGCTGGTCGGTGACGACCGGCTGGCCAGCCGGGTCGAGCACCTCGCGCCGAGGGTCTACGAGCTGTCGGAGTTCCTCGTCGACGTCCTCGGCGTGACCGACGTGGGCGCCTACTTCCCGCACCGCGTCACCTACCACCCGACGTGCCACTCGCTGCGGATGCTCCGGGTCGGAGACCGACCGCTCCAGCTGCTGCGGGCCGTGCGCGGCATCGACCTCGTCGAGCTGCCCGGCGCGCAGGAGTGCTGCGGCTTCGGCGGCACGTTCGCCATGAAGAACGCCGACGTCTCCATCGCGATGGGTTCGGACAAGGCGCGGCACGTCGTGGAGACCGGCGCCGAGGTGCTCGTCGCCGGCGACAACTCGTGCCTGGCGCACATCGGCGGGATCCTCGGCAGGCAACGGTCCGGCGTGCGCCGGATGCACCTGGCCGAGATCCTCGCCTCCACCGAGGAGGACCAGGCATGAGCACCACGACTCCCGGGCCGCTGCAGCAGACCTCGCCGACCTTCGTCGGGATGCCGACGTTCCCGAAGGCGGCCCGCGCCGCGCTGGGCAACACCCAGCAGCGCAAGAACCTGCGTCACGCGACGGCCACGATCCGCGGCAAGCGGGCCCGGGTCGTGGCGGAGGTCCCCGAGTGGGAGGCGCTGCGGGTGGCCGGAGCCGAGGCCAAGGACGAGGCGCTCACCCACCTCGGCGACTACCTCGAGCAGCTCGAGGCGAGCCTGGTCGCGAACGGCGCCACGGTGCACTGGGCGCGCGATGCGCAGGAGGCCAACCGGATCGTCTTGTCCATCGTGCGATCCAAGGAGGTCGACGAGGTCGTCAAGGTCAAGTCGATGGTGACCCAGGAGATCGAGCTCAACGAGGCGTTGGAGGCTGCCGGCATCCACGCGTGGGAGACCGACCTCGCCGAGCTCATCGTCCAGCTCGGACACGACCGCCCGAGCCACATCCTCGTCCCGGCGATCCACCGCAACCGCAGCGAGATCCGCGAGATCTTCCTGCGCGAGATGGGCACCGTGGGCCGCCCCGCCCCCGACGACCTCACCGACGACCCCGGACGGCTCGCCGAGGCCGCCCGGCTGCACCTGCGCGAGAAGTTCCTGCGCGCGAAGGTCGGTGTCTCGGGGGCCAACTTCGCGGTCGCCGACACGGGCACGCTCGTCGTCGTCGAGTCCGAGGGCAACGGCCGGATGTGCCTGACGCTGCCCGAGACGCTCATCTCGGTCGTCGGCATCGAGAAGGTCATCCCCTCGTGGGAGGACCTCGCGCCGATGCTCCAGCTGCTTCCCCGTTCGAGCACGGGGGAGCGGATGAACCCGTACACGACGATGTGGACCGGGGTCCACGAGGGAGACGGACCCCAGGAGGTGCACGTCGTGCTCCTGGACAACGGCCGCAGCCACGTGCTCGCCGACCGCGTCGGCCGCCAGGCGCTGCGGTGCATCCGCTGCTCCGCGTGCCTGAACGTCTGTCCCGTGTACGAGCGCACCGGCGGGCATGCGTACGGCTCGGTCTACCCGGGGCCGATCGGCGCGGTGCTCAACCCGCAGCTGCGGGGCACCGCCAGCACGATCGACAAGTCGCTGCCCTATGCCTCGAGCCTGTGTGGAGCGTGCTTCGACGCGTGCCCCGTGCGGATCAACATCCCCGAGCTGCTCGTCGAGCTGCGCGGGCAGGTCGTGGAGCAGGAAGGGCGCACCGCCGAGTCCGCCGCGATGCGGGCCGCGGCCTGGGTGCTGTCGGACCCCAAGCGGCTCGCCGGCGCGCAGAAGGCGGCGGCGGCCGCGGGCCGTGTCGTCGGCACGCGCACGGTCCGCTCCGTGCCCGGGCTCGGCGCCTGGACCAACGCCAGGGACCTGCCCACACCACCACCCGAGTCCTTCCGGCAGTGGTGGGCCCGCGAACGGGGAGAGGACGACCGATGAGCGCCCGCGACGAGATCCTCGCCCGGGTCAGGGGCGCGACCTCCGACGTCGTCACGACGCCCGACGACCGAGGCCCCGTGCCCGTGGTCGAGGAGACCTCTCCCGGCGGGCCCGAGACGCTCGAGCTGTTCGCCGAGAACGTCGCCGACTACCGCGCGCAGGTCGTGCGGGTTGGCCCGTCAGGCGTCGCCGGTGCCGTCGCCGATGCGTTGCGCGAGCACGGCTGTAGCACCGTCGTCGTGCCGAGGGGTCTGGACCACTCGTGGCGCCGGGCCCTCGAGGACGTCGCGACGGTGCTCTCGGAGACCGAGGCGGCCACGCACCACGAGCTCGACGCGGTGGATGCCGTCGTCACGGCATCCGCAGTCGGCATCGCCACGACCGGCACCATCGTCCTGGACCACGCGGCCGACCAGGGCCGACGCCAGCTCACGCTCGTGCCGGACACCCACGTGTGCGTCATCCGGGCCGACCAGGTCGTGCACGACGTTCCCGAGTCGGTGGCCAGGCTGCGGCCCGGACCCGACGGTGCCCGGCCGCTCACCTGGATCAGCGGACCCAGCGCGACGAGCGACATCGAGCTCGAGCGGGTCGAGGGCGTGCACGGCCCCCGCACGCTGGTCGTCGTGCTCGTCGCGGGAGCCGACTCGTGAACCCCTTCGCCGCGGCACTCGGGGATCCTGACCGCCTGCACTCCCGGATGAGTGACCGGCTGAAGATGATGCACGACGCGTCGCACTACGCCCTGCTCCCGCAGGCGGTCGCCGTGCCCGTTGACGGCTCCGAGGTCGGCGCCCTGTTCGCGGTGTCGGCCGCGAACGGCATCCCCATGACGTTCCGGTCCGGGGGCACCAGCCTGTCCGGTCAGGCCGGCACGGACGGCATCCTCGTCGACACCCGCCGGCACTTCCGCAGCATCGACGTCCTCGACGACGGCCTGCGCGTGCGCGCGGGGCCGGGTGCCACCGTGCGCGCGGTCAACGCCCGGCTGGCACGTCACGGCCGCAAGCTGGGCCCGGACCCGGCCAGCGAGATCGCGTGCACCCTCGGCGGGGTCGTCAACAACAACAGCAGCGGCATGGCCTGCGGCACCGTGGCCAACACCTACAACACCCTTGACTCGCTGGTGCTCGTGCTGCCCAGCGGCACCGTGCTCGACACCGGCGCCCCCGACGCCGACGAACGGCTGCGCCAGCTCGAGCCCGAGCTGTACGCGGGGCTGGACCGGCTGCGGGACCGCGTGCGGGGCAACCCGGCATCCGTGCGCCTGCTCGAGCAGCAGTTCTCGATGAAGAACACGATGGGCTACGGCCTGAACTCCTTCCTCGACCACACCCGGCCGGTCGACGTGCTCGCGCACCTGGTCGTCGGGAGCGAGGGGACGCTGGCCTTCGTGGCATCCGTGGTGATGCGAACGGTGCCGCTGCTGCCCCACGCGATGACCGGGCTGCTCGTCTTCGACGACCTCGCCGGCGCGACCGGCTCCCTGTCGGCCATCCTCGAGACCGCCCCGGCGACGATCGAGCTGATGGATGCCGTGTCCTTGAGGGTCGGCCAGGCCGACCCCAGGGCCGATGAGGCCCTCAAGCGCATTGCCGTGGACCGGCACGCGGCGCTGCTCGTGGAGTACCAGGCGAGCACCGCTGACGAGGTGACGGCAATGGGCCGGGAGGCGCTCCCGGCGCTGGCCCGGCTGCGGCTCAGCTCGCCCGCGGCCCTGGCCTCGGACCCCGCGTCGCGCGCGCGGCTCTGGACCACCCGCAAAGGCCTGTATGCCGCGGTGGCCGGCGCGCGCCCGAGCGGCACCACGGCGTTGCTCGAGGACATCGTGGTGCCGGTGCCGGCCCTGCTGCCGACCTGCGAGCGGCTCATCGAGCTCTTCGCGAAGCACGGCTACGAGGACAACGTCATCTTCGGCCACGCCAAGGACGGCAACATCCACTTCATGCTCAACGAGCGGCTCGAGGGCGGTCGGATGGACCGGCTGATGGCGTTCACCGACGAGATGGTCGATCTGGTGCTGGGGTTCGATGGGTCGCTCAAGGCCGAGCACGGTACCGGGCGGATGATGGCGCCCTTCGTGCGGCGGCAGTACGGCGAGGAGCTGCACGACGTCATGAGGGAGGTCAAACGGCTGCTCGACCCGCGCGGCGTGCTGAACCCCGGCGTGATCATCAGCGATGACCGCGAGTCCCACACCCGCGACATCAAGGTGACGCCGACCGTCGAGGCCGAGGTCGACCGGTGCGTGGAGTGCGGGTACTGCGAACCCGTGTGCCCGAGCCGCGACCTGACCACGACGCCGAGGCAGCGGATCGTGCTGCGCCGTGAGATGCAGGCAGCTGCAGCTGCGGGAGACCTGGCGCTGCTGCACGAGCTCGAGGACGACTACGAGTACGACGCCGTCGAGACCTGCGCGGTGGACGGCATGTGCCAGACCGCCTGCCCCGTCGACATCAACACCGGTGACCTGGTCAAGCGGCTGCGGGCAGAGGCGGTGGGCCCGATGGCGAGCCGTGGCTGGCGCCTGGCGGCCGGACACTGGGGCGCCACGACACGGGTGGCCTCGGCGGCGCTGACGATGGCGCGAGTGCTGCCGGATCCCGTGGTGCTCGTCCCGAACGCTCTCGTGCGCAGGGCGGGTGACGACGATGTGGTGCCGTTGTGGTCCCCGGAGCTGCCCGGTGGCGGACGACAGCGTCCGGAGGGAAGGGCTCCCTGGGCCCCCGCGGTGAGCGAGCGGGGGGAGGGCCCGCGCGAGGCCGTGTACTTCTCGGCATGTGTGGGAACCCTCTTCGGCCCCAGCGACGCCGGACCCGGAGTGCGGGGCGCCTTCCTGTCCCTGTGCCGACGTGCTGGTGTCGTTCTCGTGGCGCCCGGGAACCTCCCCGGCCTGTGCTGTGGCACCCCGTGGCGCTCCAAGGGCATGCTCGAGGGCGCGCAGGCCATGGAGCAGCGGGTGGCCGCATCCCTGTGGGAGGCCACGCGTGGCGGTGAGCTGGACGTGGTCAGTGACGCGGCCTCGTGCACCGAGGGCCTGGTGACCACGCTCTCCCACGCGGCCGAGACGGACGCCCGGTACGCCGGCATCCGTGTCCGCGATGCCGTGGCCTACGTGGCGGGCGAGCTGCTGCCCGACCTGCTGACCGAGCTTCCGGCGCCGCGCAGGCTCCAGCGGCTGGCGCTGCACCCGACGTGCTCATCGACCCAGCTGGGGCTCGACCCTGCGCTGATGGCGGTGGCGCGAGCGGTGGCGGACGAGGTCTACGTGCCCGACTCCTGGGGCTGCTGCGGCTTCGCCGGGGACCGTGGGCTGCTGCACCCGGAGCTGACGGCCTCCGCCACGCAGGTGCAGGCCGCGCAGATCGCGGAGGCCGGGCCGTTCGACGCCTACGCCTCGTGCAACCGCACGTGCGAGCTGGGCATGACGCGCGCGACCGGCGAGCAGTACCAGCACGTGCTCGAGCTGCTGGAGGTGGCGACCCGGGCCACCTGACGCGGGTGGACCCTAGGGCACCTGGCCGAACGGGTGCGGGGTGCCGTGGGTCTCGGCGTGCCAGGCGAGGTAGGCCGTGACGGCCGTCGGCAGCGTCGGGTAGAAGTGCTCGGTGCCGATGGCGTGGTCCAGCCCGGCCGCCTCGAGGTCGTCGAGCAGGTCCTGTTTGACGCGCGCCATGGCGAGCACGACGCCGCGGGCGACAAGGTCGTCGTGCAGCCTGGCCAGGGCGTCCAGGCTCGTCAGGTCGACCTCGACGTTGGCCTCGGCGTTGATGATGAGCCACTCGACCGGGTCGTCGGCGTCGTCCACGGCGGCCAGCGCACGGGTGTGGAAGTCCTCGGCGTTGGCGAAGAAGAGCGGCGAGTCGTAGCGGTAGACCACCAGGCCCGGCACCTGCACGGCATCCGGGAAGTCGTCGACGTCGTGCATGCCCGCCATGCCGCGCACGTAGCCCAGGATGCCGTCGTGCGGACGGGCGACGCGGCGCAGCAGGTCGCCGAGGGAGAGCGCGACGGCGAGCAGGATGCCGTAGAGCGCCCCGAACACGAACACCCCGAGCGTGGTCGCGACGAGCAGGACGAGCTCGCTGCGGCGGAACCGGGCCACTCGCCGGATCTCGGCGACGTCGACGAGCCGGATCGCGGCGTAGACGACGAGGGCCCCGAGGGCGGCCTTCGGGAACGCGGCGATGACCGGGCCGAGCGCGAGCACGGCCACGAGCACGGTGGCCAGGGTGGCCAGCGAGTACAGCTGGGTCCGGCTGCCCATCGAGGCACCGATCGCCGTGCGGCTTCCGCTGCTGCTCACGGGGAACCCGGAGAGCAACCCGCCGGCGATGTTGGCCGCGCCGAGCGCGAGGAACTCCTGGTTGGCGTCGATCTGCTGACCGGAGCGCTCGGCGAAGGCTCGCGCGGTCAGCACGTTGTCGGAGTAGGCGACGACGGCGATGCCGAGCGCGGGCGCCAGCATGGTGGCCACGGCATCCGGCGACAGGTCCGGCAGGCTCAGCTGGGGGAGAGCCGACGGCAGGGGGCCGACGACCGCCACACCGAGCTCGTCGAGGCCCAGCACCATGACGGCCGCGGCGCCGAGCAGTGCCGCGAGCAGGGGGTTGGGCAGGCGGGGGAAGAAGTGCGCACTGAGCAGGAGCAGCACGAGGAGGGTGCTCGAGAGCACGAGGGTGGGTGCGTGGACGTCCGAGAGGTGGGTGAGGGCGCTCCAGACCTCGGCGGGCATCGAGTCGCCGCTCACCTCGATGCCGGTGAGGCTGTCGATCTGGCTGACGACCATGAGCACGGCGACCCCGGCGAGGTAACCGACGAGCACCGGTTTGGAGAACAGGTCGGCGAGGAACCCCAGTCCGAAGGCCCAACCGAGGAGGCACAGGGCGCCGGTGACGACGGCGAGGGCCGCGGCGAGTGCGGCGTACGCGTCGGGGCCGCTGACACCGACCGCGGCCACGGCGGTGGCGGTCATCAGCGCCGTCGTGGACTCGGGGCCGACGGAGAGCTGGCGGGAGGAGCCGAGGACGGCGTAGACGAGGGTGGGCGCGATGATCGCGAGCAGGCCTGCGGCCGGCGGGAGCCCCGCGATCTGGGCGTAGGCCATCACCTGCGGGATGAGGTAGGCGGCGACGGTCACCCCGGCGAGCAGGTCGCCGCGCAGCCAGCCGCGCTGGTACGTGCGCCACACCGTGATCCCGGGAAACGTCGTCGCGACGGTCACGGGCCTCCGGGCGTTGAGTGGCCGGTGATGGCCGTCTGCGGTGGGCACGGCTGATTCGACCACACGACATCGGCGTGTCGCCCGCCAATGTGTGGGATCGAACAGGTGTTCGTCTATGGTCATCCACAGGTGGTGTCCCCGACGGCACTTGTCCACAGGCTCGACGGCAGCCCGTGACCGTTGTCGGTACCGCCACCTAGCGTCTGACACAGACCTCGCGACGAGACCGATGGCGAGAGCTGGTCGCCGGTGGGCGCGCTCGCTGCACGAACTGGAAGAGACGGTGTGACATGGCAGGAAATCGCGGACCCGTGATGCCCAACCCGACGGCTGCGGCCAACGGTGGGGAGAAGGACAAGGCCATCGCCTCGGTGATGGCGCAGATCGAGAAGCAGCACGGCAAGGGTGCCGTCATGCGCCTCGGAGACGACGTGCGGCCCCCCATCGAGGTCATCCCCACGGGCTCCATCGCCCTCGACGTCGCGCTCGGGATCGGCGGCCTGCCCCGCGGCCGCGTCGTCGAGATCTACGGCCCGGAGAGCTCGGGAAAGACCACCGTCGCCCTGCACGCGGTGGCCAACGCCCAGAAGGCCGGCGGCATCGCGGCCTTCATCGATGCCGAGCACGCGCTCGACCCCGAGTACGCAAAGGCCCTGGGTGTCGACACCGACGCGTTGCTCGTCTCCCAGCCGGACACGGGGGAGCAGGCGCTCGAGATCGCCGACATGCTCATCCGCTCCGGCGCGCTCGACATCATCGTCATCGACTCCGTCGCGGCGCTCGTCCCCCGTGCCGAGATCGAGGGCGAGATGGGCGACAGCCACGTCGGCCTCCAGGCCCGCCTCATGTCGCAGGCGCTGCGCAAGATCACCGGTGCCCTCAGCACCACGGGCACGACGGCGATCTTCATCAACCAGCTCCGCGAGAAGATCGGCGTGATGTTCGGATCGCCCGAGACCACCACGGGTGGCAAGGCGCTGAAGTTCTATGCGTCGGTGCGCCTGGACGTGCGGCGCATCGAGACCCTCAAGGACGGCACCGACGCGGTCGGCAACCGCACCCGCTGCAAGGTCGTGAAGAACAAGGTGAGTCCGCCGTTCAAGCAGGCCGAGTTCGACATCATCTACGGGCAGGGCATCTCGCGCGAGGGCGGCCTCATCGACATGGGGGTCGAGCAGGGCTTCGTGCGCAAGGCCGGCGCCTGGTACACGATGGACGGCGACCAGCTGGGGCAGGGCAAGGAGAACGCCCGGACCTTCCTCAAGGACAACCCCGACCTCGCCGACGAGCTCGAGAAGAACATCAAGGACAAGCTCGGCATCGGGGTGCCGCGGGTCGACGCCCTGGCCGCCGTCCCGGACATCCCGGTCGACTTCTGAGCCACCCCCGATTCGGGATGCCGTTCGCTGACTCGACGACCCCGCCGCCCTCCTGGGCGGTGGGGTCGCCGACGGCGGGGGAGCCGGTGGTGGGCTCGCCGCCGCCGCCTGACCCGCGCACGCGGGGGAGCGAGCCCAATCCATACGACTGGGCGCGCCAGATCGTCCTGAGACAGCTCACCGCGGCTCCTCGCAGCCGCGCCCAGCTCGAACAGGCGCTGCGCAAGAAGGACTGCCCCGACGAGATCGCCGCTGCGGTGCTCGACCGGATGGAGGAGGTCGGGCTCGTCGACGACACCGCCTACGCGGGGATGCTCGTCCGCTCGCAGCAGGCCGGCCGCGGGCTCGCCCGGCGGGCCCTCGCGCAGGAGCTGCGACGCAAGGGGGTCGACGACGAGACGGCGCAGGCCGCGCTCGACGAGGTCGACCCGCACGACGAGGAGGACCGGGCCCGAGCGCTCGTCGCGAAGAAGATGCGCTCGATAAGCGGGTTGACGCCCCTCGTGCAGACCCGGCGGCTCGCGGGGATGCTCGCTCGCAAGGGTTATCCCTCGGACGTGTCGATGCGCATCGTGCGCGAGGCGGTGCGCGAGGCGCCCGAGAACCAGCGCGACTGAGTGATCGTCGGCCTCGGGGCTCAGGTGGGCCGGTATCGCAGGGCGACCGCTCCCGAACGGAACTCCTGGCGGTCCACGAGCTCGAGCTGGATGCGCTCGCGCAGACCGGCGAGCAACGTCGGCCCGTGTCCGGCAAGGACCGGCTGCACCAGGAACGCGTACTCGTCGATCAGTCCCAGGTCGGCCAGTGCCAGGGGGAGCGTGACCCCACCCACGAAGAGGCCCTCGCCCGGCTCGTGCTTGAGCTGCTGTACGGCGTGCCCCAGGTCGCCCCGCACCAGCTCGGCATTCCAGTCAACCTCGCTCAGCGTGCTCGACACGACGTACTTCTTTGCCCGGTCGATGGTCTCGGCGAACGGGATCTCCCGCTCGCCCATCCAGTCAGGCCAGGTGCCCGTGGCCGGCTTTCGCCACGCCGACTCCATCATCTCGTAGGTCACCCGGCCGAAGACCAGGGCATCGGCTCGTTGCATCTCAGCGGTCCAGTAGCGCATCGACTCCTCGTCGGGCGGGAGCCCTGCCTCGTGGTGGCAGCAGCCGTCGAGGGTGACGTTGATCGAGTATCGAAGTGGTCTCATCCCGGTCCTCTCCCGTGAGGTGCTCAGCGTGTGTTCACGTGACCGTACTGCGCCGGATGGGCCACCTGGCCGCCACCAGCCAGCACAGCGAGCCCGAGAGCAGCC
>ENA-UOWE01003088-UOWE01003088.1-activated-sludge-metagenome-genome-assembly--contig:-NODE-3088-length-17467-cov-4.993740_pt1 | contig 17467 bp, 13 predicted proteins | sample MGYA00249841_ERZ761562 | MGnify/ENA primary metagenome ERZ761562 (study PRJEB28883, sample SAMN05720200) | activated sludge metagenome | isolation source: Anaerobic digester | place: Japan... | reverse complement strand
GTGCGGCCGGGCTCCGGCGCAGGCGAGCCGGTCGCGCCGCCCGGCGCACGCGCGGCGGAGCCCGGTGGGCTCACAGGCGGCGTCGCGGCCGCCGCCACAGGCGACCCGGCGGCGGCGCTCCAGACGCCGACGGCGGGGTCGCGGAAGGTCTCGACCGTCAGGCCGGGACCGAGCGCATCGGCCAGGCGCTCGGCCCAGCGCAGCATCGCCTCCTGCTCGGTCCAGCCGTGCGGTGCGTCGATCAGCGCCAGACCCTGGGCCTGCGCCGCACGCGCCTCGTGGTACTTGACGTCGCCGGTGACGAGCACGTCGGCGACCTGCGCCACGCCCCGGGCGACGGCCTCGGCGCCCGAGCCCGGGAGCACGGCCACGCGGAGCACCTCGCGGGCGCCGTCGCCCGCGTAGCGCACCGACGGCAGGCGCAGGACCGCCGCGACCTCGTCCGCGAGGGCCGCGAGCGAGAGCGGCGCCGGCAGCACGCCGAGCCGGCCCAGGCCGAGCGAGGCGATCTCGTTCTCCACCGGCACGAGGTCGAAGGCGGGCTCCTCGTACGGGTGGGCGGCGATGTAGGCGGCGACGACGCGGCGGCGCAGCCGCCGCGGGAACACGACCTCCATGCGCAACTCGGCGACGGTCTCGTCGCGCCCGGCGACACCGGCGGCGGGCGTGGTGCCGTGACGGCCGAAGAACGTGCCCTGCCCGCCGACCGACCACGAGCAGTGCTCGTACTCGCCGATGACGCCGGCGCCGACGGCGAACAACGCCTGCCGCACCAGGTCCGCGTCGTCCTCCGGCACGAAGCCGACGAGCTTGAGCACGTCGGCCGCGGCCGGCTGGAGCGGCTGGACGGTCTCCAGACCGAGCAGTCCGGCGACCACGTCCGCGATGCCGCCGCGGGCCTTGTCCAGGTTGGTGTGCGCGGCGATGACGGCCACGCCCTGGCGCGCCGCCCGCAATGCGAGCCGTCCGGCCTCGGTGTCGTCTGAGAGCCTCTCGAGCGGGTCGAAGATGAGCGGGTGGTGAGCGACGATCGCCCGCGCCCCCAGACGGCCCGCCTCCTCGAGTGCCGCGTCGCTCACCTCGAGCGCGACGAGCACGACCGGGCGGGCGCCGGCGGACGCCGCGGCGTCGCGCGACAGACCGTCGTGCGGCGATCCGACCTGCAGTCCCACATGGTCCCACGGCTCCGCCAGCGCGAACGGCGCCAGACGATCGACCGCGACGATCACATCCCCCACGTTCATATGGCGAATACTACCCCAGCCCGCCCGCCGGACGGTCCCGGGGCTCCCCGACGGCGCTTTGGCGCACGATGGCGGCTGCGATACACTCCCCGGCATGACCAGCATCAACGAGACGCGCCTGCCCGGCGTGGGCATCCGGTTCGATTTCGTCACCCGGGACGGCACGGGCGTCGTCCTCATCAATCATCACAGCGGTCGCTCCGAGCTGCTCCTCTGCAGCCCCGACGACCCTGATGCGTGCCACGAGGTCCTCCGCCTCACCCGCGAGGACGCACGGGCGCTCGCCGAGATCCTCGGCCAGTCACAGGTCACCGAAGAGGTGACGTCCATGCGCCTCTCCATGCAGGGGCTGGCGATCGACTGGCTGCCGGTGGACCGCGGCGCGACCTGCGCCCACTGCACGCTCCACGACATCGAGCACCAGGACGAGGAGGCGGCCACCATCGTCGCCGTCATCCGCGGCGAGTCCACCATCGCCGCCCCTCCCTCCTCGTTCGTGCTCGTCCCCGGGGACGTGGCCGTCGTGGTCGGCACGCCCCGGGGCGTCGAGGCCCTCGCGACCCTGCTGCGCGGCAGCTGACCGAGCCGTGCCGGTAGCTGTCTCGGCAGGCGGCGCGAGCTTCCTGCTCGAGGTGGGCGCCGTCATTCTCGTCCTGGCGCTCCTCGCCCGTCTGGCGGCGCGCACGGGGTTCTCGCCCATCCCGCTGTACCTCATCGCGGGACTCGTGATCGGCGCCGTCGCGCCGCCGTCGATCGACGCCGAGGTCATCGTCATCGAGTCGCAGGTCGCCGTGATCCTCCTGCTGTTCATGCTGGGTGTCGAGTACACCATCCACGAGATCGTGAGCAGCCTGCGCGCCGGATACGGCCCGAGCATCGCCGACTTCGTGCTCGGCTTCTCGCCCGGGATGGCGGCGGGACTCCTGCTGGGCTGGGAGATGCTCCCGTCGCTCCTCCTCGGCGGCGTGACGTATGTCTCGTCGTCGAGCATCGTCGCCAAAGTGCTGGACGACCTCGGCCGGCTGGGCAACCGCGAGACGCCGGCCATCCTCTCCGTCCTCGTGGCGGAGGACCTCGCCATGGCCCCGTACCTCCCGCTCATCGCGGTGCTGCTGGCCGGCGGAAGCCTCTTCAAGGCAGCGGGGCTGGCGGTCGCGGCCGCCGGCCTGACCGTGATCACGCTCTTCTTCGCCCACCGCCACGGTCACGTGGTCAACAAGGGGATCTCCCACCCCAAGAGCGAGGTGGTCCTGCTCACCGTCGTGGGACTGCTCCTCCTCGCCGGCGGCGCTGCGGAACTGCTCAACGTCTCCGCCGGGGTCGTCGCTTTCCTCGTCGGTCTGTCCATCTCGGGATCCATCGCCGACCGCTCCCGTGAGCTGCTCAGCCCCCTGCGCGATCTGTTCGCGGCCATCTTCTTCGTCTCGTTCGGGCTGCAGATCGACGTCGGCGCGATGGTGGGAGTGCTGGGAGTCGCGGTCCTGCTCTTCGTGGTCACGGCCGCCGCCAAGCTGTACACGGGCTGGCTGGCGGCCCGGCGGATCAGTGGGGTGGCCGGGCGGCTGCGCGCCGGAACGGCGTTGGTGGCGCGCGGGGAGTTCTCCATCGTCATCGCCGGCCTCGGAGTGGCCGCCGGCACAGAGTCGGCGCTGGGCCCGCTCGCCGCCACCTACGTACTGCTCACCGCGATCGCGGGTCCACTGCTCACGAGGTACTCCAGCGGCCTCCTCACGTTGAGCCGGCGGCTGCGGCTGATCCGCACGCCCGCGCAGCCGGGCGCGTCGGACGCCGGGCCGGCTGGCCGCGCCGGCGCTTCCTGACGCCGCCGTCGACCGCTGTGCCCACGACAGCCGGCATCGCACCGCAATACACGTGACGGTGTGCATGCGGGGTGCGACCCGCGGTCGTGGCGCATAGAGTACGGACCATGTCGCGCACCCTTCGACGCTCGCCCCTCCCCGGAGTCGCCGTCCTGCTCCTCGCCGCCGTGTGCGGCCTGGCCGCGGCGACCTTCGCGACGCCGGCGGCGGCGTCGACCGTCCCCTCCCCCTCGCCGGCGCCGGCCGCGGTGGCGGACGGCGACACGGGACTCTCCATCGCCGATGCGGTCATCCTCGGCATCGTGGAGGGCCTGACCGAGTACCTTCCGGTCAGCTCCACGGGTCATCTGCTGCTGGCGACGGAGGCGCTCGGACTCACCGACACGGAGGCGGAGAAGGCGGCCGTGGACGCCTACGTGATCGTCATCCAGTTCGGCGCCATCGTCGCCGTGGTCGTGCTCTACCGGCGCCGTGTGTGGGACATGCTGCGCGGCATCGCCGGACGCGACCCCGCCGGCCGACGCCTCGCCGTGGCCCTGATCGCCTCAGTGGTCCCCGCCGTGATCATCGGCGTGCTCGGCGAGCGACTGCTCAAGGACCACCTCTTCCACCTCTGGCCGATCACCGTGGCCTGGCTCGCGGGCGGCCTGGTCATCCTGGTCGTCGCCCGGCACGATGTGCGCGCGGGACACGACTCGAACGCGGGCGACCGCCTCGAGGATCTCACCGTCCGCCGCGCCGTCGTCGTCGGCCTGCTGCAGTGCGTCGCCATGTGGCCGGGGGTGAGCCGCAGCCTCGTGACGATCCTCGGCGGGCGGCTGGTCGGGCTCAGCACCCAGGCCGCCGTGGAGTACAGCTTCCTGCTCGGCCTCGTGACGCTCACCGGCGCCTCCCTCTACGAGACGGTCAAGGAGGGCGGCGCCATCGTCGCGACCCTCGGGTCGGCGGCGCCGGCCGTCGGGATGGTCGCCGCCTTCGTCGCAGCCGCACTGTCGATCAAGTGGATGGTCGGCTACCTGGGCCGCCACACCCTGGCCGTCTTCGGCTGGTACCGCATCGGCCTCGCCGCGGTCGTCGTCGCACTGCTCGTCACCAGGGTGGTGTGAAGCCCCAGCCGGGAGATACATCCGGGGAAGAAGGTGCCGGAGCCGGGAGTCGAACCCGGACGCCGCGTTGCGCGACAGGAGAGTTTAAGTCCCCGGCGTCTACCAGTTCCGCCACTCCGGCACACCCGGAGTATATGCCGCGCCGGCCGTTCCTGGCGCCTTCCTGGCGCCGGCCTCGCCCCCGCTCACGGGACCGGGAGAGAACCGTCCGCGAGCGCGAGCGCGACTCCCTCCAGAAGGTCGGACTCGCTGACCGTGACGGCCTCCACGCCGAAGGCCCGAAGAGCCTCCCGGGCGATCAGCGCACCGGCGAGGATCACGTCCTCACGGCCCGGCTGGATGCCCGGAAGCCGGCCACGCTCGGCGCTCGTCAGGACGGCGAGACGCCCGACCGCTTGGTCGATGTCGGCGTGCGAGAGCACGTGACCCTGGACGAGCGAGGCGTCGTACGCCGTCAGGCCGAGCTTGTTCGCGACCAGCGTCGTGTAGGTCCCGGCCACACCGACCGCGGCAGGGACTGCGAGGCGGAGCCTCTCCGGCACACCGGCGGCGATCGCCGCAGCCACGTGTTCCGCGAGGGCGGTCACGGCCTCCGGCTGCGGCGGGTCGGTGCGGAAGAAACGCTCGGTGAGCCGCACCACGCCGATCTCGAGGCTGCAGACGAACGTGGGCGTCTCACCGGCCACGCCGACGGCGAACTCGGTGCTGCCGCCGCCGATGTCCACCAGCAGGAGCGGCGCCGTGCCGACGGAAGCTCCGGACGGAGAGGCTGCGAGCCATGAGGTGCCGCCACGGAACGCGAGCGCGCCTTCCTCCTCCCCGGCGAGCACGCGCCACGGAAAGCCCGACTCACGCTCGACCTCGTGCAGGAACGAGCGGCCCCCGGTGGCGGTGCGCAGCACGCTGGTCGCGATCAGCAGCCGCCGGGCCGGACGGTACGCACGCGCGCGCGACGCGTATCCGCGCAGACACGCGCGCGTGCGGGCCACCGCGGCCGGGAGCAGCCGCCCGCTCTCACCCACCCCCTCGCCCAGCCGTACCACCGTCGTCAGACGCGTGTCCTGACGCACGACGTCGCCGGTCACCCGCGCCAGGAACAACCGGCACGTGTTGGTCCCGAGGTCGATGACGGCGACCTTCACGGCTCGTCCTCTGCGGCGGGGAGGAAAGCCGCGCAGCGTCGATCACCGCACCAGGGGTCTGTGACCTCCGCCAGCATCGCCTCACCGAGCAGATACCCGGGGCGCGCCAGCGCGTGTGCGACGTGGGCGTGCAGGCACTTCACGGCGAGGAGGTCGCCCACGCCGCCCACCCCCGTGGAGAGCGAGGCGCCGCCGTCCACCATGCGCAGCCCGTGATCCCGCACCAGGTCGGCGCGCCGGATGGCCTCGTCGGCGGCTGCATCGACCGCGGACCGGGCGAGCCCACGCTCCGCGGCCACCCGCGAGGTCCAGAGTGCGACGCCGCCGTCGCTCTCGAGCCGGGAGACCGCGGCGACGAGCGTCGGACAAGTGCAGTAATAGAGCGTCGGGAAGGGTCGGCCGCGGTCGTCGTAGGGCAGGTCTTCGACGACCGCCGGGAACCCGTACGGGCAGCGCGTCGCGACGGCGCTCATCGGGTGCGGGCGACGGGCGAGCTGCCCGGCGACGACGGCCGCATCCCGGCCGGCCACCGGCGGCGTCACGCTCACGGCCAGGTCAGTAGAGGAGCGTACGCCACAGGTCCTCGATGCGGTCGAGGACCGAGATCGACGCCTCGACGGGCGCGGTCGGCGCCGCGAGGTCGTCCTCGTCGTCCTCACCCGGCAGGCCCTTGATCACGAACACCTGCGTGCCCGGCGGGACCAGCATGGAGTCCGAGCGGGCGAGCTGGGCGATGTAGGCCTTGGTCGCCAGACGGTCCACCTCGCGTGCGAGCGCCGCGTTGTCCTGCCTGGCCGCGCGGAGCTCCGCGGAGGCCTGCATGTACCGGTCCTGCTGCGCGAAGTAGTCGCGCAGCGGCGCGACGTAGAGGGCGGCGCCGATGACGAGCAGCGCGAGCAGCGCCAGGCGGCCCAGGTGCGGACGCGGCGCGGGGCCGGCCGCACCCGCAGGCGCGCGCCGCGACCGCCCCGCTCCGGAACCTGCTGCTGAGGTCGCCTGGGCCAATCTCCTCTGCTCCCGGCTCGCCACGCGCCGCCCGCTCTCTGGACGGCCCTTTCTCGCCCTAAGGGTTCGCGACCGCCGCCGGGAGTCCCTGCCCCGGTCAGCCTGCCGGCTCCCGGGTCGCGCCTGCCCCGCCGGGGTTCACTGCTCGCGGAGCGCCTTCAGGCTCTGGTCGGCCTGCTTGCCGGCATCCGATTTGGGGTCGATGGCGACGGCCCGGGTGAACGCGGTCTTGGCCTGGCCGTACAGCTTGCCGGCCTGGCCGGAGTCGCCGCTCTGCTCCGCGATCCGCCCCTCGTGGCTCAGGAAGATCCCTTTGTTGAGCCACCCCTTCTGGAAGTCCGGACTTTCTTTGAGCACAGCGTCGACCTGCTTGAGCGCCGCTTCGATGTCGCCGCTGTAGAAGAGCGCCACGGCGAAGTCGGTCCCGACCGCGGGGTCGGTCGCTTGCTTGGCCCAAGCCGCCGCGTAGACCTTGGCGGCGGCGGTGAAGTAAGCGCTGCCCTGCTCGAGCTTCTGGCTGTGGAAGGCCGTGTCACCCTGGTCGTAGAGGTCGTTGGCGCGCTGGACCAGCTCCTCGTAGCTGCCGCTCGTGTCCGCGTCGACGGGCGTCACCGCGCCGGCCACCTCACCGCCCGAGGCGGACGCGCCCGACTTGCTGCCGAACCCGCCGGGCAGGACGACGACGATGATGATGACGATGACGGCGATGGCGCCGAAGGCGCCCCAGAGGACGACCGGCGAGAGCCGCCGCGCGCCTCCGCCGCCCGCGGCGGCGGCCGGTGTCGCGGCCGCATCGCCCTCCCGGCGGGCGGCGCCGCCCTGCCGTTTCCCGGGGTCGGCGGCGCGTTTGGCGCCGAGGGCGTCTTTGACGCCGGTCAGGTCGGCGCCGCACTCCGGGCAGAACTTGGCCTCTCCGGCGTCGTTGCCGCATTCGGGACAGTACATGCTCACGCTTCCTTCGGGTCAGAATGGTACGTGACAGGCTCGGCCGTGCCGGACCGACGACCTGTCGAGGGACAGTGTGGGACAGGACGCGCCTGCGCTGCAACTCGCAGCGTCCCGCAGCCTCCGGCGGCAGGTGCACCCGGCCGGGGAGCCCGCCGCACATCTGCGCGACCGAGCCCCCTGCCCGGACGGCCCGCACGACGCGCCGCGTCGCTGACTCCGGCCTGCGGAGGACCGCGGCGGACTGGCTGCAGACTCACGCCCTCTTGAGATTGTAGAACGCGTTGATGCCCGGATAGTACGCGACCTCGCCGAGCATCTCCTCGATGCGCAGCAGCTGGTTGTACTTCGCGACGCGGTCACTGCGCGCGGGAGCGCCGCTCTTGATCTGACCGGCGTTGGTGGCCACGGCCAGGTCGGCGAGGGTGGTGTCCTCGGTCTCGCCGGAGCGGTGCGAGCAGACCGCGGTCCAGCCGGCGCGGGTGGCCATCTGGATGGCGTCCAGCGTCTCGCTGAGCGTCCCGATCTGGTTGAGCTTGATGAGGATGCTGTTGGCCGAGCCCTTCGTGATGCCCTCGGCCAGGCGCTCCACGTTGGTGACGAAGAGGTCGTCGCCGACGATCTGCAGGCGGTCGCCGAGCTTGCCGGTCAGGAGCCTGAACCCGTCCCAGTCGTCCTCGGCGAGGCCGTCCTCGATACTGATGATGGGGTACTTGTCGACCAGCGCTGCGTAGTAGTCGACCATCTCGGCGCTGGTGAGCTCGCGCCCCTCGCCGGCGAGCACGTAGCGCTGCCTGGCGACATCGTAGAAGCTGGAGGCCGCCGGATCGAGGGCGATGCGCACGTCCGCCCCGGGCTCGTAGCCTGCCGCGTCGACTGCCTCCACGATCACCTGGACGGCCTCCTCGTTGCTGCCGAGGTCGGGCGCGAATCCGCCCTCGTCGCCCACCGCCGTGCTGAGGCCCTTCTTCTGCAGCACGCCCTTGAGCGTGTGGTAGACCTCGGCACAGACGCGCAGGGCCTCCTCGAAGCTCTCCGCGCCGACGGGCATGATCATGAACTCCTGCAGGTCGACGTTGTTGTCGGCGTGCTTGCCGCCGTTCATGATGTTCATCATCGGCACCGGGAGCGTGTAGGCGTTGACGCCCCCGACGTACTGATAGAGCGGAAGCTCGAGCGCGGCGGCGGCCGCGTAGGCGGTCGCCAGCGAGACGCCGAGGATGGCGTTGGCGCCCAGCCTGGCCTTGTTCGGGGTGCCGTCGAGCTCGATGAGCATGCGGTCCACGAGCCGCTGGTCGGTGGCGTCGAAACCGACGACCTCGTCGGCGATCACGTTGTTGACGTTGTCGACGGCGGTGCGCACGCCCTTGCCGAGATACTCTCCGCCGTCGTCGCGCAGTTCGACCGCCTCGTACTCGCCGGTGGACGCGCCGGACGGCACGTCGGCGCGTCCGACGGCGCCGGACTCGAGCTCCACTTCGACCTCGACCGTGGGGTTGCCGCGGGAATCGAGGATCTGGCGGGCGACGACATCGATGATGGTGGTCATTGCGCGGTCCTTCCTCGCGTCCGTCTTGCCGAAACCATGACGCTATCACACTGCGCCTCACGCACGTCGCGGAGGGGCCGTTGCCCGCGGCCGGAGCCGGGAGCGCCCGTGCGGCGCAGGCGGCCCGCCGGTCGGGCCGCCTGCCGGCCCACGCATTTGGCGCCGCCGCCCTGCGGGAACACTCCCTGTACAGGGTGGAAGGGGGTGACCATGGATACTCCGTACTACGCGTGCGAGGAGTGCGGCTGCACGTTCGCCAGGACCGAGTTCCTCCCCGACATCGAGGAGGACCTCCTCTCGTGCCCCGAGTGCGGCAGCCTCGACATCGCCCTCGTGGAGGAGAAGGCGGCCTGAGGCCGTCGCCCCTACGATCCCTCGCGGGCCTTGGCGCGCTGGTAATACTCCTCCTGGGCGGCGAGGTCGAGCGAGGCCCAGTCCTCGCCGCGCTCGGCGGCCAGCTCGGCGGCCGTGGTGACGCGGCGCACGAAGCGGTTGCCGGCCTCGCGCAGGGCGAGCTCCGGGTCGACCTTGAGCAGCCGCGCGACGTTGACGGTGGCGAAGAGCAGGTCGCCGACCTCGTGGATCACCCGGGGGTCGGCGTGGTGCGGGTCGGCCGGCGCCGCGGCCGGTCCTCCGGCGTCGGCCCCGGCGGCCTCCCGGAACAGCTCGGCCAGCTCGGCGCGCTCCTCGGCGATCTTGGGGAACGCCTGGGCGGCCGAGTCCCAGTCGAAGCCCACGCTCGCGGCGCGCTGCTGCAGCTTCTTCACGTACAGCAGCGCCGGGAAACCGGCCGGCACGTCGTGGAAGATGCCCTGCCGGCCCTCCTGCTCCACCTTGATGCGCTCCCAACGGCTGCGCACGTCGGCCGGCGTCTCGGCCACGGCGTCGGCGAAGATGTGCGGATGCCGCCGGATCAGCTTGTCCTCGATCCCGTGCGCGACGCTGCCCAGGTCGCCGCCCCCCTGCTCGCTCAGCATCAGGGCGAGCAGCACGACCTGGAGGAGCAGGTCACCGAGTTCGCCGTGCTCCGCCTCGAGGTCACCGGCGGCCACGGCGTCGGCCAGCTCGTGGACCTCCTCCACGGTGTAGCCGATGATGTCGCGCGGCGTCTGCTCCCTGTCCCAGGGGCACTCGACGCGCAGGACGTCGACGATGCGCTTGAGCGACACCAGCTCCTGGCCGAGAAGGGCGTCGTCGAACTCCCGACCGGGAGGGACGGTGACGACCGCGGGGGACGCAGCGGCGGAGAGGGACGAGGAGCCGGCCGCGAGCGCCCGCCGCCGAAGAGCGCGCGCCAGCTCCGGCCCGCCAGGACCGGCGAGCGCCACCGTCACGTCCTCCGTCACGGCCCGGCCGACGAGGTCGTCGAGCGCGGCGTCGTCGGCGGGATCCAGCTCGAGCAGCCGGCGAGGGCGGGCTGACTCGGCGATGAGCCGGCGGAGCTCGCCGTCAAGCCCGGCCGGCACGAAGACGGCCGGCGCCGAGACACCGGATGCGACGGCGCCGCCGCCGGAGAGGGCCTGCAGGGAGGCTGCGGGCGCCAGTCCGGCGGCGGCGCCGATGTGAACGAGCGTGAGGCCCACGCCGGCGCCGCCCGCGGCGACCGCCGTTACCCGGCCGAGGGCGAGGCGGCCGGACTCGGGGGGCCGGACGGGCTGGCCGCCGGGCTCGGCGAGGCGGTGAGCAACGCCGGGTCGAAGCCGGGGGCGTAGACGACCCCGGCGTCCTTCGTGGCCTGCTTGAGCCAGTCCTCCCAGGCGGTGGCCTGCTCCTGGTACTTGAGCTGCTGCTCGATGCTGGGCTTGGCCTGCTCGAAGGTCTGCTTGCTGCCCGGGGTCTTCCCGGTGACCTCGATCACGTGCCAGCCGAACTGCGTCTTGACGGGCTGCGAGATCTCGCCGACCGCGAGGTCGAAGGCCGCGTCCTCGAAGGGCTTGACCATGCGCCCCTTGGGGAAGTTGCCGAGGTCGCCGCCGTTGTTCTTGGAGCCGGGGTCCGTCGAGTACTGCTTGGCGACCTTCTTCCAGTTGGCGTCCGAGTGGTCCGCCTCGAGCAGGGCGCGGACCTTCTCGGCCTCGGCCTTGGTCTTGACCAGCACGTGGCGGGCGTCGACGCTCTCCGGCACGTTGAACTGCGCCTCGTTGCCCGGATCCTCGAAGAACTTCTTCAGGTCGGCCTCGCTGATCTTGATCTCGGAGTAGACCTTCTTCTGCACCTCGTCCTGCAGCATCTGCGCCTTGAGCTGCTGCTCGAGCTGCTCCTGGGTGACCGCCTGCTGCGCGAGCAGCTTGTCGAGCTTCTTCTGGCCGCCGACCTGCTGCACGATCTGCTTCATGCGCTCGTCGAAGGCCTTGTCGGTGACGGTGACACCCATCTCCGCCGCGCGCTGTTTGATGATCTCGTTCTGCACCAGGTAGTTGACGATGCTGGCCTTGAGCTGGTTGTAGTGCAGCGAACCTTCCTCGGGGAACTCCGGCGCGCCCTCCTGGGAGGCGTATTGCGCCTCGGCCTGCTTCCAGATCTGGTCGAACTGCTCCTGCGTCACGACCCCGTCGCCGACCGCGGCGATGGCGCCGGCGGGGACCTTCTTCGCCCCGCACGCCGACAGTGCGAGCGCCGGCACGACGAGGGCGAGGACGACCACGCCAACGATCAGTCTCTTCATAGGTTCTCTCTCCCAGCGATCGACGACCCGTCTCGGGACACACGAGTGGCGAGTATAGCATCGAGCGTAGCCTCGACCCACCGCAGCAGGGCGGGATCGCGGCCCTCCCGGTGGACCGCCAGCACCTGGTCCTTCTTGAAGTACGCGACACGGTCCACGGAGGTTCGTACGCGGTCGGCCCACCGGTCGTCCAAGCCCACCCCATCGAGCTGCAGGCGGCTGCCGCGGAACGCGACCGCCGAGGCGCCGAGTTCTGCCGCCTTGAGGCGGATCGCCTGCAGGGTGAGCAGGTTCTCGACCGGCTCCGGCGGAGGACCGAAGCGGTCGGCCAGCTCGGCCCGGACCTCGCCGACCTCGCCCACCGTGCGGGCGCGTGCGATACGCCGGTGCGCGTCGATCTTGGTCGCCTCGTAGGCGATGTACTCCGGGGGCACGTAGGCGGTGACCGGCAGGTCGACCCGGACCGGCGCGGTGGCCGTCACCCGCTCCCCGGCCAGTTCGCGCACCGCCTCGTCGAGCAGCTGCGCGTACATCTCGAAGCCGACGGCGGCGACGTGCCCGCTCTGCTCGTCGCCGAGCAGGCTGCCGGCGCCGCGGATCTCGAGATCCGCCATCGCGATCTTGAAGCCGGCGCCGAGGTCGGTGTGGTCGCTCAGCGTCGTCAGCCGCGCCGCCGCCTCGCCGGTCAGGAGGTCGTCGCTCGGGTACAGGAGGTAGGCGAACGCGTGCGCATCGCTGCGTCCGATGCGCCCGCGGATCTGGTAGAGCTGCGCCAGGCCGAGGAGGTCGGCGCGCTCGACGATCAGGGTGTTCGCCGTGGGGATGTCGATGCCGCTCTCGATGATCGACGTGGTCACCAGGACGTCGGCCTCGCCGGCGAGGAACGAGAGCATGACCTTCTCGAGCTGGCGTTCCTGCATCTGCCCGTGCGCCACCAGCACCCGGGCGGCCGGCGCGAGGGCACGCACATGCTCGGCCGCCCGGTCGATCGTCTCGACGCGGTTGTGCAGGTAGAACGCCTGTCCCTCGCGGGCGATCTCTTTCTCGATCGCCACCCGCACCAGTTCGTCGCGGTACTCCCCGATGTACGTGCGGATCTCGTGCCGGCCGCGGGGCGGCGTCTCGATCACGGAGATGTCGCGGATCCCGCTCAGGCTCATCTGCAGAGTACGCGGGATCGGAGTGGCCGAGAGGCTCATCACGTCGACCTGCAGCTTGAGGTTGCGCAGGATCTCCTTCTGGCGCACACCGAAGCGTTGCTCCTCGTCGACGATGACCAGGCCCAGCTCCTTCGGTCGCACGTCGGTGCTGAGGAGCCGATGCGTCCCCACAAGGACGTCGATCTCGCCGCGCCCGAAGGCGGCCAGGGTCTTCTTCTGCTGCGAGGCGGTGCGGAAGCGGGAGACCATGCCCACCTTCACCGGCAGGTCGGCGAAGCGCTCCTCGAACGTCATCCAGTGCTGTTCGGCCAGGATCGTCGTCGGCACGAGCACGAGCGTCTGCCTGCCCGCCTCGGCCGCCTTGAACGCCGCCCGCAGCGCGACCTCCGTCTTGCCGTAGCCGACGTCGCCGCAGATGAGGCGGTCCATGGGCTGCGGAGCCTCCATGTCGTTCTTGACGTCGTCGATCGCCTCGCTCTGGTCGTCGGTCTCCTCGTAGGGGAACGCGTCCTCCAGACGGCGCATGAGCTCGCCGTCGGCCGGGTACGCGAAGCCCGGGACCGCCTGGCGGGCGGCGTAGAGCTGCAGCAGCTCCCCGGCCATCTCGACGACCGCCCTGCGGGCGCGTGTCTTGACCGTCTGCCAGTGCGCGCCGCCGAGCTTGTCGAGCGACGGGGCGGCGCCCGAGGCGCCCACGTAGCGGCTGACCTTGCCGATCTGGTCGTGAGGCACGAAGACCCGGTCGTCGCCGCGGAACTCGAGCAGCAGATAATCGCGGGTGACGCCGGCCACGGTGCGCGTCTCGACAGCGGCGAAACGGGCGATGCCGTGGTCCTCGTGGACCACGTGATCGCCGGGGCGCACGTCGAAGAAGGTGGTCAGCCGCGCGCCGGCCGCGAGGCGGCGTTCGCGCGGCGCGGCGCGGACGAGCGCCCGTTCGTTGATCACGGCGAGCTTGAGGTCCTCAGACACGAACCCCTCGCGCAGCGGCGCGGCGAGGAAGTAGAGCCCGGGGCCCGCCTCCCCCAGCCGGGCGAGCTGCTCGGGGGTCACGACCTCGGCCGAGACGTTGCGCAGCCGGTACGTGGCTCTCTCCGCCTCACCTGCGTGCCGGAAGACCACGAACACGCGGTAGTCGTCGTTGACGAGGCGCGTCAGGTCCCGTTCGGCGCCGGCCAGGTCGCGGGCGGCGAACTGCGGACGGGAGGCGGCGAACCGGATCGCCTGGTCACGCGGCACGACGTCGAACTGCGACGCCCCTGCGAGGAGGGTGCGGACGTCCGCGAGCGGCAGGTAGAGCCGCTCGCGCAGATCCACGTCGGGCATGGTCGCCGCCAGCTCGCCGTCGAAGTCGGCCAGGGCACGCCACGTCTCGTCGGGGTCGAACACCGCCCAGGCGAGCCCCGCCGCCGCGGCGCAGTCGCCGAGCGTGGTGAAATGCCCGGCCAGCGCCGCGAGCGCGCGCACCGCCGCACGACGGTCGAGTTCTTCCGGCGTGTCCTCGCGCCCCTCCCGCTCCCACTCCGCCACCGCCCGCCGCAGCCCGTCGACGTAGTCGGGCCGCGAGGCGTCCGCCTCGAAGGCGGCGAACACGGTCGTCGCGCCCGCATCGCCGGTGGTGCGCTGCGAGTAGACGGAGAAGGTCCGCAGACGCTCGACCTCGTCACCCCAGAACTCGATCCTCAGGGGGTCGCCGAGCGCCGGATAGATGTCGATGAGTCCGCCCCGCACGGCGAACTCCCCTCGCGCGCGCACCTGCTCCACGCGCTGGTGCCCGAGCTCCACGAGGCGCGCCACGGTGGCGTCGAAACCGATCTCCGCGCCTGGGGCGAGCTTCAGGGGGCTGGGCTGCAGGGCGAGCGGCAGGAACCGTTCGAGCAGGGCGACCGCCTCCGCCACCACCACGCCTCCGGCGTCCAGCTCCGCGAGCGCCCGCTGACGCGCGCCGACCACATGGGGGGCCGGGGCGACCGGGGCGCCGTACAGGACGCCGCGCGCGGGGATCACCGGGACGGCGGCATCCAGGTAGACCGAGAGATCGCCGGCGAGACGCGCCGCGGCCTCGGCGTCCGGCGCGACCACCACCCGGCCGCCGCCCTCCTCGGCCACCGCCGCCGCCAGCACGTACGGAGCGTAGAAGCTCGGCGCATACGCCGCCGCGCCGCGCCGCAACCGCGGCGCGTCGAGCTGGAACCTCTCGTCGTTGCGCAGATACTCGAGGAACACCCGCATGACCTCCCTGCGGCCGGCGCCGGGCGGTCTGTGCACGACCGCCGGCGGTCGCCGGGCACGCCGAACCCCCGCGCACCTCGCGGCGGCGGGGCCTGCCATTCTAGCCGACGCCGGTACGACCGTGAGGCGACCGCAGCGCGCGCAACGACCATCGCGCAGCCTCGATTCAGCTCCTGACGCGGCTCCTCGAACCCGTCGGCTTCGCGGCGCGCACGATGAGCTCGGCACGGCTCGCGGCGGCCTGGCGACGACCGGCCACGTCGAAGGCACGGGCCCTCACGGAGTAGCGACCCGGCCTCCACACGGCCGTGGGCATCCAGACCCCACGCTCCCCGACGGCGACGGCAGGGATGCGGCGCCGGACCACGACCCTGCCCGCGCGGTCGTGCACGAGCAGCTCGATGATCGCGCTGGCGCTGGAGAACGAGGGGTCGCTGAGCCGCCAGCGGATGTGCGCCCTGGCGCCTCGCGTGACGACCCCGGCCCGCACGCGGACGCGGGGCGCCCGCGTGTCGCGCGCGCCGGAGGCGTCCACGAACGCTTTGAGGTTCACGTTCGCCCGGGACCGCCCCGGCACCTGGGCCAGGGTCGTGAGGTCGCGCCACGTCGACCCCTCGGCGCTCACGAACGACTGCCCGGCTCGAGCGCGCGGCGCGATGAACTCGGACGGCGACTCCACCGGCACCGGTCGATCCCAGCCGGGAGTCTCGACGCGCACCGCCGCGACGAACCTCCTGCCCGCCGTCACCGCGACCGGACGCTGCAGCCGCACCGTATGGTACCCGGCCACGGCGAGCGTCCCGGCGGCGGCCGGCGGCGCCGCCGCCACCCCGCCGAGACCCCGGGCGACGCGGACCTCGTAGCTCGTGCCGGGCACAGGCGTGTAGAACGAGACCGCCTTCACGACACCCGTGCCCGCGGCGGTGAAACGGTTGGCGAACCAGGCCTCCTCGGACGCCGTGACGCCGACCCACGCACTGCGGCCGAGGGCGTCGTACTGGTAGACGGCGTCGTAGTTCTTCACGGACTCGACCCCGGAGTACACCATCGCGGCATCGCCGATGGTGGCGTCGTAGTAGGAGACCCAGGCGAAGCCCTCGTCGCCCCAATCCGTACCCCAGCTGTTCCTGATCAGGAAGGCGCCGTCCCCCGGAGGGCGAGACCCGGCCAGGAAGCCGACGGCCGGATAACCGTCGTCCCACCCGACGATCATGATGTGATGGTTGGGCGTCAGCCGGGAGGCGTTGTAGTACGCGTGGGTCACGCCGTTCCACGACTTGTACTGCGACTGCACCCGGAAGTCGACCGCGGCGGCCACGCCGCCATAGGTCATGATCGCCCATTTCAGCGGCGCGTTGTCCAGCGGACCCTGTCGTCCGGGGAGCAGGAGCGCCTCCTGGACGTGGCGCACCGCGCGCAGGAACGGCGGTGACCCGCCGGGGCGCGGGTACGGGTCTGACGACTCCCGCACGGGACCCTCCCAGCGCGCGAAATAGGCGAGCGCGAGTTCGCCCGGCGCCATGCCCTCGTACCGGAGCCGCGATGCCATGTGGTTGGCGAGGTTGTTGGCGGAGAGTTCGAGCGCGAGCCCCTCGCGGCGGAGGATCGACGACTCGAGCGCGCCGATCGCCGCCATGATCCAGCACGTGCTGTGGTTGTCCTGCGAGCGCACGCCGGTGAGGAGTCCGACCTCACGCAGGTCGTACGCGGCCGGATAGGGCCCCGCAGTGTCCCACGGCCCTGCGCTGCCGCCCTCCGTCCCGCCGTGACCGGCGATGCGGACCCCCGCCTCGACCGAGGCGGCGTCGGCCTGCTCGACGGCGCCGCCGGGCAGGCCGGCGGACAACGCGAGCAGCGCCGCGAATCCGAGGACGAGGAGCGACACGGCCCTCGCGGAGCGCTGTCGTACGGCTCTGGGATGACGTCTCGCCGAACGCATCGTCTCCTTATCCCTGCTGGCGGGCGGAGAGTCAAGCCCGGTTCCCCGGACGACCCGCCGCAGCGTAGGATGGGCGCCACGATGGGAGGCCCGCTCACCATACCGACGCGCCCGTCACGGAGCAGCGCCCAGAGTCCGCGGAGGACCGCCCACCGTCACACCGCACGCCCGCTCCTCCACCTCTTCCTGCTGACTGCAGCACTCGTCCTCGGCCTGACGCTCTTCCCCGCCTCTGCAGCGGCGACGCTCGCCGACACCGTCGACGCCGCACTGCGGTCCGCCGGCATCGGGAGGGCGGCCACAGGCGTCTACATCTGGGACCTCGACGCCGCCTCGCCGATCTACGAGCTCAATCCCGGCGCCCCGCTCGTGCCCGCCTCCAACCTCAAACTCGTCACCAGCGCCGCCGCGGTCTTCGCCTGGGGCTTCGATCACCAGTTCGGCACCGAACTGTATGCGCCTGAGGCGCCCCCCACCGCCGACGGCACGCTCGTCGGCGATCTTCATCTGCTCGGGTTGGGCGACCCCACGCTCTCCACGCGCGACTACCAGAAGAAGAGCCTCCGCATGACCACGGCGTCCTTCGAGGCTTTTGCCCGCAGGCTCAAGCGCGACGGCGTGCGCAGGATCGAGGGCAGAGTGCTCGGCGACGCCTCCTGG
>ENA-UOWE01003083-UOWE01003083.1-activated-sludge-metagenome-genome-assembly--contig:-NODE-3083-length-17481-cov-5.624182_pt1 | contig 17481 bp, 15 predicted proteins | sample MGYA00249841_ERZ761562 | MGnify/ENA primary metagenome ERZ761562 (study PRJEB28883, sample SAMN05720200) | activated sludge metagenome | isolation source: Anaerobic digester | place: Japan... | reverse complement strand
AGCGCGAGGTGGGCGCCCGAGAGCATCGAGAGGCCGATGGCGTCGACATCCTCGTCGACCGCCGCGGCCACGACCTTGGCCGGCGTCTGCCGGAGCCCGGTGTAGATCACCTCGAAGCCGGCGTCGCGGAGGATGCGCGCCACGACCTTCACACCGCGGTCGTGGCCGTCGAGCCCCAACTTCGCAACCAGGACCCGCCCTTTCGGGACGTCGTACTCACCAAAAGCGTCCATCAGCAGTACGTCCTCAGATCCGAGCTGTTTCTTCCCAGCGGCCGAACACGTCGGCCATGGCACCCATCATCTCGCCGAGCGTGCAGTAGGCCCGCGATGCCTCCATGAGGACGGGCATCAGGTTGACCTCGGGGTCAGCGGCGTCGGCCCGCAGGCGGGTCAGGACCTCGTCCACGGCGGCGGCGTTGCGATCGTGGCGCACGGCGTCGAGCCGCTTGATCTGGAACTGCTCGACCTCGCGGTCGATGTAGAGCGTCTCGGGCTGCGGCTCGTCGTTGCCCTCGAAGAACTGGTTGACCCCGACGACGACGTGGCGGCCGTCGTTGAGCTTCTTCTCGAGGTCGTACGCAGCCTGAGCGATCTCGCCCTGGAACCAGCCTTCTTCGATGCCGTGGATCGCGCCCTCGAGCATCGATCCGTCGCCGAAGGCGTCGACCTTGGCGAACAGCTCCTCGGCCTGCCGCTCGATCTCGTCGGTGAGCGCCTCGACGAAGTACGAGCCGCCGAGCGGGTCGGCAACGTTGGTGACCCGGGTCTCGTGGGCGATCACCTGTTGGGTCCGCAGGGCGATGCGTGCCGACTTCTCGGTGGGGAGCGCCAGGGTCTCGTCCATCGAGTTGGTGTGCAGACTCTGCGTGCCGCCGAGCACCCCGGCGAGCGCTTCGATGGCGGTGCGAACGATGTTGACCTCGGGCTGCTGGGCAGTGAGTGACACACCGGCCGTCTGGGTGTGGAATCGCAGCTGGAGAGACTTCGCGGCCTGGGCGCCGTAGCGCTCCTGCATCCACCGGGCCCAGATGCGGCGGGCGGCACGGTACTTGGCGATCTCCTCGAAGAAGTCGAGGTGCGCGTTGAAGAAGAAGCTGAGCCGCGGCGCGAAGTCGTCGACCTTCAGCCCGGCCTTCAGACCCAACTCGACGTAGGCGAACCCGTTGCCGAGGGTGAACGCCAGCTCCTGCGCCGCGGTCGAACCGGCCTCACGGATGTGGTAGCCCGACACCGAGATCGCGTGCCACCGCGGCATCTCCGCAGCGCAGAACGCCATGGTGTCGCGCACGAGGCGGAGCGAGGGGCGCGGCGGGAAGATGAACTCCTTCTGCGCCTGGTACTCCTTCAGGATGTCGTTCTGGAGGGTGCCACCGAGCTTCGCCCGCGACATGCCCGCCTTCTCCGCCGCGGCGATGAACATGGCGAAGATCGGCGCGGCCGGCGAGTTGATCGTCATCGACGTGGTGGTGTGCTCGAGGTCGATGTCGCGGAAGAGATCCTCCATGTCGGCCTGCGTGTCGACAGCGACGCCGCAGGTTCCGACCTCGCCGAGGCTCATCTCGTCGTCGGAGTCGCAGCCCATCAGGGTGGGCAGGTCGAACGCGGTCGACAGGCCGTCCCCGCCGTTGGCCAGGATGTCCTTGAAGCGCCCGTTGGTGTCGATGGCGGTGCCGAACCCGGCGAACATCCGCATCGTCCACAGCTTCGAGCGGTACATCGAGGCGTAGGGCCCGCGGGTGTAGGGGTACTCCCCCGGGTGCTCGGCGTCGTCGGGGCCGTACACCGGCTCGATGGGGATGCCCGACATCGTCTCGAACTCGGCGTCACGGGTGGGCGACGAGGCGAACGCTGCCTCCCAGCTGGACCGCGATGAGGGTCGGGGTGCATCCATGGGGACCACGCTACCGCTCCTCGCCCCGAGGGCTCACGACCGGATCGGCCGGGGCGGTGCGCGAGACTGCGGGCATGCACGAGGCCGACGAGACCAGCAGTTCGCTCCCCGAGACGATCGTGTGCGTCGACTGCGGCGGCACCTGCCACCGCACCTCCCTGCCGCTGGACGGGGGCGACGAGACGGGCGACATCGTCACGTACCGCTGCGAGGACTGCCACGACCGCTGGGACCTCATCGCCGGCGACCCCGCCGACCTCGACGACGACGGCAACAGCCTCCTCGACGACCACCGCGGGCACCTGCACTGATGGCTGAGCTCTACCCCGAGATCGAACCGAACGCGACGTACTCGCTCGACGTCGGCGACGGCCACGTCCTCTACGTCGAGGAGTCGGGGAACCCCGACGGCAAGCCCGCGGTCGTGGTGCACGGTGGGCCCGGCGGCGGCTCGGCCCCGAAGCAGCGGCGGTTCTTCGACCCCGACGCGTACCGCATCGTGCTGCTCGATCAGCGCGGGTGCGGCCGCAGCACTCCCACCGCATCGGTCGAGCACAACACGACGTGGCACCTCGTCGCCGACCTCGAACGCGTTCGCGCGCTCCTGGGGATCGACCGCTGGCTCGTGTTCGGTGGTTCGTGGGGCTCGACCCTGTCGCTCGCCTACTCGCAGATGAACCCCGAGCGGGTCACCGAGCTGGTGTTGCGTGGCATCTTCCTGCTCCGCCGCAGCGAACTCGACTTCTTCTACCAACACGGCACATCCGACCTGTTCCCCGACGCATGGGAGCAGTACCTGGCGCCGATCCCCGACGAGGAGCGCGGCGATCTCGTCGCGGCCTACCACCGGCGCCTGTTCGGCGACGATCCCGAGGCGCAGCTCGAGTGCGCCCGGGCATGGGCCGACTGGGAGCGGGCCACCGCCTACCTCGAGCAGCGGCCGGGCACCGACTCCGACCAGGAGATGCTCAACCTCGCCCGCATCGAGAACCACTACTTCGTGAACCGTGGCTTCTTCACCCACGAGACCCAGCTGCTCGACGGCGTCGACCTGATCCGGCACATCCCCGCGGTCATCGTGCAGGGCCGATACGACTGCGTGTGCCCCATGAGGACCGCGTGGGACCTCCACCGGGCCTGGCCGGAGGCGGAGTTCGTGCTCAACCAGCGCGCCGGCCACTCGATGTTCGACCCCGAGAACACGTCCGCCCTCGTCGACGCGGTTGACCGGTTCCGCGCCGTCTGAGCGTCAGTCGCTCACGTTCCTCGCCGCGATGACCCGGGTCGGGGTGACCCGGACGACCATCTCGGGTGGCACGGCGTTGCGCCGGCCGTACTGCTCGGCGAGCTCGTCGCCCATGTAGCGCCGTGCCGACTCGGTGGCCCAGTACAACAGCTCGTCGGGATCGGTCGACGTCGTCGTCGTGCCGTTGATGGTGACGAAGTCGAACGGCGGCAGTTCGTTGTCGAGGCACAGGCTCACCCGTCCGTCCCGCAGGATCGACTTGCCCTTGACGGTGTCGGCGCTGGTGAGGAACACGATCTCGTCGCCGTCGCGGGCGATCCACACCGGCGCGACCTGTGGCGACCCGTCAGCTCGAACGACGGCGAGCTTGGCGGTACGGGCCGGTGACTCGTCGACGAACGTCTTCCACCACTCGTGCTCGGCATCGGGCTGGGCATCGGTCTCGGTCATGCCGGGCACAACCCTCGACGGGGCGCGGGCTATTCCGCCGCGACCCGTCGGGGTGCGGGATCAGGGTTCGATGACCGCCGCAGCGGTGCAGGTTCCCGCGGTCGTCGTCACCGGGTTGCAGCGCGAGGCGACCTTCGTGCCGAACGTGACCTGGTAGCCGGTGTTGAACCTCGGCTCCCCGGGTGGGTAGTCGGTGTGAACGATCTGCGCTCCCGACGCGAGGGCGATCTCCCGACGGGCCACCGACGGGTCGGGAACCGTGTCGTCGTCGGCACGGGTCCGCACGATGTAGCCCTGCTCGACCAGGCCTCGGATCGTCGCGCCGTCGTTGGGCGTGTTCTCCTTGATGATCGCCGCGTCGGGTTGGCCCGGCACCGACGACGTGAACATGGCGCGTCCCTCGAGCGACGGGTGGCCCGACAGGTAGGACGAGCGCAGGCCTTCGTTGTCCAGGAACACGAGCACCTTGCCGCGCGACTCGGCGACGGTCGGCCACCCCGTCGTCGTGATCGCCTCGCGCAACGTGGACGCGCCCTGGCGGACGTCGTCGGGGGTGATGAGGCGGTCACCGATCGCGGCGCGCAGTTCGGCGTCGACGGCGTCGAGCTGGGGGCCGTCGAACGGCACGATGGGGGTGAACCCGAGTTCGGCGGGGAGTCCGAGACCCTCGCCCTTCAGTTCGACGTCGATGACGATCGGCAGATGGTCGGGGTGAGCGTCGGACCAGGTGCGGATCTGTCCGAGGCACGCCTGCAGGGTGACGCAGGTCGTGAGGAAGTCGACGTCGGCGATGTGCAGCACCTTCAACCCGGGTTGGTCGAGCCCCGGCGGGATGTTCGGCTGCTGCACGTTGAACAGCTCGACGAGGCGTGGGACGGAGAACCGGCCGCCGAGCGGGTCGGCGTAGACGTCGAGTTCGAACGTTCGGACGCCGCGTTGCAGCTGCGTCGGCAGCGGCGCGTGCGTGTAGTTGAGCGACAGCGGGTTTCCGAGGCCCTCGACCAGACCGGGCACGGCCAGGCCCCCGAGCGTGAGCGGGATGAGGATCGTGCCCTCGGGGGCGATGTGGTAGCTGTTGTGCGACCCGACGAGCTGGATCTGGTTGAGCCGGATCTGGTCGTCCCCCACCACGACCGTGGGCTCGGTCGTCGTCGGGCCGCCTCCCCCGCCGATGTCGGGCACACATCCGGCCAGGGTCGCCCCCGCCAACGCGACGCCGAGCGCCCATGCCCAACGAGACGTCCTACCGCGCACTCCTGCCATGTGGCCTCCCCGCCCATCGCACTCCCCGGGCCCCATCGTCGCAGCCGATTGAACACGAGGCAACCGATCGGGGAACACGGAGTGACACTCAGGTGACGTACGGGCCGCGACCTGCTGGCGGGAACATCGCTCCGCCGGTGGGCGTTGCAGGCACCATGACCGATTCCACCGCGCCCGCAACGCTTCCCGACCTCCCCGGCGGCCCCTACGACATCGAGTTCTTCTTCGATCCGGGCTGTCCGTTCGCCTGGCAGACCTCGCAGTGGGTCCGCCGCCTGGTGGAGCTGAAGGACATCAAGGTCGGCTGGCGATTCATCAGTCTGAAGTTCATCAACGAGAACAACGAGAACATGCCCGCCGGATACCTCGAAGCGGCCGAGAAGGGCCTGCGCTACCACCGGATCTGCGCCGCGGCGCGTGACCGGCTGGGCAACGACGCCGTGTCCCGCCTCTACCAGGCGTACGGCGAGCGCTACTGGTACCACACGTCGGATCTCGACTTCGGCGAGCGCATGGCCGAGGCGGCCGGGCGCGTCGACGCGCTCGAGATCCTGCAGGAGCTGGACCTGCCGGTCGACCTGGCCGACGCGGCCGACGACTCGACCTGGGACACGCTCATCCGCGCCGAGAGCGACGCTGCCTTCGAGCGGACCGGTCCCGACGTCGGCACGCCGATCCTCACGTTCGACCCGCCGCACGGCAACTCGCTGTTCGGTCCGGTCATCAGCGCCGTGCCCGACGACGAGACCTCGGTGAAGTTCTACGAGGCGCTCCGGACCTTCGCAGACTTCCCCGAGTTCTCCGAGCTCAAGCGCACCAAGCGGGCGCCGCTGGACCTGCCACTGCTGCAGTTCTGACCGCCACGCCGCCGGGATCGGACACGGTCGCGGCGGGAATCGCCGGCGGTCGGGTCGCCACCGTGACGACCTCGCGGTCGTCGAGTCGGATGGTCGCCCGACCCTCGGCCCGGAGCACGGTCTTGGCCCGCAGGAGCGCGTCGTCGGCCAGGTCGAGGATGTCGTCGAACGGCTGGCCCGAGGGGCCGTGCGCGAGCCCGAAGCTGACGCCGACCCGGAGGTTGCCTTCGCGGCACTGCACGGGCCGAGCGGTCACGGCCGCCACCAGCTCCTCGGCCCACCCCTGCGGGAGCTCCTGATCGACGAGCCCGAACACCACGAACTCGTCACCGCCCCAGCGGGCGGCGGCGGTACCCGGCGGGAGGTGGTCGGACAGCGCCGACGCCACCGATGCCAGCACACGGTCACCGACCGCGTGACCGTGGGTGTCGTTGACCTGCTTGAAGTGGTCGACGTCGAGCGCCAGCACCGTCCACCGGGAATCGGCCGGTGCGGCCCGGAGCATCCCGGCGATCTGGTCGTCGGCGCCGCGACGGTTGGGGATGCGACACAGGGGGTCGGTGTTGGCCTCGTCGCGCCAGCGTCGGCGTTCCTCATCGAACAACGCCTGTTGGCGGGCGAGACGGCGGGTGACGCGGAGGAGGAGCAGCCCGACGATGCTGGCCGCTCCGACGGTGCTGAGCATGGTGACGACGGCGATCCCGGCCTCGTCCCACGACGCCCAGATCGTGGCGGCGGGGGCCAGAATGGGGGTGACGGCGGCGAGGGTGCCGACGGCGACGGTGCGTCGCGTCCGGTCTTCCCTGCGCTGCCCGGTGATGGTGTGTCTCACGTCGCCAGTCCTCCGTGTGTCGCTATGGATACGAAGTGGGCCCCAGTTCGAGCGGTCAACCGCTCATGGTGGCACCTTACCCACGGACTGTGGTACTGACACCGGGTGCTGTAAGAAACCCCTCAGCCGGGGGAAGGCTCCCCGAACGTGACGTCGGTCGACGGTCAGGCCGGCGTCAGGTCGCGAGACCGCGCCCGACTCGCCCGGCGCGCGTGCGCGGCGATCGAGTCGGTCAGCGCCGGCCAGAGCGGCTGTGGCAGATCGTGGCCCATGAGGTTGTGCACCTCGAGCGCGGCGCCGGGGATCGCACGGGCGGTCGCCACACCTCCGCTGAGTCGGACGAGCCCGTCGGCACGACCGTGGATCACGAGCGTCGGCACATCGAGGTTGCGCAGGGCCCGCGTGCGATCGCCCGACGCGAACATGGCGCTCAGCTGGAACGCCATGCCCCCACGCTCGGGTGACCGCTCGTAGGCCTCGGCCAGGAACGTCTCCATGGCGTCGCGGTCGAAGAGCGGCCCGCAGGTCACCTCGGCCCGTTCGAGCTCGTAGGCGAGCGCGAGGTCGCGCTCGACGGGAGTCGGCTGCATCACCTTTCGCAGGACGCGCGGCGTGGGGAGCCCCACGTGCAACGCACCGGTCTTCGACATGATCGAGGTCAGCGATCGGAGCCGTTCGGGCCGTTCGATGGCAAGGGTCTGGGCGATCATGCCGCCCAACGAAGCACCCACGACGTGCGCTGCCTCGACACCGGCGTCGTCGAGCACCGCGGCGGCGTCCGATGCCATGTCCGACAACGTGTACGGCACGGGCCGACGCGCCGGACGCGGACCGAACAGCGTCGCCATCTCGCCGAACGACGGGGGCGTCGCCGCAGTCGTCGACGACAAGCCGACGTCGCGGTTGTCGAAGCGGATCACGCGATACCCGTGGTCGACGAGACGGTCGCAGAACCCGTCGCGCCAGGCGATCATCTGAGCGCCCAGCCCCATCACGAGAAGGATCGGTTCGCCGTTCGACGGGCCCCGCTCCTCCCATTCGATCTCGATCTCACCGTTCAGCGCACGCCCCATGGCGCACCACGCTACCGGTCGACCGGGAATCGGGCGTGGCCCGACACCACGACCCGGTTGCGCCCGAACCGTTCCGCCTCGCTCACGGCGTCGTCGGCGCGACGGGTGATGTCGGCGAGCGCATCGGCATCGGCGACGACCGTGCCGACCGACACCGTGATCCGGCGGGCCGTCGCGTCCTCGTCGAGGCCGAACTCGTGTGCCTCGACGGCCACCCGGAGCCGCTCCGCGACCTCGGCGGTCTCGTCCTTGCCCGCCGACGGGAGAAGGACGCCGAACTGCCCGTCGCCGTAGCGGTACACCAGGTCCCCGTCGCGCACCGCGCCGGCGACCACGTCGACGAGTTCGCGCACCAGGCCGTCGATCGCGGCGGGCCCGACCTCGTGCCCGATCCGCAGGAAGTGGTCGATCGCGACCACGGCCAGTCCCACCTGCCCGTCGGCAACGAGGCCGAGGTCGTGGTCGAGACGCCGGCGGGTCGGCAGGTCGGTGAGGTCGTCGACGAGCGCCGGTTCGGCCGGCAGTTCGACGGCGGCGAGTTGGCAGACGGCGTCGAGGTCGGCGATGCCGAAGGCGGTCGCGCCGTGCCGCGTGCCGACCAGCGCGCCGATCGCAGAGCCGTCGATCACGACCGGGGCCACGATGTAGGCGCGGGGAGCGACGGATCCGTCGTCGGAACCGGTGTCGACCCAGCGGCGAGGTGCGACCTGGTCGATCGCCGTGGACACGCCGTCGGGGAGCAGCGCGTCCGACCCGACCGGCTCGCCGGACAGGGTGGCGACTTCGAGGGCGCCCCGACCCGACCGGACGACCACGGCCACAGTGAGGGCGTTCGTCGACTCGAACGCACCGGTGGCCATCTCCACGAGGGCAGCCGACCGGTCGGGGGCTTCGGCAATCGCGCGGAGGGCCCGTTCGAGATCGGACTCGACCGTCGGCAGCGCTGTGACCACGGCCCGGCGGCGCCGGACGTCGCGGACGACCGACAACACGAGCAACGTACCGATGGTGAGCAGCACACCTTCGGCCACGGCGACCACGATCACCCAGAGCGGCGACATGGTCGGCAGCGGTGCCGCACCGAGCGGCGACGTGGCGAGCGGCGCCGAGGTGGGCTCGGCGTCAGCGGTGGAGAGCCCGATCGCAGCGCCGGCCCCCAGGATGGCCAGCGCGAACACGGCGACCCCGCCGGCCCGAACCACGTTGGAGGTCTTCGAATCGGTCGTCACCGTGGAGGTATCGACCGACGACGCCGTCGTCCTGAGAATTCGGACGAGGTCACTCGTCGACGGGCGTGACGACGATCGACTCGACGACGACCTGGTTGCGGCCACGGTGCTTCGCCTCGTACAGCGCGTGATCGGCCCGTTCCTTGACCTCGGTCGGGTCGATCCGGCTCGCCACGGTCGTTCCCACCGAGATCGTGACCCGGCCCGCCGGCTGCGTCTCGCCGCCCGGGAAATCGTGGGTCTCGACGGCGAGGCGGAGACGTTCGGACACGTCGGCCGCCTCGACGGGACTGGTGTCGGGCAGCAGCACGCAGAACTCCTCCCCGCCGTAGCGGTACACGACGTCTCCGGCGCGCACCGCGCCTCGCAGGAGGGCGGCGACGCCCTGCAGCACGTCGTCACCGGCCACGTGGCCGTGGGTGTCGTTGAACTGCTTGAAGTGGTCGATGTCCACCATCACGAAGCCGATGTTGCCCGACCCCGCACCCAGCGCAGCGACCAGATCGCGGTCGAGGCGACGCCGGTTGCCCAGTGCGGTCAGGCCGTCGGTGAGCGACAGTTCGGCGACGTTGTCGTGCAGCCCGGCGGACACGAGCGCGGCTGCGGCCATCGGGGCGAGTTGACCGAGTAGATCGAGATCCGCCGGGTCGAACGGTTGCTCGACGCCGCGCCGGGCCACCACGGCCCCGACGATGGTCCCGTTGCGCACCAACGGAACGGCGAGGACGGCGCTGGGGCCGCCGGCGATCGCTGCGTCGGTGACGACGGTCCGGATTCCGACTCCGGTGTCGAGCACCCGCCGGACGATGCCGCGGCCCAGGTGGCCGGGGACGAGCGATCCGACCGTCGTCTCGGTCACGACGGTCGGGAGTGATGAGCCGTCCTCCACGGACACGACGGCGGCGGTGTCGGCGCCGGTGAGTGCGACGGTCTCCTCCAACAGGATGCGATGGATGTCGGGGACCGCCACCGACGATCCGAACCGGCGACTGGCATCGAGGAGGCGAGCGACGCCCGAGTCGGTGGCGGTCACGGCAGTGGATCGCCGTCGCCCCCACACGACCATGGCGGCACCGAGCGCCGCGACCACAACGGCGGCACCCGCTCCGAGGACGAGGACGAGGGATGTGCCGTCGGCCCGAGGCTCGGGTCGTGGGGCAACTCCCCCACCCGCTGCCGGCGCGGCCTCCTCGGCGGAGGGCGCGCTGCCGTTGCGGTGTTCGAGATCGTTGAGCGCGTGCTCGTACACCGAGGCGGGCATCGCGATGGGCGTGCCCGACTCGATCGCCCGGACGGCGTCGGGAGGAAGACGTCGTAGCGCGGCGCGGACATCGGGGCTGAGCGGGACGCCGCCCAGCAGGTCCAGCTCGTGGGCGGCGTCCTCGTCGGAGGCCTGGAGCCAGTCGATCAAGTCGCGGCGGGTGTACCCCTCGACCTCCGATCGCCAGTCGGCGGCGACGTCACGCAGCTTCGCCGGCAGTGGCTCACGGAACGCACCGAGCTCGACGAGTGCGAGCACCTCGGACTCGACGGCGACGAGCGCGTCGGTCGTGTCCGGCGGCGCTGCATGGGCCGTTGGACCCAGTCCCACCCCAATGGCCACGACCGCGAGCACCAGCGCGGCGCTCCTCCCGATTTGACCCCATGTCGTCGTTCTCCGCACGAGGCAGGTATCGGATCGTCGGGGGGAGGACCTGAGAAGGTCAGGTCCCGGGACCCATCGACCGGAGCGAACGAAGAAGTTCTCAACAGCGGCCGAACCGGGCCGATACGGGTTGGGTGATTTCACCCAGCCATGGGTGGGGGCGCGAACTCGACTCCGGAGGACATCATGGAACTCAACCCTCGCCGCATCGTCGGTGGCCTCAACCCGCTGCGGGTCGGTGTCGCGTTGATGCTCGTCGGCGGCTCCACCCTGGGGCTGGGATTGGTCCAGACGACCACCGCATCGATGCAGCCGAGCTGCCCGGGCGGAACCCAGCTCATCGCCAAGTTCGAGTGGTCGGGCCGGCACTACGACTTCGACGGCCCCTCCGGCAACGGCAGCGTCGTGAACATCGGCAATGACCGCGACGACGGGGGCACCTGGACGTCGACCAAGCCGGTGTCGCACCTGATCGTCAAGGGCGGTCCGGGTTCGGTGACGGCCACGTTCACGCCGCCCGCCTCGAGCGGGACGTTCTCCAACGCCGGTCTGCCCAAGGTCGGGGGCGGCAACACCCCCGACATCTCCAACGTCCAGTTCTGCGGTGCGATCCCGCCGGCCACGACGACCACGTCGACGACGACCACCGTCAAGCCCACGACGACCAAGGCGACCACCACGACGAAGGCCACGACCACCACCGCGGCGCCGACGACCACCAAGGCCACGACGACAACGAAGGCCACGACCACCACGGCCGCGCCGACCACCACCAAGGCCACCACCACCACGGCCGCGCCGACGACCACCACCACCTCGACGACGACCACGTCGACGACGACCACCACGGCAGCGCCGACGACCACCACATCGACGACGACCACCACGGCCGCGCCGACGACCACCGTCGCCGGGGCCACCTCGGTCCCGTCCTCGACGTCGAGTTCGACGAGCAGCACGTCGACGAGCACGACCTCGACGAGCACGACCATCTCGCCGTCGGAGGTCCGCAGCGAGACGTCGATCAGCAAGGACGACAACGTGCGGGTCCTCGCCGACGGCACCGTCCAGCCGCTCGCCGTGACCGGCAACACCTCGCTGCCGCTCGTGATCGTGGGCATCGTGCTCCTCGCAGCGGGCGCGGCGATGACCGTCGTGACCCGGCTCCGGACCCGCCGCACCGACGCCTGAGGCCGGGTCCGACCCCACCGACGGCGAGCCGCTGGTGACACCTGATCGCGGCCGAGGCCTCCCTCGCTGGTGCGGGGCCTCGGCCGTGGTGCTCTCGCTCGCGGTCGCTGCGGCGATCGTCGCGACGAGCGACGAGCATCGACTCCTTGCCGTCCTGCTCGCAGCGGCGACGGTGTGGTCGGCGGCGCCGCTCGTCGTCCTTCTCCTGTCGGGGACCGGAACAGTGGGGGCAACCGACCCGACGCCGGCGGGACCGACGCCGACCGGGCCGCCATCGGCGGCGTTCACGACAATCGTGCGCGTCGGCGACGAACCGCTCGACATCGCCCGCACTACGATCCTGCTCGCTGCAGCCGCCGGGCCCACCATCGTCCTCACCGGACCGGGTGCGCCGCCGCAGCTGCACCGCCTCGGAGTGCCGGTCATCGAGGACGCCGATGCCGCTGCAGGGCTCGTCCGGGCCGTGGCCAGGGTCGACACCTCGGCAATCCTCCTGGTGTCGGGCCGGGCCGTTCCCGTCGCCGACGCGTGCCGCCGTGGCGCCGCCCGCCTCGAGCCTGGCATCGGCTGGGTAACCGGTCGAACCGCGCCGTTCAGCCGCGACCGCTACGTCGGCGACAGCCGCCACGACGTCACCGTCGCACTCGTCGCGGCCGCACGGCGACGAGGCCTCGTCGCCTGGGAGCCCGACGCGACGATCATCGCCACCGAACTGCTCCGCTCCCACCCCCTCGACGCTGACCGTCCCCTCGGCAGCTGGCTACGACGTCGCGCCGGCGAGGGCTGGGGCGGAGCGGCGCTCGACGAACCGATCGCCCGCCGGGCGGCGCCCGTCGATGCTGCGGCCTACTGGCCCGACACGATCGCCCGTCAGTGGGGCCGCACGGCCGATCTCGCCGCAGCGATCGGCACTGGATCGACGCGGTGTCGACTCCTCGCCGCCGGACTCACGCTCCGCGAACTGTTCGCCGTGCCGCTGCTCTTCGCGTCGGCCCTCCCCCTGTTCGCCGCCGGTCCGACCACCCCGTCGACGACGACGGTCATGGTCGCCTCCGTCGCCGTCGCCGCGGCGGGGATCCGGTGGGCCGCGCTCCGACAGGGACTCGGGCTCCCGATGCGCCCCCTGCGCGACGTCACCGCCGCGATCCACAGCACACCCGGTTCTCTCGTCGCTGTCGGCGCTGCCGTGACCCGAAGTCGCCGCGCCCCGCGCCTGGCGCTCCCCGAGCGGCCGCTCGTCTGGGCGGCGCTCCTCCTCACCGTCGTGACCGGCGCCCGGCTCGTCGACGGGACGACCGCGCGGCCGTCCGCCCCGGTCATGGGGACGGCGCTTGCGGCGCTCGCCGCACTCTGGGCGTTCAGCATGGGAGCCCTGGCGCAACGCAACTGGGCGCGGAGCACCTACCGGGTGCCGCTCGACGTCGGGTTGGTGTCCGCCGGGACGACGTTCCGGACCGTCAACGGGTCACCGTCAGGGCTCGCGCTCGTCCGGCAGTGCGACGGACCCGACGTCGACGCGACGGCCACTCGGTTGGCCGTGTCGATCGCGCTCGACGACGGCACCGCGATCGACGCGTCGGCTCGAGTCTCGGGCCGTCGCCGCTCCGGCGACCGCGAGGTCATCGGTCTCGTGCTCAACCTCGGCGACCGGGCACGTGCAGCCTGGGTCGACCAGCTCGATCGGGCAGCCCAGGGCTCCGGTCCCGAACGAGCCGGTGCCCGGGTCGACGCGCTGACACGAAGCCCAGCGGCCCCCGATGACGGTCCTCGACGCGGTCGGGCCGCACGGGTACTCGACGGGGCCGGCGCCGCGCTTGCAGCGATCGTCTCCCTGGTGGTGGTCGCCGCACTGGTCCTCGTGCTGTTCGGCTTCCATCCGCTCGTCATCCGGAGCGCGTCGATGACACCGACGTACGCGATCGGCGACGTCGTCGTCTCCGAGAACGTTCTGGCCGGCGACCTGCGCCCCGGGGACGTGGCCACCGTCCCCGCCGACGCGATCGGCGAAACCCTGACCCATCGCGTCGTCTCGGTCGCTGGAGTCGGATCGTCGGTCACCGTCGAGACGCGTGGCGATGCCAACACGACGGGCGAGCGCGTGGTTCTCGATGCCGGCACGACCGTCGGGCGCGTGCGTTGGTCGGTGCCCTGGCTCGGGCGCCCCGCCAACTCCTTGCGAAGCTCGCCGGTGCGGGTGGCGCTGGTCGGGGCGGCCGCTGCCCTCCTGATCACCGCCGTTCGCCGCCGGGTGCGCTGACCGGTCGAGGCGCTGTCCTCAGGACTGCGGAACTACGCTCGCCGGGTGTTCCCGACCCGCTTCGACAGCATCCTCGATCTCGCCCGCCTTCCCTGGTTCGAGGTGCAGGGCGGCAACCGCCTCGTCGCCGACCCCCAGGTCGGGCCCGTCATCGACATGCACACCCATCTGGCGATGGCGTACCTGGCTCGGCATCGGGTCGACGTGCTCGCCGAGACGGCACGCACCGCCTACTACCTCCCGTTGACGATGCCGTTCGACCTGTCGCCGTACTCGAACCTGAACTTCGACGCCGAGTCGATGTTCGCCATGAAGGCCGATCTCTCCGTGCTCTCCCTCACCCCGTGGGGCAAGCGCGTCACGCACACCGCACCCAACCTGCTGCGCGACATGGACGACCTGGGTATCCGTGATGCGGTCCTCCTGCCGTTCGACCTCCCCGTCGGCCCATCGAACGCCGACGTGTTCCTCGCCGCGGCCCGCCGGCATCCTCGACTCCATTCGTTCGCCGGCGTCCATCCGTCGGACCGCCGACTCGAGCAGCGCCTCGACGAGCAGATCGCCGCCGGAGCCGCCGGCCTCAAGTTCCATCCGAACGGCCAGTTCATGGCTGCCGACCACCCCAAGACCGTGCACCTCTGCCGTCGCTGCGGCGACCGAGGCCTTCCCGTGCTCATGCATTGCGGACCGGTCGGCATCGAACCGAAAGCTGCCGAGCGTCGCAGCCAGGTCGCCCGATACGAGCAGGCGATTGCCGAGAACCCCGACACCACGTTCATTCTCGGGCACTGCGGGGCCCTCCAGCACGAGGTGGCGCTCGACTCGTTCGTCGGTCGCTACGACAACCTCTACTGGGAGCTGTCGAGCCTCGGCCTCGACGCGATGCGGACCGTGTTCGATCGGGTCGCTCCCGATCGTCTGCTCTACGGCACCGACTGGCCCTTCTACCACCAGGCCATCACGATGGCCCGGGTCCTGATCCTCGCCGAGGACAACGACGCGCTCCGCCGAGCAGTCCTGCACGACAACGCAGCGCGACTGCTGGGCCTCGACAGCGCCTGACGCTGGTCGGCCGGCCGTCTGCCGGCGCTCGCCGGCCGGCGCTCGACCGGCGGCGCTCAACCGGCAGCGGAGTTGCCGGCCGGCAGTTGGGCGGCCGCAATCCGGCGGATCGAACCGTCGGGGTTGGTGTACTTCAGGACGTACGAGCCCCGCTGGCTGAGCCGGCGGTCGATCGTCACGGCGATGGTCTCGTCGGCCACAGGAGCCGTCGCCTTCTCGGAACGTTCCCCGAACCGCACCACGACGTCGACGGTGGCCTCCGGGTACCGGTCCCGGAACACCGACGCCAACGACAGTTGCACGGTCTCGCCGTCCGCGGTGTAGCCCACGCCGGCGACGTCGTCCTCGGGCTGGTCGGTCGTCGCGCCGCTCAGGACGTAGCCGTCGTCGGTCAGGCCGAGGTAGAGCTGGAGGGTCAGGTCGCCCCCGACCGTGGCGCTGAACCCGCACCGTTCGCTGCTGAGCGCGAACGACGCCGGATCGACGTCGACGCCCCACTTGGCGAGCGCCATGGCGAGCTGGTTCGGGACCTCGGCCAGCGTCTCGCCGAGCAGTCCGTCGATGCCGCCGGGCCACAGGTGAGGGATCGGGTCCTCGCTGAGTTCGCACTCGGTGTCGGGGGTACACGGGTCGCCCCCGCGGCCGAGCGGATCGTCCCAGGTGGCGTGCAATGGGTCGAACCCGACGATCGAGCCGTTCCGGACCGTGATCGCAGCAGGACCCTGGCCGGTGATGGACACGTCGTCGGCGACCGGCACGTCGGAGAACTCCAGCGCCGTGCCGCCCTCGACGACGGCGACGTCGACGGCGGCGACCCCGATCACGGGCGAGATGAGCACCAGGTAGGTGCCGTCGGGCGGTTCCGCCGCGCCTTCGGTGCCCTCGACGGCAGCCGGCTTCTGCACGCACGGGCGGAGCGTCGTGGTCGGAGGCGTCGCCCGCTCGGTCACGGGAACCGTCGGCTCCCGCGTCGCCACGAACACCCCGGCGGCGACGAGCACACCGGCGGTGGCAAGCCCGATCAACACCATCGGCCAACGGCGCTGCCGAGACGGCCGTCGCTCCGCGTCCATGGGACGCGAGACTACTGACGGTTCGTCACCGCTCGCCCCGCAGGGTTCGTCGGGCCCCTGGCGCACCGCACCCCACGGGGATCAGGTCGAGATCAACTCCCGCAGGAGGGATGCGATTTCGTCGACATCGATCAATGGATCGTGGTTGACCACGGAATGCAGGAGCGCTGCCGACCTGGTGATGAGAATCCGGACCCGACGATCGGGCGAGGCCACGGGGCCCGGGAACGGCGAAACCCCCGCCGATGGCGGGGGTTTCCGACGTCGGGCTGACAGGATTTGAACCTGCGACCCCTTGACCCCCAGTCAAGTGCGCTACCAGTCTGCGCCACAGCCCGTGACGGGGAGCCACTCTAGTCGACGGTGCCGGTCCACTCGGAAACGAGTTGGGAACTTCAGGCTCACCCGTGCGAATGCGCACGGGTGAGCCTGAAGTTGGCCGCGCTTCGAGCCGCTTGGAGCCGCTTCGACCGTGGTGACGCCTACGACCGCAGGTACGCGAGGACCGCGAGCACCCGTCGGTGTTGCCCTTCGTCGGGCGGGAGCCCGAGCTTCGCGAAGATGCGTTGAGTGTGCTTCTCGACGGCACCGTCACTCACGACCAGCGCCTGAGCGATCGAGGCGTTGGACCGGCCCTCGGCCATGAGGCCGAGCACCTCGGTCTCCCGTGGCGTCAGGGTCGTGACCGGGTCGTCGCCGCGACGCCGGACCATGAGCTGGGACACCACCTGCGGATCGAGCACGGTGCCCCCGGCGGCAACCCGCTCGACGCTGTCGAGGAACTCGTCGATGGCGGACACGCGGTCCTTCAACAAATACCCGACTCCCCCGTTGCCGGTGCCCAACAGCTCGTCCGCGTAGGACACCTCGACGTACTGCGACAGGACCATCACCTTGGCCTCGGGCCACTGGGAGCGCACCTGCACCGAGGCGCGGAGACCTTCGTCGCTGTGCGAGGGCGGCATACGGACGTCGACCAACGCCACGTCGGGTCGTTCGGCCAGGACGGCCTCGACGAACGACGGACCGTCACCGACGGCGGCGACCACCTCGTGGCCGGCCTCGGTCAACAACAACTGGAGCCCTTCCCGCAGCAGGAGCGAGTCGTCGGCGATCACGATCCGCACGGCACCTCGGCTTCGACCACGGTCGGGCCGCCCTCGGGCGACGAGACGTTGAGCACTCCGTCGGCGGCCCGCACCCGGTCGTGCAGCCCGACCAGACCATGCCCCTTCGACAGGTGGGCACCACCGTGCCCGTCGTCGCTCACCCGCACCCGAACCTCCTCGCCCACCAAGTGGACCGTCATCATGCACTGCGTCGCCCCGCTGTGCTTGGCGACGTTCGTGAGCGCCTCGGAGACCACGAAGTACACGGCGGTCTCGACGTGGTGGGGCAACCGACCGGCGG
>ENA-UOWE01003082-UOWE01003082.1-activated-sludge-metagenome-genome-assembly--contig:-NODE-3082-length-17491-cov-8.842051_pt1 | contig 17491 bp, 15 predicted proteins | sample MGYA00249841_ERZ761562 | MGnify/ENA primary metagenome ERZ761562 (study PRJEB28883, sample SAMN05720200) | activated sludge metagenome | isolation source: Anaerobic digester | place: Japan... | reverse complement strand
TACAGAATAAAACAACATATCTGTTGTGACCAATATGTCAAAGATACAATCTGAAAGCAATTCACAACATAGGGATGATTTCGATATTTTTGTTAAAAGTTGTGACCAATATGTCAAAGATACAATCTGAAAGCAATTCACAACGTGTAATGTATTTTTAAAAATTGCCCAGTCGTTGTGACCAATATGTCAAAGATACAATCTGAAAGCAATTCACAACATATCATCATATCTAAACGAAGATGATGAGTTGTGACCAATATGTCAAAGATACAATCTGAAAGCAATTCACAACATTAGCAAGATTAAACCTTACTGCGATCAAGTTGTGACCAATATGTCAAAGATACAATCTGAAAGCAATTCACAACTATTTCCCCCGTGGGGATAGGGGCACAAAAGTTGTGACCAATATGTCAAAGATACAATCTGAAAGCAATTCACAACAATTGATTTACAGAATAAAACAACATATCTGTTGTGACCAATATGTCAAAGATACAATCTGAACCGAGCGTTTTTGCGAGCTCGGCGAAGCCAAAGCAATTCACAACAAGAAATCAACAGTTCAACCCCCGCCGACCTCTCCGATTGTTAAGTTAATTGTAAGAGTTAAAAGAAATGAAATAAAACATCCTTTAAAATAATCTCACAAATAAAGAAGTAAATTAAAGTGAATAAAAACAACCATTTTAGTACCCCCATAAAATTTCTAACCTCGTAACCCTTTTTTAATCTATCTACATGCCTATAAAAAGCAAATAGAAGAATTAAAGCGTAAAGGATGAAAGAAGCAGCAGAAAAGTAAAAAGCCATTTCCTGTTTCATAGTATAAAGTTTTAGTGGTTAGTTATACAATTTGATAAACCTTATAGTAGAGAAGTGTATTAAGGTCTTGTAGTTCATAAGGCTCATAGGTATCAATATAAATTGAGTCCTTTTCATCAGCCAGGTAAAAGTCAAACGGTTGGGCAAAACCCTTAATGGCAACGTAAGAACCTTTACCAAAGTGGTTGTCAAGATAAGAAAAGTTATGACCAATATGTCAAAGATACAATCTGAACCGAACTTTTTTTGCGAGCTCGGCGAAGCCAAAGCAATTCACATCACCACAAACCTACAAAAAATTGGTTGAAATGTTGTGACCAGTATGTCAAAGATACAATCTTAACCGAGTGTTTTTTGCAAGTTCGGCTAAGCATATGCAATTAACAATAGAAATGATTGAAATTGTAGAAATGTTACTTAAATTAGACAATCCTTACCTAAAAAAATAGAGCCATGAAAAAAATTAGAACATTTAACGACGAAATCGAACGCCCCGAAAGGCTTTGCGAAACGTGCATCTATTACATTAAAAACCGAACTTGTGTTGCTTACCTTGACCGCATACCCGAAAAGTATTGGAAGCAAAAGGTTGGAGAAAAGCCGTTGCATGACAGCCCTAAGGACAATCCCGACTATGATAACATATTTTACAAGGAAAAATACATTGGAAAACTAGAGTAATGAAAGGGTTTGACAAGTTAGGGGACTACGGCGCCAGAGCCGCTAAACTATTAGTCGCACCCCGCGCGGGTGCGTGGATTGAATAAGTTTGGTTAACCCATAAACTTTGATTATTAAATACATCAATTTCGCAATATGCGTTATACAAAATGCGTTATATATTTTGCGAAATGTGTTTTTCTACATATATTAGCATAAAATAAATGGTAAAATGGCTAGGGTAAAGGATATAAATCCCTTCTTGGTTAATAGTTATATCTCAAAGGAGTATTTTTGCAATCGTGAAAATGAGTTGAATGTCCTGCTGAGGAATGTAAGGGGTAATGTGAATACAACTTTGATATCGCCACGCAGATTGGGGAAAACAGGGCTAATTTTACGCTTTTTTGAGATGCTTGGCGAAATGGGTGATTACGGAACTGTTTACGTGGATATTTACTCCTCACGCAATCTCTCTGATTTCATTAAACTGCTTACCACTGCAATTATCAATAAGTTTCCCGAGAGAACCCCTGTGGGAAAGCGTTTCCTAAAACTGCTTAAGGGCTTACGACCAGTATTCTCGTTCGATGCCATCACTGGCGCACCGCAAGTGCAGTTTAATTACCAATCCGAGAGCGATAAGGAATACACGCTCCAGCAATTGCTTGCTTTTATAAATGAACAACCTCATCCTGTTGTGGTTGCCATTGACGAGTTTCAGCAAATTGCTCATTACCCCGAGAAAAATGTGGAGGCTATACTCCGTACGTATATTCAACAATTTAACCGGCTTTGTTTTATTTTTAGTGGTAGTCGAAGGCATACCCTTATGGATATTTTTGCCAATGCCAATAGACCTTTCTACTCCAGTACCCGTTTCATCAACCTTGATGCTATTGAAAGGGTAACGTACAGAAATTTCATTCGTGAAAAATTTGAACAAGGGGGAAGAGCTATAGATGATGAAAGCATCGATTACGTGCTGGAATGGACAAAGGGCTATACATTTTACACGCAGAGTCTTTGCAATAGGCTATATTCGTTGAGAAAAATTAACTTGGATGCCGTGAAGGCAGAGTGTTTAGCGTTGCTTAGGGAGAATGAGCCCATATACCTTCAGTTTAGAAATTTAATCACCAGTAAGCAATGGGAGTTTCTACTTGCCCTGGCAAAGGAGGAATCAGTATCACAAATATATAGCAAGGAATTCCTTGTCAAGCATCAGCTGGGTACACCCTCGTCCATTCATAGGATGCTCGATGCCCTCCTTGAGAAAGAAATGATACTTGAAAGCGTTAGCTCAACGGGATCAAGCTATAGCGTGTATGATGTATTTTTAATGCGTTGGATGCAAAGAACATATTAACATGTCTGTAGCACTTTATGCGGTGTAGCAAAGGGTATGACCAATATGCAAACGATACAATCTGAACCAATCGTGTTTAGTGCAATTGCTATTCGCATTTATTGATGCTTAGCGTATTTTGAGCAATAATTGTTTGTTCATTATGCCACTGCTCCAGGTAATACACAACCTTGCTTAACTCGTCATACAAAAAGTCATCAAGGTAATATTTAGTTCCGTTTTCCATCGTGTCGTTCTCAACCATATCTTTAAACTGCTCAAAGTTTCCTCTAAAGTCTTCCCACCAAACCGTATCGGATTCAATGGCATACAGCACTTTAGTGTAAGTATTGATTACCCTGGTAAAGTTTTGATCCTGAAGTTCTGCATCTTCAATATTGCTTTCCCGAATGAAAAGCATCGAGAGGGAGTTCAGCGAACTCAGGTTACAGTTATTCAATATGCATCTTGAGAATAGGACATCGTTAATCCATTGGTAGGTTGGAGATAAATTGTAAAATCCTGCTTCAGCCAGTGAACACTCTTCAAACTTTGCTTTTTCTAGGTTGCAATTATCAAACCCAACATTATTGAGTTGTGTCTTAAGGAAAACGGCAAGGTGTAAATTACTATCAAATATTAAAGAGTCGTTAAGATTTGACCTGGTAAAGTGTGCCTTGCTAATACTACATTTGTGAATTTGGGCTTTGGAAAGGTTTGTCTTTTTGACTTTAAGCCCATCAAGGTTGCATCTATTGAACCAAACGGAATCGGCTTGGCATTCAATGAACTCGACCTTATGAAAGTTACAATTCTCGAACACCGCATTGTAAAGCGTGGTTCCTTGGAATACTACATTACTTATGTTTTGGTTTTTAATGCACAATCCCGTTAGGTCTTTACCCTGTGCAATTGCATCTTTTAGTACTGCAGTGTAATTGGGGAACATCTCACATTCTTCAAGGCTATACAAAACGTTGCCTTCGCAGTCGGTTATTGCAATTGTGCTCATATCTTCATCTTTATTCTATCTATTCCATTTTGAAAAGTGATAATTTTGGGTTGTATTTAATATCGTTGCATTTGGAACTTTAAGCTATTGCAATAGGTAAAGTATTACTAAAGTAATGCAATTTATAAAAAACATTTGTTTACATCAATGGATTAAACGTTAGTTTTTTTTAATACAGCAATACCGCCCTGTTACAACTGGTTCCCTCCCATTCCGAATAATTCCGAATAATTCCGGTTCATTCCGGTTCATTCCGGTTCATTCCACCCCATTCCTTTAACTTCCTCTAACTTCCTCTAACTTCTTCTAACTTCTTCTAACTCCTTTTACATCTTAATAATCTTTCCCACCTCCCTCGCCTGAAATCGTTTTAAAATTCCTACCTTTGCGGTAAGAGTAAAAAAATGTAACTATGACACTTGAAGAGTTCCGTAAGGATATACTGCAGGGGATTCCCGATGAGCTTCCAGCACCCAAGCCATGGGATCCCTCGGTTAACCATGCGCCTAAGCGCAAAAAGATTCTTACCCTTGAGGAGAAGAAGCTAGCGGTTAAGAATGCCCTTAGGTATTTTCCGCCAAAGCATCATGCTGTTTTGGCCGAGGAGTTTGCCCGTGAGCTGGAAGAGTACGGTCGTATCTACATGTACCGTTTCCGGCCCGATTATAAGATTTATGCACGATCCATTAACGATTTTCCGCATAAATCGGTTCAGGCTGCATCTATCATGCTAATGCTAAGTAATAACCTGGATTATGCTGTGGCGCAGCATCCGCATGAGCTTATAACCTACGGCGGGAATGGGGCTGTGTTCCAGAACTGGGCGCAGTACCGCTTAACCATGAAGTACCTGGCCGAGATGACCGATGAGCAAACCCTTGTTCTTTACTCTGGCCATCCCATGGGGCTTTTCCCATCGCACCCCGATGCACCCCGCGTGGTGGTAACTAATGGAATGATGATTCCCAACTACTCCAGTAAGGACGACTGGGAGCGTTACAACGCACTTGGCGTGACCCAATACGGGCAGATGACAGCCGGTTCATTCATGTATATTGGCCCTCAAGGAATTGTGCATGGAACAACCATTACCGTGATGAACGCCGGTCGTAAACAGATGAAACCGGGCGAAACCGATTTGCGGGGTAAAATATTTGTATCATCAGGTCTTGGTGGAATGTCGGGTGCTCAGCCCAAGGCTGCCGTGGTTGCAGGAATGGTTGGCGTTATTGCTGAGATTAACCCCAAGGCCGTTGAGGTTCGGCATGGCCAAAAGTGGGTGGATGAGGTTTACACCAGCCTCGATGAACTCATCCCTCGTATCCGTCAGGCGTCGGCCAATAAGGAGGCCGTTTCGCTGGCATACCAGGGTAACATTGTTGACCTCTGGGAGCGTCTGGTTACCGAAAATATCCACGTTGATTTGGGAAGCGATCAAACCTCATTACATAATCCCTTTGCCGGAGGGTACTACCCAGTGGGCCTTAGCTTTGAGGAGGCAAACAGGATGATGGCTGAACAGCCAGAGCTTTTCAAGGAAAAGGTTTATGAGAGTTTACGTCGCCATGTAAAGGCCATAAATACCATGGCTGCCCGTGGCATGTACTTTTTCGACTATGGCAATGCATTCCTACTGGAGAGCAGCCGCGCCGGTGCCGATATCCTTAAACCTAACGGCGATTTCAGGTACCCGTCCTATGTTCAGGACATAATGGGACCCATGTTCTTCGACTACGGCTTTGGCCCATTCCGTTGGGTTTGCACCTCGTCCGATCCCAAGGATTTGGCCACCACCGATGCTATAGCCCTTGAGGTACTTGAGGAGATAGCCAAGACTGCTCCGGCCGAAATCATGGGGCAGCTACAGGATAACATTCACTGGATACGTGAGGCTAGTAAGAACAACCTGGTGGTTGGATCACAGGCCCGAATCCTTTACGCCGATGCCGAGGGCCGTATTAAGATTGCTGCTGCCTTTAACAAGGCAATCCGCGACGGGCGCATTTCAGCCCCGGTAGTGCTGGGTCGCGACCACCACGATGTATCGGGAACTGACTCGCCATACCGCGAAACATCAAACATCTACGATGGCTCACGCTTCACTGCCGATATGGCTATCCACAACGTAATTGGTGATGCTTTCCGTGGCGCCACCTGGGTATCAATTCACAACGGAGGTGGTGTTGGCTGGGGCGAGGTAATAAACGGAGGCTTTGGCCTCACTCTCGATGGGTCCGATGCTGCCGATAGACGCCTCCACATGATGCTCCACTGGGATGTGAACAATGGCATTGCCCGTAGGAGTTGGGCGCGTAACAGCGGCGCAATGCTTGCCATTAAGCGCGAGATGGAACGCACCCCACTGCTCAAGGTTACGCTTCCTAATATTGCCGACGATAGTTTAATTGATAAGGTGGTGAAGGGCTAATGCCCTTCATCACTTATATACTTGAGTTATGAAAAGGACTGCCCAACTGTTATTGTTCATAGCAACTTTTTTATTGCTATCTGGTTCATCGTGCGACAAGTACGAAAAGGGGGAGGGGATTACCGGGGTTTGGCGGTGCCGGGAGAATTACCAGGGAACCAAATACAGGTCGTATAACGTGAGTGTTGACCGCTACACACAACTCGATAGCTCAACCTACGTGATTTATAACCTTTACAACCTTGGGCTTGACGTTGAAACCTATGTTCAGCTTAAGGATACCGTTTTTACGGTGCTAAGCACCAATAGCGATCTATACTTTATAACTGGCAGGGGTGTTTGGCACAGGTACAGCCAAACAATTGACTGGGAGTATAGTGTTTCAGGGCAGGTAAACGACCCATTTATTAGCGCAACATTCGATCGTCCCTAGTCGAAGAGGATGGAGTAGGGGCGAGCTACGGCTTGCCTGAAAGTGGCCAGGTTGATATTCCTTGCCATACGCAACGATTCTTTCCCTTCAAAAAATATTAACACGGTTGGAAAGGTAAATACTGAGAATTTCCCGCATATCTCAGGAGTTTCGTTGGCATTTACCACGTAAATGTGCATCTTGGGGAATTCACTACCAACTATTTGCTCGAGTTGGGGCAGCATAACATGACAAACCCCGCATGCCTGTGAGTTAAAGTAGATAGCACTGGCTGGCTCGCTCAGGGCCTTACTTAAATCGGACTCGTTCTGTATAACTTTTACCATTCGTAGTATGTTCCGTTACTTAGCATTACAAGGGTGCACCCCTCCACCACGTCAATTCCATGTTCTCGGGCAAGTTTTTCCAGCTCAGGGTTTTCAGTTCCCGGGTTAAAAATCAGACGTTTGGGTTTGAGGTTGATGATATAGTTGTAGTATGGAGCCTGATTACGTGCGCTGAGATAAAGTGTTACGGTGTGAATATCTGGTATATCCTGTAGTTCGGTTTGAATCTCAATATCATCAACCATCCCTTTACGTGCACCGATTGCTACTACCTCAATACCATGTTTCCTAAGGCTTCGTATGGCTAGGTACGAGTAACGCTCAGGTTTTTGACTAGCGCCTAGTACTAAGGTTTTTGGAAGAATATCGTTTCCTGCCTCCATACAGCTAATTCTTTCTCAGAAGAACTACGGCATAGGCCGAAACACCTTCCTCGCGTCCAACAAAACCAAGTTTCTCGGTAGTAGTAGCTTTTATTGATATTTGCTGTGGCTCTATATCTAATGCTTTGGCAAGCTCAGCCTGCATTTTGGGTATATAATCCTTTACCTTTGGGCGTTGTAGGCAGATGGTTGAGTCGATGTTTCCAATGGTGTATCCTTTCTGGGCAATTATATCCATTGTTTTCCGTAAAAGTATTTTACTATCGATACCCTTTAAAGAGGGATCAGTATCGGGGAAATAGACACCTATATCGCCCAGGTTGGCTGCACCCAGCATGGCATCGCAAATGGCATGGATAAGGGCATCGCCATCGGAGTGACCTAATGAGCCCTTGGTGTGCTCAATTTGAACTCCACCTAACCAAAAAGGGAGCCCTTGCTGCAGCTGATGAACATCGTAGCCAAAACCTATCCTAAAATCCATTACTTATCTCTATTTGTTCTTGTTCTTGCAGGTTCAAATTCAAAAGAGATTGAAAAGCGTAGCGTATTGGCCATGGGGCTATTGAACCCACCGGTTGGGATTAGGTACGAGAAGTCGATATTAAACACATTGTAACGCAATCCAGCCCCAAGGGTGATATACTTACGGTTCCCCTTATTTTGGCTCTCGTGGAAGTATCCTGCCCTAATGGCAAACTGCCTTGCGTACCAGTACTCAACCCCAGTGGCTATGTATATTTCCTGCATTTCCTCCTTGAAACCACCTGGGGCGTCGTAAAACGATTGAATCATACCTTGCACAACCGATACGTTTGGATCCATTCCGCTAACAATCTCATCCTGGCTGTTGTAAACAGGTGGAGTAGGAACTAACAGCTTGTTTAAATCCAGTAGATACGAAAACCCATTGTATTGGTCGATGTTAAGCGATAACCTTCCACCAACCCTTAGGTTAATGGGTATAAACTCCTTTTGTGGATCCTCATTGTACGATAATTTTGTTCCAATATTGGAGATATTGCCACCAATTGCCATTTCGCCACTTTTCCCGGCAAGGTTAATAGCGTTCTGGTAGTATACTGCCAAATCGGCTGCAAACGAGGTACCGGGTTTACCGCTGCCAGTGCCTGTGGTAGTAAAATTACCGGTTAAATCGGAACGGATGTAACGGAAAGCCATTGCACCGGCAATATGGTCGGAAAACTTACGCGAGTATGCAAAATCGATTGCAAACTCGTTAGGGTTAAAGGCCTGGATGTAGTTGTTATTGTTATCCCTGAAGGTGATTTCACCCATTGAGAAGTAAAGCAACGATCCGCTAATGGATTGCATCTTATCAAACTGGTAATAACCGGTTAAATGGGTAAGGTTGATATCGTTTACTAAGTTTCTGAGCCATGGGGTGTAGGAAAATCCCATGCCCCACTTTTTACCTTCAATAAATGGAAACTTTGCAGGGTTCCAGTGTTGCGAGTTTACATCGGGTACCGATGCCACTCCGGCATCGCCAAGGGCTGCACTCCGTGAATCGGGTGCTATGGTTAGGAATGGTACAGCAATGCGCAATGCATTTAAACCACCCGATAGCGATATGGTACTATCGAACTGAGCCTTAACAGTAGGCTGTAATCCTACTAAAAGAATTGTTGCAATTCCAAAAAATTTCTTAATCATCAACTTAACAATTATGAGTTTGCAAAAATAACATTTATACAGTAACAAATGTAAACGGTGTAATATGATACTTATTGTTTAATATCAAACTAAAGTACAACGAATTTTGTTGTGGCTACCTGCTCACCCTGTACCGATGAAACTTGAATGCGAGCAAAGTAAATTCCCTTTGCAAGTTTCTCCCCGTTGGAGTTACATCCGTTCCATTCAAGCGGCCCTATTCTGTAACCTTCAGTATAAATCCTTTTTTTTAGGAGTTCGGCAACTTTAGAGCCATTGATGTTGAATATTTCCAGCTTTACATCAAGTCCAGTTTCATTGGTGTTTGTTTCAAAGTAGAACTGTGTGTTATCCTTAACTGGGCTTGGAACACAGTAAAAGTTACCAACCACAAGTTTATCGTCGCCAATTACCCGGAAAACTATTTTGCCGGTATTGCTATTATTAAAGGCATCCCAGGCCTTTACCTCTATAGTGTAAGTTCCGGGAGTTAGGCCGGAGAACTGATAGGTTGCTATACCCTGGGTGTAATCGTCGGTATTGGCTTTGTAGAAATTATTAAGGTTGAATGTTTCGCTTTGTCCGGCTGGATATGTTAATGTTGCGGTAAGATCATGCCCTATCCCTGCTCCGGTTGTGTTTATGCCACTCGCATCGGAAAGGTAAACCAGTAGCAGAGGGTTGGAGTTGCAAATACCACCGTTAGTGAACTTGGTATCGTTCAGGTAGATTTTAATTTGAGGGCCTTCACTATCAATGCTTTCAGGGTTACCAATTCCCCCAACAACTATTGAATCGTGTACGCCTAGGGCTGTTTGCATGCCATCGGTTGCAAAAAGACTTATTTTTCCATGCCCGTATGAGAAGTTAATATCTTTTGGTACCGTAAAATCGATACTAAAAGTACCCTGTGAAACAGTTGCTTTCCCTTTAAATATGATATTATCGCGACTTTTAAAGGTCATCGGAGTGCCGCCGTCGTTAGCCAGGGTGGTAATTTCGCGTTCCTTATCGTATAGGGTAACCGAAACGGTTCCATTGAAATTTTCAACAGTTGTGTCAAGGTTATCGGCAATAAACCCTTTAAGGTTTACCTTATTAAGTGCCTTTAAAGTATCAGCTGGCTCTGATGCTGGGCGTTCATTAATATATGAGATTTTTATGTTGTATGTAGGGTATTTTAGCATCAATGCGGGATCGCCTAACAGGGTGAAGTTGCGTTTATTGTAACCGGTTCCCGATAGTATTTTGGTTATGCGAACCAAATCACCAAGCCTGAGATAGTTGCCATTGGAATCGGTTTTAAAAAGCTGCTGTATAAAGTTGTAGTTTAAAGTGAAGTTTGGGCTTGAGTAAACAAGCCGGGTAGTAGAGAGTAACGCTATTGCACCACCCTTTGGGGTAAGTAGTATCCATTCCCCGGTTGAGGTCATGTGGTAGTCGTCAAAACGGCTAAACTCGCAGGTTGCTGTTACAAATAAAGGTAGGCGTTTAGCGTTTTTCCATCCCAACACATCGTTTAGCATTAAAACCTTCTCGTGGGCAAGCCACCTTTCATTCCCATGACCAGTATAGTTTAAAAGTAAAGCGCCATTGTTAACAGCAGAATTGATGGCATTGGTAACATCGGGGTAGCGTTGACCACCCGAAACAACCTCCTGTTGGTAAGCATCGAAAAATATTTTCAGGATATTATATGCCGGCTGATTGGTTTCAATGTACTTTGCCAGCGTGTTGGCATCCTGCATATGAACGTTACCATCCTCGTCGTCGCCTATGAAAACCAATTTGCTTTGCCAGTCGTCAATATCTTCATTCTCCATGTAACTCTTAATTTTGGTAATTAAATTGGCGGCTTGTTCCGGTGAACTAACAGGTAGCCTACCAATTCCAATGTCAATGTAACCTGAGGCTTCGCCTTCATTATCATCGAGTAATCCAAAGAAATCGTCCGATACAAATGACTCAACCCTGTTTATTGAGCGAGGAGACTGGTATGTGGGAATAAAATTAGTATTGACTTGGCTGTTGGAAAGGTTATCGAATGAGCCATCGCCGAATAGGAGTAGGTATTTAGGTTTATCATCGTCGCTGGTTGCGGCTTTATAAAAGTAACGTAGCATATTGCGAATTGCTGCAACATCGGGGTTACCTCCCGAGAACTCGTTGTAAACCTGGTCGGTAGTATATACAGCAACAGAGAGGTTGCTTCTTTGCCGGTGGAGCTGAGCCAGCTCTTCGGCATAGGTTTTAAAACTTGGATGAGTAACTATAAAGTAATCGAAGAAGCTACTTCCACGAATATTCTGGTTATCAACATTTGCATACCCTACAACACTGTAGGCTTTATCGGGCTCAAAGGCAATAAAGGTTTTGAGAGTATTGGTAGCTTGCTTGAATGTTATTGTGCCATTGGCGTAGGAAATATTAACCCTTTTGGCCTCATTGATATCAGTAATATCCCAAACCTGAACGGAACTGTTTGCATTGCTGATTGTGAACCTGCTAATTCTCCCTGCCCCTACCGACTGAAAATCCTGAAAGGGCAGTTGGGCATTACTATACAATAAGCCATGTCGGCTCTGAATCGATATAAAGTCCAGGAAACCCACTGAACCCGAATTGGGTTTATTGTAGGTAAGGTCAAATGTTAGGTTTTGTCCAACAGTATTACCCGAGAATACTTTTTCGTTTACAGAAACCACATTGGCTAGCTCATCGCCAATTATTACGGAATTTAAAGTTATGCTACCAAGTGTTCCATTATTTGTAAGGGTAAAAGTTGAGGTTGACGAAGATCGTGCCGCTACTCTTACCCATACTTTATAGGTGGAGTTGTTTACTGGGAGTGGTGTTGATACATTGTAGCTGTAGGTGGTTTTTATGTCAAAAATTTCGCCAAACCATTCCCTGCCCGATTTAACAAGGTTTGTATCGTTGCTTTCAAAGGTTGTTACTTGATCGAACTCATTTGTTGCATAATTTTCGGTTTCGGTTGGCGTGTCAGCAAAACCGATGATGCTTTGAGGTTGACTGGTTGTTAAAAAGTAGTAAATGGTTTTGGTGTATCCATGCTTTTCCCATTTCCATGCACTATATGTTTCATTATACGTTAAAGTTTCGGGGCCCTGAGCGTAGAATAGAATATAGTCGCCCTGATTAAAAATGCCGTCGGCACCTTTACTTATTTGTATTGGTATTGGAGCTACCTCATCGAGGTTGCTTTGGGCATTCATAAGGGGTAACGACTTTCCTCCGATTCCCCAAATGCTAATATTTTCTGGGTTGCTAAAACCATACCTTTGTAAATCTTCGAATGAAATCCTATAAATCCCACTTTTTTGCACGCCCACTTTTACCCATTTACCTGAAGCAAGAACCGAGTTCGAAAGCGAGGTACGAATCGTTTTATCAATATTTTTTTCATGGGAACTGATGGGCTCAATTCTGAAGCTAAACGATTCAAGTTTCTCAATTGAGCCAGAGGCATTGTTCCTCATTGCGGGTATTGAAAAAAGCAGAACCCTGTTTGCCCCAACCCTCAAGCTTTTTGTTGTTGGATTTGGTTCAGTTTGAACAATACTAGAATCAAAATCTCTATTGAGTTTACCCCATTTTATATGTGTTATTTCAATTCTGTACTCCTTACTATCGGGAATTGGTATTAATTCGGTATAGTATGGGACCTTACTGGCTGGGTCAGGAAAATCTTCGCCATTAAACCATAAACAGTTGATATTTTTTTTGTCGGTTTCAACCCATTCAAGAATTCTGTGGAACTCCTGTGTAAAAGCCCCCAATGCTTGTGTTGTTAATAATATGATGAAAAAAACTGCCCTCATAATTGACTGATGTGTTGCAAAGAAACAAAACTTTACTTTACCTTTACGTTTGATTCTAACAATAAAAAACGAATAATGTTAGTTATTATTACAAACCAGTTAAATGATATCTAAAAACAGTTTTTTTTTATTGTACTTGCTGGGCTTAGTCCTATGTTTTGAAAAATCACATGGTCAGGATCCTGTGTTTTCACAGGTTTTTTTTAATCCAACCATGCTCAACCCATCGTATGCAGGCGCATCAAAGGATATGCGATTAGGCATTATATATCGCAATCAGTGGACCATGATAGATATGCCATACTCAACCTTTGGGGTAAGTTTTGACAGGAGGATTGATTTTGGCCCAAGCTGGAAACACTCGTTTCGTAACAATCGTTCTCAATCCTCAGGGCGGAGCGGCTTTGGTATAAACATTATGAGCGATGTGGAAGGGAAAGGAACATTCTCCCGGAACACTCTCGATCTTATTTACTCATACGGAATTCAACCTACATATAACTCACACGTACGATTTGGACTTCAAACCTCAGCTATTTTTCGTACACGGAGTTTTTCAGGTTTGGTTTTCCCGGATATGATTGATCCGGCTGGTAATGTGATTGGAAATTCCGACGCCGTAGGCTATACAACCTGGAATTACGATATAGGGCTTGGTGTTGCCGGTGATTTTGAAAATTTTTATGGTGGATTTGCGGTGCATCATCTTTTACAACCTGTTGAGGCCAGTTTCTCGGGCGGAAAAGCATACATTCCCCGTAAGTATACTTTCCATATTGGTGCCGATTTTAACCTATATAAGTGGAGAAGGTTTAAGGAGGTTCTGCTTTTTTCTCCAAACGTAATCTATATTCAACAGCTAAATTTTAATCAGCTAAACCTTGGCTTTTACCTTTCAAAGAACTGGGCAGTTGCAGGACTCTGGTTCAGGGAAAATTTAAGTTTAAATAGCCATTCGTTTGTTGTTACCTTGGGATATGCCGATTATATGTTTCGTATTGGTTACAGTTACGATTTCAGTATTATGCAACATGGTCTTAGAGGGTTACCAACCTCATCGCACGAGGTAACCTTAGGGTGGAATTTTGAGTATAAAAGGGGGAAAAAGAAATACCGGTACATCAAATGTCCAAAATTTTAATTTTTTTTTAAACTTTTAGGGCGCATTACAAAATATTATTTATATATTTGAGTTTAATTATAATGAGAAAATCCGTACAGCTATGAGCTTAAAGTATAGAATCTTATTATTGGCATCAGCCGGAATTTTTGGTCTTAACTCTTGCGGTTTATTTGGTGGTGGTGGTGGCGGAACTGGAGCGTCCGAAAAAACTGGCTGGGAGTATAACAGCCCTGATAATGGGGGCTTTGAGGTAGTTGAAAACTGGCGACCCGAGGCAGGTCCCGGCTTGGTGTTCATTGAGGGTGGTACATTTACTATGGGACGAGTAGAGCAGGATGTTATGTACGACTGGAATGCTAAACCCCGCAGGGTAACAGTTACATCATTCTACATGGACGAAACCGAAATTAGCAATGTAGATTGGCGTGAATATGTTCACTGGATTAAACGTGTATATTCAACCTATCCACAGGTAATTAAAAATGCCCTACCCGATACTCTTGTATGGCGTTCGCCCCTTGGTTACAATGAACCTTTTGTAACCGACTACTTCAGGCATCCTGCCTATAACGATTATCCTGTAGTAGGAGTTAACTGGCTTCAGGCAAACGATTACTGTATATGGCGTACCGATAGGGTAAATGAGCGTCTTTTAGTTGATAAGGGCATTATTGAATTTGACCTGGCTCAAAAAGGTGCTGATGCATTTAGCACTGAGGCTTACCTTTCGGGCCAGTACGATGCGCGCGTTAAGAAGCTTTTACCCAGCCTTGACCCTGAAAAACCCGAAGGACGTCACGTTCGCTTTGAAGATGGTATCCTGCTACCCAAGTATCGCCTCCCAACCGAGGCTGAATGGGAGTTTGCCGCATCGGGACTTGTAGGTAATACCTATGACGAGCGCATGGTTGAGCGTCGTATTTACCCTTGGAATGGGCACAACGTGCGTAATCCTGAGTCAAAAGTTCGTGGCCAGATGATGGCTAACTTTGTTCGCGGTCGTGGTGACTATATGGGGCTTGCAGGTAATTTGAACGACGAGAACACATTCCCTGGACCAGTTAAATCATACTGGCCTAATGATTACGGCCTATACTGTATGGCTGGTAATGTTAATGAATGGGTGCTTGACGTTTACCGCCCCTTGAGTTTTGAAGATGTTGATGAAATTCGTCCGTTCCGTGGTAATGTTTTCAAAACCCCATATGATTTAGACGGTAACTACTCCAAGAAGGATAGTTTAGGTCGCATACCCTACCGTGAAGTTACCGAGGAAGAAGCAGCTAACCGACAGAACTACAATAAAGCCTACTATATCAACTATAAGGATGGTGATGTTGCCTCAACGCTTGATTTCAGAGATGGACAAACTGTGAAAGAGAAAAACTCCGACAGGATGTACTATCAGGGCGATACTCAACAGAAGAATGTGCGTATGACAACTCTGATTAACGACCATGTTAGGGTTTATAAGGGTGGTTCTTGGAAGGATAGGGCATACTGGTTAAGCCCAGGTACCCGCCGTTTCCTCGACGAAGCATCATCAACCAATGATATTGGGTTCCGTTGCGCAATGGAAGCCGTTGGTGCTCAATCGGCAAAGAAACGTGGTGAGAGAATTGGAGGAAAATAGTCAATATAAATCAATATTTTTGGAAAACCTCATATCTTTATGAGGTTTTCTTTTTTACTGGTTTGTTATGATTGAACATATTTATAAAGAATTTGAAAAATCCTATCACGTAACTATCGATAGCCGAAAGGTTAAAGCTGGCTCAATATTTTTTGCTTTAAAGGGTGAAAATAACGATGGGAATGCCTATGCTGCCAATGCTTTGCAGGATGGAGCAGCCCTTGCTGTAATTGATAATCCCCATTACATGACCAAGGGGTGTGTGTTGGTGGAGAATGCCTTAAATGCACTTCAGCAACTTGCAAATTATCATAGGCAAAAAATCAATGCACAAATTTTTGCTATAACAGGTTCCAATGGAAAAACCACTACCAAAGAATTATTGTACACTGTCCTTTCTCAAAAATTTAAAACTTATGCAACGGTTGGTAATTTGAATAACCACATTGGGGTTCCCTTAACGTTACTATCCATTACTCCAGATGTTGATTTTGCGATTATCGAAATGGGTGCAAATCATCCAGGTGATATTAGCGAACTTTGCAGAATTGCTGAACCTGATTTCGGTTTGATTACCAATATTGGGAAAGCTCACCTTGGTGGTTTTGGCGGTTTTGAAGGTGTAAAAAATACAAAGGGGGAACTTTATAACTTTTTAGCCTTGAGAGATAGGGCAATATTTTACAACCATCAAAATCCTATTCTTGTAGAACTTTTAAATAAGTATAAAGCAAATAACGTTATTCCATACTCTAAGTATTTTGAGGATTTCATAGTTGTGGAGAAGCCCGAAAGCCCTTTCCTTTCTATTTCAATAAGTGAGGGAGGTAAACTCACAACTATTCTGACTAACCTTGTAGGCCAATATAATGTGGAGAATGTTATGGCAGCTTATGCTGTTGGAAGACATTTTGGAGTTGGCCCTGGTACCATAAAAGATGCGATTGAAAGCTATATTCCCTCAAATAATCGATCACAACTTTTAAAAACCCAGAACAATACTGTTATTATGGATGCATATAACGCCAATCCAACTAGTATGGAAAATGCCTTAAAAAATTTGGCAAAATTACATGCATCAAAAAAGGTTGCTATTCTAGGTGAAATGCTAGAGTTAGGGGAATATAGTCTCGATGAGCATAAAAAAATTGTTGAGCTTGCCAGCGCTTTGAATTTTGATAAAATCTTACTTGTGGGTAAGGGCTTTTCAAGTTTTAACGGTATGTTTTATTATTTTGATAATTCTTCTGAATGTGCTGAGTATCTGAAGCAGAATCCAATTAAGGACTCCATGGTGTTGGTAAAGGGCTCCCGTGGTGTAAAACTTGAAATAGTGGTTGAGGCTCTTTAATTTTTAAAAAAGCAAAAATCCTAATTAATAAATTCATTCTTTTACGGCTCTTCCAGGCCTTAATCTGGCGTTCGCGCTTACGTGCCTGCTGTATGGAGTCGAACTGCTCGAGGTAAACCAGCCTCCAATCGTTCGCCATGGAGGTGAACCCCCTGTGGGGTGCGTTGTGGCGCCGGATGCGTTGGGAAATCTCATCGGAGGTAGACCCGATGTAGAAACGGTCGGTAGAACTGGAGTAAATGATGTATGTGTAGTGCATACAAAAAAAGCCTTCGATAAAGTCGAAGGCTTTGTGGGAGCTACAGGGATCGAACCTGTGACCCTCCCGCCGGATGCGGGATGCTCTGAACCGTAGGGTTCAGGGCTTACTGAACCCACACAGTTCCTCAACCCTTTTACGGCTCTTCCAGGCCTTAATCTGGCGTTCGCGCTTACGTGCCTGCTGTA
>ENA-UOWE01003077-UOWE01003077.1-activated-sludge-metagenome-genome-assembly--contig:-NODE-3077-length-17519-cov-6.546381_pt1 | contig 17519 bp, 15 predicted proteins | sample MGYA00249841_ERZ761562 | MGnify/ENA primary metagenome ERZ761562 (study PRJEB28883, sample SAMN05720200) | activated sludge metagenome | isolation source: Anaerobic digester | place: Japan... | reverse complement strand
GTCGCTTCGCTGCTGCGGCACCCCGGGCGCGGTCGCGGGCGACGATCTCGACGTACGCCCCGGCGACCAGCAACTCCTGGGCCGTCTCGTAGCCGAGCCCACTCGTGGCGCCGGTGACGACGATGGTGCGCCCGGCAGCCGCGGCGGTCGACGGGCCCCAGCCCCACAGCGATCGGCGGACGGAGAATCCGAGCCGGGAGAAGCTGACGGGAACGGCGACCTCGATCGCCGCGTCGGCGGCGGCCCGGAGCGAGCCGGCCAGGTTCGGGGAGAGCACAGCCATGGTGCTGGTCTACCCCGGGCCGCCATCAGCGCCCACTCATCCCACGGCCGGGCGAGGTCGACGGCGGTCGCGCGCGACCTACGAGACGACGAGTTTCGCCCGCAGCGCTTCGATGAGGTCGTCGCCGATGCCGGCATCACGCGCCCACCCCGCGAACGAGCCGTGCCGGCGTTCGATCTCCTCGACGACGCCCGCCATCGTCGCGACCGTTGCCGCCCGATCGACGATCTGCTGCTCGCGTTCGGGATCGTGGGGGATGTCGCCGGCCAGCGAGCGGTACCAGCCGACGATGCCGGCCATGGCCTGGGTGCTGCGTGCGTAGTCGGCGGCGATCACCTCGGGCGTGGCACCGAGCACTCCGAGCAGGGCGCTCGCGATCACGCCGGTGCGGTCCTTGCCCGCCGTGCAGTGGAACAACACGTTGGCGGGCGCCGCAGCGATGTCGCCGAGCACCTGGGCAATGCGGTCCGGGAAGCGCTCGTACATCTCGAGGGTCCGGTCGCGCAGGAACCAGTCGTCCTCCGCGGCGTTCTCGGCCTCCCAGCTCCACACCTCGTCGAGCAGGCCACGGTGCAACGAGTCGAGGTGCTCGCTCGCCGCCATGAATCCGTCGCCCTCCCGCTCGCCGAGGGTGCGCAGGTCGATCAACGTCCGCACGTCGTTCTGGTGCAACCAGCGGGCACCGAGCTCGGCATCGACCCGATGCAGCAGGTCACAGCGGAACACCCGGCCGGGGGCGATGGTGCCACCGGCGACGGGGTTGCCCCCGAGGTCGCGGAGGTTGAACGCTCCGGGGACCTTGCCGTCCCACTCGTCGACGTTGCTCACAGGTGTGCCTCCACGACGAACGCGACCCCGTCGCGTTCGACTTCGAGCCCGACGATCGACATCGCGAGCGTGGCGTCGCTGTCGGGCCGGACGGGGATGGTGGTGTGTGCCGGGATCGACACGTTGAGCGGCGCGAGCGAGGCGACGCCGCCGAAGAAGCGGTTGAGGCGATTGACGGCTGCCGGCACCAGCGGCAGCTCGACCCACGCCTCACGAAGGCTGAGTTCGAGGTTGCCGCCCACCAGACGGGGGCGCACCGTCGACCGGAACCCGGGCCGGAGATCGGGGAGGTAGGGCGAGTCCACCAGCCGCTGGTTGCGCACCCGCGCCCCGACCCGGTCGTCGCGGGCGATCACATCGAACTCGAAGGGCAACGGGGTCCCGATGGCGTCCGCGGCGAGCCGGTTGGCGAGGGCCGACAGCGCACCGGCGGCGACCCCGACGCCGACGCGATGGCCGCTCACCCGTTCGGCGTCCGCCCGACCCTCGAGCCCCGGCACCGCCGGCAGACCGACGGTCATCGCACCCTGGTGCACCTCGATGTCGGCGGGAGCCGGGTGCACACCCAACTCACGGAACACGTGCCCCTGCTCGGGCTCGAGCTCGAGCCCGACCGAGCCCATCTGGTCGGCGAGACCTTCGAACAGCTCGCCGCCGACCGCGGCGAAGAGCATCTGGCCCATCATCGCCTGCGCCTCGGCGTCGGCCTCGATCCCGTCGATGCCTTCGAACGTCATCCCGACCAGCTCGCTGCCGGCGAGATCGAGGATCGCGATGAAGCGACCGTCGGGATGCAGCTCGACGCGGGGACGGACCAGGACATCGCCGCGGACGTGGGCGAGACCGGGAAGGGGCGGCATGAGCGTGTCGCCGTGGAACGTGACGGCGCCGGTGGCCCGGATCGTCGCCAGGAGACGGTCGCCGTGCTCCTCCAACATCTGGAACGACACCTCGACGATCACCATGCCGATGCTCAGGTCGATGCTGCCGAGAAGGGGGAGGTTGAACTGCTGACGAAGCTCGGCCGCCTCGATGCCGTCACCGATGCCGTTGCGGGCCAGCGTGTTGAGGAACTCCTCCGAAACGACGGCCGACAGGGCCCAGTGGTGGTCGAGAGGTTCGGGTGCGGATCCGTCGTCCGTGGAGCGGTGCGCCATGGAGCGGTTCTAGCACCCCCGGATGAACTCGCGGAGCGGCGGGCGGCTGGGGTGGGACAGCTTGGCCTGTGCCCGCTGCTCCAACTGACGAACCCGCTCCCGGGACAGGCCGAGGCGGCGGCTGATCTCGCCCATGGAACACCCCTCGCCCCCGTCGAACCCGTACCGCAGTTCGATGATGACCCGTTCCCGCGAATCGAGCGGGGACAGGAGCCGGTCGATCTCCTCGGGACGGAGTCGGTCGGCGGCGGACTCGACCTCGCCGAGCGCGGCGGCGTCCTCGATGAAATCCCCGAGCTCGGCGCCGCCGTCACCCACGGCCGACGACAACGAGACCGGGTCCGCGAGCATCGGCAGCAGCTCGACGACCCGCTCGTCGCTCATCGCCGCCAGCTCGGCGAGCTCCGCCGTGGTACCGGTTCGGCCCGACTCCAACTCGGAGCGACCGACCGCGAGGCGGAGTCGCTGCAGGTCGTCGTTCGCCCGCGTCGGGAGGCGCACCGTCGACCGGCTCGACGCGATGCCCCGGGAGATGAACTGTCGGATCCACCACACGCCGTAGGTCGAGAACCGGAACCCCTTCGTGTGGTCGAACTTCTCCACCGCCCGGATGAGGCCGAGGTTGCCCTCCTGCACCAGGTCGAGCAGCGGCACACCCGTCGCCTGGTACCGCTTGGCGACCGACACGACGAGCCGCAGGTTGGCGTTCACGAACTGGTCGAACGCCGCCTCGCCCGCGCGCACGGCCGCGACCAGACGCGTCCGCTCGGCGCGGGACGCCACACCGTCGGCCAGCCGGGCCGATGCCGCCCGACCCTCGGCGATCTCGGCGGCGAGCAACCGCTCGCGTTCGGGCCCCAGGAGCTCGTAGGCACCGATGTGTTCGAGGTACTGGGCCACTGGATCGAGGGATGTTGCGGCCGATGCAGAGGGTCGCCGCGAGAAACGCTGGACTGCAACCATGTCTGCGGTTCGGAGCCAACCGGCCGTTCGGATTCACCCAATCTGAGAATTCCTTCACCCGGACCGGGTGCTCCTGCCCTGCTGTTGTGGCCACACTGGTGCGGTGACCGAGCCGACCGATCCCTCCCGCCACGATGACGCGCCTCTCGACGACGAGGCGGCGGCATTGACGGAGCTCGACCGCGACCCGCACACCCGCGCCGAGATCCGCCACGCCCGCCGCGCCTTCCTCATGGAGGCGGCCATCGAGGCCGAGCGTGACACCGGCCGGCGGGAACAGACCGACGAGGAGGTCCGCCACTCGCTGTGGATGCGGGTCGCCCGCCTCCTCGGCGGCTGGATCCTCGTGCTGCTGGGTCTGGCCGCCATTCCGTTGCCGGGCCCGGGCTGGCTCATGGTGCTCCTCGGTCTGACACTGCTCCCCTACCGCTGGACGGACAACCTCATCCGCGAGATCCGCCGGCGGATTCCCGGCATTCCCGAGGACGGGCGGATCCCCACCCGCACCTGGATCATCACCGGTGTGCTCGTGGTCGGCGCCACCGCCGGTTCGGTCTGGTGGGGGATGCGCGACCAGGGCGACGACGAGCCCGCCAAGGGAGACCGCGTCGAGGAGGCGGCAGGCGCCTCGACGGCGGACGACGACCGTGACGATGGTGGGGCCGGTCCCGGCCCGACGATCGTGGTCGCGTCCTCGGCGCAGCCCGAGCGCGTCCAACTCGCCCAGATCTATGGCGAGGTCGCCGCGACCGTCACCGACGGTGTCTCCGACCACATCGACCGCGACGACACGTGCGCCGCCCTGACCTCGGGTGACGCCGACCTGGTCCTGCTCGACGAGAACGAGTTGTCGGCCTGCTTCGGCGGCGAGACCGATCAGGCGGCCCGACTGCGCGATGCCGGGGTGAAGATGTATGCGCCGGTCGTCGCCGGGGCCACGACCTTCTTCGTCACCGTCCGTTCCGACGCCATCGCCATCGACGACGAGCCTGCCGAACTGACCCTCGACGGCGTGAGCTCGCAGATCAGCGCCGGCCAGGACGTCGCCGGTGACCCGGCCGACCGCGCTCGGGAGCTGATGGCCGCCGCCGGCGTGCTCAAATAGCGCAATGACGTTCCCGGAGCCCCAGCTCATCACCCTCACCGATCCCGACTACGGCCGCATCGAGCTCTCGGTCCACGAACAGGGGACGGGGCCCGCCGTCGTCTTCTCCCACGGATTTCCCGAGCTGGCCTACTCCTGGCGGCACCAGCTCCCGGCCGTCGCGGCCGCCGGGTTCCGGGCGATCGCGCCCGACCAGCGTGGCTACGGCGGTTCGACGGCACCCGAACCGGTCGCGGCCTACGGCATGGACCAGCTGACCGGCGACCTCGTTCGTCTGCTCGACGAACTCGGGCTCGATCAGGCGGTGTTCGTCGGCCACGACTGGGGCGGCTTCGTCGTCTGGGCCATGGGGGTGCTGCACCCCGAGCGGTGCGCCGGCATCGTCGGTGTGTGCACGCCGTACCTTCCGTTTCCTGGGACCGACTTCCTGAAGATGCTCGTCGACGGCGACGTCGAACGGCAGTACATGCTGTGGTTCCAGGAGCCAGGTGTCGCCGAGCGCGAGATGGATCCCCGCGCCCGGGTGCTCTTCGAGAAGTTGATGGTCGGCGGTGTCGACCCCCGGATCATCGCCGAGCGCGCCATGGCGGACGGCAAGCTCAACATGAACCCGTTCATCGATCTCGACGGCCTCGAGCCGCTCGGCGAATCGATCGCCGACGCCGACGTGGTCGACCACTACGCGTCGGTGTTCGAACGCACCGGGTTCCGAGGCGGCATCAACTGGTACCGCAACGTCGACGCCAACTCCGCTGCTCACCCCGAGGTCGGCACCACCGTCCTGTCGATGCCGACGCTCATGCTGTGCGCCGAATGGGACCCGGCGCTGCCGCCGGCGCTCGCCGCCGGCATGCCGAACGTGTGCTCCGACTTCGAGACCCACACCATCCCGAAGGCGGGGCACTGGGTGCAACAGGAGTCGCCCGACGCCGTCAACGAACTCCTCCTCGACTGGCTCCAGCGCCGGTTCGGGAGCGCCTGAGCCCGATGCTCAGTGCTTCACCATCACGTGCTTGAGCTCGGTGTAGTGCTCGAGGGCGTAGATCGACATGTCCTTGCCGTAGCCCGACTGCTTGTACCCGCCGTGGGGCATCTCCGAGACGATCGGGATGTGGTCGTTGACCCAGACCGTGCCGAAGTGGAGGTCGCGGGAGACCCGCATCGCACGGCCGACGTCGGTCGTCCATACGGACGAGGCGAGCCCGTAGTCGCAGTCGTTCGCCCAGGCCACGGCCTGCTCCTCGTCGGAGAACCGCTGCACGCTCACGGCCGGACCGAAGAGTTCGCGTTGCACGATCTCCGAGTCCTGGGCGGGGTTGACGATCACGGCCGGCTCGACGAAGAACCCCGGACCGTCGATGATCGCCCCGCCGGTCGTGATGTCGGCGCCGGCTTCCGCCGCCCGACCAATCATGGCGGCGACCCGCTGCTGGTGCGCCTGGCTGACGATCGGCCCCACGTTGGTCTGGGGATCGAAAGGGTCGCCCGTCCGCAGCGCAGCCACCGACTCGGTGAGGCCTGAGACGATGTCGTCGAAGACTCGGGGGCCGGCCACGATGCGGCAGGGCGCGGTGCAGTCCTGGCCGGAGTTGTAATACGCCATGTCGGTCATCGTGGTGACCAACAGCTCGATGTCGGCGTCGTCGAACACCACCACCGGCGCCTTGCCGCCGAGTTCGAGGTGCAGTCGCTTGAGGCTCGCCGAGGCGGCCTGGGCGATGGCCTTGCCCGTCGCCACACCGCCGGTGAGCGAGATCATGTCGACGCGAGGATGGTCGACGAGCGCGGAGCCGGCGGTTGCGCCTCGTCCGGACACGACGTTGAGTACGCCGGGCGGGAGGATGTCGGCGGACAGTTCGGCGAGACGGAGCGCGGTGAGCGGCGTCAGCTCCGAGGGCTTGAGCACCATCGTGTTCCCTGCAGCGATCGCCGGGCCGATCTTCCACGTCGCCATGTTGAGCGGGTAGTTCCAGGGGGCGATACCGACGATGACCCCAATCGGGTCGCGGCGGACGAAGGAGGTGTGATCCTCGAGGTACTCGCCGCCGGCTCGACCCTCCATGAAGCGAGCGGCCGCCGCGAAGAACCGGAAGTTGTCGACCGTCAGGTCGAACTCGAAATCGATGATCGACACCGGCTTGCCGACGTTGAGCGACTCGAGGCGCTTGAGCTCGGGCAGGTCGGCCTCGATCGCGTCGGCGAGCTTCGTGATCATCTCGAACCGCTCGCGGGGTGTGGCCTTCCGCCAGGACTCGAACGCCGCGCTGGCGGCCTCGACGGCGTCGGCGGCATCGGCGGCATCGCTCGACGCCACCTCGGCGATGACCCCACCCGTTGCCGGGTCGAGCACCTCGTCGACCGCACCCGAGCGTGCTGCCCGGAACTCGCCACCGATGTAGTTGAGCGTCTGCACCTGGGTTGCCATCCCCCGAGTCTGCCCCACTCCCGCGCCCCACACCCCCCACCCCGACCGGAGCGCTCAGTTGCTCTGGAGCGCTGGTGTGACAGTTCCTGTCACCTGACCGCTCCAGTCGTCGTCCCGATCTGGGTGTCAGACCTCCCGGGTACGTTGCTGCACCTTCCCCTGCACGTCGTCGACATCCCCGGGAGCCCCCGTGTCGCCACCCGACCTGCAGGTCGCGCGCCTCGCCGCGCGACAGCACCATTGTTTCGCCCGTTGCCAGGCGCTCGAGATCGGTCTGAGCTATCGACAGATCCGACACCGCGTCGACGTCGGCCGGTGGACCCAGCTGCACGACAGCGTCTTCTGTCTCGCCGGCGCTCCGATCGCCGCACTCGGACACATCCACGCCGCGGTCCTGGCCCTCCCCGGTTCGGCCGCGAGCCACGGCAGCGCGCTCCACCTGTGGGGCGAACGCGACCCGGCGCCGCGGGTCGCGCACGTCATCCGCCGCCACGGGCGGAGCCATCGCCTGCACGGGGTCCACCTCCACCAGACGCGGCTGCTTCCACAGCACCACGTGACGGTCGCTCAGGGCGTACCGGTGACGACGCGGGCGCGAACGGTCTTCGACCTCGCCGCCACGACCGACCTCGCGACGCTCGGGCGGCTCATCGACCGCCAGGTGGTCGCCGGCTCGCTGCGCCTCGACGAACTCGAGCTGATGCTCGACGAGATGGTCTGCCCGGGTCGCCCCGGGGTCGGCCAGTTCGCGGCGGTCCTCGACCAACGAGTCGGCCACGGTCCCGGCGTGTCGATGCTCGAACAGCGGTACCGTTCGCTCTGCGAACGACGATCACTCCCGCTGGGCGATCCCGAGGCACGCGCCCCGTGGGCGACGAGTGGTGGACCGAGATCGGAACGGGTGGACTTCGCCCATGGCCGCGAGCGGGTGATCGTGGAACTCGACGGCCGCACCTACCACGCCCGGCTCGAGGACTTCGAGAACGACCGTCGCCGCGACCACCTCGCGCTTGCGGCCGGATGGCGAACCGTGAGATTCACCTGGCGTCAGGTGACCACCGATCCGGACCACGTCGAGCGGATCCTCCGGTCCGTGCTGGACGTCGGGGCGTGACGCTGGAGCGCTGAGGTGACAGAAACTGTCGCATCAGCGCTCCAGAGCAACTGAGCGCTCCGGTCGGGGTGGGGTCAGGTGCTACGACTCGAGGTCGGCGATGGCGGCGGCGATGGCGAGAGCTCGCCGGGCGTTGTCGACGTGGAGGTTCTCGATCATGCGACCGTCGACGGTGATGACACCCTTGCCGGCCGCGATGCCCTCGTCCCACGCTGCGATCACGCGCGCGCTGTGCTCGACCTCAGCCGCCGACGGAGCGAACGCGTCGTTGCACGGCTCGATCTGGGTCGGGTGGATGAGCGTCTTGCCGTCGAACCCCATCTCGGCGCCCTGCGCGCACTCCGCCGCGAACCCCTCGGGGTTCTTCACGTCGTTGTACACACCATCGAGGATCACCTTGCCGGCGAACCGGGCAGCGTTGAGGCACCGACCGAGGCCCCACAACAGGGGTGCCCGACCCGGCACGAGCGCAGCGCGCAGTTCCTTGGCGAGATCGTTCGTGCCCATGATGAGCACCGTCAGGCGGTCCGACGACGTTGCGATCTCGACCGCCCGCTCCATCGCCGCCGGCGTCTCGAGCATCGCCCAGATCGTGGTGTTGGCCGCGGCGTCGATGCCGTCGAGCACGCCCTCGACGAGGGCGACGTCAGCGGCCGAGTTGATCTTCGGGACCACCACAGCGGACGGTGCCGCGGCGCCGGCCGACTCGAGGTCGGCCTTCCACCACTCGGTGTCGAGACCGTTGATGCGAATCGTCAGCTCGCGCCGGCCGTACTCACCGCTGCGCACCGCGGCGGCGACCTTCTCGCGGGCGACCGCCTTCATGTCGGGGGCGACGGAGTCCTCGGTGTCGAAGATGATGGCGTCGCACGGCAGCGTCTTCGCCTTCTCGAGGGCCTTGTCGTTCGCTCCGGGCATGTAGAGGACGGAACGGCGCGGGGTGATGATCTCGGCCATGTCAGCCTCCGAATCCGTAGGTGGCGGCGAGCTCGGGGTCGCGGGCGGACAGCATCTTGGCCAGGTTCACCATGACGTGGCACTGCTTCACCGAGGCGTCGTCCTCCATCTTCCCGTCGATCATGACGGCGCCGGTGCCGTCGCCCATCTCCTCGATGACGTGCAACGCGTGGGCGACGTCCTTGGGGTCGGGCGAGAACACCTTCTTGGCGATGTCGATCTGGACCGGGTGCAGCGACCAGGCGCCCACACAGCCGAGCAGGAACGCGTTGCGGAACTGGTCCTCGCAGGCGACCGTGTCCTTGATGTCGCCGAACGGGCCGTAGAACGGCAGGATGCCGGCGGTCGCACAGGCGTCGACCATCCGGGCGATCGTGTAGTGCCAGAGATCCTGCTGGTAGGAGGTGCGAGCGCCCTGGTAGTCGGGGCCGTCGGCGGTCTGCGCCGGGTCCTCCCGGACGAGGTAGCCGGGGTGACCGCCGCCGACACGCGTGGTCTTCATACGGCGGTTGGCCGCGAGGTCGGCAGGGCCGAGGGACAGGCCCTGCATGCGGGGGCTGGCGAGGCAGATCTCCTCGACGTTGGCGACACCGCGAGCCGTCTCGAGGATCGCGTGCACGAGGAGCGGCTTGGTGAGCCCGGCCTTCGCTTCGAGCTGGGCCAGCAGGCGGTCGACGTAGTGGATGTCCTCGGGCCCTTCGACCTTCGGGATCATGATCACGTCGAGCTTGTCGCCGATCTCGCCGACGAGGGTGACGAGGTCGTCGAGCACCCACGGCGAGTCGAGGCTGTTGACCCGCGTCCAGAGCTGCGTGTCGCCGAGGTCCATCTCCTTGCCGACCTTCACGAGGCCGGCGCGGGCGTTCTCCTTCTGGTCGGCCGGGATCGCGTCCTCGAGGTTGCCGAGCAGGATGTCGACCGTCGGGGCGATGTCGGGGAGCTTGGCGGTGACCTTCTCGAGGTGCGGCGGGAAGAAGTGGATCATCCGCGACGGCGGGAACGGGATCTCGGTGACGGGCTGAGGGGCGCCGGCCGCGAGGGGTTTGAAGAAGTCCTTGGAGCTCCGCATATGGCAATCCAAGTTAGAGGTCGCGCCCGCTACGAATCGAACCCCAGCCCGAGCGAGTCGAGGAGGCGGAGCCACGGGCCGCGGCGACCCTCGTTGGCGTCGGCCTTGGCGAGCGCCTTGCGGGTGAGCTCGATGCCGGCCCATCGCACGGGCTCGGGCGGGAACGGGATCGCCTTGCGCTTCACCATGCGGAGCGACAGCAGCTCGGAGTCGGGGTGGAACAGCAGGTCGAGGCAGACCCGAGCGCCGAACCTCGTGGCGCCGACGCCGAGGCCGGTATAGCCGACGGCGTACGCGACCCGTCCGTCGAACGAGGTGCCGAACGTGACCGAGAACCGGGTGCAGGTGTCGATCACCCCGCCCCACCGGTGACTGAACGAGAGGCCCTCCAGCTGCGGGAACGTCTCGAAGAAGTGCTCGGCGAGGACCTGATGGGTCTCGTCGCGTTGGTCGAGCGACGGATCGATCTTCGACCCGAAGTGGTAGATCGCGTCGTAGCCGCCCCACAGGATCCGGTTGTCGGCGGTGAGTCGGTAGTAGTGGAACTGGTTGGTGGTGTCGCTGATGCCCTCGCGCCCGCTCCAGCCGATCGACGCGAGCTGGTCGGCCGACAGCGGCTCGGTCGCGAGCACATAGTCGTAGACCGGTGCGATGGTGCGGTTGATCGCACCGATCGGCGACTTGAAGGCGTTGGTGCCCAGCACCACCGCGCCGCAGTGGATCGTGCCCGACTCGGTGCGGACCGCCATGCCGGCGCCCGATCGTGCCAGCCCCAGCATGGGCGTGCGTTCGTAGATCTCGACGCCCAAGGATCGAGCGGCGTCGGCCAGGCCCCATCCGAGCCGGGCCGGATCGACGATGGCCTCACCGGTTCGCTGCACCACCCCGGCCTCGTAGGTGGGCGATGCAACACGGTCGCGGATCGCGTCGCGGTCGAGGAACTCGACGTCGTGGCCGAACCGGCGGGTGAGCTCGACCTGCTCGTGGAGGTCGTCGACCAGCCAGGGGGCGGTCGCAACCGTGAGGCCGCCGGTCGGCTGCCAGTCGCAGTCGATGCCGTACCGCTCGATCGTGGCTGCAATTCCGGCGAAGTTCTCGGTCGCCAACTCCTCGATGCGCGCCATCTCCGACGGGAACCGGGCGACGCCGTTGTCGAGCCCGTGGGTCAGCGACGACGAGCAGAAGCCACCGTTGCGTCCAGACGCCTGTTCGGAGACGCGGCCGGCCTCGACCACCACCACCGTGCGGGAGGGGTCGTCCTCCTTGGCCTGAATGGCGGCCCAGAGCCCGGTGAATCCGGCACCGACGATCACCAGGTCGGCCCGCGTGCCGCCGCACAACGTGCGACCGGGATCGGGCCGGTCGGGAGTGTCGAGCCACAGCACCTCGGGGCGGGCGTCGACCAGCGCCCGGTGGGCGCGGGTGGAAGCGGAACTCATGGTCCCGTCAGCGTACCGACGCCGACGGGACCGAACACGGCCTCGGGCCCTGCGACGGAGGCTCGCTCCCGACTCCGTCGGGAACTTCTCACGGCCTTGACCCTCGGCGGTTGGTTCAGGAGCCCCCGGGCAGGACGTCCTTGAGCTTGTCGGCAGCGGTGTCGATCTGATCGCTGTACTTGCCGCCGGTCTTGTCGTCGGCCAGCTCGGCCGCCTTGTCGATGCCCTCGTCGACCTTGTCGGCGTGCTCCTCGAGCAGGCCCTTGGCCTTGTCGGTGATGTCTCCGAGATCCATGTCGCGCTCTCCATTTCGCCCACCAACTCGTTTGGTGTTGAACGGATTGTTGCAGGTGTCGCGACCGCCGGGTCGTCGATCGGCATGAGCAAAATCCGGCCGTGAGGCGCTGCGGAACCGGCGCCGACGGAGTAGGAAGTCGGCATGACTGAACGCCCCCCCGGGATGTACGTCGGCGAACTGACCGACGCGGCCACCCACGAGCGCGCCGGCACGCCGCTGGGCCTGAACCCCGACGACTTCACGACCCACGGTGTGATCGTCGGCATGACCGGTTCGGGCAAGACCGGCCTCGGCATCGTGCTGCTCGAGGAAGCGCTCACCGCCGGCGTGCCGACGCTCATCCTCGATCCGAAAGGCGACATGGGCAACCTGTTGCTCACGTTCCCGAACCTCGCCCCCGACGACTTCGCGCCGTGGGTGCCTGCCGGCCAGGACGCCGCCGGCGTCGCCGACACGTGGACGAAGGGCCTCGCCGACTGGTCGGTCGCGCCGACCGAGATCGCCACGTTGCGCACCGGTCACCGCATGAGCGTCTACACACCGGGGTCGACGTCCGGCATCCCGCTCAACATCATCGGGTCGCTCGCTCCCCCCACGAATTCGACAGGCGGAACTCCTGATCTCGAAGCGATCCACGACGAGGTCGAGTCGCTGGTGCAGGGCCTGCTCGGCCTCGTCGGGGTCACGTCGGATCCACTCAGCGGCCGCGAGCACGTCCTCATGGCCAACATCATCGAGCTCGCGTGGGCGGCCGGTGAGACCCTCGACCTGGCGACCCTGCTCATCCGGATCCAGGACCCGCCGCTCCGCAAGCTCGGTGTCATCGACGTCGAGACGTTCTTCCCCAAGCCCGACCGCACCGCCCTCATGATGAAGCTCAACGGTCTGTTGGCGTCACCGTCGTTCTCCGCGTGGGGCCACGGCGCGCCCATCGACATCGAGTCGCTCCTGTGGTCCGACGACGGCACCGCCAACGCCGCGGTGATCTACCTCGCCCACCTGTCCGACGAGGAACGGCAGATGGTCGTGACCCGGGTGCTCTCGAAGCTCGTCGGGTGGATGCGCGGCCAGCCCGGCTCCACGAAGCTCCGGGTGCTCGTCTACATGGACGAGGTGTACGGGTTCGTGCCGCCGACGGCGATGCCGCCGGCGAAGAAGCCGATCCTGACCCTCTTCAAGCAGGCGCGGGCGTTCGGCGTCGGGGTGGTGCTCGCCACGCAGAACCCCGTCGACCTCGACTACAAGGCGATCTCCAACGCCGGCACCTGGATGATCGGCCGCCTCCAGACCGAGCGCGACAAGGCACGACTCCTCGACGGCATGAGTTCGGCGGCCGGCACCGTCGACCTCGCCACGGTCGACGCGACGATCTCGTCGCTCGCGAAGCGCGAGTTCCTGCTCCACACCACCGGCGGCAAACCGCCCCGCACCTTCGGTGTGCGGTGGGCAATGAGTTACCTCGCCGGCCCCATCAGCAAAGACCAGGTCCCGAGATTGCCCGGGCAGGCGTCGGCGCCCGCTCCCGAGGACGCCGGCGATGCGTCGTCGCCCCGCTACCGCGAAGGGGCTCCGACTGCACCGTCGACGCCCTCGTCCGCTCCGGTCGACGCGGCCGAGCCACCTCAGGACGGGCAGGCTGACACCGCCGGCTCGTCGGGGGCTGGGGGGTTGGCGCATGACGAGACTCCCGCCATGCCTGCCGTTGCAGCCGGGGTCCCCGTGCGGTTCCTGGACCCCGCGGCGCCGTGGGCTCCCACGCTCGGCGCCGTTTCGGGTGGGCGGCGGCTGCAGGCGTGTGTTGCGGTGCGCGTGAACCTGTTGTTCGACGACACCCCGTCGGGTCTGCGCCACACCGAACAGATCGAGGCCATCTTCGCCCCGCTCGATCAGCCGAGGATCGATCCGGCCAAGGCGTACAGCGTCGACTACGACGACCGCGACCTCCAGACGTCCGCTCCGGCCGGCGCCGTGTTCGTGCTGCCGTCCGCGCCCGTGAACACCAAGGCGTACTTCAACGACGTCGAGTCCTCGGTGAAGGACTACCTGTTCCGCTCCCGCCACACGACGATCTACGGCAATAAGTCGCTGAAGCTCTACAGCCGCCCCGGCGAGAGCCAGGCCGACTTCACGGCTCGCTGCCATGCCGCCGCCGACGCCGGCGCCGACCGCGACACCGACCAGATCCGCCAGAAGCTGCAGCTCAAGATCGACCGCATCAACGAGGGCATCGCCGCCGATCGTCAACGTGCCCAGCAACTCGAGGAGGAGGCGGCCGCATCTCGCCGCAACGAGGCCGTGAGCATCGGCGGCAGTGTGCTCGGTGCAATCTTCGGAGGCCGAAAGAGCGCCCGTTCGATCAGCGCCGCGGCCAACCGCGCCGCCACGGGCCGGGCGCGGTCTCAGAAGGCCGACAACCGGATGGAACAGGCGCTCGCCCGTATCGACGAGAAGATGGCCAACATCGACGACCTCCAACACCAACTGGCCGACGAGATCACCGACATCGTCGCCCACTGGTCCGGCCTCGCGGCCGACGTCGTCACCCTCGAGATCCCCCTCGAGAAGTCCGACATCGGCATCGAGCAGGTCGCGCTGGTGTGGGTGCCGACGGCTTGACGGCCTCGGCCGTCGGCTACAGGGGAGGGCGGTCGCCGAGTTCGGGGAAATGACACGCCACGCGGTGATCGGTCGCGTCGCCGTCGACGGGGACCAGCGGCGGCTCGGTGGTCGCGCACAGGTCGGTCGCCTTCCAGCAGCGAGTCCGGAACCGGCAGCCCGAGGGCGGATCGATCGGTGACGGCACCTCGCCGGTGAGCACGATGCGTTTGCGGGCACGTTCCTTGCGGGGATCGGGGATCGGCACCGCCGACAAGAGGGCGTTGGTGTACGGATGGCGGGGCTGGGTGTAGATCTGCGCCTTGGTGCCGACCTCGACGAGCTTGCCCAGGTACATCACCGCGACCCGATCCGAGATGTGGCGGACCACCGACAGGTCGTGGGCGATGAACAGGTACGCGATGCCACGTTCGTCCTGCAGCCGTTCGAGGAGGTTCACGACGCCCGCCTGGATCGACACGTCGAGCGCCGAGACCGGCTCGTCGAGCACGATCACCTCGGGGTCGACGGCGAGGGCACGGGCGATGCCGATGCGCTGGCGCTGACCGCCCGAGAACTCGTGGGGGTAACGGCTCCGGTGCTCGGGTGACAGGCCCACTGTTCGCAACAGCTCGCTGACCTCCTCGGTGCACTCCTTCGCCTTCTTGCCCTGGTGGACGAGGAACGGCTCGGCCAGCACCTCGCCGATCGTCATGCGGGGGTTCAGCGACGCGTACGGGTCCTGGAAGACCATCTGCGCCCGGCGCCGGAGCTCCTTGTTGGGCATCTTGGCGGTGTCCTGACCGCCGAGCTTCACGGTGCCCGCGGTGGCCGTGAGGAGACGGAGCACCACACGCCCGAAGGTGGACTTGCCGCAACCGGACTCGCCGACGATGCCCAGGGTCTCGCCGCGGTCGACGCTCATGGACACACCGCTGACGGCGTGCACCTGGCCGATGGTGCGGCCGAACAGCCCACCCGTGACCGGGAACTCCTTGACGACGTCGAGCGCCTCGAGAACGGGGCTGTTGCCGGCGGACGGCGACGGCGCCGACGGCGGGATGGGTTCGGTCACGGTCATGCTCCCACCACTCCGAGGAGCGCACGCGACTCGTCGCGACGCCAACAGGCGGCGCCGTGACCGGAGCGGTCGACGGCGGGACCCGTGGTGCCGCTGACGATGGCCGCCGGCGTCTCGTCGAAGAGGGTCGGCATCATCGAGTCGCACCCGGACTCGCTCCGAGCGATCGCGCACCGCGGATGGAACGCACAACCGGCCGGCGGGTTGAGCATCGACGGAGGTTGACCGCCGATCGGCACGAGCTGGTCGTCGCCGTCGGCATCGACGCGGGGCAGCGAGCGCAGCAGACCGATGGTGTACGGGTGAGTCGGATCGTCGAACAGTTCGTCGGTGGACGCCTGCTCCACCACTTTGCCGGCGTACATGACGGCCACCTTGTTGGCGAGGCCGGCCACCACGCCGAGGTCGTGGGTGATGAGCATCACAGCCGCACCCTGTTGCCGGCTCACCGACACGAGCAGCTCCAGCACCTGCGCCTGGACGGTCACGTCGAGGGCCGTGGTCGGCTCATCGGCGATCACCAACTTGGGGTCGCACGACAGCGCCATCGCGATCATGGCCCGCTGGCGCATGCCGCCCGAGAACTCGTGGGGAAAGTTGTCGACGCGGCGCTGCGGCTGTGGGATGCCGACCAGCTCGAGCATCTCGATCGCCCGGTTCTTGGCGTCGGCCTTCGAGATCTGCCGGTGCGACTGCAACATCTCGATGATCTGCTTGCCGACCGTGTAGACGGGGTTGAGGGCGCTCAGCGGGTCCTGGAAGATCATGGCGATCTCACCGCCGCGCACCTGGCGGAGCCGGTCACCCTTGGCGCCGATGAGGTTCTCGCCCTCCCACTCGATGCGCCCCGTCATGTTGGTGCGCCCCTCGGGGTGCAGCCCCAGCACGCTGAGGGCCGTCACGGACTTGCCGGACCCCGATTCGCCCACGACGGCGAGGACGTCGCCGTCGTCGATCGACATGTCGACGCCGCGGACCGCCTGCACGACGCCGTCCTCGGTCCGGAAGCCGACGTGGAGGTCGGAGATCTCGAGCAGTCGCCCCATGTCAGTTGTCCTTCACGTCGAGGGCGTCGCGGAGGCCGTCCCCCACGAGGAGGAACCCGAGCACCGTCAACACGATGGCCAGACCCGGGAACAGGAACATGTACGGGGCACTGGTGAGGAAGCTCTGGGCGTCGGACACCATCAGGCCGAGTGACGGGTTCGGCGGCTTCACACCCACACCGAGGAAGCTCAGGGCCGCCTCGGACAGGATCGCGCTGCCCACGCCGACCGCCATGAGGACCACCACGGGCTGGAGCACGTTGGGGAGGATGTGGCGGAGCATGATGCGAGGGCCGCTGACCCCGAGGGCGCGGGCGGCCTCGATGTACTCGAACTCCTTCACCTGGATGAACCCTGCACGAACGGTTCGGGCCGTCTGCAGCCAGGCCGTGAAGGCCAGAGCGAAGATCACCGCCGGCACGCCCTTCCCGAAGACGGTGATGAAGGCGTAGGCGAGGATGATGTACGGGATGCCCAGCATGATGTCGACGAAGCGCATGGCGACCGAGTCGACCCACTTGCCGTACCAACCGGCAAGCGCACCGACGGCGATGCCGATGAACGTCTCGAGCAACGTCGCCATCACGCCGATGAACAGCGACAGCCGGATGCCGTGGACGACGCGGGCGAAGATGTCCGCACCCTTGTTGTCCACGCCGAACAGGTGCTGGTTGGTCGGGGGTTCGAGGATGACGGTCTTCGACAGCTTGGTCGGGCTCTGGACCACGAAGGGGCCGATGATGGCAACCAGGACCAGGAAGATCACCAGGAACAGGCCGAACATCGCCAACTTGTTGCGACGGAACCGTCGCCAGGCATCCTCGAACAGCGAGCGTGAGGGCCCGACGTCGGCGAGCGTGGCGTCGAGAGCGACGACCCCGATCGGCGTGTCGGCGACCGGCTGCTGTGCAGGCACCTCGGGAGTGAGTCTGGGATCGGTCATTTCGCACCGCTCAGTCGGATCCGCGGATCGAGCTTGGCGTAACTGATGTCGACCGCCAGGTTGGCGAGGCCGTACATCAGCATCACGACCATGGACAACGTCAGGACGACCGGCAGGTCGGACTGACCTGCGGCACGGGCGACCTTGGAGCCGAGGCCGGGCCACTGGAACACGGTCTCGGTCAGGATGGCGAACCCGATGAGCGTGCCGAAGTCG